>Ga0082212_10001658_pt1 | contig 32742 bp, 28 predicted proteins | sample TergutNt197P3_FD_71548 | JGI IMG/M metagenome (GOLD analysis project Ga0082212, IMG submission 71548) | Neocapritermes taracua P3 segment gut microbial communities from Petit-Saut dam, French Guiana - Nt197 P3 | ecosystem: Host-associated > Arthropoda: Insects > Digestive system > Gut ... | reverse complement strand
AAAGAGTTTTTTCTTTGAGCTTGGCGGACAACACGGGAAAACGCTCGCTGATATACTAAAAGTAAATATTGGGTTTCCTGGAATAATTTTAGTGTTGTTAGCCGGATTGTTTATTATTTCCATCATTATTAACGCCCGTACAGTGCCGGTTATTCAGTCTTCTTTGACTTTCGGAAATCCGGCTGATGAAACTGAGGAAAATGAAGCGTATGATTCCACAGATAATGAGGAAGTAATGAGAGCTGGGAAGGCCACAGAAAGCTGGGATAATAGAAAAAGCGAGGATAACAAAGATGATGTGAAAGAGGCGCATGAAAGAGAAAAAAGTAAGAAGAAAAGATTCGGATGGTTTTTTTTGAGAAGACATGAAAATGATACAGAGCATGAAAAGGCTGAAAATCAAGGTGAAGATAATACCAGAAACAAACGAAAAAAGGATAAAAAGAATATAGAAGAGCCAGTTGATGCGAAGCCGCCAAAAACAGGTGATACGACGAAAATACCTGTGCCGGAGGATGCATTTGTTATCGAAGTACCTAAGGGTGATGACGAGACATTCAACAGGGAAGAACTTGGCGCTTATGATCCGCGCCTTGACTTGTCACATTATAAATTTCCGAACATCAATCTGTTGAAAAAGTATGACCAGTCGGAGTATCAGGTCGATATATCGGAGCAGAACGAGAACCAAAAACGTATTAAAAAGACGTTAGAGGATTTTCAAATCAACATCACTTCTATCAAAGCCACTGTTGGCTCAACGATAACACTGTATGAAGTGGTGCCTGATAAAGGGGTACGTATCTCAAAAATACGTAACTTGGAAGATGATATAGCGCTTAGCCTTTCGGCGCTCGGCATTCGTATTATTGCGCCTATGCCGGGAAAAGGGACGATAGGTATTGAGGTACCCAATAAAAATCCGCAAATCGTTTCCATGGAATCTGTTATCGCTTCGCGAAAATTCGGCGAATCGAAATTTGAATTGCCAGTAGTACTCGGACGAACTATAACAAACGAAGTTTATATGTTCGACCTGACGAAAATGCCCCATTTGTTAGTGGCAGGGGCGACAGGACAAGGTAAATCTGTCGGTTTAAATGCAATTATTACCTCTTTATTGTATAAAAAACATCCTTCGGAACTGAAATTAGTATTGGTTGACCCCAAAATGGTCGAATTTAATATCTATGAAAATATTGAACGGCACTACTTGGCTAAACTGAACAATGCAGATCGTGCAATTATCACAGACTTCAATGATGTGATCGACACGCTTAAATCATTATGTAAAGAGATGGATAACCGTTACGATCTGCTGACAAAAGCGCATGTACGTAATATTTCCGAGTATAATACCAAATTTATCAACCGACATTTGAATCCCGAAAAAGGACATAAGTTTATGCCCTATATCGTAGTTATTATTGATGAGTTTGGCGATCTGATCATGACAGCCGGAAAAGAAATCGAGATGCCCATTGCGCGTATCGCCCAGAAAGCCAGGGCAGTAGGTATCCACATGATCATTGCAACTCAACGTCCTTCAACAAATATTATTACTGGAACTATCAAAGCCAATTTTCCGGCGCGTGTCGCTTTCAGGGTATCTTCGATGATCGATTCGCGTACAATCCTGGATTCGCCTGGCGCAAATAAATTAGTAGGACGCGGCGACTCGCTGTTTAAAGAGGGTAATGAGTTTATACGCGTACAATGCGCTTACGTAAGTACTAATGAGATAGAAGAAATAGTAACCTATATCGGCGACCAGACTGGTTTCGAAACTGCATACATCTTGCCTGAAGCGTTTGACGAAAATCAGCAAGGCAGCCCGGGCGCTATTGATTTATCTAATCGCGACCCGCTTTTCGACGATGCTGCACGTCTCGTTGTTATCCATCAACAAGGCTCTACCTCACATATACAACGTAAGTTTTCTATAGGTTACAACCGTGCCGGACGGTTGATGGACCAGCTCGAAGCAGCAGGAGTTGTGGGGTCTTTTGAGGGCAATAAAGGACGTCAGGTACTTATTACCGATGAATATGCACTTGAACAACTATTAAACCGCTTGCAATGAAATATTTTTTATCAGTCATCGCCCTCATAACGCTAAATGTTATGTCGGCTACCCAATTGTCTGGGCAGTCGAAAGTGGATGCCAGTGCAATTGTCGAAAAGACTTTGCAGGTTTATAAAGAGTGGGGAGGGATGGATGTTAAATTTACATCTCATAGCCGTTATGAAAAAAACGGCGCTTCCGAAAGTTTTGAAGGCTTTCTTAGGATGAAAAATGATAAATTTGTGTTGACAACTCCCGATATGATCATCTGGTTTGATGGCGCTACACAATGGACTTACCTGCCTCATAGTAAAGAAGTCAATATCAACGCCCCTGCTCCCGACGAATTAAGCGCGATCAATCCGATGTTGCTTTTACAGGATTATAAAAAAAACTACAACCTGACATTAACCGGCGAAAGTACTTCGGCCAATGCGAAGCCGGCTTTCGATATAATGCTCACGCCCAAAAAGAAAGACAACATAGAAAAAGTAGAGATTCAAATAGAAAAAAACACTTCTTTACCGGTAAAACTTGTGGTCACGATGCGCAATAAAACCTATATTACTATAATGATCAATGAGATGAAATCCGACAAACCCTCAGACGAACTATTTATTTTTCCAAAATCATCCTATACGGATGTTGAAGTAATTGATTTAAGATGATAAAAAAAAACTGGTACGTTTTATATACTGCTCCCCGCGCCGAAAAACAGGTGAAAGAAAATCTCGAAACGAAAGGTACGATATGTTATCTCCCGCTACACCGTAGTCCGCGCGTATGGTCGGATCGTGTAAAGATAGTTGACATACCGCTGTTTAGTTCGTATATCTTTGTCAAATGCACAGTAAATGAATTATTTTTATTAATACGCATCAATGGCGTTGTCAGAATCGTTTATTATGATGGAAAACCGGCTATCGTACGTGAATCGGAAATTGATGCTGTTCGGCAGTTTATCGACCAAGCCAAAGAAAAAACACTGTGCACAGGCGATGAAGTGAAAATCCTCACTGGGTCGATGAAAAAAAGATGCGGAAAAATAATAAAGATTAAGAAGAAATACATCTTACTCCATATTGAGCAGTTAGCAGCGACAGTCTGTGTCAACACCGAAAGCGTCGCCCCCATAAGACGCTGGTGACAAGCAGCAAAGGGTGGGCGAAAAGAAATGCTACTAAAGGTAGGGGTTAGTGGCTTTTTCGTGTCCGATGGTGGTTGTAGGGCCATGGCCGGAATATACGATGGTATTGTCGGGAAGGGTCATCAGGCGGGATTGGATAGCGGTGATGAGTTTGTTGTAGCTGCCGCCAAAAAGGTCGGTACGCCCGATGCTGCCGGGGAAAAGGGTGTCGCCGGATAGCACAAATTGGCTGTCTTTACTGTAAAAAGCGAGGCTGGCAGGCGAATGTCCGGGAATGAGAAGCGCTTTAAGTACCGAGTTTCCGAAATAAAGTTCTTCGTTGTCGTTGATATATCGGGCAGGTTCGATCTCGTCTACGTTTGCTATTCTGCCATACCGTAACGCTTGCATACTGAGAGTGGGCGTGTTCGCAGTTTTCTCTTCTCTGTGCAGTTCGGGACGTATGCCGTATTTATGGAAAATATAGGCATTTCCGATCACATGATCGAAATGGTAGTGCGTGCAAAACAGCCGTTTCAGGGTTAATTGTTGTTCGTCAATGAAACCGGACAGGTTTTTTTCTTCGTATGGCATCATACATCCGCAGTCAACCAGCACAGCTTCTTTTGTTTGGTCGAACAATAAATAAGTGTTTTCTTTGAAAATATTGAAAATGAAAGGTTTGACGGTTATCATAAGGCGATGTATATTAGTTTTTTTGTATCGAAATAGGGCTCTCTAAAAAATGTTTTGAGTTCGGAGATAATCACATTTTTCCCGAAAGAAGATGTTTCATTTTTCACGTCGCCTCCTTTCAAGCAAATAACGCCATTTGGGAGTGCGTTCCGATGGTCTTTTCCGATGTTCTTCATAACAAGTTTTGTTAATTTGGGTAAAGCCATTACAGCACGACTGACGACAAAGTCGAAGACAGCCTTTTCGTCTTCGATGCGGCAATGGCTGGTTGTCACATTTTTTAGTCCCAGTGTGTCGGTTACCGATTGCGCTACCTTAATCTTTTTTCCTGTGCTATCGACAAGATGAAATGTAACTGCGGGAAAGAAGATCGCAAGTGGTATGCCCGGAAAACCGCCTCCTGTACCGGCATCCATGATATGCGTACCCTCCGTGAATCGGATGAGACACGCTATGCTCAGCGAATGTAGAATATGGCGTTCGTACAGATTATCTATATCTTTGCGCGAAATGATGTTTATCATCGTATTCCATTGTGTATATAGATCGCGTAAAGCATCGAATTGTTGTTTTTGTTCGCCAGTCAAACCGGAGAAATATTTTTCAATAATAGGGTAGTTCATTTAATAAATATAAGATGTATAATCGAATAGATGACACAAAGGTAATCAAAATTTGATACTTCCCAAAAATTTAGTTTTAAAAAAACAAAAAATTATTGGACGAATTAAAAAAAAAGATAACTTTGTCCCCTTAAAGAAATAATAAAATCGGCATACTATGGAGAAAAATTATTTTTTAGCTTTTGACATAGGCGCAACCAGTGGACGTTCCATACTCGGGATTCTACATGACGGTCATTTTGAAATGAGGGAGCTTACGCGCTTTCCAAATTCTCTTATGGAGTTGCACGGGAAATATTACTGGAATATTTTTGGTCTGTACAAATCGTTGAGCGAGGGACTGAAAGAATGTGCCGGGCAAGGCATTCAACTGACTTCTATCGGTATTGATACCTGGGGAGTTGATTTCGGTTATATCGGCAAAGACGGGACAATACTGGGTTTGCCCCGCGCTTATCGCGACCCATACACGGATGGCGCTCCGGAAGATTATTTTAAAATCGTTCCCAAAGAGAAGGTATACGGACTGACCGGCATTCAAATCATGAACTTCAACAGCCTTTATCAGTTGTTCCGTGCCAAGCAGGAAGGTTTTTCTCCATTGGCGCAAGCCGATAAAATTTTGTTCATGCCCGACCTTTTATCCTATATGCTTACAGGAAAACAGGTTTGCGAATATACCGACGCCTCTACTTCGCAGATATTAAATCCTGCCACACGCCGGTTTGAACCTTCCTTATTAGAAGCGATTGGAATTTCTCCGTCATTGCTTCATCCGTTGACTGATTCGGGCGTTGTAATCGGTACGCTAACGGATGTATTGGCTGATGAAACAGGTGCGGGCAAGGTGCCTGTCGTTGCAGTTGCCGGTCATGATACCGCTTCGGCTGTGCTTGCCGTTCCGGCTGAAAACCAAAATTTTGCCTATTTGAGTAGCGGAACATGGAGTTTGATGGGCGTCGAAACGGAAAAGCCTGTCCTGACGGAAGATTCTTATAAAAAGAATTTTACAAACGAGGGAGGCGTAGAAGGTACGACCCGCTTTCTTAAAAACATAACCGGCATGTGGCTTCTTGAGCAATGTCGCAAAGAATGGGAACGGGAAGGTCGTAACTATACATACGTTGAAATCACAGAGATGGCCGTTCAGGCGCGTGATGTAAAATCTTTTATTAATCCTGACGATCCCCGTTTAGCCAACCCTGCGAGCATGTCGGGTATGATTGCTCATATTTGTGTAGAAAACGGCATGACGCCTCCCGCTACTGATGCCGAATATGTTCGATGTATTTTTGAAAGTCTTGTACATCGATATGTGGATGTGGTGGGCATGTTGTCCGGATTGATTTCATTTCCGATCGAAAAATTGCATATCATTGGCGGCGGCGCTCAAAATGATTTGATGAACCAAATGACGGCCAATGCGCTCGGCATACCGGTAATAGCAGGGCCTTCGGAAGCAACCGCCATCGGAAACTGTATGATGCAGGCTAAAGCGGCGGGATTGGTGAAAGATCGCTGGGAAATACGGCGTATCGTAGCTAAGTCGTTTCATGTGAAAACATTCGTTCCTGAAAATAAAAATTATTCATCATAAAAAATAAAAATAACCATGAAAGAAAGTACAATTGTTAGTGCGTATGAAGCGGCAAAAGAACGTTATGCCGAACTTGGAGTTGATGTCGAAAAAGCAATGGCTGCGTTGGAAAAAATCTCATTTTCGCTGCATTGCTGGCAGACTGATGATGTCGGCGGTTTTGAAAATCAGGGCGGCGAGTTAACCGGAGGTATTCAGGTGACGGGAAATTATCCGGGACGCGCCCGAAACATTGAGGAGGTACGTGCGGATATTATAAAAGCGAAATCTTTGATTGCGGGCACACACCGATTGAGCCTGCATGAAATATACGGCGATTTCGCAGGTCAGGTCGTTGACCGTAACGAGGTAGAACCCAAGCATTTCCAGAGTTGGATGGAGTGGGCTAAAGAAAATAATATGAAACTCGATTTCAACTCTACCTCATTCTCTCATCCCAAAAGCGGCAATCTGACACTTGCCAGTCCCGACAAGGGTATCCGTGATTTTTGGATAGAACATACCAAATGCTGTCGCACGATTAGCGAAGCGATGGGTAAATTTCAGGACGATCCCTGTATCATGAACTTATGGGTACATGACGGAAGCAAGGAAGTACCCGCCAACCGTTTGAAATACCGCCAGATTCTGGAGCAATCGCTGGATGAAATTTTTGCTGCCGAATATCAAAACATGAAGGACTGTATCGAAGCCAAATTATTTGGGATCGGTCTCGAAAGTTATACGGTAGGTTCTTACGATTTTTATCTCGGATACGGAGCAAAGAAAGGCAAGATCGTAACGCTTGACACCGGCCATTTTCACCTGACGGAGAGTATTGCAGATAAAATTTCATGTTTATTGTTGTTCACCCCTGAGATTATGCTGCATGTGAGCCGTCCGATACGTTGGGATAGCGACCATGTGGTTATTCTGAACGATGACCTGCAGGATTTGGCGCGTGAAATCATTCGTTGCAATGCGCTCGACCGCGTACACATCGGACTTGACTATTTTGATGCAACCATCAACCGAATCGGCGCTTATGTGATTGGCGTCCGTTCAGCGCAGAAAGCGTTGATGATGGCGCTTCTTGAGCCGCAAGGAACATTGCAGCAATATGAAGCGGATGATCATTTATTCCAACGGTTGGCTTTGCAGGAAGAATTGAAGAGTATGCCCTGGAGCGCCGTCTGGGATATGTTCTGCTTACAAAACGGCGTACCGGCAGGCGACAACTACATTGCCGAAATCGAACAATACGAGAAAACGGTAACTTCAAAACGAAATTAATCAAACCGCAGACAGTCTTTTTATGAATACTTTAGTAGGATTAATCATCATAGCGGTAGGCAGTTTCGGACAGTCGAGTTCATATGTGCCTATCAAAAAAGTAAAGGATTGGGCTTGGGAGAGTTTTTGGCTGACGCAAGGGATTTTTGCGTGGTTGATATTTCCTTTTCTGGGCGCTCTACTGGCTGTTCCGGCAGGCAGCAGCCTTGGTGAAATATTGACTGTTGAGCCATCAGCAGCGCTGAAAGCGATGTTCTTTGGCGTTCTGTGGGGTGTAGGCGGTTTGACGTTCGGTCTGAGTATGCGCTATTTAGGCATAGCGCTCGGACAATCCATAGCGCTTGGTACCTGTGCTGCATTCGGCACGCTGATTCCGGCGATTATGGCGGGAGCAAATCTTTTTCACGGCGAAGGACTTATTTTACTGATTGGCGTTTGTATTACGTTGGCAGGAATTTCTGTAATCGGCTATGCCGGCAGTTTACGCGCTAAATACATGTCGGAAGAAGACAGGAAAAAAGCGATTAAAGATTTTGCACTGACAAAAGGGCTTTTGGTCGCTTTGCTGGCCGGTGTGATGAGCGCATGTTTTGCTTTGGGATTGGAAGCAGGTAAGTCCTTGGTGGTGGATGGCATGAACGAACTGTTCAAAACATTACCCGCCACACTGATGGTTACCTGTGGCGGATTTATCACCAATGCTGTGTATTGTTTTTATCAAAATGCCAAAAACAAAACTTTTGGCGATTACGGAAAAACATCATTGTATGCAAATAATTTGTTATTCTGTGCGTTAGCCGGCATTTTATGGTATTCGCAATTTTTCGGATTCAGCATGGGAAAAAGTTTCCTTGAACCGGGAAGCGTGATGATGGCTTTCTCGTGGACCATCCTGATGGCTTTGAATGTATTTTTCAGCAACGTTTGGGGAATCGTGCTTAAAGAATGGAAAGGCGTATCAAGAAGCACAATATATGTTCTTTTGGCAGGTCTTGCCATTTTGATATTTTCATTGGTTTTCCCGAATATATAGGGGAGGGCTGATGAAATTCGTTCATGGCGCACAAAAAATAATTGAGATGCCATGTTGCAAATATTTTTTGTTGTACTTTTGAAAACTGAAAGAATGACCGGTTTGTTCAACAATAATTCAACAAAGTAATTAGAAATCATCATGATGCAATCACCTGTTATACGAAGAGCCGTCAGGGAGGACTGTCCGCGGCTGATGGAACTGATCCGCGAATTGGCCTTGTACGAAAAGGCGCCAGAGGAAGTGACCGTCACCTTGCAGCATTTCGAGGGAAGCGGTTTTGGCGAGCATCCCGTATGGTGGGCTTTTGTGGCCGAAATTGACGGCGTGGTCATGGCTTTTGCGCTTTATTACATTCGCTACAGTACATGGAAGGGCCAGCGCATGTATCTCGAAGACATATTGGTAACTAAGGAAATGCGCGGCAAAGGATTAGGAAGCCTGTTGTTTGAAAGGCTGATAGAAGAAATGCAGGATAAGAAATTGAACGGCATGGTGTGGCAGGTGCTCGAATGGAATGAACCGGCTTTCAGGTTTTACGAAAAATATCATGCCACATTTGACGCCGAATGGGTGAATGGCTGTTATGATGTATCATCATTTCAAAACGAAAATAAAAAGTAATTGTATATATATGAAGGAATTAATTGTAAAAAAAGTCAATACAGCCGGCGACGCATCGTGGGATGAAATATTGAAAGCGTTGGAAACCGCCTCGTGGGAGGCTATCGACACGGTGAACTGGGCTCAGTATAACTATCGTCCGCAGGTGCACTTCCGCATGGTGTACAGCGATTCGGCCTTTCTGCTGCAATACAGGGTAAAGGAGCAGGCTGTACGCGCCCTTGCTACTGTCGATAACGGCGAAGTGTGGAAAGATTCATGCGTTGAGTTTTTCATGACGCCCGACGATGAGGTTTACTATAATTTTGAGTTTAGTTGTACGGGAACATGCCTGCTGGCAGTCGGCGCATCCCGCAACGAACGCGAACGCGCACGACCTGCGATTATTTCGCCCATTCGCCGGCAGCCAAGTCTGGGCAGGCATCCCTTCGGCGAACGCAAAGGCGAAACGGAATGGGATATGGCGCTGGTGATCCCTTACACCTGCCTGTTCAAGCATACCGACTATTCGCCCGCCGGAAAAACCATACGCGCCAATTTCTACAAATGCGGCGATGACCTGACCGTTCCTCATTTTCTGAGTTGGAACCCGATCAACACAGAACAACCGGATTTCCACAGGCCTGAATTTTTCGGAACGGTCAAATTTGCGTTGTAACCGGATATGACCGACAAACAAGATCTTCTCGACAGAAGATATCTGGCTATGGCGCGGATATGGGGACAAAATTCCTATTGCCTGCGCCGTAAGGTTGGGGCGTTGCTGGTAAAAGACAAGATGATTATTTCGGATGGATATAATGGTACGCCGTCGGGATTCGAAAATATCTGCGAAGACGAAAATAATGCAACCAAACCTTATGTACTTCATGCAGAGGCAAATGCTATCACAAAAGTAGCCAAATCGAACAACAGCAGCGAAGGATCGACTTTATATGTCACGGCGTCGCCATGCCTCGAATGCGCCAAACTGATCATACAGTCGGGTATCAAACGGGTGGTGTATGGCGAGAAGTACCGCATCGACGATGGCATACGGCTATTGCAACGTGCAGGCATCGGACTGAAGTACATAGAATGTGAATTTGATGAGTGAAATAGAAGAAAACGACAGAAAAAGAAATGCGTTCACGCCGCTACTCATCGCTTTGGCGTTAGTGGCGGGAATAATGATCGGCGTCAGATTCGGGAAAAATACAACAGACTCCGCAAACAACCGCGGGTTGATGTTCTTTATGCCACCCGGTAAAATGAATCAGGCGCTCGAATTTATCAAAAGTTCGTATGTAGACAAGATTTCGTATCAGATGCTCGAAGAAGAGGCCATCAAGGGCATGTTGAAAAACTTAGACCCACATTCATCTTACATTCCTGCATCCAATTTTTCGGATGTGAACGATCCACTCGAAGGCAATTTTTCGGGTATCGGCGTACTGTTCAATATGTTGAGTGATACCATTGTTGTCGTTAATACCATCGCCGATGGCCCGTCGGAAAAGGTGGGAATTATGGCCGGCGACCGTATTGTTCGCGTCAATGATGTATTGGTAGCCGGAGTGAAGATGCCCAGTGACGACATCGTGAAGATGCTCAAAGGCCAGACAGGTACTCATGTGAAGGTGGGCATCCACCGCAGAGGCAACAGCGAACTGCTCGATTTTACCATAACCCGCGACAGGGTGCCTATCTTCAGCATTGATGCAGCATATATGGTTACTTCCGAAACAGGATATATCAAAGTCAACAAGTTTTCAAAAACCACCATGCAGGAATTTCGCGAGGCTGCCGACACTCTGAAAGCCGGAGGAATGAAGAAGCTGATTGTCGATTTGCGCGGTAATCCCGGCGGAATCATTGAAGGCGCTATCAGGATGTCGGAAATGTTTCTGCCTGCTGGAAAATTAATTGTATACACCCAGGGCGACCAACGGGGACGCATCGATTATTATTCGAACGGCAAAAATCAGGAATACAACAATATGGATCTGGTACTGCTGATCGACGAATCATCGGCTTCGGCCAGCGAGATTGTGGCAGGCGCCATACAGGACAACGACCGCGGTACGATTATTGGTCGTCGGAGCTACGGAAAAGGGCTGGTACAGGAGCAATATCCGCTTTCCGACGGGTCGGCCATGCGGCTCACAATCGCCAGATATTACACCCCTACGGGACGCTGCATTCAGAAACCATATAACCCCAACGACAGGAGCGAGTATTTTAATGAATTGAACACACGTTTTTCACACGGAGAGATGACACAGGCAGACAGCATCCGATTCAACGATTCGTTGCGATATGTGACGCCTGCCGGAAAAGTGGTTTATGGCGGCGGCGGCATCATGCCCGATATTTTCATGCCCTTCGATACCTCCGGATATTCAAGGTATTACGGTTTAGTAATGGGACGGAGACTAACCGACCGTTTTGCATTTGACTTTGCCGACAAGCACAGGAAAGAACTGTCTCAATTACAGGATGATAAAGAAATAGTAACCTATCTGCGGCAAAAGAATATCCTGAACGAATTTGTGGCATACGCCGCCAAACAAGGCGTGGCCAAAAACGACAACGATCTGAAAATATCGGGGCCAATCATTGAAAATGTTGTCATGGCCTACATTGCACGGCATATTCTTGATGACAAGCGCTCATATCCTATCCTGAACCAGATGGATAAAGTGGTGCAAAAAGCAATAGAAGTGTTGAAGTGAAGAGTGAAGAATCATTAAATATCATTGTTGCTGTTACAGGAGCCAGCGGGTCAATTTACGCAAAACTCTTGTTGGAAGAATTACACCGTTTTCAGTTGGAAGGTCAAGTGGAACAGGTGGGTGTGGTGTTTTCGGAAAAGGCAAAAGAGGTATGGGCTCATGAGATGGGTTCATTTCCGCCCATTATTGCAGGCTTGACCCATCCACTGCATTGCGTCATTGCGGGCTCGACCCGCAATCCCACGTTTACCATATACGAAAATGACGATTTCAATGCCCCGTTTGCTTCGGGCAGTTCATTATACGATGTGATGATCATTTGCCCCTGTTCGATGGGTACGATGGGAAGAATCGCCAACGGGCTTTCCGATACGCTCATCACCCGTACCACCGATGTGATGCTGAAAGAGCGCCGCCGCTTGATTTTGGCCATACGTGAAACCCCCATACACCTGATACATATCAACAACATGCAATCGCTGACACTTGCAGGAGCCATCATTGCCCCAGCCTCGCCATCGTTTTATTCGCATCCGCAATCGGTGGAAGAACTTGCGATGACTGTGGTAGACAGATTGCTGCAATTGGCAGGGTTGAGAAAGGATATTTACAGATGGGGAGAAGAGAAATAAACGATACCAATTGAAAATGAAGTTGATAACTCTGATTTTTTACTGTCAATAATAAGTCTATACAACAACATGAATCGAAAAAAGATTCTGATTCTTACCTATTATTGGCCTCCTTCGGGCGGGCCGGGCGTTCAGCGTTGGTTGAAGTTCGTTAAGTATCTTCCCGCTTCTGATATTCAGCCGGTAGTTCTTACGGTCGATCCGGCACGCGCTGAATATCCTGTTCTCGACCCCTCGCTCGAAGCGGACATTGCTCCGGAACTGGAAGTATATCATACCGACTGTAAAGGCGTGTATAACTGGTATAAAAAAATAACGAGATCCAAAACCGCACCATACAGCGGTTTCGCCAACGAAGGCAAGCCCGGATTGTTGCAAAAAATAGCACGTTTCGTTCGTGGCAACCTTTTCCTGCCCGACGCCCGTCGCGGCTGGATCAGATACGCCTTTGCAGAAGCATGCCGAATCATTGAAAAACACGGAATAGATGCCATCATTACCACAGGGCCTCCTCACTCTACGCATCTTACCGGGTTGAAACTCAAAAAAAAATATGACGTGAAATGGATTGCCGATTTTCGCGATCCGTGGTCGAACATACAGTACAAGTCGTTCTTGTACCAAACTCGTCTTGCAAAACAAATCGACCTGAAATATGAACGCTGCGTACTGGAAAATTGCGACATCCTGCTTTTGGCCGTTGATGAGCGAGAACGTTTCCACGAAATACACCCACATGTAAATCGTGAAAAAATGTTTTTCATGCCCAATGGTTACGATGAAACCGATTTTGAAGGTCTAAATTCAATTATTCCCGATAAATTAGTAATTACTTACACCGGCACCATCGCCGTTAATTATCCTGTTGGCGGTTTGTTGCAAGCCTTATTGAAAATAAAGGAACAAATACCGTTTTCCATACGTTTTGTCGGCAAAGTGGACGACCATACACGGGCAACGATTCACCAACAACTTGGAAATCATGCGGAGTTTATTGGTTTTGTTGAACATCATACATCCGTCAATTATCTGATGACGTCTTCCATACTACTACTGATTAACGCTAATGTGGAAGGTTCCCGGTTTCTTTTGCATGGAAAAATATTTGAATATCTGGCTTCGAGAAAACCGATTTTGCTGCTCGGCTCAACCAATGGGACTTCGGCTGAAATCATCAGACGTGCAAATGCCGGAGAAGTATTTGATTATGAAGACATAGATGACATTTGTGATTTTCTGCTTCGGCAACATAACAATCAAATCAAAGGAATACATCCGACTCCCGATTGGGAAGTCATTCAACAATTCAGCAGGAAGCGACTGACACAGCGATTGTCGGAAATTATCGGTTAACCTGAATTAGGAAATAATATTTTGCTGTAGTTTTTGACCATTCTTTCGGCCATTACTACTTCATTATAACGGATTTGCGACAATTCCAAGGCTTTTTCGCTGCAACGTTTGAATAATGCTTCGTCTGTCAACAATTTTTCGATGGCATCGGCAAGCGCATCGCTGTTGTTGGGCGAATAAACGATTCCTGCATCGCCAATTATTTCGGGAAATGATCCTGTTGCCGGTTCCACTGCCGGACATCCTGCTGCAAAGGCTTCGCAAAGATATAGACCTATGCCTTCATCGAAAGTAACAGGAACGCTGATGATGGTGATATGCTTGTAAAAATCGGCATGATGTTCGGGATCATATGTGCTGCACAAATCCACATCATCCGTATAGGGTCGTACTATTTTTTTTATTTTTTTCAAAAACCCTCTGTCACTCGCTGTATATCCGCCGGCAACTTTGAGCTTGAGGTTTTTTATTGTATTCCGTTTTTTCAGTTGTATAAATGCTTCTGCCAAAATGTTCAGACCGTTTTCACGGTTCATTCTGTAGAAAAACCCGATGACCGGATCGGCAGGAAAATGAGCGGAAGCATATTTCGAAACATCCACGCCGGGATAAACTACCTCTACATCCGTGATTTGTGGGATGCGGGATGTAACGGTCTTTTTGTAAAATTCACTTGTGGTGACAAACCGGTCAATAAATTTCAGATTATCCGTTATCCCCCGCCATGCCTCTTGCATGAAGTCGCCTTTCAGACTGTCGATCCACACCTCTTCGTCCTGCAGGGAACAAACTACCGGAATACTAATCCGTTGCTTGATAGCCTTTGCAACACCGATCAACAAGGTCGTGGAAAGATGAATGATATCAGGCTTTTCGTGGCGCTCAATCCAATTTATCATAGGAATAACCTGTTCGGTGAAAACAGCATCGACACCGTGAATCATGGACAGGGTAATGTCCTCGAGGCCGGCGGCAGATGTCGTTCCAGAAAAAGAAGAGGCAATGCGAAGCATGGGCTTCGATTCCAGGACACGGCTCATCCATCGGGGTATCCCGCCTTTGTGGAAAAACTTTTCGGCGGCATAAAACGTGGTTGCCGGAAAAAATAAAGGTGTGTCAGCCTTGAATGATGAGTATTTAAACGGTAAATACAATGGCATGATAATTACATCGTGTCCTGCTTTGCGCAAAGCATTAGCCTGTAAGTTGTCCCGGAAACAATTGCCGCAATAAAAAGAATCGCCTGAGCCGGGTATGATCAATAATATTTTCATGCAGCGAAATTATAATTTTTTTTATTATTTTTGCCCTTTGAAAAAGTTCTTTTTTTCTTTTTTATCAATAATGCAGGAAAGATATATCGTTTATTGTTACAATGTTAATTCAATTAAAATATGGCAAGATTTTCACGCATTGAAGTTGCGTTAAAAATGAAGGAAACGGGGATGATTCCCGTTTTTTACCACGCACAGATCGAAACGGCTAAGCAAGTGTTGAAGGCATGTTACGACGGTGGCGTTCGTGTATTCGAGTTTACCAATCGCGGCGATTTTGCCCATGAAGTATTTGCCGAATTGAACAAATGGACTGCCAAGGAACTTCCCGACATGATACTCGGCGTAGGTTCGGTGGTTGATGCCGGAACAGCATCGCTGTACATACAGTTGGGCGCCAATTTTGTGGTATCGCCGGTGTTGAAGGAAGAGATGGCGCTTGTGTGCAACCGCCGCAAAATAGCATGGAGCCCCGGCTGCGGGTCGCTCAACGATATTTCGCGCGCCGAAGAACTCGGCGCCGAAATCGTGAAAATATTCCCCGGTTCATCCGTTGGCGGGCCTAAATTCGTGGCCGCTGTTAAAGGCCCTTGCCCATGGACAAGCTTGATGCCTACGGGTGGCGTGGAGCCTACGGAAGAAAATCTTAAAGCATGGTTCGATGCGGGTGTTGCATGCGTGGGGATGGGGTCTAATCTATTCCCGAAGAACGTAATTGCTGCAAAAGATTGGGCAAAAATAACGGAACTGTGTCGAAAGGCACTGGACATTATCAAATCCGTAAGAGCGTAAGAAAAAAAGAAATAAAAATCAAATCATTAAATAAACCAAATCATTATGAGTCAGAAAATATCAGAAAAAATGACCAATTGGAGGTGGGCTATTTGCAGTTTACTGTTTGTGTCTATCACCATTAATTATCTCGACCGTCAGGTTTTGTCGCTGACATGGGAGGAATTTATCAAGCCCGAATTTCATTGGGATGATAATACTTACGGAAATATTACGGGGCTGTTTTCATTAGCCTATGCCATTTGTTTGCTGTTTGCCGGAAGGTTCATTGACTGGATAGGCACAAGAAAAGGTTTCCTGTGGGCTATCGGCATATGGTCTTTGGGTGCATGTTTACATGCTGTCTGCGGCGTTTTCACCGAGTTATGGGTGGGGCTTGGTTCGGCAGCCGAACTGGCAAAAGCAACGGGTGATACGGCAGTTGTCATAGCAACGGTGAGTATGTATTGTTTCTTGGTAGCACGATGTGTGTTAGCATTGGGCGAAGCAGGTAACTTCCCTGCGGCCATCAAGGTAACAGCCGAGTATTTCCCCAAAAAAGACCGCGCTTTTGCCACTTCGATATTCAACGCGGGCGCATCGGTAGGCGCCCTGGGAGCGCCGCTTTCCATTCCTCCCTTAGCAAAAGCGTTCGGATGGGAATGGGCATTCATCATCATCGGGGCTTTAGGTTTTGCATGGATGGGTTTCTGGGTGTTCATGTACGACAAACCCGAAGTGTTCCACAAAAAAGGTAAATTTGTTAACAAGGCCGAACTGGATTACATTGAGCAGGATAAACTAACGGAAGCTATACCGGTAGCCGTTGCAGAAAAGAAAATGCCGTTTAAAAAATGTTTTACCTACAAACAAACATGGGCATTTGCTTTCGGTAAATTCATGACGGACGGTGTGTGGTGGTTCTTCCTGTTTTGGACGCCTTCATACTTAAAAAATCAATTTAGCATAAGTATAACCGAAGGACTTGGTATGACACTGATTTTCACACTGTATGCCATTACAACGGTATTATCTATTTATGGCGGAAAACTCCCGACGATTTTTATCAACCGTACCGGCTCCGACCCTTATGCAGCCCGTATGAAAGCGATGCTCATATTCGCCTTTTTTCCGCTATGCGTATTACTTGCGCAACCGCTTGCCTATCATTTTGAACCCACCATGGGCAGGAACGTCGCCTGGATACCGATTCTCCTCATATCAATGGGATGTGCCGCACATCAGTCGTGGTCGGCAAACATTTTCTCAACGGTTGGCGATATGTTTCCAAAAGCCGCTATCGCTACAATTACCGGTATCGGCGGAATGGCGGGCGGTCTGGGTTCATTGATTCTGCAAAAATCTGCCGGAAAGTTGTTTACCCATGCAGAACTGACCAACATGAGTTTCATGGGATTTGAAGGCAAACCTGCCGGGTATTTTATTATCTTCTGTATCTGCGCCGTAGCCTACCTGATAGGATGGACAGTTATGAAATCGCTGGTTCCTAAATATAAGCCGATAACAGATTATTAAAACGAGTTACATACTCTGTTTTTGGCTTCGCTAATAAACTGTTTCTATATCCTTAAAATATTTATACGTACCCACTTTCAGTTCGGCGGTTGCATCTTCATCGCATACAATAATACCTTTGGGGTGCATTTGCAACGCTGAAATCGTCCACATCTGGGTAACGCTTCCTTCTACGGCATGGTACAAAGCGCGCGCCTTGTTGTGGCCATTGACGATGATAAGTACTTCCTGTGCATCAAGGACGGTTCCCACGCCAACCGTAAGCGCTGTTTTGGGTACTTTGGCCAGGTCGTTATCGAAAAAGCGGGAGTTGGCGATGATGGTATCTGTGGTCAATGTTTTGACACGGGTTCGCGAAGCCAGCGATGAACCCGGCTCATTGAAGGCGATGTGCCCGTCGGGGCCTATACCGCCCAGAAAAAGATGTATCCCGCCATACGATTTGATTTTATCTTCGTAGCGCCTGCATTCAACTTCGAGGTCGGGAGCGTTTCCGTTCAGAATATTCACATTTTCTTTGGGAATATCAATGTGACTGAAAAAATTGTTCCACATGAAGGAGTGGTAACTCTCCGGATGTTCCTGCGGAATACCCACATATTCATCCATATTGAAGGTAACCACATGCTTGAATGATATCTGTCCTTCCTTGTACAGACGAACCAGTTCCCTGTACGTGCCTAAAGGCGACGAACCTGTGGGTAAGCCCAGCACAACCGGTTGATTTGCCGATGGAGCAAACGCATTGATTTTCTTTACCATATAATTTGCCGCCCATTGCGACAATTTTCCGTAATCGGGTTGAATAATAAGACGCATATTTTTTTTTATTTAAAGATTGTATATTGGTTTATCTCACCTGAAAAACAGGAGTAGTGATGATGTAATATTCGGTTGCTTCGCCCGGCTGGGTTGCCATATAATATTTAATGACAAACTGCTGGGTTTTCGACAGGGTAGGTTTACGTTTGAGGAGCAAATAAAAGCGTTTGGGCGCTTCGTAAGGCGAGTTCATGTTGTATTCTCTCAGCGACTTCCAACTTTCATTATCATTAGCGGTGTAAGCAAAAATATCGACAATATCGCTTAAATCATAATCTTTTGCGTGTGTTTCGTCAAAATCGTAATTGCTTGATATGTAAATCTTGTCCACCAATTCACGGGTACCTGCATAGCCCGGCCGCTTCGAATTACATGCAAAGGCTTCCTGCATGAAACTGAATCCGGGTTTCATCATTTGTTGCGAATGAAACCGTAATAACGTATCGGGCACCATCACATACAACGCCAGACTGTCACACGGGTACACCTGTTTGTCAAAGTCCTGACTGACCGCTTCAAACAACAGGTAGCCAGCCTTATTGCGATAATACAAATCTACGTATGAAAAAACCATACCCTGTATATCGTAGTACGGCTCCACATACAAATCCAAACATTCGTTCTTGTCTGTACAACTGAACGGAACTGGAACCAACATCAACAAAATCAGCATTATCTTTAACCAGATACTTTTCATTGACTTTCTTATTAATAAATTTTATTTTATATTAATACGTTTTTTTCGTACATTTGTTTCATAATTTGTAAATAATTCTGATATGGATTCTGATCATTTTTTGGAAATATTGTTTCAGCGGCAAAGTGTACGCGGTTACTCCGACCAGCCGGTAGAACCTGAAAAACTTGCCCGTTGCCTCGAAGCGGCACGGATGGCGCCGTCGGCGTGTAACGCACAACCGTGGAAATTCGTCGTGGTAGACGACCCGCAGCTAAAAGACAGGGTTGCAGGTTATACTACTTCGGGGCCGATGGTATCCATGAATCATTTCACCCGTCAGGCTCCGCTCTTAGTGGTAATTGTTCGCGAAAGCCCCAACCTGACCTCCAAAGTAGGTACCATACTCAAGGATAAACCCTACACGTTGATGGATATCGGCATCGTGGCGCTCCAGTTCTGCCTTCAGGCTACAGCCGAAGGTTTGGGCACCTGCATACTGGGTTGGTTCAACGAAAAAAAGGTGAAGGAATTGCTTCATATCCCCGCAGGCAAACGCGCCGAATTGATTATCACGCTGGGTTATCCATCGTCGCCAACCCTACGCCCAAAAATACGCAAAAAGATGGACGATGTTTGTTGTTACAACGAATATAAATAATCATAGGCGTTATTGGTTTACACAAAACATATCCGCCGCAATACGGTCGGCAATCATTTTTCCTTTACGGGTAAGCGTGAATACGCCTGCCTGTTCCTGCATATAGCCGTTCTGAACATAAGCGGCGGCTTGACATAAAAACAGTTTTGCAAAAGCATCGCCAAAATGAGCGCGGATAAAACCGGTATCTGCTCCCCACGCTGTGCGAAGCGAAACTAAAATATAGTCATTATATTGTTCGGTAACGCTTAACTGTTCGTAGCCCCCTGTTAATCTCTCCCAATTTGGCGGAAAGGAAACAGTTTCCCAAGCAGCAATATATCCGCTGTTGTTGCTGATATTCCATTGCCGCGATTGCCTGTCGAAAGAGTGCGCAGCCGGTCCGATACCCATGTAAGGCTTTTGCTGCCAGTAAGCGGTATTGTGACGCGAACGGAACGCAGGACGCGCAAAGTTGGATATTTCGTAATGCTCGTAACCGGCCTTTTCCATGGTATCAAGCAGGATATCGAACTGCCTGGCGCTTTCGTCTTCAGATATGGAAAACTTTTCTCCCTTTGCCTGCCGCTTGCCAAAAACCGTCTGCGGTTCAATAGTGAGATGATACGCTGATAAATGGGGTACATCCAATTCCAATGCCTGTTGTAGATTTGCTTTCCAACGTTCCTGCGACATGGATGGCAAACCATACATCAGGTCGATATTGATATTGTAAAAACCATGCCTGAACGCATTTTTTACCGATTGTGCCGCTTCACGGGCGCAATGCCTGCGGTTCATCCATTGTAAATCATCATCAAAAAATGATTGAATACCGATGCTCAAGCGGTTAAATCCCAAATGGAGTAACGCTTCAAGGTATTTTTCGTTCATGTCGTCGGGGTTGGCCTCAAGAGTGATTTCAGCATCGGGAGCAAGCGTATAATATTGTGTTATGATTTTCAGCAATCCTGCAAGTTCGTCAATTGACAAAACCGACGGTGTTCCGCCGCCGAAATATAGCGTTTCAACGGGTATCCTCCCTTTCCCCCAATGAGGTGGAACAAGGGGGGCTAAATAATCCTTCCGTAATGCTATTTCCTTTTTCATCGCGGCAAGCATGGCAGCCTTGTCTTTCATCGCCACGCGGAAATGAAAGTCGCAGTAATAACAAACCTGTCTGCAATACGGTATATGAATATATAAGTGGCTGATGTTGATTGAAATATAATCCGAATAGAGTTTCGTTTCTTATACGATCTTACGGTCGTTCATCCGGAATATCCTGAACGACCGCAATGCAACGGCCAATACCAGCGGTATTAAAGAGGGGTTGAGCCGTTGCGGCAGGAATGCCCAGCCAACCACCAACAACATGGCAATGATGCCTGTTGCCAGAAAATATTTACCGGTGAATCCACTGCGCCGATTGGACAGCAGGAAAAATGCCATCACTACATGCGTCGGCAATGCCCAGATAATGTTCAGATTATTGACCGTATTGGTGTGATCGGTAAAAAACCACAGGAAAACAACCAGTAAACCCACTAATCCAACGACAAAGAAGAGAATGAAATCAAAGGCTCGCGAACCTTTCCGTATATAAAAGAAAAGCATTGCCAACGCCAGCACCAAGCAACAAACCACCGTTGGCGTGATGGGGCCGGGCGGTTGAAAGGCCGGTTGGTCGGGAATAAATATATCCCTTGTTGACTTTACTACCGGACGCCCGTGATATAATACCTGCGCAAAAGCGTCGAAGATATAATCGGGGAGGAACATTTGTTCGTAGATGCCGGTTTTCCGGTCGGTGGGCAAACCAAGCGCGATGTCAATCCCGAACCGTCCCCACGGATGCTCCCTCGTGCAGCGATGAATCAGGTCGCGGTAAGTGGGCGCTTCTTTCGATTCCGGGAGTGTTATGCCGGGGAAGGTTTGCAACATCAGATCGCGGATTCGGGTAGCGCAGTTATCCAGAAAGAAATGGTAACGATAATACCGGTTTTCGGGTTTGTAGTTGTTTTCGAGAAATTGAAATACAAACATGGTTTGCGCCGAATCCAATGCAAAAACCTGCTCGCGTACACGCCGGTTTTCATACATGTATGCGGCTATAAAATCATCATACGAAGTCCGGCTCAACCGGTACAGCATCCGCCCGCGAGCGAAGTTGACATAGAAATTCGGCTGGTCGAAATCAAACGTACCATAGTTATAAACTGCATCGTAACCCAGCGAATCTATCCTGACCCGTATGGCATTGTGTCCGAAACGGGCATAGAGTTCGTCGCCCTGCGCCGCGGTCAGCAAGCTGATGCGAATGTCCGAAGGATTCAGATGTTGCGCCGTCAAAGATGGACAACACGATATACTACAAATCAACAAAAACCCAGCAATGACTCTTTTCATGGGGTTACTGCATCCAATTTAAAATTAAAAACTTTATGCGTTTACCAACTCTTCATATTCGGCGGTTGTCATCAACTCATTCAATTCGGCGGGATTGGTGAATTGAATGCGGATCATCCAACCTTCGCCGTAGGGGTCTGTATTGACCGTCTCGGGCGCTGCTTCCAACGCGGGATTTACCGACAGGACTTTTCCGCCAACCGGCATGAACAAATCGGAAACAGTCTTTACGGCTTCAATAGCGCCAAATTTTTCACCTGCGGCTAATGTTTCACCTTCGGTATCAATGTCGATGAATACAATATCGCCCAATTCCTTTTGTGCAAAAGCGGTGATACCGATTGCGCCTTCATTGCCTTCTACGCGTAACCATTCATGCTCGCGTGTATACTTCAAATTATCAGGATAATTCATGATGAATGTTTATAATGGTTTTCGGCGGTAAAGATAGTTTAAGTAATTTTAATTTCTTAGCTTCGCAACAAAAAATTTTCATCTTTTGGTCAGAACGGGTGGATGGATTCGGTACCCGGCATAAAAACGACAAATTTGAAAATGCACCCACGTTTTTATAAATTTTTCGATTACTTTTGCACAAATAAAAAAGAATCGTTATGGAACGGAATAAAGCGCTTAGTCTTCTTTTACAGTACAATAAAGAAGAATATCATATACGGCATGCGTTCACTGTGGAAGCGGTGATGAAATGGTTTGCCAAAGAGTTAGGACACGACGCCGACTATTGGGGTATCGTTGGATTATTGCATGATATTGATTATGAAATGTATCCTGATGAGCATTGCGTCAAAGCAGTTGAAATTCTGAGGTCGGAAAATTACGGAGAAGATGTTATTCGCGCCATTTGCACACACGCCTACGGAATCAGAGTGGATATTAAGCCGGAGCATGAAATGGAAAAAATTCTCTTTGCAGTGGATGAGTTGACCGGAATAGTTGGAGCTGCTGCGCTGATGCGCCCGTCAAAAAGTATTTCCGATATGGAACTTAAGAGTATCCGAAAGAAGTTTAATGATAAGGCTTTTGCCGCAAAATGTTCGCGGGATGTGATCAGGAAAGGAGCAGAAATGTTGGAGTGGGATATGGATCAACTGTTAAGTATGACTTTAGAGGCAATGCGCTCTTCAGAACATATTGTATCCGAACAGCTTTCATCAATGAGTACGTGAGCCGAACGCGGATGCAGAAGATGTGATTCGCATTATTCGCAGGATTTCATTCATTTTACGGTTTTTTCCTTCAGGTTTTTTTGATATTCGTTTCGATAAAAACCTACCCTATTTTTATTTTCAATTGTATAACTAAATAATAGGAAATACGTATATAGAAAATGGAAATAAATTCACTATTCAAATGAATCAGACAGAAACCAGTATTACACAGTTGGAAGAAGAAATCCGCCAATTAAGGTCGCAATTGGAAGAAAGCAAACTTCTCTCAAATTTTGAGATGATCGTGCAGGAACGCACCGATGAATTATCGGTTGCCAACGAAGAACTAAACGCCACCAACGAAGAGTTGAACGCCGTTAACGACCAGTTGAACGAAACGGTAAAAAAGTTGGAAGACGCCGAAAACATCATTCGCAACTTCATCGATCAGTCGTTTGAAGGTATCATCATGATGAACAGCGAAGGGCGCGTCGTCGAATGGAACGAAAAGATGAACCGTATTTTGGGATTAACGCGCGAAGAAGCGCGTGGAAAATACGAGTGGGAGGTTTTGCACGGCATCATCCCCGAAGAGATACGCCAAACAGAAGAAACGCTGGAAAATTTCCGTCAGTCGAGGCGCGAATATTTCAAAATTGGACGCACTCTTGAACCGGTACTTACGGAACGGGAATTATACATGATTGACGGTAAAAAACATTTTCTGGAACTGTATACTTTCCCGATAAACTTAGCCGACACCTGTTATTTCGCGAAAATTATACGCGACGTTACCCAACAGAAAATAGCCGATATGGAGTTGGAAAAGTACCAAACGGAACTCGAAAAAATGGTCGGGGAAAAAACCGCAGAGGTAGTTGCCCAGCAGAAACGGTTGGAAAAAATTAGCAGCCGGCAGGAAATATTGATAAAAGTATTGAACATCGTCCAATCGTCTGAAGATTTACTCGAAGCGATGGACGTATCTATTGCCGAAATAGGCAAATACGCCGGAGTGAGCCATGCCTATATTTTTGAAAAAAACAATGATGACGCCACCATCAGTTGTACCCACGAATGGTGTAATACAGGCGTATTGCCGATCTACAACCGTTTGCAGGATATGCCTCTGCAAACTTTCGGGCCATGGTTCGACACGTTCGACGCCGGCGAAGTCATCAGCGTATCCGACATCGCGACGCTTAACCCCGACGCCGCCAAATTGCTTGCTTCACTTGGCGTGAAATCAACCGTCGTTTTGCCATTGACCACACTTGGCGTGAATTACGGTTTTGTAGCTTTCGACGATTGCAACGCCGTCAGGGAGTGGGAACAAAACGAAGTGGAATTGTTGCGCAGTCTTTCGCAACTCGTATCCAACACCACGCACCGCTATCACGCCGAAAAAGCGATAAGTCTGTCGCAGCAAACCATGCGCACTGTTTTGGATAACATTGCCGCAAATATTTTTGTTGTTGATTTTGAAACGATGAAAATTCTTTTTGCCAACAAAAGCATCAAGAAAATGGTTGGCGAGGAAATAGAAGGGCAGATATGCTGGCAGGTGTTGCATGCGGGTAAAAATGACGTATGCGAAACTTGCCCTAAAAGATATTTCGACACCGGCAATCAGTTCGCAGGGGTTTATCATTGGGAACAATACAACGATTTTTACGGTCGTTGCTACGCAAATGATATTACGGCAATAGAATGGGTGGACGGTCGGTTGGTACAGATGGAAGTAGCCACCGATATCACCGACCGCAAATTGGCCGAAGAAGCTGTGCGTCAGTCAGAAGCCATGTATCGTCAGCTGACGGTTGCATCGCCCGACGCTATTGTGGTTTGCGGTCCCGATGGACACGTCCGATACGTTTCGCCCAAGGCGTTGGAACTTTTCGGATTGAATGATGGCGCTGAGATTGTCAACCAACAAATGGGAAGATTTGTACATCCGCACGATCGCCGTCATGCTATTGAGCTTTTCAGGAAATTGTGGGGCGACAACGTACATTTCATTCCTCAACTTTTGTTACTCCATAGAGACGGTACGGAGTTCATTGGCGAAGTATCCGCCGCTACCGTTAAAGACGCCAAAAATCAGACGGTTTCCATCATCATGGTTATCCGCGATATTACCCGTCGCAAGATGGACGAAATGGAGCTCATTCACGCAAAAGAAAAAGCCGAAGAATCAGATAAATTAAAATCGGCGTTCCTTGCCAACATGTCGCACGAAATCCGCACTCCTATCAACGGCATCGTCGGCTTCCTGCAACTTCTCGCCTCCGACGACCTGCCGCCCGAAAGCAAACAGGATTATGTCAACGAAATCAATAACAGTTGTACGCGATTGGTAAAACAGATTGAAGATATTATTGATATGGCGAAAATCGAAGCCAATCAGATGAATATCAGTCCTGTTACTGTATCAGTCAATGATTTGATGCGCGAAGTACATGCGTATTTTGATAATTATCTGCAAACTAATAATATCAATGAACGCCTGACCCTGTTCCTCGACGATAGCGCATTTACCGACCGCTGCGTCACCTACGTTGATCCGCTGCGTCTGCGTCAAACGCTCACCAACCTTATAGATAACGCCATCAAGTTTACCCCAAACGGATACATTCGCTTCGGATACCGGCAATCAGCGCACGACGAGCTCGAATTTATGGTAGAAGATACCGGCATCGGACTTCCTCCCGATTATCAGGAAGTTATTTTCGAAAGTTTCCGTCAGGCTGAGCTTACCAACAGTCGTATATATGGGGGCAACGGTTTGGGATTAACCATTGCGCGCGGTCTTGTTCAGATGATGGGCGGTGATATGCGTATAGAATCAACCGAAGGCAAAGGTTCGACTTTCTATTTTACTGTTTCGTACCTGCCCGTCGCAACAGAAGACATAGATTTCTTTGACAAACGGCAGGATACATCATCCGGCGAGAAAATCTTTGCTGACAAATTAGTATTGGTGGTTGAACCCGTCATCATGAAATACATGTATTACAAAATCTTACTTTCCGCCGCCGGATTTACCGTCCAACATGCCGAAAATGTACACCGATGGCTCGACTTCATCCGCCAAACCAACCATATAGACGCGGTAATGGTCAATGCTTCGGTATTCGAACATGCGTATGATGTGGAAATAGGGCAAATTAAATCTATCCGCGCCGGATTGCCGACCTTCATGTATGGCGTGAAACAAAACATGAAACACGCTAACAATCAAAATTACACGGTACTTGAAGAGCCAATGGACTATGGAAAAATAGTGGAAGCGATGAGCAGGGTGATGAGGTGAGATGAAAAGAATATCAAGAGGTCAATTTGATTCCAGTGACAAAATGCGTAGATGTCTCACTGCATTCGACATGACAGGCGCCTGTTATATTGAGGAAGTGGCGGCAAAACTGAAATGCGCTCATTTTGTATTTCCTTGATTCAAAATAAATATTTTTATCTATTTTTGCATCACGCTTTGAGATGAAATAATCGCAATTAATAATAGTTTGTATGAAGAAATATATCATGATATTAGGCTTGCTCCCTTTGCTTACGCTCGCTGCTCAGGAATTTGAAATATACGACCCGCTAATTCCACAATCGTTCGCTTTCGATAAAAAACACGGAATCTTTGCGGGTGTTAATAATGTAGATAACGAAATCGTGATGGTCAGCCATAAAGGAGACGGTAAATTAGAAATCACGCACAGATTTCTGGTGGATAAGATAAAGGGCAGACATGATATACACCATATCTATCGTCCGATATCTGTGGCCATTTACGACGGATATGTGGCTTTCCTTGCGTCGCACCGAGATAGCTGCTATTTTGCCGTACTCAACCTGAACGGACAATTGGAAAAGAAATTATCTTTCTCAGGTTATGCAAGCGCTTTCAGCTACAGTCAAGCGGCAAACGAATTGTATATTTCGGGCGAAAACGCAACCGGCTTTGATGTGATCGTCCTCGATACCCGAAACGGAATCAATCGGGTGGATATGAAAAACGTATCGACACTGCATTATCAGAAGCCGCGCATGTCCGAACAAATCGTCAGACGCGACCCGTGGGGCGTCGGCATGGCGGCGATTGCCATAAGCGTGGTGTTCCTCGCCTTGCTGTTGCTTTACTTTTTGTTCAGGCAGGTGGGCGTACAGTTAATTGCAGTGCAGAAACGTCGTAGCCAAAGAGTTATGGAAAAGAAATTTGAACCTAAACGGATAACGGTTACTTCTACCCGCGCTGTCAGCGGAGGCGTGTATGCAGCCATTGCGGCAGCCATCCACCTCTACGGCGAAGAATTGCACGACGTGGAAAGTACGGTGCTGACTATCAATAAGGTATCGCGCACCTATTCTCCATGGAGCTCGAAAATTCACGGATTAAATACCTATTTTAAACGATAATTGAAAACCCCTTTGAATTGAATTAACCCTTATTTTCCAACCATCTTACACAGAAAAGCGTACTCAAGCGCCGTTTCGCGGTATTGCTCGAAGCGTCCCGAAGCGCCTCCGTGACCGGCGTCCATGTTGGTATGCAGGAGCAAGAGGTTGTCGCCGGTTTTCAACTCGCGGAGTTTGGCAACCCATTTGGCAGGCTCCCAGTACTGTACCTGCGAGTCGTGCAAACCGGTTGTTACCAGCATGTTGGGATAGGTTTGCGCAGATACATTGTCGTAAGGAGAGTACGACATGATATATCGGTAATATGTTTCGTCGTCGGGATTTCCCCATTCGTCGTATTCGCCGGTGGTGAGCGGTATGGTTTTGTCGCTCATGGTAGTAACCACGTCCACAAAGGGTACAGCCGCAATAACGGCTTTGAAGAGGTCGGGGCGCATGTTCACCACCGCGCCCATTAGCAATCCGCCGGCGCTTCCGCCCATGGCGCAAAGATGTTCCGTGTCGGTATATTTTTCGGCGATGAGGTATTCGGCGCAAGCGATGAAGTCAGTGAATGTGTTGCGTTTGTTCAACAGTTTGCCATCGTCGTACCATTCGCGCCCAAGCGTTTGTCCTCCGCGAATGTGGGCGATTGCATACACAAATCCACGGTCGAGCAAAGAAATACGCGCCACTGAAAACGTTGGGTCAGTTGTGTAGCCATACGAGCCGTAACCGTACAGCAATAATGGCGTTTTTCCGTTTAATTCCGTATCCTTTCGGTAAACTAATGATACGGGAATATTTTTTCCGTCCTGCGCAGGCGCATACAGCCGTTTGGCCATATACTCATCGGGGTTGAAACCGCCCACGATTTCCTGTTGCTTGAGAAGCGTTTTTTCGCGGGTGCGCATGTTGTAATCGAAGGTAGAATTGGGCGTGGTGAGCGAACTGTACGTAAAGCGCAACTGGTCGGTATCAAACGCCGGATTGTATGATATTCCTGCCGTATATACTTCTTCGCCAAAATTGAGGTAGTGTTCCTCACCGTTCATCGGGCGGATACGCAATTGCATCAGTCCGTTTTTGCGTTCGGCAACCGCTATGAAATCTTTGAACACTTCTATCTCTTCGAGAAGAACGTCATCGCGGTGCTGAATCACTTCTTTCCAGTTTTCTTTGGAAGGTTTTTCTACGGTGGTTTCCATTAAACGAAAGTTCTTTGCATGGTAGTTGGTTACGATGTAGAATTTGTTTTGATAATGCGCCAGTTGATATTCCAAATCTTTTTCGCGGGTCTGTACGATGCGTAAAACGCCTTCAGGATTTGCGACATCGAGAAAACGATACTCGGTAGAGGTATTGCTTTGTGCCAGCATGATAATCATTTGTTCTGATTTTGAACGGTAAACGTCAATGTCAAAAGCCTCGTCTTTTTCATCATGAATAAGGCGATCGGGTTGGTTGCCGCTCAGTACGTGCGCCATCATTTTTTCAGATCGCAAGGTTTCTGGGTTTTTCAGGGTGTAGAACAGCGTTTGGTTATCGTCCGCCCATGCCAATGAACCGGTAGTACCGCTGATAATGGCGCCTGCCGACGCTCCGGTTTGCAAATCCTTAAACATCGTAGTATAAATCCTGCGCCCGACGGTGTCCACACAATATGCCAGCATCCGGTTATCGGGGCTAACCTCGTGCCCGCCAATATGAAAATAGGTATGTCCCTGCGCCATCTCATTACCGTTGAGCATCACTACTTCGGGGGCGTCCATGCTGCCTTTACGGCGGCAATAGATCGGATATTCGCCTCCCTGTTCGTAGCGCGAATAATAGAAATATCCGTTTTTGAAATACGGTACCGACCTGTCGTCCTGCTTAATACGCGATGTGATTTCAGTATACAACCGTTCCTGAAAATCTTTCGTATCGCTCATTACGGCTTTTGTATAAGCGTTTTCGGCTTCAAGATAAGCAATCACTTGCGGGTTGTCGCGCTCGTTGAGCCAAAAATAGTTATCCACGCGTTTGTGTTCTGCGGCGGTAAGAGTTACCGGTATTTTCTGTGCTATGGGCGGTTTCATTTGATTTTTTAATGTTGTTAATTGACAAGCGGATAATACAATGCTTATCCCTGCATAAAATATATTTATTGTTTTCATGACAAAAAATTTGATAATGCAAAGGTATTGAAATATTATTAATTTGGTGCTTTTGAAAAGTTTTACACCCTACTAAAATTTGTTTTTTATTGTTTTGAAAAGGAAAAAGTATAATTTTGTACCAAAAAAGAATTAATATGAGCAGAGAGTTGTCATAAGTATTGCAAAGGAAAAGCGCTGGAGAGTAAATAATTATCCTCTACCATCGAAAATCAAAAATGAGCAAGCCCAATTTCAAAACATCAAATAAGTAAAGCCATGAAAAGGCATCTTTTATACATCATTACAGCCGTCATGTTGTTTTTGGCTGTCGTTACATCCTGCAAAAAGGAAAAGGATGAAGAAAATGTTATGAAAATGACAACGAGCGCATCCGGCGACGTAACAATTAGTCTGGCTGGCACAGGGTCGGCGACCATTGATTGGGGAGATGGTTCGGAAAGTGATACAAAAACGATTTCACCTCCGACCGGTATTGATATTGCGTTTACCGAGTTCATTCACAGTTATTCCGGCACAAATACACGCACAATAATAATATCTGGAAAGAAAATTACAGGCATGATTTGCCGTTATTTTCCATTAACGGCTTTGGATGTGAGCGAAAATAATGTTTTGAAACAATTGGAACTTTCCTATAACCAATTAACGAATATAAACGTAAGCAATAATACTGCATTGACATGCTTGCATTGCTCCCTTAATCCATTAACGAGTTTGAATGTAAGCAAAAATACTGCTCTAACAGATTTGATTTGCTACGGCACTCCATTAGAAAGTTTGGACGTGAGCAATAATACCATGTTAAATCTATTGTGGTGCTTCGATAATCAACTAACAAGTTTGGATGTAAGCAAGAATACCATGCTGGTATGGTTGGATTGCAGCGGTAATCAATTAGCAGTTGATGCGTTGGATGTTTTATTTGGCACATTGCACAGCAATACAATTACTTTTCCTATTCCTGTTCCCGTCATAAAAGAGATAACCATATATAATAATCCCGGAACAGACGATTGCAACCAAAGCATTGCAACAGAAAAAGGCTGGACAGTTAAAACTAATTATCCAATACCAACTTCTATCACTCATCAATCAAAAATGAATAAACCCAATTCCAAAACTATAAATTACAAAACGCCCCAGCCATGGAACAAATACCTGTAAAGCCCGCTAATGCCGCCGAAACCATTCCGCAAGGACAGACGAAAGAAGATATTGAGCAGCGGGAAAAATTCATTAAGGATTTTTACGCTAATTGGAACGCTGTCAATCTATACAAAAACAACTAATAACCCTCCTCGTCCCGGAAATAGTCATTAGCCGTTTCAGATTTTGATGTGTCAAAGATATAAACAATTTTTCAAGCAGCAATGGATTTCAGTAAAAAATACATAAGAGCAATCGAAAATCAAAAATTAAAAATGAATAAACCTAATTTCAAAACCATAAATTACAAAACGCCCCAACCATCGGGAAAACCCGAAGAAGTCGGAACGATATGGCAAACGCCGGAACAGATTCCCGTTAAGCCCGTGTACACCGCCGCCGACCTCGAAGGCATGGAGCATCTGAACTATGCCGCCGGCATTGCGCCGAACCTGCGTGGACCGTACTCCACCATGTACGTCATGCGTCCGTGGACGATCCGCCAGTATGCGGGTTTTTCCACCGCCGAAGAATCGAACGCCTTTTACCGCCGCAATCTTGCCGCAGGTCAAAAAGGGCTATCGGTAGCCTTCGACCTCGCTACGCACCGCGGCTACGACGCCGACCACGACCGTGTTGTGGGCGACGTGGGCAAAGCCGGAGTATCAATATGCAGTGTGGAGGACATGAAAATCCTCTTCGACCAGATTCCGCTCAAGCAGATGTCCGTATCAATGACCATGAACGGCGCCGTGCTGCCCGTATTGGCGTTCTACATCGTGGCGGCGCTCGAACAGGGAGCAAAACTCGAGGAGTTGAACGGAACCATCCAGAACGACATCCTCAAGGAGTTCATGGTGCGCAACACCTACATCTATCCGCCCGAAATGAGTATGCGCATCATCGGCGACATATTTTCATATACGTCGAAAAACATGCCGAAGTTCAATTCCATTTCCATTTCGGGCTACCACATGCAGGAAGCGGGCGCAACCTGCGACATCGAAATGGCATACACGCTTGCCGACGGTCTGGAATACCTTCGCACCGGCGTAAACGCGGGCATGAGTATTGACGATTTTGCGCCTCGACTGTCGTTTTTCTGGGCTGTGGGCATGAATCATTTCATGGAAATAGCCAAGATGCGTGCTGCACGTATGCTTTGGGCGAAAATCGTAAAACAGTTCAATCCTAAAAACCCGAAATCATTGGCATTGCGCACACACTCGCAAACGTCGGGATGGAGTCTTACCGAACAGGATCCGTTCAACAACGTTGCGCGTACCTGCATCGAAGCGATGGCGGCTGCGTTGGGACATACCCAGTCGTTGCACACCAACGCCCTTGACGAGGCGATAGCCTTGCCTACCGACTTTTCGGCGCGTATCGCTCGCAACACGCAGATTTACATTCAGGAAGAAACCGATATTTGTCGTGCTGTTGATCCGTGGGCAGGCTCGTATTACGTGGAATCGCTTACGCATGAACTTGCGCAGAAAGGCTGGGCGTTGATTGAGGAAGTTGAAAGTCTCGGCGGTATGGCAAAGGCTATCGAAAGCGGTATTCCGAAAATGCGCATCGAAGAAGCGGCAGCCCGCAAACAGGCGCGTATTGATTCCGGCAAGGATACCATCGTGGGCGTGAACAAATACCGTTTAGACAAGCAAGACCCGCTCGAAATACTCGAAGTGGACAATACGATGGTGCGACTACAGCAGATTGAACGTTTGAATAAATTGCGCGCCGACCGCAACAACGACGAAGTACGCACCGCTCTGGAAGCCATTACCGAAGCCGCGCGCGCAGGAAATGGCAATTTGCTCGCGCTCAGCGTAGACGCCGCCGCAAAACGCGCTTCGCTCGGCGAGATTTCAAATGCGATAGAAAATGTTTCAGGAAGATATAAAGCAGTGATACGTACTATTTCAGGAGTTTATTCGGCAGAAAGTCAGGAAGACGCCGATTTCAAGGAAGCCAGGGCAATGGCTGAACAGTTTGCCA
>Ga0082212_10001657_pt1 | contig 32744 bp, 32 predicted proteins | sample TergutNt197P3_FD_71548 | JGI IMG/M metagenome (GOLD analysis project Ga0082212, IMG submission 71548) | Neocapritermes taracua P3 segment gut microbial communities from Petit-Saut dam, French Guiana - Nt197 P3 | ecosystem: Host-associated > Arthropoda: Insects > Digestive system > Gut ... | reverse complement strand
CACGGCGACGGGCACGCTCGCGAGCGCCGCCGCGACCACCGCCCAGGTCGCCGTCGCCGCGCCGGTCCCCCCGCCCGCAGCAGCCGCCGCCCCGGCGAGCGCGCCCACGAGCGCCGTGCTGACCAGCAGCATCGAGGCCCGCCCGCGCAGCACCACGCGGGGCGTGAACTGCCCGCTCAGCGCGAACACGGTCTCGCGCCGCGACACCCACAGCGGCGCCCCGTTGCGCGCCGCCAGCACCCCGAGCACGGCCAGCACGCCCACCGCCAGCACCACGACCCGGCCCATGGGCCACCGGCCCGCCCCGCCGAGCCCCAGCGACGTGAGGTACCGCCACACCATCGACCCGTACACGCCCACGACGATCACCACGACGTAGACCACGTACCCGGTGCCGTTCATGACACTCAGCGGCTGGCGCCGCACCAGCGGCCGCCGCCACACCTGGTAGGCGCCGGCCCCGGCCGGGGTGCCGCTCATCGCGTCGGCGCCGCGAGCGCCACCTCGGCGCCGCGCGGCCGCCCGTCCGGGCCGGGCGCGGTGAGGGCGGCTCGCAGGTCGAGGTCGTGCGTGGCCACCACCAGGGCGCGGCCGGAGTCGAGCGCCTCGACCAGCAGACCACGCACCAGCGCGCGCCAGCGGACGTCGAGCCGCTGCTCGGGCTCGTCGATCACCACCAGCGCGCCCGGCCGGTAGAGCGTGCACGCGAGCGCGAACATCTGCGACTCGCCCGACGACAGCTCGCCCGGGTACTGGTCGCGCACGCGCGTCAGGCCCGCGGCCTCCAGGGCCTCGTCGACCGGCGGCGCCGGGCGGTTCCCCAGCACGTGCCGCTTGCGCCACGCGGAGGCGACGAGCTCGAGGTGCTCCTCGACCGTGAGGTCCGGGTAGGTGGGCAGCCCGTCGAGCAGCACCACCAGGTCGTCGCGCCGGGTCAGCCGGGCCTCGAACGCCGTCGTCCCCAGGGCCGTCACGGTGCCCGACGTCGGCAGGTCCGCCCCGGCCACCAGCCGCAGCAGCGTCGTCTTGCCGGACCCGTTGGGCCCGACGACGACGACCGCGCGCCCCGGCGCCACCTCGAACGACGTCGGCGCGAGCACCTGGACGGTGCCATGGGTGCGGGTTGCCCCGGCGACCCGGACGAGGGGCGGGGCTTCGGCGTCGCTCACGACGTGAGCCTAGGGCTCCCGGCCCGACGGACACTTCGCGCCAGGCCCGCGCCGCCCCGTCGACGGCCCGGCCTATGGTCGCGCAACCAGAGCACGGTGAGCCCCACCACGCTCCGTCGGAAGGAATGCCCATGAGCATCCTGTCGATCCTGGACCGCGAACGGTCGGTCGCCCCGCCCCGGTACAACCGGTGGCTCATCCCGCCGGCTGCCCTGGCCATCCACCTCGCCATCGGTGAGGTCTACGCGTTCTCGGTGTTCAAGAACCCGCTCATGGAGCGGTTCGACGCCTCCCACACCCAGATCGGGTTCATCTTCTCGATCGCCATCGGCATGCTCGGCCTGTCGGCCGCGTTCGGCGGCACCTGGGTGGAGAAGGTGGGGCCGCGCAAGGCGATGGCGCTGGCCACCGTGTTCTGGATCGTCGGGTTCGGCGTCGGGTCGGTGGGCGTGGCCACCGAGCAGCTGTGGCTGCTGTACCTGGGGTACGGCGGCATCGGAGGCATCGGCCTGGGCATCGGGTACGTGTCGCCCGTGTCGACGCTCATCAAGTGGTTCCCCGACCGGCCGGGCATGGCCACCGGCCTCGCGATCATGGGGTTCGGCGGCGGCGCCCTGGTCGCCTCGCCGCTGACGTCGAGCCTGCTGGCCACGTTCGCCAACAGCCCGCTCACGCCCATCGTGGCGACGTTCCTGGCGCTCGCCGCGATCGACCTGGTCATCATGGTGGCCGGCATCGCGACCATGCGGGTGCCCGAGCCCGGCTGGAGGCCCGAGGGCTGGGAGCCGCCCACCGTGCAGAGGTCGGCGCTGGTCACCACCGCGAACGTGTCGGCCCGCAACGCGATCCGCACCCCGCAGTTCTGGCTGCTGTGGGTGGTGATGTTCTGCAACATCACCGCGGGCATCGGCATCCTGGAGCAGGCCGCGCCGATGGTGCAGGACTTCTTCCCGGCCGTCACCGCGACGGTCGCCGCCGGGTTCGTGGGCGTGCTGTCGCTGTGCAACATGGCGGGCCGGTTCGGCTGGTCGTCGCTGTCCGACTGGATGGGCCGCAAGCGCATCTACGTCATGTACCTGGGCGTCGGGGCGATCGCCTACCTGCTGCTCTCCCAGGTGGGCACGGCGTCGGTGCCGCTGTTCGTGCTGTTCGCGGCGGTGATCATCAGCTTCTACGGCGGCGGGTTCGCCGCCCTGCCCGCGTACATCAAGGACCTGTTCGGCGGGTACCAGGTGTCGGCCATCCACGGGCGCGTGCTCACCGCGTGGTCGGCGGCGGGCATCGCCGGGCCGCTCATCGTCAACTCCATCGCCGACCGCCAGAAGGCGTCCGGGGCCTCGGGCTCCGACCTGTACTCGGTGTCGCTGCTGGTCATGGTGGGGGTGCTCGCGGTCGGGTTCGTCGCCAACCTGCTGATCAAGCCCGTGTCGAAGCGCTGGCACGAGCGCGAGGGCAGCCTCGCCGCCGACGGCGTGCGCCTCGAGTCCACCCGGCGCCCCGCCGCACAGGACCGCGCCCGGAGGCTCGGCGGCGCGGTCCCGGTGGCTCTGTGGGTGGTCGTGGCGGGAGGCCTCGCGTACGGCCTGTGGCTGACGGTGGACAAGGCGCTGGAGCTCTTCGTGGGCTGACCTGCCCCGACGAGGCGCCAGCCGTCAGGCCCGATGCCGTAACCTCGGGGGTGCCTCGGTAGCTCAGTTGGTCAGAGCAGCGGACTTTTAATCCGCGGGTCCAGGGTTCGAGCCCCTGCCGGGGCACCATTCTGACCAGGTACTTTTGCCTTTGCTTTGCTTTGGGTCCTGGCTTTGTGTAGCAGATGTGTAGCAGCGACCCCTCGGGTCAGTCCTCACGCGTCGGGTCGTCAGGATGCGCGGCATCCCAGGCAGCGAGCTTCTCCTGCGCCTTCGCCACCTTCGTCTCGAGGTCGACGACCTGCTTGGCGAACGAGCGCGCCATTGACCCGCCGGGCCGCTTCGCCTCCCAGTTGGCCGCCGTGACGCGGCGCTCCTCGAGCGCACGCTGCAGCTGCGCGGCCATCTTCACGAGGTCGGGACGCGGCGAGCCGACCTTCTCGTCCAGCTTCGCGATTCCCTTGATGATGCCCGACGTCGCCGCATCGATCCCTGCCTCGGCCGCACGGCCTGCACGTGTACGCATGCCCCGAGCATCGCACCGGCCTGGTCATGACGAAACCGTCCCCGCCGACACCATGAGGGTGAAGCGGGGGCGGTCGTCGTTCTGCGGCGCTCGGGAGTCCATGCCGCCTGACCAGCCGTCATGGTGTTCGGGTTGCTGACCCCGAGATGACGGGTGACCCTTTCTGGGTCAGGAAATGGCACCGCGGACATCGCCGCGACCGCGCATCGTTGCGCGCTCTTTACGTGCCGTCCCACTCACCGAACAGGATCGACTCATGCGCAAAACACTCGCGCTCGGCGCATCTCTCGCGCTGGTCGCAGGCACGTCCATCGTTGGCGGAATCGTCCTCGCCACGTCCGCCTCGGCCGCAACGCCTGGCTCCGCGTGCATCGTCACGTTGGCCGAGTGGCCCCACATCCACGTCGACGGCACAGTCACCCCCGACGGCGCCAACTGCACCCTGTTCCCGACCAACCTGGACGGCTACCCGGCCCCGCAGTGGGTGCTGAACACGACCGGCGGGGTGACCCCGTGCAACCACCAGGTCGCCACGGCCCTGTACGTCAACATCGGCTGGACCGACTGCCTGAACTAGGCACGGACCAAGGGACGTCGATCGGAGCCCTCTCCGCGAGACCTCGGCGACGCGAAGACCCCCGATACGACCGTCGTAGCGGGGGCCCGCCCCAACTGATCACCCGGGCATGACGAAACCGCCCCCGCCCACCCGTGAGGGTGAGCGGGGGCGATCCTCGTTCAGCGGCAGGGATGCTGCCGCGCGGCCGGCTCGGTGGCGAAGAAGAACCCGCAGGAGCACTGCCAGCCGTCGACTCGCGTACCGTCGAGCGAGTACCAGTGCGCCGGCCGCGGGTCAGCCTTCGGGGGTCGTCGCGGCATCGAGCTGCGGGCGGTAGGCGACGCCGAGGCCGCCGGCGATGGTCGCCACGACGGATCCGACGGCGCCGGCGATGCCGGCGATGATCGCGCCGGTCGTGCCGTGCACGGCGCCGTTGGATGCTCTCCCTCACTCCGCGTCAGAGACGATGCCTGACCGCGCTGCGCCGAGCGTCTCCTGAGATCCGAGTGCCTCGATATGGATGAGCCGGCGCGATACCCGACCCGGCTGCCCGTTCTTGCGCATGGCCTGCCAGACCTCGACGGCGGCCCGCACTGGCAGATCCTCTTCTGCAGCGAGCCGCGCGACCTTGATGAACAGCCCGGCGTCGGCGACTGCGACACTCTGCGCTGCTCCCTCGCCGTCGGGCCGCAGGAACGCAACGCCAACCGATCTCCGGAAGCCGTCCAGAGTCCCGACGAACGAGACGCGCTCTGGCTTCGAGACCTTCTGCCCGAGCGTGTCTCGCAAGTGCTTCGCGCCTCGCGACGTGATCCGAAGCTGCACCTCTGGCTCGCGCCACCGTCGTACTGTTCCGTCTACTTCCCACCGAGCGTCGACCACGGTTTGGGCGGCGAGCCGCAAGCTCTCCCGCGCAGGCTTCGGCAGGCCTTGGACCGCGGCCGCGAGCGGATCGTCGCCGCCGGCGAGGTCGTCGCTCGATGCCAGAGTCAAGAGCGACGCAACTCGCCGCAATGCCTTCGAGTCGGCGGACTCACCTGGATCGACGTCCAGCTGCCCCGGTTCGGCGGGCAACTCCGGCGCTCGAATCACGACGCGCACAGAACCCGGAGCGACTCCCTCAACGAGGAGGTTCTCGGACCACTTCCGGGCGCCAGCGATCTCTCGCGCGACGAACTTCGTGGACTCGGAAAGCTTCTTGATCAGCACTGCAAGGTCGTTGGCCTTCGTAGCGTGTCCCGTTACGCCTTCACCAGTCAGATGGAGGTCGAGCTCTACCTGCGTCGGAGCCGTCTCTTCCCGCAGGATCTGCTCGTCACGCTCAGACCGGACGAGGCCACTCAGGGCCCCCCACCAGAAGGCAGCCGCGTCTGCGTCGGCGTCTCGGGCGTTCAGCACCGTCTCACGGATGGCGTCACGCAAGAGGCTCTCGTAGCCCTGCTGGAACTCGGTCGCGCTCACCGCTCCACCTCCAGCCAACCCTTGCGAACTCCCGTGGCAACCTTGTTCACAAACTCAGACGTCCATCCTTGCGCAAACAACCGCCCGTGTGGTCCCTCTGGCACCCAGAACGCGTCCACCAGTCCGAGTGCTGGCTGGATACGGGTGTCCCCCAACGACACCCAGCCGGAGCTCGGTTGGAACCGAGCCAAACTGTGCCACGTCCACAAGTGCGCGGCGGACGTTGTCACCTTCTCGGCAAGAACGTAATCGGAGGGACTGACGTAGACGGCGACATCCAGGTCACCGGGCATCTCCTTGCCTGTGACGTAGCTTCCGCTCAACCGCAACGGTCCGCGAAGTCCGACGTCGTCGAGCGCCTCCACCCACAGCTCGAACATGTCCCAGACGCGCCGGCGCCGGTCGTTGGTCGCGAATCGGTCGTGAACCTCCTGGATCGTCGTCGTGTATGGATCGTCGCTGACATAAGGCAGGTACCCGGTGAGTGGGTCAAGGTCGGGGATCACGGCTCTTCCTGCACGGCTCGTCCTGCGTTCTCGTCCGCCCTTCGCGCTCCTGCGGTGTCACCTGGGCGTTGCGGTATCGAGCGCCACAGTAGCCATAAGCAACCGCACACGTCGGGGTAGACGGGGATATGTAGCAGACGTGTAGCAAGACCACGCTTCGTGCGGCTGCTCCTGGCTTCACGACCGGCTTACCAGGCCTACCGTTAGTGCTGGTCACACGCCCTTTATGCCGCCTGATCCTCCACTGCGCTTCGCGCTATTTCACCCGCCGTGACGGACTATTGATCCGCGGGTCCAGGGTTCGAGCCCCTGCCGGGGCACCGCTATGCGGCGGCCGCCCGCCCCAGGAACCGCCCGATCACCGGGATCTCGGTCATGCCCTCGGCATCCGCCATGACCAGGCTCTGCGCGGCCACCCACTCGACCGAGTCGAGCACCACGTATCGCGGCTCCCACGTAGGCCGGAACTTCCGGTTGAACGCCGCGAGCGTCGCCATCTGGGTGCGCTGCGACAGCTGGACCAGGATCGGCCGGGTGACGTCGGCCAGCCGCCGGCCCTCCCCCGCGACACCCTCCAGCACGGACCGCATGGGGGCGAAGTTGAGGGACAGCGTGGACCGCCCGCGGGCCGCGACCTCCTCGACGGTCGCGACGATGGTCGCCTCGATCACGCCGTTCGCGACGTCGTCGTCGATGCGGCGGCGCATGATGTCGAGCGACCACCCGTCGATGCCCGGCGCGGGCACCCACTGCAGGAACGCGTCGACGCGGCCGTCGGCGTTCCGCGTCACGGCGAGCAGGAACCCGGAGTCCTGCGGGTCGAACAGCCGCGAGAGGGTCATCGAGAACCCGCGCTCCACCTCGCCGCGGCGGCTCTGCCCGCGCAGCGCCTCGAGCTCGGCCCGCAGCTCGGGGCCGATTGTCGCGGGGTCGTGGAACGTCGTCGTGCACCCTGCGCGGCGCACGCGCTCGACGGACTGGCGCAGCGACTTGAAGCGCGACCCTGCGAGCGAGAAGTCGCGGCAGTCGAGGATCGCCTCGTCGCCCAGGTAGACGGGCCGCAGCCCGCTCGCCTCGTAGAGGGGCAGACGCTCGGGCCGGGCGCCGAGCACGGCGACGGACCACCCGTGCTCCTCCACGTAGGCGAGGAACTCGGACCACACGGCCACCTGCTCCTCCGCCGGCCCGATGGGGTCCGGCGAGACCAGGCACACCCCGCCGCGCACGGCGTGCGCCACCAAGGACCGCCCGGCGAAGAACCAGTCCTTGTCGTCCCGCAGCGCGAACCAGTCGAGCGTGCCGGAGCCGTACTGCTCGACGACGGCGCGCGCCCGCTCCCGCTCCTCGCGGTGCTGGTCGGTGGTGAGCCGCCGCGCGATCTTGGGCGAGAGCAGCACCCACGCCGCGGCCGCCCCGAGCGCCGCGACGGCCACGACCGCCAGCGGGGTGACGAACCGGTCGATCACGTCGAGCCGAGGCCGCGGCTCGACCCAGTGGATGACAAGGCCCATGACGGTGCCCACCACGGCCGCGGTGACGCCGAGCCCCACGGCCCGCCGCACCGTGGCCTTGGCGGGCAGCACGGCGAACGACGCCCTCTGGGTGGCGAGCCAGACGGCCCCCGCCGTCGCGATCGCCGCCTCCTCGACGTCGAACCCGCGCAGCACGTGCAGCACCGCCGAGGCCACGAGCAGCGCGAGCGTCGACCCCCACGCGAGCCGCTGGCCGTGCCGCAGCCCGCGCGCCATGAGCAGCAGCCCCACGGAGACGAGCACCAGCGTGGTCGCGGCGGTGAGCGGCACGACGCTCGGCAGCACCGACAGCACGGCGTGCAGCCGGTGCCGGAACGGACGCGAGATCGCGGAGAGCAGACCGATGACCCCGAGCACGGCGACGACGGTCGACGCGGAGAACCGGACGCGCTCGCGGCGGCGACGGCCCGGCAGCGGGTCGTAGGCACTCCGGGTCCTGGGTGCGGTCACCTTGGGAGTATCGGTGGCGTTGCATGAGGGGACGGTGAAACTCATCCGGGCTTCGTGGCCCGGTGCAGCCAGCCACTGAGCCGCCCCGTCATCCACGGCAGCACCCAGTAGCTCATGATCGGCGTGAGCACCACCGTGGTGACCAGCACGCGGAGCGGCAGCGGCCACGTCGCGAACGCGGGCACGGCCAGCGCGAACAGCCACGTGAACGTCAGGTTGACCGGGAAGAACGCCAGCCAGATGACGGTCGCCTGCTTCCACCGCGGCGGCGCGGGCAGCAGCGGCGGGCCAGACGGCTGGTCCTGGCGCGCGGGGGCGTCGAACCACCCCTCGATGCCGGTGCGTCGCTGGACGCGCTGCTCCTCGACCAGTCCCGTGCCCCGCGCCAGCCAGGCGCTGCGTTCGTCCGACTGCTCCCACGCGGCGAGCCGTCCGGCGTCGGCGAACCGGTAGAGCATGTACCAGTCGCCGGACCCCTCGGCGGCCCGGATCCACCCCGACCCGAGGAACCCGGGCCAGCGGTTGGCGAGGTTGACGCCGTCCTGCACCCACGCGGTCACCTCCGGCACGCGCTCGGGGCTGACCACGCGGTGGATCGACACGGTGACCGGGTCGGCGGGGTCGGCGGGGCTCATGCCCGCAGTCAACACCGGGGCCCCGGGGCACGCGCCTGCGGCGGCACGTCCGCAGTGCCAGGATGGCGGCGTGACCCACCTCCCCGCCGTCGTCGCCCACCGGGGGAGTTCCTCCGTCGCCCCCCAGAACACCATGGCCGCCTTCGAGTCGGCGTGGCGCGCGGGCGCCGCGATGGTCGAGTGCGACATCCAGCTCGCCGCCGACGGCGAGATCGTCGTCATCCACGACGACACCGTGGACGCCACCACCGACGGCGCCGGCCCCGTGGTGGGCAGCACGCTCGCCGAGCTGCGCCGGCTCGACGCCGGGTCCTGGTTCTCCCCCGCGTACGGCGGCCAGCGCATCCCCACGCTGGGCGAGCTGCTCACGTTCCTGGTGGAGCGGCCCGGCATGGACCTGCTGCTGGAGCTCAAGGACGTCTGGTCGCCCGACGACGCCGAGCGCGTCACGTCGTCGATCGTGGCCGCAGGCCTCGCCGACCGCGTGATCGTGCAGTCGTTCTACCCGGAGACGGTGATGGCGCTCGGCGCCGCCGCGCCGGGCGTGCGCCGCGGCTGGCTCATCGAGCAGCGCCACGAGCCCCTCCCCGACCTGTGCGCCCAGCTGGGCGTCATGACGTGCAACCCGTCGGTCGAGATGGTCCTGGCCGACACAGGCCTGGTGGGCGTGCTGCACCGCGCCGGCCTCCAGGTGATGGTGTGGACGGCCGACGACGTCGACCAGTGGGAGGCCCTGGTCGCCGCGGGCGTGGACGCGATCATCACCGACCGCCCCGACCGCCTGGTCGGCTGGCTCGCGGGACGGCACGCGCACTCGGCCTGACGCCGCCGCGCCGCGTGTCGTGACGACACGCCTCGCAGTCGTCACCTCGTGACGACACCCGCTCGATCAACCAGCGCCACCCGAACACCGGGTGCCGCTACTCACGCGCTCTGAGCGCGCCCACCTAGGTGACATAACGCGCAGCCCCTCGGTATGCGGCCCCGTGGTTTGGTCAAACCACATCAGCCACGACCGAGGAGCGAAATGCCCCAGCAGCATCCGACCCGTGCATCCATGCACCGGCCGTCGGCGCGTGCCCGACGCACTCCGCGCGTGCACGCCGTCACCACGGGCCTCGCGGCAGTCGCCGCGGCCGCGCTGACCGTCACCACGGTCCCCACCGCCCCGACCACCCCGCACGCCCACCGCGCCACCGCGACGCCCGGCCCCCAGGCCGTGACCGTCTCCGGGACCGCCACCCTCGCGGGCGCCGACGAGGCCGTGCACGCCACGCCCGCCACCGCTCCCAAGGTCGAGGCCGCCCTCTCCCAGGCCGCCGGCACCCTCATGGAGGCCGACCACGTCACCACCGAGGGCGCCCGCGCCCAGGGCGACCAGGTGACCAAGATCCAGCAGGCCACCGCCGTGGTCCGCGAGCTCGTGCGCCGCGCCGCGGTCACCCTGCCGGAGCCGACGCCCCTCGCGTCGAGCACGAAGACCCCGGCCGCCACCGGCCAGCTGACGCCCGCCGCCACCGGCCAGCTGACGCCGGCGGCCACCGCGCCCACCACGGACGCCCCCACGGAGTCCGGCGACGCGACGAGCATCGCCGTCGTGGCGGGCGACAAGGCCGCCGCACCCAAGGCCGTCACCGCGGCCGCGGACGCCGCCCTCACCGCCGCGGCAAAGGCCTCCAAGAGCACCGCCACCGAGGCGGCGCCCGAGACCGTCGCGGCCGCTCTGACACAGCAGACCGCCGCGCTCGCCAAGCTCATCACCTCGACGCCCGCCGCCACCGTCTCCGTGACGCCGGCCCCGCCGTCGCCCGAGGAGATCGCGGCGAAGAAGGCGGCCGAGGAGGCCGCGGCCCGCGCCGCCGCCGAGAAGGCCGCCGCTGAGGCGGCCGCCAAGGCCGCCGCGCAGGCCGCCGCCGAGCGCGCCCAGCTCCAGGCGCTCGCCGACCAGGCCAAGCAGTACGGCAACGGCCAGATCCCGGCCAGCCTGCTGCGGGCCATCCCGTGGTCGCCGGGCAGCATGCTGCGCGCCGACGCCGCGATCCAGCTCGAGCACCTCAACCAGGCGTTCCGCGCCCGGTTCGGCTCCGACATCGGCATCACGGACTCGTACCGCTCGTACGCCGACCAGGTCGCGGTGAAGCGTGCGCGCGGCTTCTGGGCCGCCACCCCCGGCACGTCGAACCACGGGTTCGGGGTCGCGGTGGACCTCGGCTCCGGCATCGCCTCGTTCGGCAGCGAGACCTACCGCTGGATGGCCGAGAACGCCGGCAAGTTCGGGTTCGTCAACCCGGCGTGGGCCCAGCCCGGCGCCGGCAAGCCCGAGCCGTGGCACTGGGAGTACACCGGCTGACAACGCCTGCAAGCGCAAGCGCCCCGTCCTGGAGAGCCTTCCCCGGCTCGCTAGGGTGGGGCGCATGCGCGTCCTGGTCACCGGCGGAGCCGGGTACATCGGCTCCCACACCGTCCTGTCCCTCGTCGCCGCGGGGCACGACGTCGTCATCGCCGACAACTTCTCCAACTCGAAGCGGAGCGTGCTGCCCCGCATCGAGCAGCTCGCGGGCCGCCCGGTCACGGTGCACGAGGTCGACCTGACCGACGCCGCCGCCACCGAGGCCCTCTTCGCCGCCGAGCCGGTGGACGCCGTCATCCACTTCGCGGGCTACAAGGCCGTGGGCGAGTCGGTCGCCAAGCCGGCCATGTACTACCGCAACAACCTCGACTCCACGCTGGCGGTGGTCGAGGCGATGCTGCGCCACGGCGTGCACCGCTTCGTCTTCTCGTCGTCGGCCACCGTGTACGGGCCGCACGCCCCCGTGCCGTACCGCGAGGACTGGGAGTTCCTCAGCTCCACCAACCCGTACGGCCAGACGAAGGTGATGATCGAGCGGATCCTCGCCGACGTCGCCGCCGTCAACGAGGGCTGGAAGGTGGCGCTGCTGCGCTACTTCAACCCGGTCGGGGCGCACGAGTCGGGCCTCATCGGCGAGGATCCGAACGGCATCCCCAACAACCTCATGCCCTTCCTGTCGCAGGTGGCCGTGGGCCGCCGCGACAAGCTCACCGTCCACGGCGACGACTACCCCACCGCCGACGGCACGGGCGAGCGCGACTACATCCACGTCGTCGACCTCGCCGAAGGCCACGTGGCCGCGCTGGAGCACCTCGACGCGATGGACGAGCCGTCCCGCGCCTTCAACCTCGGCACGGGCACGGGCACGTCCGTGCTCGCCCTGCTGCACGCGTTCGAGCGCGCCGTGGGCCACGACCTCCCGTACGGGATGGGCCCCCGCCGCGCGGGCGACCTCGCGGTCACCTACGCCGACCCGGCCCGCGCCCGCGCCGAGCTCGGGTGGGAGGCCACCCGGACGGTGGACGAGATGTGCGCCGACACGTGGCGGTGGCAGTCCACCAACCCGGGCGGGTTCCCGGACGCCTGACCTCCCGGCCCCTGGCCCCTGACGGGGCCGGGGGCCGCGTCAGTCCCAGCCCAGCTCGTGCAGGCGCTCGTCGTCGATGCCGAAGTGGTGGGCGATCTCGTGCACCACGGTGACGGCGACCTCCTCGACGACGTCGTCGCGGGTGTCGCAGATGGCGAGCGTGGGGTTGCGGTAGATCGTGATGCGGTCGGGCAGCGAGCCGGCCGCCCAGCCGAGGTCGCGCTCCGTGAGCGGCACGCCCTCGTAGAGGCCGAGCAGCTCGGGGTCGTCGGCCGGTGCGTCGTCCTCGACCAGGATGACGACGTTGTCCATCATGGCCGTGAGGTCCGGCGGCACGGTGTCGAGGGCGTCGGCGACGGCCGCCTCGAAGTCGGCGCGCGAGAAGTCCATCATCTGGCTCATCCTGCCCTGTCAGCCGCTTGCCCGAGGCCGTCTGCGCCGATTCCGGCAGGCTCCGGGAGCGCCGGTAGGATGGCGCACGTCCTGCCCCCATCGTCTAGCGGCCCAGGACCCCGCCCTTTCACGGCGGTAGCACGGGTTCGAATCCCGTTGGGGGTACTCGGAGAAGCATCACCGCAGGTCAGGGGCCGATTTCGGGTTTCCGGCGGTCCTGGGGTACGCTTCTACCCGGCCCAAGCGAGCGAATCGCAGTCGGGTCAAGGCCCTGTAGCGCAGTTGGTTAGCGCGCCGCCCTGTCACGGCGGAGGTCGCGGGTTCAAGTCCCGTCAGGGTCGCTCCATCGGTGCGGAAGCATCGATTTCGAGCACAGAGCGCCCGGTGAGTCGTCCAACGGCACCCCGGGCGTCCGTGTTCGAGGCTCTGTAGCTCAGTTGGTAGAGCGCACGACTGAAAATCGTGAGGTCAGGGGATCGACGCCCCTCGGAGCCACCTCGGAAGGCCCCGGATCCGCCAGGATCCGGGGCCTTCGTCGTTGCCGGGGCCGATCCGCCGGCGCCGCGCCTGACCTCTGGAATTGCCGCGAACCGGCGATGCAGGTTGAGTGTGAACATGAGCGACCGGGAGGACGAGCCCACCCTGGGCAGGCTGGTGGAACAGCTCTCCGAGCAGACCACCCGCCTCGTGCGCGCAGAGATCGCGCTGGCGAAGGCCGAGATGGCCTCCAAGGCCAAGACGTCCGGCATCGGCATCGGCCTGTTCGCGGCCGCCGCCGTCATCGTGCTGTACGCCGTGGGCGTGCTGATCTGGGCCGCGGTGCTGGGGCTGGGCGAGGCGTGGCCCCTGTGGCTCTCCGCGCTGGTGATCGGTGCGGCCGGGTTCCTCGTGGCGGGCGCCATGGTCGCGGTCGGCGTCCGGCTGCTCAAGCGGGCCTCCACCAAGCCGGAGTCGGTCGACCGCGTCAAGAGCGACATCGCCGCCGTCCGCGCCGGCCTCGCGTCCACCACCGCCAAGGAGCAGCAGCTGTGACCGCCGCCGAGGACCGACTCCCCCGCACCGCCGACGGCACGGCCGCCGGCAAGGGCGCCGTCCCCACGGGCAAGGACCCGTCGGCGACGGACCTGCGCGCCGAGGTCGAGCGCACCCGCGCCGAGCTGGGCCGGACGATCGACGCCCTGTCGACCCGGCTGTCGCCGTCGTACCAGGCCAACCGCGTCAAGGTGGCGGGCCGCACCGCGGCGCAGGACGCCGGCACGTTCCTCACGGGCGGCGGGCTTCCGGCCGAGCGCAAGCGGTCACGCAACGCGCTGGTGCTGCTGGGCATCGCCGCCGGCGTCGTGGCGACGCTCGCGATCATCATCACGCGCAGCGCGCGCAAGTAGCCGCGCGCGATGGTCCGCGCGCGGCGGGCGAGCGTCCGTCAGTGCTGCGCGTCCGACGCGTCGCTCGTGTTCTCGGCCAGCTTGCGCAGCACCTCGGCCTCCCGATAGCGGCGATGGCCGCCGTGGGTGCGGACCGTCGAGAGCCACCCGGCATTGGCCCACCGGGTCACCGTCTTCGGGTCGACGCGGAACTTCTCCGCCACCTCAGACGGCGTCAGCAGACGGCCGGGCTCCTCGTCGAGCGACATCTCCATACCTCCAAGGCTCGGTGGGGGGGGTCCACGATCACGCTCCCCCATTGTCGCGCCGTGGCCGTTATGTGCGACTTGACTGCCGGATGAAATCCGCGAGGAACGACCCCTGACCGGGCCGTCCCGGAGGCGTCCGGGCCCAGCGAGACGCGCCCCACGGCCAGATTCGGATCACGGAGTGGAGGGAATGCCTCACGGACGTGTACCGTTGGCAACTGAACAGACACGCACTTGATCCGGGGCCGCACGTCTGAGACGTTGCCGCCCCGCTCCACGTTGAGGGGGAGCCATGGGCCGCGGCCGTCAGAAGGCAAAGCAGACCAAGGTTGCTCGCGAGCTGAAGTATTTCAGCCCCGCGACGAACTACCACGCCCTGGAGGTGGAGCTGCGGGGAAGCGGGCACACCGACGTGGCCACCGAGGACCGGTTCTCTCCGCGCGATGAGGACTACGACAACACGTACTCCCGGTGGGACGACGACGAGCGCTGACGCAGCGCATCACCAGCTCGCAACAGGGGCCCGGGCAACGCCCGGGCCCCTGTTCGACGGTCAGAACCGGTAGTCGTTGACCAGCCGGACGGCGCCGCCGTCCACACCCTTGGTGCCGGCGACGAGCCCCTCGCGGGACGCGTCCGGGTCCAGCGCAGCGACCGTGCCGAGCTCCCACGCGGGGACACCCAGCGCCGCCAGGCGCGCCAGCGCGGCGTCCGCGCCCTCGGCACCCACCACCGCGACCATGCCCACACCCAGGTTCAGCGTGCCCTCGATGTCCGACGTCGGCACCTGGCCCAGCGTGCGGACCATGCCGAACACGGCGGGCACCTGCCACGACGCGCGGTCGACCGTCGCCACCAGGCCGGTGGGCAGCACGCGTGCCAGGTTGGCGGCGAGCCCGCCACCCGTGACGTGCGTGAACGCGTGGACCTGCGCGGCGTCGTCGGCCGCGAGGGCCAGCACGTCGGACGCGTAGACGCGCGTCGGCTCGAGCAGCTCCTCGCCGAGGGTGCGGCCCAGCTCGTCCACGTGCCTGTCCAGCTCCCATCCGGCGTGCTTCACGACGGCGCGCACCAGCGAGTAGCCGTTGCTGTGCAGGCCCGACGAGGCCATGGCGATGAGCACGTCGCCGGCGCGCACCCGGTCCGGGCCCAGCACACGGTCGGCCTCGACGATGCCGGTCGCGGCGCCCGCGACGTCGTACTCGTCGGGGGCGAGCAGGCCGGGGTGCTCCGCCGTCTCCCCGCCCACCAAGGCTGTGCCGGCGACCTCGCACGCCTGCGCGATGCCGCGCACGATGTCGGCGATGCGCTCCGGCACCACGCGCCCGGTGGCGATGTAGTCGGTCATGAACAGCGGCTTGGCGCCCACCACCACGATGTCGTCCACGACCATGCCCACCAGGTCGAACCCGATGGTGTCGTGCTTGTCCATCGCCTGCGCGATGGCCACCTTGGTGCCCACGCCGTCGGTCGACGTCGCCAGGAGCGGCTTGCGGTACTGCGCGAAGTCCGACAGGTCGAAGAGGCCGGCGAACCCGCCCACGCCCCCGAGCACCGCCGGGCCGTGCGTGCGGCGCACGGCGTCCTTCATCAGCTCGACGGCCTTGTCACCCGCCTCGGTGTCGACGCCCGCAGAGGCGTAGGTGAGGCCGGTGGTCGGGTCACTGCTGGTCACGATGTCTCCCTGGCCGGTGGTTGTCGGAACCACCATCGGTCGTCGGATGGTGGTCGCGACGGGCTCGACCACCGGGGTGGGTCACGGGTGGGCGAGGGCTCCGGCGCCGCCCGAGGCGACGGACAGCGTGTGCAGGCCGTCCTCGGGCGCACCCAGCGGCAGCTCCTCCTGCTCGAGCAGGTGCTTGCCGAGCTGGTCGGCGGGCGGCAGCTCGATCGGGTACTTGCCGGTGAAGCACGCCGTGCACAGCTGCGACTCCGCCTGGCGGGTCGCGGCGATCATGCCGTCGAGGGAGATGTAGCCGAGCGAGTCGGCACCCAGCGACTGGCCGATCTCGTCCACGGCCAGGCCGTTGGCGATGAGCTCGGCGCGGGAGGCGAAGTCGATGCCGTAGAAGCAAGGCCACTTCACGGGGGGCGAGGAGATGCGGATGTGCACCTCGGCCGCGCCGGCCTCGCGCAGCATGCGCACCAGGGCGCGCTGCGTGTTGCCGCGCACGATCGAGTCGTCGACCACGACCAGGCGCTTGCCGCGGATGACCTCGCGCAGCGGGTTGAGCTTGAGGCGGATGCCCAGCTGCCGCAGCGTGTCGGACGGCTGGATGAACGTGCGGCCCACGTACGCGTTCTTGGTGAGGCCCTGCCCGAACGGGATACCCGACTCCTGGGCGTACCCGACGGCCGCCGGCGTGCCGGACTCCGGGGTGGGGATGACCAGGTCGGCGTCGACGGGGTGCTCCTTGGCCAGCGCACGGCCCATCTCGACGCGGGCCGCGTGCACGGACCGGCCGGAGATGACGGTGTCGGGGCGGGCCAGGTAGACGTACTCGAAGACACAGCCGGCGCGCTTGACCTCGGCGAAGCGCGTGGAGCGCAGGCCGTCGCCGTCGATCATGATGAGCTCGCCCGGCTCGACCTCGCGGACGTACGACGCACCCACGATGTCGAGGGCCGGCGTCTCGGAGGCGACCACCCAGCCGCGCTCGAGGCGGCCGAGCACCAGCGGGCGCACACCCTGCGGGTCGCGGGCGGCGTAGAGCGTGCGCTCGTCCATGAAGACGAGCGAGAACGCGCCGCGCAGGCGGGGCAGCACCTCGAGGGCGGTCTGCTCCAGCGTGTGGTCGGCGTCGCCGGCGAGCAGCGCCGTGACCAGCGCCGTGTCGGTGGTGTTGCCGCGCGCGAGCTCGCCGCGGCGCTGGGCGCCGTAGCGCTCTGCGACGAGGTTCACCAGCTCCGCGGAGTTGGTGAGGTTGCCGTTGTGGCCCAGGGCCACGGTGCCGGACGCGGTAGCACCGAGCGTCGGCTGGGCGTTCTCCCAGGTCACTCCACCCGTGGTGGAGTACCGGCAGTGCCCGACGGCGATGTGGCCCTGGAGGGCGCCGAGCGACGTCTCGTCGAAGACCTGGGACACGAGGCCCATGTCCTTGTAGACGAGGATCTGCTCACCGTTCGAGGTGGCGATGCCGGCGGACTCCTGCCCGCGGTGCTGGAGGGCGTAGAGGCCGAAGTACGCGAGCTTCGCGACCTCCTCGCCGGGGGCCCAGACTCCGAAGACCCCGCAGGCGTCCTGGGGTCCCTTCTCGCCGGGCATCAGGTCATGGTTGAGGCGTCCGTCAGGGCGCAGAGGCATGCCTCAAGTATCACACGCCCCGCTTGGCGTCATGTCGACGCATCGAGCGGCGGTCGATGGTGATGAGGAGCACGCCCGTGATCAGCGTGGTCAGCGCGGTGGTGCCCATGACGACGACGGTGAGCCACACGCCGGGCTTGCCCAGCGGCAGGTCGCGGCCCGGCACGAAGGTGTTGAGCAGGTGCTCGCCGAACGCCAGGCCGATGACGATGCCCGCGACCACGCCGACGATGAAGAACGGCTTGTACCGCGGGGCGCGCCGCACCGTCGCCGGGTCGACGAAGGACCGGATCTCGACGTCGTCGGCGGGCTGCTCTGCGGGCTGCTCGGGGGCGGGCTGCTCGGTGCTCACAAGGCCCAGGGTAGCCGCGGCCGCGGGGGCGCTGACCGGCTCAGCGGGCGCGGGCCGCCTGCAGCGGGAGGTAGGCCGACAGGTCGGCGCGCTCCCCAGAGGCGCGCACGCGACCCTCGGCGACGGCGTCCGCCCACGTCAGGCGGCCCGTCGCCAGGGCCAGCCAGGTCTCGACGTCGGTCTCGACGACGTTGGGCGGCGTGCCGCGCGTGTGACGCGGGCCCTGCACCGCCTGGACGGCACCGGCGGGCGGGACGCGCACCTCGACGGAGCTCCCGGGCGCGACGTCCGCGAGCTCCTCGAGCGTGAAGCGCACCGCCGCCGTGCGCTGCGGGCGCTCCGCCGCGCCGCGCAGCCAGGCCTGCACCGCAGCGCGCCCGGCCGCGGGGTCGGTGCGGCGACGTGGCGGCATCAGAGCGTGAAGCGGACCGAGCGGCCCGGGATCGACGCCTCGGCGAGCGTGACCTTGGCGCGCCGGCCCAGCGGCAGGTCGTCGCCGTCGACGCGGGCGCGCACGGCGGGGTCGCGCAGCACCACCTCGCCGCGGTTGGTGGGCTTGCCGTGGTGGTCCTCGACCTCGACGACGACGCCGTCGAACTGCTGTCCGACGCGCCCCTGGAGCAGCGCCGCCTCGACGATGTCGACGCACGAGCGCTCGAACGACGCCGCCGTGTGGCCGGTCGAGGCCATGGTGCGCGGCAGGCGGGGCAGGGCGTCGGCGACCCAGCGGGGCACGTCGCGGCCCGCGGAGTGCGCCAGGCACACCTCGGTGCCGTACCGGTCGACCAGGCGGCGCAGCGGGGCCGTGACGTGCGCGTACTCGGCCGCGATCGCCGAGTGCCGCACGAGGCTGTCCTCCCCCGGGGCCGGGAGGCGGACGGTGGTGCCGTCGTCGCCCGGGACGCCGAACGCGACGTAGTCGGCCCCGCGGAACAGCGTGGTGGCCTCGTTGAGGAACGCCGCGTGCGCGGGCTTGCGCGACTCGAGGTGGCCCAGCAGCGCGGCGTAGGGCTCGTCGTCGGGCCACTCGATGCCGAGCGCCGTGGCCGTGCGGTGCAGGCGGGCGAGGTCGCGCGGGTCGGCGGGCGGGAGCGTGCGGAAGATGCCCACCCCGGCCTCGCGCATCATGCGCGCGGCGGCGATGCCCGTGAGCAGGGAGATCTGGGCGTTCCAGCCCTCGACGGGCAGGGTGCGGCGGAACGCGAGGCTGAACCGGCCGTCGTGCTCGCCGACCTCCTGCTCGGGGACGTCGAGGGAGACGCCGCCGCGGTCGCGCTCGCGCTCCTCGCGCAGCCGGCCGACGTCGGCCAGGAGCTGGAGCGACTCCGGGGCGGTGCCGGCGTCGAGCGCGGACTGCACCTCGCCGTACGTGAGCCGCGCGCGCGAGCGCACGAGCGCGCGCACCACGCTGGCCGACGTCATCTCGCCGTGCGCGTCCAGGCCGATGGTCCACAGGGCCGCGGGGCGGTCCTCGTCGGGGAGCAGGCTCGCGGCGCCCTCCGAGAGCACGGGCGGGTGCAGGGGCGTGCGGGTGTCGGGCCCGTAGACCGTGGTGCCGCGGCGGTTGACCTCCAGGTCGAGCGGGCTGCCCGGTGTGACGAACGCCGCGAGGTCGGCGATCGCGTACCGCACGATGTACCCGTCGCCCGACGACGCGACGTGCACGGCCTGGTCGAGGTCCATCGAGCCGGGCGGGTCGATCGTCACGAACTCGACGTCCCGGCGGTCCTGGCGGTCGCGCGTGATCTCGCGCTGCGCGGCGGCCCTGGCCTCGTCGAGCACGGCGGGCGGGAACATCGCAGGCAGGCCGATCTCCGCACGCAGCGCCGCGAGCGCGGAACGGACCTCCTCCGAGGTGGTCGAGGACAGGCTCAGATGACGGGTGGGCACGTCCCGACACTAGGGCCGAGCAGCGCAGACGGCGCGGCGACGGCGCCGGACGGCGCTCCCGGCCGCATCGACCGCCTGGCGCCCGGTGATGCACCGCGGCAACCATCCGGCTACAGTGGTCTTACCACACACCCGCGAGAGCCCGAGGCAGTCGTGTCCCCTGTCCTGACCCCCGAGGGCGCCGCCGCGCCCGTGCAGCACCCCGACCGACTGCCCGAGGCCGCCCGCGACCGCGTGCCCACCGACGTCGTCGACCGGATGGTGGAGTCCGGCGCCTACAAGGCCCACCGCACCTCAGGCAAGGTGTTCGTGCAGGCGGTGCTCGGGTCGTTCGTGTTCGGCGCCGTCGTCATGCTGGCCGGGACCGTCATCACGCAGACGGGCGTCCCGGTGCTCGGGGCGTTCGTGTTCCCCATCGCGTTCGTCGTCGTGATCCTGCTGGGGCTCGAGCTCGTCACGTCGTCGATGGGCCTGGTGCCCCTCGCGTGGTGGCGCAAGCGGGCCACCGGGCGAGACACCCTCCGCACGATCCTCGTGGCGGTTGGGGGGCACGTCGTCGGCTGCGGGCTCTTCGCGTTCGCCTTCTGGGCCACGGCCTCCGACATGGGGCACAGCTACGACACCCCCCTGATCCACTGGATCATCGAGCTCGCCGAGCACAAGACGCTCGGCTACCAGGCGCTCGGCACCGGCACCGGGCTGGCGCTCGTGTTCCTGCGCGCGGTGCTGTGCAACTGGCTGGTCTCGCTCGGCGCCGTCATGGGCATGACCACGCGCTCCACCGGCGCGCGCATCGCCGCCATCTGGATGCCGATCTTCCTGTTCTTCGCCCTCGGGTGGGAGCACTCGGTGGTCAACCTGTTCGTGATCCCGTCCGCCATGCTGGTGGGCGCACCCATCACGTTCGGCGACTGGTGGCTCACCAACGAGATCCCCGTCCTGGTCGGCAACGTGGTCGGCGCGCTCGTGTTCACCGCCATGGGCCTGTGGGTGTCGCAGCGCGGGACGCTGCCCTGGAAGCAGGGCGACGGCCTGTCCGACGGCGTCCAATGAGCGCTTAGCATCACCGGTGATGAGTGGCGCACCGAACGAAGAGATCCTCGACGACGCCGTGTGGGCCGCGCTGACCGGCCCGCTGGCACACCTGGCGGTCGGCGACGGCGACGCGCGGCGCTTCCAGCCCGACGTCTGCTCCTTCACCGCCGTGCGCGACTGGCACTCCCCCGGCGTCTGGGCGGCGATCGTCGACCTGGTGGGCCCGGGCGCGGACTTCGCGCTGCCGCCCGACGACGTCGCGCTGCCGCCCGGCTGGGAGGTCACCTTCACGCTCGCGGGCGTCCAGCTCGTGGAGACCGACCGCCTGGAGACGCGGGCGGACCCCGAGGCCGTCGAGCTGGGCGCCGACGACGTGCCCGAGATGCTCGACCTCATCGCCCGCACCCAGCCCGGGCCGTTCCTGCCGCGCACGCACGTCATGGGGCGGTATGTCGGCATCCGGCGCGACGGCGCGCTCGTGGCCATGGCCGGCGAGCGCACCCGGCCGCCCGGCTGGACCGAGATCAGTGCCGTCGCGACCGACCCCGCCTACCGGGGGCAGGGGTTCGCGGCGCGGCTGGTGCGCGACGTCGCGCACCACATCCGCGAGCGCGGCGACGGGGTCTACCTGCACACGACCGCGGCGAACCCGGCGCGGGTGCTGTACGACCGCCTGGGGTTCCGGGTGCGGCGCGAGCTGACGTTCGGGACGGTGCGTTCGCCCTCCGGTTCGTGATCAGGTCGGTGGTTGCGGATCGGATCGGCGGTTCCGGGCCGCCGAACTGATCTCTTCCCGCCGACCTGAACAGGAAGCTTCGGCGGGCTCAGCCACCCATCGCCGCGCGGTGGCGGGCCGCCAGCTCCTGGTACTCCAGCGCGTTGCGGTGCACCCGCTCGCGGCCGGCGTCGTCCAGCTCGCCGCGCACCTTCGCGGGGACGCCCACGGCCAGGTGGTGGGCCGGGACCTCCTGGCCCTCGCGCACCAGGGCACCCGCCGCGACGAACGCGCCCTCGCCCACCACGGACCGGTTGAGCAGCGTGGCGCCCATGCCCACGAGCGCGCCGTCGCCCACCGTGGCTCCGTGGACGATCGCCCCGTGCCCGACGCCGACGCCCGCACCGATCAGCGTCGGCACGCCCGTGTCGGTGTGGACCACCACGTTGTCCTGGAGGTTGCTGCCCTCCCCGAGCACGATCTGGTCCATGTCGCCGCGCAGCACCGCGCCGTACCAGACGCTCGCGCGGGGGCCGATGCGCACCCGTCCGATCAGGGTGGCCGTGGGCGCGATCCACGCCGTCGGGTCGACCTCGGGCACGTGACCGTCGAAGGGGAGCACCGTCGCCATACGGCGACCCTACCTACCCGGTCGCGAGGAGCTCGCGCTCGGGACCGAGGCCGAGCGACTCCTGCAGGGTGGCCCCCGGGTCGCGCTGGAGGCGGAACAGGCCGCGCTGCTGCAGGATCGGCACCAGGCCCGACACGACCGCCTCGAGGTCGGCGTCGAGCGCCGCGGGCCGCAGCAGGAACCCGTCGGTGGCACCGGCGTCGACCCACTCCTGGACGACGCCGGCCAGCTGGGCGGGCGTGCCCGCGACCGTGAGCGACCCGCCGCCCACGCCGCCGGGCTCGAGCGCCTCGAGCATCGCCAGGCGCGCCTCGGCGGCGTCCCGGTTCGCGGCCAGCACCACGTACGCCTCCGTCAGCACGCGCACCGCGCGCGGGTCACGACCTGCGGCCGCCGCGGCGTCGGCCACCGCTGCGCGGAGCTGACGGGCACGCTCCGGGTCGGCGGTGACGATGCGCACGACATCGGCGTTCGCGCCCGCGGCGCCGCTGCACCGCTCGTCGTACACGCGCATGACCACCGGCGGGCGGCCCTGCGGAAGCGCAGTGTGCGTCGTCGGCGCAGGGCGCACCGCGAAGCGGATGCCGTCGTGGTCGACGCGGACCCGGCCCTCGGCGTCGAGCGTCACGCTCCCCGAGTCGCCCTCGTTGCCCCACACCCGCACCACGCGGGCAACGTCGGCGGCCACCTTCGCGGGCCAGCGGTCGTCCGTGGGCGACACCCCCGCCGGGCAGCCCACCTGCCAGCCGGAACGGCCGCTGCTCGCCCGGTCCACGGCGGCGATCGCCGCGGCGACGTGCGCCGGCTCCAGATGCATCGTGTCGAGCGTCGCGACCAGCCCGATGCCCGACGTCAGCGGGGCCACGCGCGCCGCGGCCACGGCACCGTCCAGCCGGCCGCTCATGCGGCTCCGGCCGGGGTGCAGCAGGAAGGGCTCGTCGAGCACCACCAGGTCGAGCAGGCCCTTGTCGGCGGTGCGGACCAGGCGCGTGAACCGCTCGCCGTCGAACGGGCGCGGCACCGCCGCACCTGGCGTGCGGTGGGCGCGGGCGCCCGCCGTCGTCAGGTCGACCCCGAGCACGACGGGGCGGCGCTCGCGGACGGTGCGGGCGGAGTGGGGCAGGGCACGGCTGGGCATGACGGGCTCCGTTCTCACCCGCAGCGCGGCGGGTTCGCGTGTTGTCTCACCGCAGAACGCGGCCAAACCTGGTCCTCACCCGGGGCACCCACCCGCGCGGGGGGTTGCCGTCCGACGAGCCGGGGCTTGGCGTCGGAACTCATGACCTGAGGCCTCACGACCTCGTGGGGACGACGGTAAGGATCTGACAAGGGCTGGTCAAGCGTCGTCCCGTATCACGAGACGGTTTCCCGGGACAAACGACGGGTGCCGGGCGGCCCGCGGAGGTCGGCCGGTCAAGTATCTTGATGTCGAGAAAACCCGACGCCCGCTGCCACGAGCAGCGGCCCACGCACCAGGGAGCGACGCTGCCCATGGCTGGTCAGTCCACGATCATCTACACCCACACCGACGAGGCGCCGCTGCTCGCGACCTACTCGTTCCTGCCGATCGTCCAGGCGTTCGCGGGCCAGGCCGGCGTCGAGCTGGAGACGCGCGACATCTCTGTCGCCGCCCGCATCCTCGCCCACTTCCCCGAGCGGCTGACCGACGCCCAGCGCGTGCCCGACGCCCTCGCCGAGCTGGGCCACCTCGCCGAGGAGCCGACGGCGAACATCATCAAGCTCCCCAACGTCTCCGCGTCGGTGCCGCAGCTCAAGGCCGCCATCGCCGAGCTCCAGGCGCAGGGCTTCGACGTGCCCGACTACCCGGAGGCGCCGTCGTCGGACGAGGAGCGCGAGACGCGCGCCCGCTACGACAAGGTCAAGGGCTCGGCAGTGAACCCCGTGCTGCGCCAGGGCAACTCCGACCGCCGCGCCCCCGCGTCCGTCAAGGCCTACGCCAAGGCGCACCCGCACCGCATGGGCGCCTGGGCCGCCGACTCGAAGACGAACGTCGCCACCATGACCGAGGGCGACTTCTTCCACAACGAGAAGTCCGTCGTCATCCCCGCCGACGACACCCTGACCATCCGCCTCGTGGCGGCCGACGGGTCCGTCACCGTGCTCAAGGACGGCCTCAAGGTGCTCGCCGGCGAGGTCGTGGACGGCACGTTCATGTCCGTGCGCGCCCTCAACGCGTTCCTCGCCGCGCAGGTGGCGCGCGCCCAGGAGGAGGGCGTCCTGTTCTCCGCCCACCTCAAGGCCACGATGATGAAGGTCAGCGACCCGATCATCTTCGGGCACGTGGTGCAGGCGTTCCTGCCGGAGGTGTTCTCGCAGTTCGGCGACTCGCTGCGCGCCGCCGGCGTCTCCGCCAACGACGGCCTCGGCGCCCTGCTCGCCGCGACGTCGTCGATGGCCGACGGCGAGGCGATCCGCCAGGCCGTGACGGCCGGCCTCGCCGCGGGCCCGGCCCTCGCGATGGTCAACTCCGACAAGGGCATCACCAACCTGCACGTCCCGTCCGACGTCATCATCGACGCCTCCATGCCCGCGATGATCCGCGGCGGCGGCAAGATGTGGGGCCCCGACGGCGCCGAGCACGACACGCTCGCCGTCATCCCCGACTCGTCCTACGCGGGCGTCTACCAGGCCGCGATCGACGACTGCCGCGCGCACGGGGCCCTCGACCCGGCCACCATCGGCACCGTCCCCAACGTGGGCCTCATGGCCAAGGCGGCCGAAGAGTACGGCTCCCACGACAAGACCTTCGAGATCCCGGTCGACGGCGTCGTCGAGGTCGTCAACGCCGCGGACGAGGTGCTGTTCTCGCACGACGTCGAGGCCGGCGACATCTGGCGCGCCTGCCAGACCAAGGACGCCTCCATCCGCGACTGGGTAGGGCTGGCCGTGCGCCGCGCCCGCCTCTCGGACACCCCGGCCGTGTTCTGGCTCGACGCGCACCGCGCCCACGACGCCAACCTCATCGAGAAGCTCGAGCAGTACCTGCCCGAGCACGACACCGACGGCCTCGAGATCCACGTCATGGCCCCGGCCGAGGCGACCGCGTTCTCGTTCGCGCGCATGCGCGAAGGGCTCGACACCATCTCGGTGACCGGCAACGTGCTGCGCGACTACAACACCGACCTGTTCCCGATCCTCGAGGTCGGCACGTCGGCCAAGATGCTCTCGATCGTGCCGCTCATGAACGGCGGCGGCCTGTTCGAGACCGGCGCCGGCGGCTCCGCCCCGAAGCACGTGCAGCAGCTCGTCGAGGAGAACTACCTGCGCTGGGACTCGCTCGGCGAGTTCTTCGCGCTGGCGGCGTCGTTCGAGCACCTCGCACAGACGACCGGCCTGACGCGCGCCCAGGTGCTGGCCGACACGCTCGACCGCGCCACCGGCACGTTCCTCGACGAGGACCGCTCGCCCGGCCGCAAGCTCGGCACCATCGACAACCGCGGCTCGCACTTCTACCTGGCCCTGTACTGGGCGCAGGAGCTGGCGCAGCAGACGGCCGACTCCGAGCTCGCGGCCGCGTTCGCGCCGCTCGCGGCCACGCTCTCCGCATCGGAGGGCACCATCGTCGAGGAGCTCCTCGCGGTGCAGGGCGCACCGGCGGAGATCGGCGGCTACTACCGCCCGAACCCGGAGCTCACGGCGGCCGTCATGCGGCCGAGCGCGACGTTCAACGCGGCGCTGGCGACGCTGTGACGCGCTTGGCGGTGAGCCGGCGCTCGGTCTGACCGGCGCCTGCTCGGGCGCCGGTCTCTGCCCGCAAGATAGAGCCCCGGAGCGCGAGTTAGAGCCCGCGTCCGCGAGATAGAGCCCTTACCGGCTCTATCTCGCGGGTGCGGGCTCTATCTCGCCCGCTTGGGCTCTATCTCGCGGGTGCGGGCTCTAACTCGCGGGGTCGGGGTCGTGGCGGGGTCGTCACCAGCTCCAGCCTCGGCTGGCCAGCTCCAGCTCCTCGCGGAGGCGTTCCTCTTCCGTCGCGCGTTCCGTCGCTCGGCGCGGGGTCTCGACCGGCAGGCCGGCGCGGCGGCAGGCCTCGGCGAGCAGGGCGTCGTAGGCGGCCTGGGCGGCTCGCGTGTGGTGGGCGACGGCGAAGCCTCGTGAGTCGGCCAGCGCCTGGAGCTCCGCGGCCATCTGACCCAGCCGCACCTGCAGCACCAGGGTGTCCAGGGGCTCGCGCTCGGCGTCCTTGCGGGCGCGGGCGCGGCGCTGCTTGCGCCGGTGGAGGGCAGCGAACAGGAACACCGTCCCGCCGACCAGCACCCACGCTGACACGGCGGCGATGATCAGTTGCAGTGCGGGCGTCATCGGGGCCTCCATGTCTCACTCTAGAAGCCCTGGTCACCCCTCAGGAAGATCCTGCGAATGATCTGGCGCTCCGCGCCGGAGCGCACGAGGATGACGCGCATGCCCTCCCTCCGACAAGTGATACGTGTCATGATCTGCGCGGTGCTGCTCGCGGTCCTCGCGGCGTGCTCCGGCGGCGCCGGTGCCGCGTCGTCCGGCGCCACGGTGAAGCCCGGCGCCTCCGGCCGGGTCCAGGTGGGCGGTCGGCCCTTCTCCCTCGAGGTGCCGCGCGGCTACACCAAGAGCACCCCGGTGCCGCTGGTCGTGGCCCTGCACGGGTACTCGTCGTCGGGCGGTGACTTCGTCAACTGGACGGGGCTCGCCCGGCAGGCCGACGACAGGGGGTTCCTGCTCGCCTACCCGGACGGCACCAAGGACGCCCAGGGCGAGCGGTTCTGGAACGCCACCGCCGCGTGCTGCGACTTCCAGGCCAGCGGCGTCGACGACTCGGGCTACCTCTCGAAGGTCATCAGCACCGTCGAGAAGCAGTACGCCGTGGACACGAGCCGCGTCTACGTGGTCGGGCACTCCAACGGCGGGTTCATGGCCTTGCGCATGGCGTGCGAGCACGCCGACCAGGTCACGGCCGTCGTCTCGATCGCCGGAGAGATGACCGACGACCCGTCCACCTGCAAGCCCGCACGGAAGGTGACGGTGCTGCAGCTCCAAGGCGACGAGGACGGCACCATCCACTACGACGGCGGCGACGGCGCGACGGGCGCCCACTACCCGGGCGCGGTGCAGACCGTCCAGGACTGGCGCACCCTCGACGCGTGCGGCGCCACGTCGACGCCGGGGCCGTCCGTGGACCTGGTCGGCAACCTCCGGGGCACCGAGACCGACGAGACCTCGTGGTCGTGCGCCGACGGCACCCAGGTGGACCTGTGGACGATGCACCACGCCGACCACGTGCCGCAGTGGAGCACGGGGTTCGCGGCGACGCTCAGCGACTGGCTGCTCGCCCAGAAGCGGTGAGAAAGGTTGAGCCTGCCGAGACCTCAGGGGTCTCGACAGGCTCGACCTTCGAGCGGCCGGATCAGCCGAACAGGTTCGGCAGCGTGCCCTCGTGGGCCTCGCGGGCCTCGGCCAGGGAGATCGTCACGTCGTCGACGACGACGCCGTCGCCGCCAGTCGTGCCCAGCGCGAGCACCGGGACGCCCGCCGCCTGGGCGGCAGCGAACAGCTCGGCCTCGCGGGCCGGGTCGACGGCGACCAGCGCGCGCGCCGTCGTCTCGCTGAACAGCGCAGTGAACGGGGTGACGCCGTCGCGCTCGGCGATGCCGGCCACCGAGGCCGTCACGCCGACGCCGTAGCGCAGCGACGACTCGACGAGCGCCTGGACCAGGCCGCCCTCGGAGAGGTCGTGCGCGGCCGCCGCGAGACCGGCCGTCCGGGCACCGACGAGCACCGACGCGAGCGCCTTCTCAGCGTCAAGGTCGACGCGCGGCGGCACGCCGCCGAGGTGCTGGTGGACGACGTCGGCCCACGCGGAGCCGTCGAGCTCGTCGGCCGTCGCGCCGAGCAGCAGTACCGACAGGCCGGCCGAGCGCCAGCCCGAGGGGACGGCGGTACGGACGTCGTCGAGCACGCCGAGCACGCCCACCACGGGGGTGGGGTGGATGGCCGAGTCGATGAGGCCGGGCTCGCCGGTCTCGTTGTAGAGCGACACGTTGCCGCCGGTCACGGGCACGGCCAGCTCCTGGCACGCGTCGGCGAGGCCCTCGATCGCCTCGACCAGCTGCCACATGGAGTCGGGGTTCTCGGGCGAGCCGAAGTTGAGGCAGTCGGTCACGGCCATCGGCGTGGCGCCGGCGACGGCGACGTTGCGGTAGGCCTCCGCGAGCGCGAGCTGGGCACCGGTGCGCGGGTCGAGCTTGGCGTACCGGCCGTTGGCGTCGGTGGCCAGCGCGACGCCGAGGTGGGTCTGCTCGTCGACGCGGACGACGCCGCCGTCGTCGGGCTGGGCGAGGGCGGTGTTGCCCTGGACGAACCGGTCGTACTGGTCCGTGACCCACGCCTTGCTGGCGAGGTTGGGCGAGGCGAGCAGGCGCAGCGCGGTGGCCTTGAGGTCCTCGGCGCTCTCCGGGCGGGCGAGCGACGCCGTCGTGTCGGCGACGAGCGCGTCCTGCCACGCCGGGCGGGCGTACGGGCGGTGGTAGGTGGGGCCCTCGTGCGCGACCGTGCGGGGGTCGACGTCGACGATGCGCTGGCCGTGGTGGTCGATGGTGAGGCGGCCGGAGCTGTTGACCTCGCCGACGATGGACGTCTCGACGTCCCACTTCTTGGTGATCGCCATGAACTCGTCGAGCTTGGCCGGCGTGACGACGGCCATCATGCGCTCCTGCGACTCCGACATGAGGATCTCGCCCGCGTTGAGCGACGGGTCGCGCAGCAGCACGTCGTCGAGGAACACGTGCATGCCGCCCTCACCGTTGGAGGCGAGCTCCGAGGTGGCGCAGGAGATGCCGGCGGCGCCGAGGTCCTGGATACCCTCCACGACCTTGGCCGCGTAGAGCTCGAGGCAGCACTCGATGAGCACCTTCTCGGCGAAGGGGTCGCCGACCTGCACCGCGGGGCGCTTGGTCGGGCCGGTCGACGAGAACGTGTCGGACGCGAGGATCGAGGCGCCGCCGATGCCGTCGCCGCCGGTGCGGGCACCGAACAAGATCACCTGATTGCCGACGCCAGAGGCGTTGGCCAGGTGGATGTCTTCGTGGCGCAGTACGCCGATGGCCAGGGCGTTTACCAGGGGGTTGCCCTGGTAGGAGCCGTCAAACACGAGCTCGCCGCCGATGTTCGGCAGGCCCAGGCAGTTGCCGTAGCCACCGACGCCAGAGACCACGCCGTGCACCACGCGGGCCGTGTCTGGGTGGGCAACATCACCGAAGCGGAGCTGATCCATGACCGCAATCGGGCGGGCGCCCATCGAGATGATGTCGCGGACGATGCCGCCCACCCCGGTGGCCGCCCCCTGGTAGGGCTCCACGAACGACGGATGGTTGTGGCTCTCCACCTTGAAGGTGACCGCCCAGCCGTCCCCGATGTCGACCACGCCGGCGTTTTGTCCCATGCCCACCAGCAGGTGCCGCCGCATCTCCTCGGTCAGGCGCTCGCCAAAGCGCGCCAGGTGAACCTTGGAAGACTTGTAGGAGCAGTGCTCCGACCACATCACCGAATACATCGCCAGCTCGGCGGCGGTGGGGCGGCGCCCCAAGATTTCGCGGATGCGCTGGTACTCGTCGGGCTTGAGCCCAAGTTCGGCAAACGGCTGCGCCTCGTCGGGGGTGGCGGCGGCGTTCTCGACGGTGTCAACTACTGGGCGGGCAGACATGCCCCAAAGTCTAGGTCGCCGCCTGGCCCAAATGGAACGGGTTGCCGATTGTCTGCCGCGTCAGGGCGTCGCACGCCTGGTCGGTGAGGATCGCCTCCAGGCGGTAGGCGCCGGGGCGCACCCCGTGCAGCGGCAACCGCGCCCGCCATTCGCCATGCTGCCAGCCTGGGGTGACCAGGCCGCGGGCGGCCACCGTGTGGGCCTCGTCGTCGCGGACCAGGTTGACGATCAGCGCCCGACCCAGGGTGTGAGTGCCCAGCTCGAGTTCGCCGGCGATGCGCAGTTCGGCCTCCGGGTCTCCGAGGCTTCCGCGCAGGGTGAAGTGTTCGTCGATCTCGATGAAGGCGTCCACGAACTCCTCGACCACCACGGTCTCGGTGACGGTGATCTCGTTGTGCCAGCGGTCGCGCAGCGAGATGCTGATCTTGGCGACGCCTGAGACCTGCCGGTCGAGGGCGCCGCTTTCAAACGACACCTGCCAGCGGCCGTCCTCGATGACGCCACGGCGGGTGACCCCGGCGATGGTTGCCGCCACCGCGCAGCCCTCAATCTCGGTGCCTTCGGCGGTGCCGCCGAGCACAAACTCGTCAAAGGAGGTGACGTGGCTGGGGCAGCGGGTCATCTTCACGCCGGGCGAGAGATAGCGCGCCGCGCCGACGGAGGTGACACCGATCCGTTCGGGTGCAATCAGACTCATGTTGACACTACTTTCTGGGGCTTCATTGCCGCTGGATCGTCCCCGATCCGCTGCTGACCCAGCCATTGTTAGGCGCTCCCCTGGGCGGCCGCTCGCTGAGGCAGTACAAATGGCTAAAAAGGACGCACTTTGCGCGTTTCCTCGTCGCCAAAAGGCGGCTTGTGAACGATTTCACGAAAACGTTTACGGAGACGAGGGCGCCGGGCGGCTCTGGCGGCGCTCCTCGACATCGGGCGAGGTCACGGCGCCGCTAAACCGCCCCGGCCCGGCATCCCCTGCCCAGCCACGGGAACGCGGGCGGCCGCGGTTCGGGTGTCATCTGGGACACGAGAGGCGCAACGAGGTGCCACCCGGGCGTGCGCTCGGGCCACTGCGGCAGCAAGGCGCCCGCGGCCCAAGGTAGCGTTAGCGCGTTGCCCGTGTCATCGGAAGTTTGGGAGTCAACCGTGCACGACGAGATGGCTGAGCGCCCCGCCGAAGCGGCCCTGGCCGACCCCACAGAGGCGGCCATGCCCGAGGCCCCCGCCCCCACCAGCTACGGCGAACGCATGGAGCGGATGGTCTCCCTGGCCTCCGCCGAGGCCGCAGACGCCGTCGCCGAGGCCCGCGCAAAGGCCGCCGCCCTCCTGACGGATGCCCACCGCGACGCCGCCACCAAGGTGTCCGAGGCGCAGGTCCAGGCGACCACGACCATCGAGGCGGCCACCGCAGAGGCCGCCCGCATCAGGGCCGAGGCCGATGACTACCAGGCCCAGACCCGCAAGGCGGCCGACGAGGCCGCCGAGGCGATGGTGCGCGACGTTGGCCGCCAGGTGGCCGACTCCCAGCGAGTGGCCGAACACGAGGCGAAGCACACGGTGGCCGACGCCGAGGTCAAGGCCCAGCGCCTCATCGAGGAGGCCCGCCTGGAGGCCGACAAGCTGACCGGCCGGGCCCAGTCCCTCCACGACGAGGCGGCCACCATCCAGGCACAGGCCGTCGCGGAGGCCGAAGAACTGCGGCGCAATGCGCAGGCCGACGCCGATTCCGCCCTCCAGGCCGCCCGGGCCGCCGCCGACTCGATGGTGGCCGCGGCCACCGCCGAGACCGCGCGGATCAGGGCAGAGGCCGAACGCACCACCCGCGACCTCGTGGCCCGCCGCGACCAGGTGGCCCTGCAACTTGAGACACTGCGCAAGCGGCTGGGCCTCGGCCAGGTACCAGCCCACGACGAAGGGGGCGAGCGATGAGCTGGCTTGAACCGCAAGACCAACCGACCGAGGCGCCCGCGTTCGACGACATCGTCGCCCAAGAAGGGGCCACCGAGCCGGCCCCGGCGACGGCGGCAACCGCCCCGCCCGCCCGCCGCTCGGTCTTTGGTGGACTGCGCGCGCGCCGCGCCGCCGCCGCCGCCGAGCAGGCGGCAGACCCTACCCAGACGACAGATTCCACCCAGGGCGGCTCTGCGGAGCCGGACAACGGCCCGGGGCAGGCGTTCACCCCGCCGTCGACCCCGGCCGGCGCGGACGACTCCCCCGATGTTGAGGCCACCCAGCTGTTCTCCCTACACGAGGCGCTCGACGCCGTGACCCCCGCCGCCCCGGCCCCGGAGGCCGAGGGGACCGCCGCTTGGTTCCCCTCCACGGAACCGGGTACGTCCCCTGAGCCTGAGGCATTCGCTGAACCCGAGGCCTTCGCCGAGCCAGGCGAGGCGTCGTTCGCAGGCGCCGAGGTGCCTTCCGCAGACGCCGAGCCTCAGCCCGTTGACGCCGCGACGCCATCTGGAGAGGCGCCATCCGCAGAGGCGGAAGGAACGGCCGACCCGGGCAGCGACCCAGACAGCAACCCTGACCCTGGCGCCGACCCCGGCAGCGACGCGAACGCGGTCGACCCGGTCGATGCCATCGAGGCCGACACCTGGGACAACGAATCCCCCGCCGTCGAGGCCGTGAACGAGGCGGACTCGCTGTCCGACCTGCCAGCCATTGCAGACCCGCTGTCAGCGGACTGGCAGGCGCCAGTCGAGGACGAGGTGGCCGTCCCCCAGGTGACCATGTCGATGACCTTCGGCGAGCGCATCGAGAAGATGATCGCCGCCGCCGAGCGCGAGGCGGCCACCGCCCGCGCCGAGGCCGAGCGCGACGCCGCGCGGCTGCGCCAGGACGCCCAGCTGGACGCCGACCACTCGGTGGCCGCCGCCGGGCGGCAGGTGGCCGAGATGCTCAGCTCCACCCAGGCCCGCTGCGACGACGAACTCGCCGCCGCCCAACAGGCGCGCGCCGAGGCCGAACAGGGCCTGACCGCCGCCCGCGCCGAGGCCGAGCAGGTCCGCTCCCGGGCCCGCGCCGAGGCCGCCCAGCTGCGCCAGGAGATCGACGACCACGCCCAGGCGATGCTCGCCCGGACCCATGCCGAGACCGGTCGCACCCTCGCGGCTGCCCGCGCCGAACTGGAAGACATCCGGGTGCAGAAGACGGAGCTGGAAGACCAGCTGACCGAGCTGCGCGCGATGCTGGCGGAGG
>Ga0082212_10001656_pt1 | contig 32759 bp, 33 predicted proteins | sample TergutNt197P3_FD_71548 | JGI IMG/M metagenome (GOLD analysis project Ga0082212, IMG submission 71548) | Neocapritermes taracua P3 segment gut microbial communities from Petit-Saut dam, French Guiana - Nt197 P3 | ecosystem: Host-associated > Arthropoda: Insects > Digestive system > Gut ... | reverse complement strand
GCAGGCGTTACGCGCTGCTGCTGAGTATACTCGTAATGAGCGCGGGATTATTCGCGCTCTCACTGTTCATCTGGGATATGAACGTCTATGGCAACGAAAAAATACCCAAGGAGAGGATAATGCGCGAGCTTGGCGAGCTGGGCGTGGGAATCGGTACGCTCAGGCGCAATATCGACTCTAAAGAACTGCAAAACAGGATGATTCTGCGAATCCCCGAACTTGAATGGCTTGCCGTAAATGTAAAAGGCAGCCGCGCGAGTGTTGAGGTGCGTGAAAAAGAACCCAAGCCGGACATTATAGCGCGTAACGTTCCGTGCAATATTGTCGCGCGAAAGGCGGGTTTGATTACGTCTATAAACACTCTCGAGGGCGCGGCGGCGGTGACTGTCGGACAGGCGGTCGAGGAGGGGCAGTTACTGGTAAGCGGTCTTGTGAACTCGAATATCATCGGTATGCGTCAGGTACACGCGATGGCGGAGGTTACGGCGCGTACATGGTACGAATACACATCGGTGATTCCCTCATACGCAACGGGTAAAAACTACACGGGACGCGAGAAGAAACGCGGCGCAATAGTCATTGCCGGGAGGCGTTTTAACCTCTATTGGGGGAAATCCGAAACCGTCAACGCCGATAAAACAGTTGACCGCAAAACTCTAAGCATCGGCGGCAGCTTTACACTGCCGCTTGTGTGGGTAGTAGAGACGCTTACGGAATATGAACCGACACAGTATAAAATCTCCTATGATTCCGCCGATGCTTATATGAAATATTCGCTCGGATTGCGGCTTAATGATGAGTCGGAGGGCGGAGAAGTGCTGTCTGTCAGTTCACTAACTACTGAACTCGACATGGTATATCAATGCGAAATGACGGCGGAATGTCTGGAGAGTGTCGCCGTAACGGTGATTATGCCATGAGGGATATAATCCGCCGCGTGGGGACTGTCATTGACCGCCCAAGGGCGCGTAATACGCGCCCTTTAATTGATTTATTGCTTATAGCCGCAATAATTATCTCATCAGCGGGGCTTCTAATACAACCTCAGCTTGCCTCTCTGGCGGCGCGTGAGGGTATATCGCTGTGCCTTGATATAATCGTGCCGTCGCTGTTCCCGTTTTTTGTGCTGTCAACGCTTTTTGTGGAGCTTGGGTCGGCGCGGTATCTGGGCAACGCCCTTGAGGGCGTAATGCGCCCGCTGTTTAGATTGAACGGCGCGTGTTCGGCGGCGGTGGTGCTTGGGTTTATTGGAGGCTATCCTGTGGGGGCGCGTACCGCAATCGCGCTTTATGAAAAAGGGAACTGCACAAAGACAGAAGCTGAGAGACTTTTGAGCTTCTGCAACAATTCCGGGCCGGCGTTCATTCTCGGCGCGGTGGGCGCGGGTATTTTCGGCGGCACAAAGGCCGGATGGCTGTTGTATGGAGCGCATATCCTCGCGTCGCTGACCGTGGGGTTGATATTCAGATTCTACAAATACCGCGAACCGATAGGGGAGTCGGCGCGTAACGCGCCGGAGCGGGCGGTAAGGCTGTCGACCGCGTTTACCGAGTCTGTCCGCTCATCGTTCTATGCCATGTTCAACGTCTGCGCATTTGTGATATTCTTCGCCGTTACCATAAGAATGCTTTACACCTTTGAAATAATGTCCGCGACACCGTTCGCGGCGGGGCTTATCGAAGTCACATCGGGACTTTGGATGCTCAAAGGTCTGAACGCTGATGTAGCGCAGCGGCTTGCAATGGCGGCGTTTATGCTTGGGTGGGCGGGCGTGTCGATTCACTGTCAGGTGCTGAGTTTTATCGGCGAGAGCGGGCTGCGCTCGTGGACGTACATCACGGGAAAGCTGCTGCACGGCGGTATTTCATCGCTCTACATATTGATAATACTGAGAGTTTTCAATTTCGGATTGCCTGTGTCAAGTTATCTCATGGAACAGGTCGATAAAATTGCCCGCTTGGATTTCAGCAGTGCGTTGTCGGGAACGCTGAAGGTGTCTTTCATATTGACACTTGGGTTTGCGTTTTTGATTATGCTGTCTGTGCTTACACGGCAAACGCGAGAATGACGGGACGATGGGGTGGGACGGCGTGCCGGGGGCGACACGCCCTACAGGGGAACGGAAATAACGGGACGGTGGGGTGGGACGGCGCGTCAGGGATGCCGCGCCCTACGGGGGAACGCGGACGACCAAAGGTCGCCCCTACGAAAACGGCGAAAACCCCGTATGGGCGGTTATTCGTCCGCCCGTGTTAATAAACACGGCGCGTCAGGGATGCCGCGCCATACAGGATGGCAACGATGGAGGGAAACGGTGCGGCGGGGGCAGGACGGCGCGACCAAAGGGCGCGCCCTACAAGGAAACGCCATGATGATATAATTTTCATCAAGGCGTTTTTGTATTTGAGATAAATTCGGGGGGATATATTACATTGCCGATTTTTTTATGTCTGCTGTTTTGGGAGTTTTTGAATATTCAAAAGCAAGGCAGTTCTTAACCGCACTCTTAGAGCGTTCGTCCAGCACCTTGTATTGTTCTATTACGGTTTTTTCATCTGCGTTGAGAAATGAGGGGATGGATTCTTGGCGACCTAACAGATAATCGGTGGTGACATTATAGTAATCAGCTAAGTAACAGAGAGTTTCGTTGTTGACATTATTTTTACTAGTTTCATAAAGAGAGTATGCTTGCGGCGTAATACTAAGCAATCCGGCAATTTCCGCTTGAGTGATTCCTTTCTTCTTCCGCAACTCTAATAGACGCAAATGGAGCATGATTAATCCCCCCTTAGAGCAAGGGTAAACCACAACAGGAAGAAACGCAAACAATTCAAGTAATTATTGATAATAGTAAAAATAATGCTTGACAAAACAATTAATAATTGATAATATTGCCGCAAGGTATTGTGGTGAAAACGATACCTTCAAATAAAACATATGAAATGGAGAGTTACTTGTGCGAAAAACTGAAAAAATTAGGTACTTCATTCTTGGCGTGGTTTTCGCGTTGATTCTTAGCACGATTGCCATACCCGGATTAGCTGCGGCTAACTATAGGCAACTCAACGCCTATTTTAATGACATAAAGATTGTAATTGACGGCGAACCTCTCGAAATCACCACAACAGACAGCGATGGTAATGTTGTAGAGCCGTTTTCTGTCGCAGGTAGGACATATTTACCTGTTGGAGTGCTTGTCGAAGCGTTTGGCTATGGTGCAGAATATGACGGAGATACACGAACAGTGTATGTTTTTACGCCAACAGATAATCAAGGTCAAAGATAAATAAATTAAAGCGACTTTTGTATAATATGGAGGTAACATAATGAAAACGAAAAAAATCAGTTGTGTCATACTTAGCTTAATCCTCGCGCTAACAATGATGGGGGCGAATATTGAGTCAGCGTTAGCTAATACTTATAACGTTACAAATTCGACAGAAATTGCTCAAATGCTTTCAGCGATTGATAAGCAAAGTTTTAGTGGCAGCGGTACAGACGCAGCAAAGGCAAAAAAGGTAATCAGCCATTTCATAAGCAACTCAAAATGGAAACCAAATGGTGAACATTTTCCTTATCCCAATGCAGGTTATGGATATGTAGGCACAGTCAATGACGGAGCATACTCTATTACAATGAATAGGGTATGTGCAGGTTGTTATGCATATGCTGATTATATTTATGGTGCTGTTTATGGAACATTAGACATGGTTAGGGTTGGGGATCAAAAACATAACTCAGAAACGTTAAAAACATTACTCCAAGAAAAGGGTCAAGCAGGAGCTCACTTGAGGATAGACGGCAGACATTCTCTTGCGTTTATATCCGCTACAGATGCAGGCTTTTATGCTCTGGAGTATGGTGGTGATAATAGTGCGGGAACTGGCGGGCCAATTAAACTTAGCTATTGGACATATGAGAAATTTATTAGCACATATGGTTCACGGGATATATGGCTATACAGAATTACCGCCTTAGGAGGCAACAATGTTAACAGTAGCGCAAGCATCACTATCCCTCCTAACAAACCATCTGGATTGACTGTTTCAAAGGCAAGTTCTACGACCGCGAGGATATCGTGGAACGCAGCATCAGGTGCGACATATATTGCAGAGTATAGAAGCCCTAATACAAATAACGCTTGGGTCAAAGACACGGAATATAAAGGCGGCACATCATATATAGCAACAAGATTAGGTAGCCATACTTACGGTTTCCGTGTCCGCTCGGTAAACTCTGCCGGAATGTCAGATTGGACTGAGATTGAGTATGTTAACTCCGGTGTCTTAGGCGCAGTTACCGGAGTGTTAATAGGCATAGAAAATCTTAAACCTTCTATGCCCTCGGGGTTACGCGCGAGTAAATCGAATAACACTACTGCGGAAATTTCTTGGAATGAAGTTTCGGGCGCAACCTCGTATGAGGCAGAGTATAAAAGTCCAAATACAAATGGTGCTTGGAAAAAGGATACGGAGTATAGAGATAGTAAAGCATTGTCATATACAGTCACACAATTAGGTAGTCATAACTACGGCTTCCGTATTCGCGCGGTAAATGCTGCCGGAGTGTCGCCGTGGGCAGAGATAACATACAATCATAGCAACAATAGTAATGCTACAGTTGACAAAACTTATACAATTAAATATGACGCAAACGGTGGAAACGGTGCGCCGTCAAGCCAAACCAAAACTGAGGGCGTTCCATTGACTATAAACTCTACTAAGCCAACACGGAGCGGATATAATTTTATAGGTTGGGGAGAAACCCCCAATGCAGATTTTTACTCAACATATGCTTCAGGTGATACATACAATAAAGACGCAGATGTTACGCTCTATGCAATGTGGCATATGACTGTAGCGACTACTGACTATGCCTGTTATATAAATTACGATGCAAATGGTGGTATCGGTGCGCCGAGTAATCATGTTGAAGTTAAGGATGCCAACGGGGTAGTTACATTCAATCTATCAAGAACGGAACCATTACGACATGGCTACACATTTATCGGATGGAGATATGAGAATAACACATCATATGGTCTTGATATGCCTAATCAAAATATCACTTTTGACACAGGAGTTACAAATAGAAACTCAAGCCTAACATATTATGCTCAGTGGATAGCTGACATATCAAGCTCTAATAATGTAACTCCACCCAAAACGCCTAGTTGGTTGAAATACAGTCGAGGTAATTCAAATACAACTGTATCATGGGAAAACGTTCAAGGAGTACTTTGGTATGAATTGCAGTTTATTGATTCGTCAAATGTTTGGTTCACACCTCGTGAGTTTACAAATAATACTATGACATCATTTTCGATTAGGTCATTTGGTAACGCATATGAGATACGTGATAAAGACGGGTTTCCGCATTATGCTTATCCTGTTCGAGTCAGAGCGGTCAACTCTGCCGGAGCTTCAGGTTGGATAGAGACAATTTATTTTCAGAATGGTCGCGCGGGCGGTTCAGACTGGACAGAAACCAAGTTTTATTAAATTTTAGGTATTACATAATACGATTAATTATTATAACGGGCGGTATGATGCCGCGTCTACGACCATTGGGAATACGGTAGGGGCGGGCTTCCATGCCCGCCCGTTCGCGTTTTATCGCCATTTTTACACGGCGCGTCAAGGATGCCGCGCCCTACGGGGGAACGCGGACGACCAAAGGTCGCCCCTACGAAAACGGCGAAAACCCCGTAGGGGCGGTCGTTCGTCCGCCCGTTTGCAAAAAACAAGAACCTGTGATACAATAACGCTCGGTGATACCGATGCACAAACAAACACACGCGCTGGTACTGCGCGAGACCGCGTATAAGGACTACGACAAAATGCTGACCGTCCTCACGCCGGAGGACGGTAAACTGTCCGTTCTGGCTCGCGGCGCGCGCCGCCGTGGCAGTCCTCATATAGCGTCGTCTCAACTGCTGGCATACTCGGAGTACACGCTTTTTGTTTCAAAAGGCCGGCATACGCTCGATGATTCCGAAACCATCGACCTGTTCTTTGATTTGCGTCAGGATATAAAAAGTTTCTCATTCGGAATCTATTTTGCGGAACTGCTTGACGCTGTCTGCGTTGAGAACGTGCCTTGCGCCGATATTTTTGAACTCGCCCTGTGGGGGCTGAACGCTCTGGGTCGGAGCAAACGCCCTGCTGAGATTATAAAGGCGGCGTTTGAGCTGAGGTTAATGTCGCTGTCCGGCTTTGAGCCGGATTTGGACGAGCATGAACACAGGCTGACACCCGGCGCGTTGGACGCTATGCGCCACATTTTGTCGTGCGAGCCGCAGCGGCTTGTTTCGTTCGCGCTGAATGATGATGATACGGCGGTTCTGTCAAAAGCGTGTGAGCAGTATGTTGTGTCACAGGTGGAAAAATCGTTCGCGTCATTGGAATTTATGTAATATAATATTTTTATCATCTTGCTAGAACTTGAATAATTAAGAATTATATGTACATCACAAATAGTATACTCATTCGGAGGTTTATATGAAGAGGTATGTAAAAATATGCTTGTTGTTGCTGTGTATACTTCCAAGCGTAGCTTCTCTAATAATACAAATATTCATGATGCTCAATTTAGTTACTATCCATTATGAGTTCAACTTTCTTTCATTTTCAAACCAAATACATGAGTTCATATCATCGTGTATCGCAGTAACTATAGGAGTTATCGGATTTAAGTTGTTACTAAAAGAACCGAGCGGTACAGTTAGAAAACTTGCTCTGTTTTTCTTAGCATCTTCTGTTTTACTGTCAATCAGTGTATTTTCCGATTTGCTATTTTTTATTTTATCTATAATAGCAAGTGATTTATACACTTATGGAGGGTAGTATGAGGCGAGTCGTTAAAATAATTCTTTTATCGTTGTGTATGCTTCCAAGCGCAACTTCATTAGTGGTTGGTATAATTATGTTTTTTTCGGGAGTTATATCTATTTTTTCTAGTTTTAATATTTTTAGTGACTTGGTGTATTTAGAAGAATTCTTTTCTACGGTTATCGCTGCAATTATGGGTATTTCAGGATTTGTACTTGCCTTAAATAAGACAAGCGGTATAACCAAAAAACTTGTTCCATTTTTATTAATATCATCTGTTTTATTGTCAGTGAGAAATATTATCATTATGCTGTTTTCGCTTATATTTATGTTTGCATTTTCTGGTTCTTCATGGTAACGGGCATTTTGAAAATTGAATTCCAATACCCTATCATCCTGTAGATCGCTCTCGGGCGGCCAATGACCGCCCCTACAGGACGCGCCAGAATAATTATTAACCGGAGGTAAAATGAAAATAACAAAAAGCGATATTGATAACGGAAAGAGTTTCGATTGGGGACGCACATCGGAAGATTACGCGAAATTCAGGGATATTTATCCGGACATTTTCTATAAAAAGATAGTTGAAATGGGCTTGTGCGTCAAAGGGCAGCGTGTATTGGATATAGGCACGGGTACAGGTGTTCTGCCGCGCAATCTTTATAAATACGGAGCGGAGTTTATCGGTTCAGACATCTCGGAAAATCAAATTGAACAAGCTCGGCTCCTCTCGGCGGGTATGAATATTTCATATGTAGTTTCTCCCGCCGAAACGGTAGATTTTCCCGAAAAACACTTCGATGCCGTAACGGCTTGCCAATGTTATCAGTATTTTGATAAAAGTGTTGTATTTCCTAAAATCCATAGCATATTAAAGGATTCGGGACATTTTTGTATATTGTTTATGGCATGGATTCCAGATGAAAGCGAAATAGCGGCAAACAGCGAAAAAATGATTTTGAAATACAACCCTTCATGGTCGGGTCACAGCATGAAACGGTTTGCTTACGATTTTCCGGATGAAGCGAAAGGTTTATTTGAGGTTGAAAATTCTTTTGGTTATGACGCGCCTGTTACGTTTACACGCGAGAGCTGGCACGGGCGCATGAAAGCGTGCCGAGGCATTGGCGCGTCATCGCTGTCGGCGGATAAAATCGCGGAATTTGAAAGAGAACATATAGAATATCTGAAAAGTGTACCCGAAATTTTTGATATTCCGCATTTTGTCACGGTTTTTAATTTGCGTAAAATTTGACCGTATCCGCCATTCCGTAGGGGCGGCAATCTGCCGCCCATGTATGGAACACGGACGAACACAGTTCGTCCCTACGAATGCGGCGGAATGGTTAGGCACGGGCGGCCAATGACCGCCCCTACAAGATGCGTATAATCAACCACAAAAAGGGGTAACAACATGACAAAACTGGAACTGCCGAAAATACTTGAAAAGCTCTCAGCTCTCGCCGTGTCGGAGAGGGCGAAAGAGCTGTGCCTTGAGCTGTCCCCGGCGGACAGCCTGTCTGCCGCTCAAGCTCTCATTGAGCAGACATCGGCGGCAAGGGGACTGATAGGAATCTTCGGCAGTCCGCCGTTTGCGAGTATCGCGCCTGTCGGCGCGTCGTTGAAACGAGCGGAACTGGGCGGCAGCCTTAACACCCGCGAACTGCTGTCAATGGCGGCGGTGCTGAACGCCGCTCGCCGCGCGAAAGGCTACGGCACAAAGGGCGGCGATGACTGCCTGACACCGATGTTCAACACATTGCAGTCAAACAATCACCTAGAGGATAAGATTACCAACTCAATTATCGGCGAAGACGAGATAGCGGATGCCGCAAGCCCTGAACTGGCGCAAATACGGAGGCATATGCGTGTCGCCGCGTCAAAAATCCGCGACCATCTGCAAAAAATCATATCCTCGCCCGCATACTCGAAAATCCTGCAAGACCCCATAATCACACAGCGCGGCGACAGATTTGTCGTCCCCGTAAAAGCGGAGCATAAAGCCGACCTGCCCGGACTGACCCACGATGTGTCCAGCAGCGGCGCGACGCTGTTCATCGAGCCGATACAGGTCGTCAACGCCAACAACGAACTTAAAGAGTTGTCCGCGAAGGAGCGCAAGGAGATTGAGCGTATTCTGGCGGAATTGTCCGCCGACTGCGCGGACTGCGCCGATATGCTTAACAGCAACTATAACGTATTGGTGGAACTCGATGCCATATTTGCCAGAGGCAAGCTGTCCTATGATATGAACGCCCGCGAACCGATAATGAACGATAGCGGGCGCGTTAAACTGCTCAACGCCCGCCATCCCTTGCTGGACAAGCAAAAAGTCGTACCGATATCGGTCACGCTCGGTCACGGTTATGACACGCTTATCATCACCGGTCCGAACACGGGCGGAAAAACAGTCGCTCTGAAAACCATTGGACTGCTGTCGCAAATGGCGGCGTGCGGGCTGCACATTCCGGCGGACGATGGCAGCGAAACGGCAGTCTTCGCGAATATAATGGCGGACATCGGCGATGAACAGAGCATTGAACAGTCGCTCTCCACATTTTCATCCCACATGAAAAACATTGTAACAATGCTTGAACGCGCCGACAACAACACGCTTATGCTGTTCGATGAACTGGGCGCGGGTACAGACCCAATAGAGGGCGCGGCACTGGCTGTGTCGGTAATCGAACAGGCGCGTCTGCTCGGCGCGAAAACAGTAGCTACCACGCACTATGCCGAACTGAAAATCTTCGCGCTGACCACCGAGGGCGTTGAAAACGCCTCCTGCGAGTTTGACGTGGAGACACTGCGCCCGACATACCGTCTGCTAACGGGCATACCGGGGAAATCCAACGCTTTTGCCATTTCAAGGCGGCTTGGACTGGACGAAAATATCATCGAACGCGCCCAAGCAAAGATAGGGCAGGAGAATGCCCGCTTTGAGGATGTCATCAGCCGCTTGGAGGAACAGAGGATTCACTGGGAGCGCGAATCCGCGCAAGCCGCAGTTTTGCGGATTGAAGCTGAAGAAAACGCAAAAAAGACCGAATCCGAACGCGCGGTTATGGAAAAAGAGCGCGGCAATTACACTCAAAAAGCGCGGTCGGAGGCGGAGAGTATCATCAGAGACACCAAAGAGACGGTGGACTTGGTGCTTAAAGAGTTGTCCGAATTAAAGCGTAAGAGCGGCGAGGAACTGAATTATCAGGCGTTAAACGATGCGAAATCTTCACTAAAGTCCATACTTAACCAAGCGGAACGCGAGCTGTCGCCGCAGAAAACGGCGGACGAGCCTCCTCCTACACCCCAACGCCCGTTGAAAATAGGCGACACGGTTACGCTTCTGCGTACAAATACCGCCGCGACCATACTGGATATAAAGAACGGCGTTCTTACTTTACAGGCGGGATTATTAAAAGTGACGGCAAAACCCAAAGATGTGCGGCTTACCGAGGAAAAACCCGCCGCCGCCAAGGGCGGCGCGTCAATCAGACCGTCATCCGTAACGGCGCGGGCTTCAGCAGAAGTGGATTTACGCGGTATGACGACCGATGAGGCTGTCGGCGCGATGGAAATATTCATTGACAACGCCGTAATGGCAAAACTGGGCGGCGTTACGGTCATTCACGGCAAAGGCACGGGAGCGGTGCGCTCGGCGGTGCATCAGGCGTTAAAACGGAATAAACAGGTTAAGTCGTTCCGTCTGGGGCGTTTTGGGGAGGGTGAAGACGGCGTTACGATTGTAGAAATGCGATAAACATTGTATATTATGTCAACAATACGCGTCTCTAAACAACTTCAATTAGCTAATCTGCCGATTGACGAATCGTTGCGCCGTTGATATAATACACTTTATATAGAGATTTAGGGGAAACAGATATTCAGGGAGGGAATCGTATGTATTCCAAAGAAGTTACGGTCGGAAGCCCGGTAGGACTGCACGCGCGGCCCGCGACTTTCTTTATCCAAAAAGCCAATGAGTTCAACTCCAGTATCTGGGTTGAAAAAGACGAACGCCGCGTTAACGCAAAAAGTCTGCTTGGGATACTGTCGCTTGGGATAATCAACGGTATGTCAATCAATATTGAGGCGGACGGAGATGATGAACACGATGCCGTTGCGTCTCTTGCCGAGTTAGTCGCAAACCCCGGTGACAACGCTTAAACATATAAATAAGTCAGCCGCCGGATTTCTTAGATCCAGGCGGTTTAGTTGTGCTTATGAATAAGAAAGAGCTGCATGACAAAGCGTTAACATTGCCCCTTAAACCGGGGGTCTATATAATGATGAACAAAACCGGAGAGGTTATCTATGTCGGCAAGGCAAAAGCACTCCGCAACCGCGTTACATCATATTTCCAGAGCGGAAGCGGTCACACTCAAAAGACCGTTAATATGGTGGCTCAAGTCAACGATTTCGATACCATTGTGGCAGGTACGGAGTTTGAGGCTCTCGTGCTTGAATGCTCGCTGATAAAACGCCACCAACCCAAATATAACATACTGCTAAAGAGTGACAAGGGCGGCTATCCGTTTATACGCATACCGCGCGAACCCTACGCGCGGCTTTATATCTCGAAAAAATACAAAGAAGACGACTCGCGTTATCTCGGCCCGTATGGGGGGCGTAAAGTCGCGTCTTCGGTTGTAAAGACACTTAGCGAGGTACTTAAACTGCCAACCTGCGAACGAAAGTTCCCGCGCGATATTGGCAAAGAACGCCCATGTCTTCAGCGTCATCTCAACCGCTGTATCGCGCCGTGTGAGGGAAACATCACGAAGGAAGAGTACAACGCTGTTATAGAGCAGGCTGTTCTGCTGATGGAGGGCAAGCACTCTAAGCTGCTCGGCGAACTTGACAGGCAGATGTTAGCCGCCGCTGACAATCTTGAGTTTGAAAAAGCGGCAGCTCTGCGTGACCGCCGAAACGCTGTTTCCAATCTCTCCAAACGCCAGAAAGTCATTGCCGGAGGCAAGGCGGACACCGATGTAATCGGCTTTCACGCGGGCGCGGCAAAATCCTGTGTCGCGGTGCTGCACTACCTTAACGGAGAGTTGTTCTCACGCGATATTGTAATGTTTCCGTTGGAAGAAGAACGGGAAGTTATTTCCGGATTTTTGACGCAGTATTACGCCAACCGTCCCGAATACCCTAAGCTGATACTTTTACCCTGTGAAATAGAGGACAAAGAGAGTGTTGCCCAACTGCTGAACACTAAACTTCGCGTTCCCAAACGCGGCGATGATGTTCAGCGCGTTAGATTGGCGGTCGTAAACGCGCGTGAGGAACTTGAGCGCGTCACGACTAAAGAGGAGAGAGCCGCGAAGAATATGCTGGAGCTGACACGGGCGTTGAATCTGGATGAAACGGTACGCAGAATAGAGGCGTTCGATATTTCCAACACGGGGGACAAGCACCGTGTCGGCGCGATGACGGTATTTCTTGACGGCGAGCCGCGTAAACGTGATTATCGTCTGTTCACTATAAAAGACGAAACTATCAACGATGACTACCACGCTATGCAGGAGGTACTCACCCGCCGCTTCAAGCGGCTGTTGGACGAGGATAAGAAGTTTTCAGATATGCCTGACGTTTTGTTTATTGACGGCGGCGCGACCCACGCCAAAATGGCTGTCCGCGCTCTGGACACGTTGGGGATAAGCGTTCCGGTGTTCGGCATGGTAAAGGACAGCCGCCACCGCACACGCGGATTGGTAACACCCGACAACATGGAAATCGGCATTACTCACAGCGCGACACTGTTCGCCACCGTTGGGCGCATACAGGAGGAAACCCACAGATTCGCGATAACATTCCACCGAAAAAAACGCGATACCGTCAAACCAATTAACAATTAACAGATAACAATTAACAATGGCAATTCATCAATTAACAATTAATTTATTAACTGCACGCATAGCGCGTTCTCCATGGAGGGTACAAATGAGAGTAATTACCGGCACTGCCAAAGGGCGCAAGCTGTATTCCTTTACAGGCGGCGACGCGGAAGGTCTGCGTCCGACTTCCGCGCATATAAAGGAATCCATATTTAATATCATACAGTTCGATATCGAGGGGCGGCGTGTACTCGACTTATTCGCGGGCACGGGACAGCTTGGAATCGAAGCTCTAAGCAGGGGGGCGGCATGGGTTGACTTTGTGGATAAAGATACTTCGGTAATCAAGAAAAATCTTGAAGTTACCGGATTTACGGATAAAGCGGGTATCAGAAAGACAGAAGCCATTAGCTTTATCCGTGCTTCAAAAGAGCGTTATGATCTCATTTTTCTCGATCCGCCGTATAACTCGAAACTACTGAACGGCGCGTTGACGGAAATATCCGCGATTGACATTTTGCGGACAGGTGGTATAATAGTCTGTGAGGGGTTACACGAGCAGGGTGAGATGACGGGTTACCGCAAATCGGCGTATAATTACTCAGGCAAACATATAACTGTTTATACGAAATTGTAGGCAACAATACGGGTGAGTTGTGTTCTGAATGAAAGGATAATATTATGACCGAAAGAATAATGGATATAAATAATATGTCATCGTATTTATTAACAGCTTTGAAAACTCAAAAAGTAAAAATTCAAGAACTTAATCGTGTTATAACTATAATACCTATTGATGAAGCGGCAAGAGAGAAATATAGCTGTCCTTTCCTTGGAATAGCGGCTGACAGCGACTTGACTGTGGAAAAATTTCTTGCTTGCAGACGTGAAGAAAGAGAAACTGAATATGAAAAAGACTTACATTCTTGACGCTTGCGCTTTAATTGCGGCTATTAAACAAGAAGATGGAGCGTTAACCGTTGCCGAAATATACGAAGAAGCAATGAATGGCAACGCATACCTTGTTGTAAATAAGGTGAATTTACTTGAAGTATATTACGGTTTCAGGAGAGTACATGGAAAAGAATATGCCGATACAATACTAAAAAGTGTCGTTAATTCAATCGTTGAAATTACTGATATAAGTATGGATGTACTAATTGAAGCCGGACGGATTAAATCAGAGTATCGCCGTATGTCGCTTGCCGACTCAATCGTTATCGCGGAAGCGGTAAGCCGTGACGGGTATCTTGTAACAGCAGATCATCACGAGATGGACATATTGACAGATATTATTAAATTTTTATGGATTCGGTAAAGGAGAACTCATGAAAATAGCAATTTATCCGGGGAGTTTTGACCCGCCGACGCTCGGTCACCTAGATATAATCACCCGCGCCGCCGGGATTTTCGATGAACTGATTGTTGCCTGTATGTTGAACAAACGAAAGCAGACGCTGTTTTCATCCGCCGAACGGGTGGAGATGTTGAAGCTGATAACGAACGCCATACCCAATGTTAAAGTGGATAGTTCTGACGAACTGTTGGCGGATTACGCGAAAAAACACGGCGCGGCGGTTATCGTAAAAGGTCTCCGCGCGATGTCAGACTTCGAGATGGAGTTTCAGATGGCACTTCTCAACCGCAAGATGAATCCGAATCTTGACACGCTGTTCTTAACGGCGGGCGAAAAGTTCCACTATCTCAGCTCCGGCGCGGTCAAGGAAATCGGCGCGTTGGGCGGCGACATCAGCGACTTTATATCCCCCGCGATTTTGAAGAAGGTAGAGGATGTTTTATGTCCGGTATAGCAACCGAATTGTTGGACAAGTTGTATGATATGGTGCAGGATGCGTTTTCGCTGCCGTTCGGCGCGGATCGCTGTGTGCTTGACAGGGACAAAGTGCTTGGATTGCTCGATGAAATACGCCACACACTGCCCGAAGATATAAAGCAGGCGCAGACAATAGTCGAATCGCGCAACGAGGTTATAAGCAGCGCGAAAAGGGAAGCGGACGCAACGCGCCGTCAAGCCGAAGAACACGCCAAAAAGATGGTGTCGCAAGAGGAAATACTTAATTCCGCACGCTCCAGAGCAAATAACATGGTTTCCGATGCCGAACGCAAATCCCGCGACATGGTGACGGAGGCGGAGACACGCTCCTATGAAATACGAAAAGCCGCAAGCGATTATCTCGATAATGCCCTTAGAAAATCAGAGGATACAATAGCTCTCGCGCTTCAAGACGTGAAAAAAGCCCGCAGCGACTTTAAGGCTGTCATGTCTAAGGCAAGACACCACGAGCCAAAGCTGCGTGACGCGAAACACCACACTGTAAAACCACACGATTCGTAAAGAAACACATACATATATATTGTGGCGCACGTTTCAAACGTGCGCCATTATCTTGTGCTTTTGCAAAAACATAGAACATACGTTTCGTGACATATTCGCCTTGTTTTTGCAAAAATACGGCTTTATCGGCAATTAAATATTTGATTTTCTCAAAAAAACACTTGACTTATTATTTGGCGTGGTTTATACTGTTACCAATGTGGTTAATAGTGGTGGATTAGGGGGGATAATATGAACGGCAGTTACCGACACAGCGTTGATGCCAAGGGGCGGCTGTTCATGCCCGCTAAACTGAGAGAAACCATGGGTGAAGTGTATTATATAACACGCGGTCTTGATAATTGCATCGCGGTTTATTCTTCTGATAAATGGGCGGAGCTTACTAATAAAATCAGCGAACTGCCGCTGTCAAAGGCGCGTAATATGCAAAGAATGTTTTTCGGTTCGGCACAGCAGTGCGAACCTGACGCACAAGGGCGTATATCACTGCCGCAGGTTCTGCGCGATTACGCCTTTATAGAAAAAGAAGCGGTGGTAGCAGGTGTGTCGGACAGGGTTGAGATATGGAACGCATCCCGCTGGGATGAGTTGGAAAGCTCGTCAATGACGGCTGAAAACCTTGCCGCCGCGATGGACGAACTGGGATTTTAATATGTCACACATACCCGTTTTATTGGATGAATGTATAGATTTTCTCGATATAAAGCCCAACGGCGTTTATATAGACGCGACAATGGGCAGGGGAGGGCATACACGCGCGATACTGGAACGTCTGACAGGCGGGCGCGTAATCTGCTTCGACCAAGACCCCCAAGCATCGGTTGGAACGGACGACCCGCGCGTTACCGTACATCACGCGAATTTCCGCGAAATGCTCTCACTGTGCGATTCGGGCGCGGACGGTGTGCTGTTTGATTTAGGGGTATCATCACCGCAGCTCGATGAAGCCGAACGCGGTTTTTCCTATCACAAAGACGCGAAGCTGGATATGCGAATGAACACCAATCAAACGCTTGACGCGCACATAGTCGTCAACGGATACTCCAAGGATCAGCTTGAATGGATAATCCGCGAGTGGGGCGAGGAGCGGTATGCCGAACGTATAGCATATCACATAGTAAAAAACCGCGAACGTAAACCGATTGATTCAACATCGGAATTAGTGGAAATAATAAAGAAAGCACTGCCTTCAAAAGCTCTAAGAGAACCTCAGCACCCCGCCATGAGAACATTTCAGGCAATACGCATAGCTGTCAACGATGAAATGGGCGCGTTGGAAGAGGGACTGAACGCGGCAATCGGCTTACTGAACCCCGGGGGGCGCATAGCGGTTATCTCCTTCCACTCGTTAGAAGACAGGCTTGTAAAAACTACCTTTCAGCGTTACAGCACGGGCTGCACCTGCCCGCCGGACTTTCCTAAGTGCATATGCGGGTTCAAACCCGCGTTGGAGATAATCACACGCCGACCCGTAACGGCGAATGACAGCGACCCTAACCGCCGCGCCCGCAGCGCGAAACTCCGCGCGGCGGAGAAGATTAATTAACAATTAATAAATAACAATTAACAATGGTAATTATTCAATTAACAATGACGTAGGGGATGCCCTTGGTCATCCCGTATAAAATGTTCCAATGTAAAACAACCGCAAAAAGGAGAGCCGGACATGGATGTAACAGCGCGAAGCGTATCTGAACTCGGAGTTGATCTGGCAAGATTCGATCCGCGTACACGGGTAAGGGAAGCCGTGGCGGCAAATCAAGAAATACCGGTAACGGTACGCAGGACACATCGCGTGAGCCTGAGGTTATCTTCTGTACTGCTCTTTATATTTTTTATGGGAGGCGTGCTGCTCTTAGTATTGAGCCACGCTCAAATAAGCGCGCTCAGCGCGTCAAATTCGCGGCTGACGAAAGAAATGACCGAAGCCGTCCGTGAACAGGCGGTACTGACCGCCGCGTTGGAGAGCCGTATCACGCTCGATGAAATTTCTGAAATAGCTATTAGAGACTTAGGTTTTGTCAAACTTGACCGCCGCCAAATCACCTATATTGATATGTCCGGCGAGGAAAAAGCCGAATTGTACGGCAAAGTTTCACTAAAATCAAAAATCACAAACAATATATCCGGCATATTCAAGTGACTTGTCTTATATAGTAGTAGGGACGGTCATTGACCGCCCACGTTCCTCTCATTGTTAACTATACAATTACCATTGTTAATTGTTAACTGTTAATTGTTAATTGCTATCGGGGTGTTGTAATTTGAGAAAAAGAAAAAAACCTGAATATACTCCCTCGCAGTTGGCGCACCGCGGCATACTTGTACGCACCATTATATTGATGGGCTTGTTCGGTGTCGCTATTTTTGTGCCTGTAGCGATTAAGCTGTTCCAAGTTCAGATAACCAACCATGAACTGTATCAGGAAAAGGCTGTCCAGCAGCAGACGAGCGACACGATTCTCGCGCCCGCTCGCGGCACTATATACGACCGCAACATGAAGACACTCGCTGTAAGCGCGAGCGTCAACACAGTCAGTGTTAACCCGCGAAATGTCGATGCCGAGGACATGGAGTTCATAAGTGAAAGTCTTGCCGAAATTCTTGAGCTTGACGCTGAGGATGTAGCCGAAAAAATTAAGAAAAACAAAGAAGCGAATCGGGCATATGTGGCGATAAAGCAAAAAATAGAACGCGATGAAGCCGAAAAAGTGCGCGTGTTCATAGACGAAAACAATCTTAAAAGCACGGTTTATCTCGATCCCGACACAAAGCGTTATTATCCCTACGGCAACTTTGCCTCTAACACCATAGGCTTTATAAGCACGGACGGCATAGGGCTTGAAGGGCTTGAACTGCAATATAACGAGAAGCTAACAGGAACACCCGGCAGGATTGTCTCAACGCGCGAGAGCGGCGGAAAGACTTTGCCCCAACCGTTTGAGAGATACATCGACGCAACTTCCGGGCTTAATATGGTGCTGACCCTCGATGAGATAATACAGCATTTTCTCGAAAAACATTTGGCGACCGCCGTGATTGAAAATCAAGTGTCCAAACGGGCTTTCGGCATCGTCATGGACGTAAAGACAGGCGGCATCCTTGCCATAGCCACATCGCCGTCATACGACCTAAATAACCGTACCGTGATAACCGACCCCGCCGTACAGGCGCAGTTAGCAGGGCTTGAAGGCGAGGAACTCGACAAACTGCGCTCCGAAGCCCTGCTTGCTCAGTATCGCAACAAGGCACTGAGCGATACATATGAACCGGGTTCGACATTCAAGATAATAACCGCCGCAATCGCGTTGGAGGAAAAAGTCGTAAGTATGAACGACCGTTTCTCCTGCGGCGGCAGTATCCGCGTTGCGGGTTGGGATAAGCCGATACACTGCCATAAACGTATAGGACACGGCGGGCAGTCGTTCCTTGAGGGTATTCAAAACTCATGCAACCCCGTGTTCATCAGCGTTGGATTGAGAATCGGGAGACAGAAGTTCTGGGATTACGCCCACGCTTTCGGTTTTTACGAAAAAACAGGCGTGGACATCCCGGGTGAATCTAACAGCGTTATACACTCATGGGAGCAGTACAATTACAGCGACCTCACGCTTGCCACCTATTCTTTCGGTCAGACCTTAAACCTCACGCCCATGCAGTTAATAACCGCCACGTCTGCGGTTATGAACGGCGGCAAACTGATGAAACCGCATATATTATCGGCTTTTACAGACCCATCGGGTATGATTGTCGAGGAATATTCACCCACAGTCGTGCGGCAGGTCGTCTCCGAGGAGACTTCCGCTCTTGTGCGTGAGGCACTTGAGGGGGTCGTCAGTGTCGGAACGGGCAAGAACGCGCAGGTAAAAGGTTACCGTATCAGCGGCAAGACAGGCACATCGCAGAAAACATATCTGTCCGAGGACGAACGGTTGGGTAAATATGTTGTGTCGTTCGTTGGGTTCGCTCCGGCGGACGATCCGCAGATTGCGCTTCTCGTTGCGCTTGACGAGCCGGGCGGACCGTTATTGCTCCGCTCAGGCGGCAATATGGGCGCGCCGCTCGCGGGGCGCATAATGGCGGACATACTGCCGTATATCGGCGTTAAGCCGCAGTATTCCGCCGATGATTTAGCGGGCAGGGAACTGCAAACCCCCACGTTTAAGGGTCTTAGTCTTGATGACGCAATCGATGCCGCCAAGAATGAGGGGCTGAAATACCGCACTGAGGGCGAAGGCGATACGGTTATCGACCAACTGCCCATAGCGGGCGTTATCATCCCGGCAACGGCTGAAATCGTGCTGTACACGGATTCCGATAAACCCGAAACAATGGTGACAATCCCGAATGTAATCGGCAAATCCCCCGAGCAAGCCAACAAACTGATAACGGACGCGGGATTGTATTTGAGGGTTTCCGGCGCGACAGGCGTATACTCCTCTACCATTGTTGCGGCGGTGCAGGATCCCCCGGCGGGTACGGATGTAAACCTCGGTTGGGTCGTCAACATCGAGTTCCGCGACACCAGTATAAATGATTAACCATTGTGTAGGGGCGCACATTGTGCGTCCGCGGACGACCACAGGTCGTCCCTACGAATAAACGCACCGGAGGTTATACATGACCATCAAACAATTCGGGTTTCCAATAAAATATGCCAATGTCAGCCTTGATAACTATGTCGGCAGGCTGTGTATTGATTCGCGCGAGATTCGCGCGGGAGACACATTCATCGCGCAGAAGGGTTTGACCGTTGACGGGCATAGCTTCGCCGCGAAAGCGGTACAGGCGGGGGCGGCGTTTGTTATTGCACAAAAACCTCTGGATGAAGACATACCCCATGTCGTGTTCGACCCGTTCCCAACACTTGCCGAAATGGCGGCAAGGTATTACGATTATCCCTCAAAAAAAATGAAGATGGTCGGTGTAACCGGAACTAACGGAAAAACCACCGTAACCCACATTCTCTATGAGATGACCGCGCGGCTCGGGTATAAATGCGGACTTATCGGCACAAACCGCGTTATAATCGGCACGGACGAACTCTCGGCGGAGAGAACGACCCCCGATGCACAGCGTCTGCAAGAGACGCTTGATAAAATGGTACGCGCTGACTGCGAATATTGTTTTATGGAAGTTTCATCACACGCGCTTGACATGGGCAGAGTGGAAGGTATACAATATAATATGGCAATATTTACCAATCTCTCTCAGGATCACTTGGATTTCCATAACACGATGGAGGAGTATTATCTGGCGAAACGCAAGTTGTTTGATATGTGCGACCTTGCCGTTGTCAATACCGCCGACCCTTACGGCGCGAGATTGTTTGACGAAATAAGCACGGATAAAATTCCTATCGAGACGGTATCAGGTATCGAATTCAACTCCGACTGTGTGCGTTTCAAAATTAAAAACTCGTTTGTCACATGGCGCACTCCGGGTAAGTTTTCCGTTGACAACGCCGCCGCCGCCCTGACGTGCGGCAAGGCGTTAGGGTTTAGCGTAAACGATATGGCGGGAGTGTTTGAAAATATCCCACCCGTAAAAGGGAGAATGGAACCCGTGAAATATAAAGACGGTATAACCGTATTGATAGATTACGCACATTCGCCGGACGCGCTGAAAAACGTACTGCTCTCGGCGCGTGAGTTTACAGAGGGGCGGCTTATATGCGTCATGGGCTGCGGAGGTAACCGTGACAAGGAAAAACGCCCCGTTATGGGCGCAACGGCAACGGAAATATCCGACTATACCGTTGTCACAAGCGATAATCCGCGCTTTGAAGAACCCGACGCGATTATAAAAGATATAACACCCGGATGCAAGGGCGAATACACCGCAATTACCGACAGGCGCAACGCTATCGCCCACGCGCTGAGTTACGCCAAGAGCGGCGATGTAGTTTTATTGTGCGGCAAGGGACACGAAACTTATCAGGAAATAGCGGGACATAAATACCACATGGATGAGAGGGAGATAGTGAGGGAATGCGTTACGAAACATTAATAGCCGCCACTGTAATCGCCTTTGCGGTAACGGTTGGCGCGGGATTTGTACTTATACCGCTTCTGCGCCGCTTGAAATTCGGGCAGACAATTCTCGAAATCGGCCCGGCGTGGCATAAATCCAAGCAGGGAACGCCGACAATGGGCGGCTTTATGTTCATGCTCGGTATCAGTGCCGCGATTATCGTCATGGGTTGGGGGTCGATGAGGGACGGTTATTACGCGCATTTATTTATTCTGGGTTTTTCGTGGCTCTTCGGTATAATCGGCTTTACCGATGACTTCTTCAAGATAAAGAACAAACGCAACTTAGGGCTTTCAGCCATTCAAAAACTAATGCTCCAAGGGGCGGTCTCCGCCGCGTTCCTCGCGCTCATGCGTATACACGGCTTTCTGACCTCCGATGTATATGTACCTTTCCTTGATATTACATTCCCGCTGAATTGGATAGTGTATCTTATCTTTTGCATACTGCTTGTTGCGGGTATGGTTAACGCGGTGAATCTGACCGATGGCATTGACGGGCTTTGCGCGGGTATCACAATGCCCGTTGCGGCATTCTTCACGGTAATTGCCATAGCTTGGGCGCGAGGCGAAGTGTCGCTCACCGCCGCCGCCCTGTTCGGCGGTATGCTCGGGTTTCTGTTGTTTAACTTCCATCCCGCAAAGGTATTCATGGGCGACACAGGCTCACTGTTTCTGGGCGGCATGATTTGCGGGTTGGCGTTTGCCGCAGACGCGCCGCTTCTGTTGATACCCGTGGGATTGGTATTTATCATCGAAATGTTCAGCGTCATACTGCAAGTGCTGTACTTCAAGGCGACAAAGGGCAAGCGGCTCTTCAAAATGTCGCCCATACACCACCATTTTGAAAAATCCGGCTGGGGCGAGAAGACAATATTTACAGTGTTTACGCTGATTACAGTCGCTCTGTGTGTCGCGGCATATTTCGCCGTTGCGTTACGATTTGTGTTGTAGGGGCGACCTTTAGCCCGCCCGTTATTTAATATTACCGAGGTGAAACAACCCATGGACGAAGCCGTAAGAGCATCTAAAGAACAAGAACGCCCCGAACGCGGACCAATCGACTTGCCATTTGCCTGTCTTGTCATCATGCTGACGGCAATAGGGCTTATCATGCTGTTCTCCGCAAGTTTCGTCTATGCCCAAAGATGGGGTTCGCCCACGTATATTGTGGTGCGTCAGGGAGCTATGGCTCTCGCGGGCGTTATAATAATGATAACGGTTTCTTTTATGGATTACCAGTATTTCCGCGCTCTGTCGCTGCCCGTTATGCTCACGGCAGTCGTATTTCTTATACTCGTCCCGTTTATCGGAACAGACCAAGGCACAGGCGCGACCCGTTGGATAAATTTGGGCGAATTCAGTTTTCAGCCATCGGAGATCGCCAAACTGGGTGTTATAATGACATTCTCGGCAATGATTTCCGTCTACCGCGAAAAGATGAAAACTTTCAAATACGGCATTCTGCCGTTTGCGCTGATATTGCTTCTTCTTGCCGGATTGCTCGCGCTCGAACCGCATATGTCGGGTACTATCTTGATACTCGGAACGGGCGCGGCCTTGATGTTCGCGGGCGGCGCGCATTGGGGTTGGTTCGCAACCGCTTTTGCGGGCGGCGGTGTCGGTATGTATGTGCTTATATCGCAGTTCCCTTACGCTTTTTCGCGCATAAAAGTCTGGCTTGACCCGTTTGAGTATCCTCAGCACGGCGGCTGGCAGCTCATACAGTCACTTTACGCGCTTGGGTCGGGCGGGCTGTTCGGGGTAGGTCTTGGCAAGAGCCGTCAGAAGTACGCATATCTGCCCGAACGCCACAACGACTTCATATTTGCCGTTGTCGGTGAAGAGTTGGGATATGTCGGCGCGTGCCTTATAATATTCCTTTTCGTAATGCTTATACTGCGCGGCTATTGGATTGCCATGCACGCCCGCGACAGATTCGGCTCTCTGCTGGCAACGGGCGTGACGACCCTGTTGGCGTTGCAAGTGTTCCTCAACATAGCGGTTGTGTCAACGCTGATACCCACAACAGGCATATCGCTTCCGTTTTTCAGCTATGGCGGTACGTCACTGATAATTCAGCTCGCGCAGATGGGCGTTGTTCTGGCGGTTTCACGTAAAATTCCCGCCGCAAAATCGGGGTAAACGTAGGGGCGGCCGTTCGTCCGCCCGCGTATCCCTGTAGGGGACGATGGCAATCGTCCCGGGCGGATTGCCATCCGCCCCTACGCATAACAGGAGGTAATCATTTGAGAATCATTTTTACGTGCGGCGGGACGGCGGGACATATATATCCCGCTGTAAGTGTTGCGAACTTGCTAAAGGAGCGGCATCCGAACGCCGAGATATTATTTGTCGGCGCGGAAAACGGCATGGAAACACAGCTTGTACCGCGTGACGGGTATAATATTCAGACCATAAAAATATCAAACCTGCGGCATTCGCTATCTCCGAAGGCGTTCGCGCACAACGCAAAGGCAGTGCATCTGCTGCTCTCCGCCAATTCTAAAGCGCGTGAAATTTTGAACGATTTCAGACCGGATATTGTCGTGGGTACGGGCGGCTATGCTAGCTATCCCATAACCGCCGAAGCGTCAAAGAAGGGGATTCCGACCGCCATCCACGAATCAAACGCCATGCCCGGTTGGACGACCCGTATGCTCGCGCCGAAAGTGAGCGTTGTTCTTGTCAGTTTTGATGTCAGTAAAAAATATTATCCCAAAGCGAGGCGCGTTGAAACCGTTGGAACTCCGGTACGCGCGGGGTTTTTGCAGAGAAGCAACTCCGGGGGAGTTCCCCTCGTCCTCTCATTCTGGGGTTCTCTAGGCGCGAGCGAGATGAACAAAATGATGCTCGATTTCATAAAACTGGAAGACGACTCATTCCGGCATATACATATCGCCGGAAAGAGAGCGTTCGCGGCGATGAAAGAAGCGGCGGGGGATAAAATAGAAGAGTTTCTTTATGATATGCCGTCTGTAATGACATCCGCCGATGTCGTTATCTGCCGCGCCGGAGCTTCGACACTCGCGGAGCTGTGCGCGTCCGGGAGACCGTCTATTCTGATACCTTCTCCAAATGTCACCAACAACCATCAGGACGCAAACGCGCGTGTCCTTGAAAACGCGGGCGCGGCAATCAGAATACCGGAATCTGAATGTACAGCTGAAATACTTTACAGGCAGACAAAAGAGTTGCTGCGCGACATTGAAAAACGCGCCGTTATGTCGGAAGCGGCGGAGAATCTCGCGTCTCTTGATTCAGCTGAAAGGATTTATCAAATAATAATGAGTTTTTTGTAATTGTTCTCGTTTGCAAGCAAAAAAACGCTTTTATTCCATTGGATTAACATTTTCCGTGTTAGCGGCATAATATACCTCGAATAGCTAACACGGAGGTAAAGCCAATGGAAGCGGTTCTTAATATAACAGGCGGTCCGGTCAGCGGTACGATTCGCGCGCACGGCGCGAAAAATAGCGTTCTGCCTATTCTCGCGGCGACATTGCTGGGTAAAGGTGTCAGTATAATATCTAACTGCCCGGACTTGACCGATGTACACGCGACACTGAAAATCCTGTGCCATCTGGGATGCAAAGCAGAGTATGACGGCGGTATCGTTACGGTTGACTCATCTTCTGTAACTCGCTCTGATATACCCGAGTCGCTGATGAGAGAAATGCGTTCGTCCGTCATATTTCTCGGGGCGATTTTGGCTCGCACAGGACAGGCGGAAATGAGCCACCCCGGGGGTTGCGAGCTTGGAACACGGCCAATCGACCTTCATCTCTCGGCACTGCAAAGTCTTGGAGCTGAGACTTTTGAAGTCAGCGGTATTATTAAATGTAAAGCAAAACGGCTTTACGGAAATGAAATTATCTTGTCATTCCCGAGTGTGGGCGCGACTGAAAATATTATGCTTGCCGCCTGTGCCGCCGATGGCGTTACTATAATCAAGAACGCGGCGCGTGAGCCCGAAATTGAAGATTTGCAGTCATTCCTTACTGCTATGGGCGCGAAAATAGACGGCGCGGGTACATCGACCATCCGAGTGAGTGGCAGCAAAGAAAAACTGCGCGGGGCGGCACACAGAATCTTACCCGACAGAATAGAGACAGCAACTTATTTGTGCGCGGCGGCTATGGCGGGAGGAAAAATACGCATTGAGGACGTTGTCCCCGAGCATAATGCCGCGGTGTTATCGGCACTCAGCGAAGCGGGCTGTTCAATTACCGCCGAAAGCGGCGCAATCGAACTGGCACGATATAAACCGCTGCGTCCCATGCACCCCATACGCACAATGCCGTATCCCGGTTTCCCGACAGACGCGCAGTCGCCCGTTATGGCCGTCTGCACACGCGCCGAAGGCACAACGGTGTTTACGGAGAATATTTTTGAAAGCCGTTTCAGACACGTTGGAGAACTTGCGCGTATGGGCGCGGATATACGTGTGGAAGGACGAGTGGCGATTGTAAGCGGAGTTGGCAAACTAAGCGGAACGCGCGTTAAGTGTACGGATTTGCGCGGCGGCGCGGCACTGATGGTTGCCGCTATGGGCGCGGAAGGCGTGACATCCATAACAGATTTGCGGCATATTGACAGAGGGTACGAAAGACCGGAAGAAGTCCTTACACAGCTTGGAGTAAAAGCAGAACGTATTGAGATATAAATCAAATTTCTGGTAGGGGCGGTCATTGGCCGCCCGAAGAAACACAGTTATATTCGCAGAGGCGGTCATTGGCCGCAGGGGAGTAATACTAATGAGACAAAAGCAGTACAAACAGCCGCCGCGAAAGCGGCAGAGGAAACCGCGCCGCAAGCGCAAAAACGGACTTGCGGGTTTTTTCCTGTCCGTTATAGTAATTACCGTAATTGTTTTCGGGTCGAGTATGTTCTTCAAAGTCAGTTACATTGAGGTAGAAGGCGAGAGCAAATGCAGCAGGCAAGATATTATTGACGCTTCGGGCATCTCCATAGGAGATTTCCTGCTCTATATAAATAAAGGAATCGCGTCGAGTTCAATACGTTCAAATCAATCTTATGCAGATACAATAAAAATTAGGGCTATTCTGCCTAACAGGGTAGTCATACATATAACTGAGTGTGAACCCGTTGCGTTTATAAGACACGGAGGAGAATACTGGATTGCCGACAAGGGCGGGAAACTGCTCGAACCCGTGCCGGACAAGCCTAAATTACCTGAAATTACAGGACTTACGCTGAGAGTGCCTCTGACCGGCACAGCCATGGAGGTCGGCAACGAAGACAGCTATAAAACTGAGCACATATTGGATTTTATTACCCTGCTGTCGAATAGAGGCATAAGTGCCGAGACAGTGGAATACAACTCAACTCAAGGCTTGACTTTTACATTCCTCGGACGCTTTAAGGTCATTGTCGGAATGCCGAACAATCTCGATGATAAACTGGATTACCTGAATGTATACTTGGACAAGCTCGAACCGAACGCGGCGGGAACGATTTACCTGCCCGATGACGGCGGTAAGGAAGGCAGATTTATACCGTCGTAGAAAGATTTTCAAATTATTACAAAAAAATAACAATTACTACTTGACGTATCCTAAAAAAAGAGTTACTATATATGGGTGTAAAGTAGAATCTCTTCTGTGTAAAGCTAATACACTTTACATTCCGGTTTTAACGAAAGATAAGGAGGATACGGTATGCCGTTTGAGATTGACAGCGGTAATGACACCATTGTTAGTATAAAGGTAATAGGTGTTGGAGGCGCGGGCAACAATGTTGTCAGCCGCATGATGCAAGCGGGTGTGCGAGGGGTAGATTTCGTGGCGATAAACACAGACATTGTCGCGCTGAACAACTCCGAGGCAACCGAGAAAATAGCTATCGGTGAAAAAATGACAGGCGGAAAAGGCGCGGGTTCAGACCCCGAAGTGGGACGTAAATCAGCCGAGGAGAGCCGCCAGAAAATCGCCAAATTCCTTGAAGGCACAGATATGGTATTTATAACCGCCGGAATGGGCGGAGGCACGGGAACGGGCGCGGCACCTATTGTTGCGGACGTTGCACGTGAAATGGGCATACTTACGGTAGGGGTTGTCACCAAGCCTTTCGGATTTGAAGGAAAGCGGCGCATGGAATCCGCCGAACGCGGCATTGAAGAAATGCGTTCACGTGTTGACTCACTCGTGGTGATACCCAATGAACGCTTGAAACACGTTACAGACCAGAAGATAACGTTCCTAAATGCGTTTGAAATAGCCGATGATGTACTTAAGCAAGCCGTGCAAAGCATATCCGACCTGATACAAGTCCCCGGACTTATAAATCTCGACTTTGCCGATGTGTGTACGGTAATGCGCGATGCGGGCTACGCCCATATGGGCGTTGGACGCGCGGCAGGCAAGGGCAAGAGCGAAACCGCGGCAAAGAACGCGGTTCAAAGTCCGTTGCTTGAAACGTCTATAAACGGCGCGAAAGGCGTAATAATCAATGTGACGGGCAACCATGACCTCGGTCTTGACGATGTGGAATACGCCTGTACGCTTGTACAGCAGGCGGCACACCGTGACGCGCTTATAATTTTCGGCGCGGCCTTCGACACAACGCTTGATGATGAGATTCGCGTTACCGTCATAGCCACCGGTTTTGATGAAGGTCAGCAATACTCTAAACTTGACGATGCGCTGGGTATATTCTCAAAACCTGTCACCGCTCCCGGAGTATCGGTGGGAGGGCAGACCGTTGCCGCGCCATCGCCGGAAGAACCGGAAATAGAAACACCGGCAGCGTCAGCCGCACCACCGGTCGAGGAGGAAGACCCGTTCGAGTCAATCTTTAGGATATTTAATAAAAAATCATAAATGTTGATTCTTGAAGAAAACTAATTTCATATTTGTAGGGTGCGGCTTCCATGCCGCACTCTTTTTACATTTGTGTCAGCCAGTATTCCGCGCAATCCCGTGTTCTCTCCATAAAACCGTAATCTATTAAATAACGCCGGATGACCGCGTGGTCTTCGTATATTGATTTCAAAATCTGATTTACTTCTTTCTCGCCGTAACGCTTCCCCTTTTCAAACTGTTCTGATATGACCCGCAGTATAACGAGTTTCTTCTTTTCTTTGGGAGGGAACTCTTTCAATACGGGCGGGTTGAGCGAAGAGAAATAAGTGCTGATAATTTTCTGCGTTTCCTCTGCGGTCGCCATATACCGCTCATCTACCATTTTTGCGCCCGCGTGGATTTCCAATTCACCTTTTGTTAATTGGATGTCTGTCATATCTCGGATTCCTTTCAACAGCATAATAATTCCTTGAACTCTTTGAGGTTTAACTATATATGTGCCTTTGGCGGCGTTTTTATCCTCCACGATAATGTCTGCCATCAGAAGCGGTTTTAAGTGATGATAAACTTGCCCGGTGGAATTATAACCGTGCTTTTCCACCAACATAGCTACCGTCATCGGTTCTTTGAGCAAAGCCAACAAAATGTTTAGCCTGTCGCTGTTTCCGATACAAGCAAGCACTTTTGCCGCCGTATCGCTTTTGATAAGGTTGAGTAAATCTTCGGTATCAACTTTTTCTTGAGGAGGTTTTGCGGATTCTGTTATCAATTTTTTAATCTCAATAACCTGTTCGCGGAGGTCATCAATTTCCCGTTCAAGATTTCTCGGCATAAAATCAACTCCTTATGTTAATGCGTGATTACGGAATAACGTAATTAGTATAACATAGGAGTTTGCGTTTGTCAAGTCATTTGTAAAAGAGTGGAAGGTAATATTAAAAAAACGCGCTCACGACCGCAACAGTGATTACCGTTAGGATTATGATTTTGGATTTTTTCATAAAAACCTCGTTTTATTCGGAGATATGCAAATAACTCTTTAAGCCTTCTTGAAGTATTTGTGAGAACGGAGCATTTGCCTTTTCTGCTTGCGAGTTCAGCCATGACGGTATAGACAATGTTTTCTTTACTGCACGATTGTCATTTGCACGGCGGTATTCATCGGTATCGGCGGCAACTAGTGTAAGAGTTTCACCGAGTTTTAGCGGCAAAACATCAGACGGCGGAGGTATTGCCTGCCGTTCATTTTCCGCATACCATAACCACATTTCTATCGCGTCTTTTGCCATAAATAATGCATCGGTTTTATTATCGCCAAAGGTATGGCAACCCGGTAAATCAGGAACTGTAACACCAATTTTACCATCATCAGGGTATAAAATGACGGGATACGCATATTTCATAAAAACACCGCTTTCACTTTGAAATGCTTAAAGGGAAAGATTATTTCTTTAGTCCCGTGTCTCTCAAAATTTTGTTCAGAGTTCCGGTGGGTATATCGCCCTCCGCAGGAGCGCACACGTTCGTTAGAACGTATAAGTGCGCCGTTTTAAGAATGTTTAGCTTTCTTTACAGGATAAAACTCCGATAATAAATCCATATAATCCTGCAGTTTCTCTACTGTTGGAGTCCAGAACTCGTACACGACACCACTACATTTTTTTATCTGCTTACCATCAATCGTGTATGTTTTTTTCATTCTACAATCTTCTTTCTCAGGACTACAACTGCAATCACCATGACCTTCTGCAAAAACCTCTTTGATATGTTTAGGTGCTCTTTCTAAGTAGGCTTGATGAGCGTCCACTTTTCCAAAAAACAGACGCAACACAATATGATTATCGTGGATAAAGACTCGAGCGGCTACCCTTTTAGCTTTAACGCCAACCTTCGACCATACAATCATGTATGAACCCCAACAAAAGCCGCTACCAATACTCCCGCCGAAGTCATATCCTAATTTCATAATTTCTTTATCAAAAGCCAAAACAAAATCCTTGTCTGCCTTTGAAATGATATTAAATCTATGCTCTGCCAATATTTCATCCATATTTTTGGGTGCCTGCTTATTATGATAATCTTCAATGGCTTCTTTGATAGTTTTACCGGTATGCGTGTTCAACCAGCTTTGAAAATCACCGCATAAAACTTCCGGAGCAAACCCTTCTATCGTTTTTCTAAAAAAAGTACGGTATTTCTCCAAAGAGATAGCTTGTCCAATTGTAATAACAGTATCTTCCGTGATTGTTTTGTCATTACTACCCATGTTATAGTCTCCTTCTAATAATTCGTCGCGTCACGCACTCAGTATACCATAACCAACACCCAAAATCCACTTTTTTCTGTGTCAGGTTCGCGCACCGTCTCAGCCGATGACGGATGACGCTTCCGGGAAGCCGCGTCATACGTTGAAAGCCGCTTGCACCTATCAAACGATTTGTACAAGCGGCTTTTGCTGTGTTTTCAGTGTGGAGCGGGCGATGGGAATCGAACCCACTATTGGTATAATAAAATGTGTTATTTATCAATGATTAACAATTAACCGTGTGATGTTTCGTGTGATATAAGGTTGTCAAAGTAGGAGTTTACCATGTTGTCAACGATTATTCTTTGTTCGCTGAAAGTGTGCTGATATATGTTCTTCATAACATTGTTTGTAGCCCATCCTCCACGCTCCATGGCGTACTTGTCGGGAACTCCTAGCGCAAGCATAACACTTGCGTTAACGTGTCTGAGACTGTGAAAAGTAAAATGCGGTAGTCCGTTCTTTTCACATAAGCGCGAGAAACTTTTGTAAATTGTGTTACGTGCTAAAGGTACGATGTAATCATTATCATCCGCCTGCTGATTTATAAGGGCAAGCAGATAAGACGGTAAGGGTATCTTTCTTTGTCCCGCTTTTGATTTGGTAGTTTTGATAATGCTCCTTTTGTCTGCGTAAACCATGGCTTGTTTAATGTGTAATATGCCGTCTTTGATTGCGTCCCGTTCAATACCCCTTATTTCGGACATTCTAAGCCCAAGACATAACGCAAGCAAAACGGGCAGTTCAATGTTAGAACCTTTTATAATGTCCGTTATCCTTTTGATTTCACTCTCTGTCGGTATATTCGTCTCGCGTGGATTCTTCTGCGGTAAGGTAGTGTTGAGTGATAGCTTCGGATGATAAGCCGTCAAAACAGCGGATAATAAGCCGTGTGCATTGCGTACATACTTTGGCGATTTCATCTTTGCCATTTCGTTAATCTCGCATTGTATTTGCTCCTGTGACAGCTTTCGTAAAGGTATATCAATAATACCCCTTAAACAGTTATCACGAATACGCTTGTACCCTGTTAGTGTTGTAGGCGATAAAACCCCGTCTTTCATCTTTATATACTTGTCCATGGCTTCACCGACCGTGAGCATGGCAGTGTCCCTGCTGACAGCTTTATGATGTAACTTGAACTCTAAAGCTAATCGTTCCGCTTCTTTGCGGTCGGGATGGGTAAAGGATACATAATGCGCTTTCCCGTTAGCGTCTTTCCCTGCATACACTTGATAACGGTAACTGCCGCTCTTTAGCTTTTGTGCTTTCATGATGTCCCCTCCGGCATTAAGTTAATATCATATGATTCCCTGCAATTCGGAAAGTTCTTACACCCGTAAAACTTCTTATTCCCATGCTTTGTAGTTTTAATAATCATGGGTATTCCACACTTAGAACACATAACTATTGGTGTGCTTTTGGGGATATATGTGCCTGTAAGATGTGACTTCAAAGCATATTCGATTTCGTTTGAGTCATAGCTCTCCTTGGTCTTAAATCTGACAAGTGGTAAATTCGCGTCTTTGTAAACCTTTTCAACAAATGCGTCTCGTTTTTGTACTTTCGGGTCATTATGGCTTGGGTCATCAAGTTCTATCGCGCATAACGGTTGCATTGTCTGAGGGTGGCATAGTAAAAAATCAATGTGTTTCTGGCTTATGCTCCCCCAGTATTTCATATAGCTGCTCGTGCCTTTACTGATGAAAAGAAAATCTTTAATTCCAACTTTGGGGCATATGTAAGCCCTGTTGTTGACGGTCTGCAATAGGGCATGAAAAAACACATACTCGGTGGGTGTTAGAAAATTGTCCTTTACTCGGTAGGGTAAAACATCAGTTATAGATATGCTTGAGTAATCACCGTCTATTGCTGTTTTCTTGCGTTTTCTTCGGTCTAACAAGGAATTAAGGACGGAAGCTACAATAATAAAAATCATTGAGCCAACAAACCAACTGTTTCCCAATAAAGTTATAAATGCGTCCTTGAACATCTCTAGTATATCCATAGAATATTACTCCTCCTATTCCGTAACGCCAACAACAAGCCCGAAACAATGAAAATAATCATGTTCCGTTATAAAAATCGGGTCATACTTTTTATTTGTGGATTCAAGCCAAACACTTTTCCCTGCTTTGCGTAAAACCTTGCAGAAACAATCACCATTTATAATAAACAAGCCTACTTGTCCATCCCTCATATCTCTCTGAACCTTAATCCAGATGGTAGAACCGTCTGGATATTTTGGTGTCATGCTGTCCCCTGCGATAACAACCCCATAACTGGCAGATTTAGGCACACTATTATCTACTTGCATAAGCTCATTAGTAGCATAATTAATATACTGTCCCGTTCCTGCGGCTGTTTTAACATCGAATATTGGTAACTCTCTGAAATGTAAAGTGTTATTGCTTTCTGTGATGTTTCCCTCTCTCGTAAAAGTCGGATTATCTGTCCTCCCTAGGATATAATCTGTTGACGTGTTGAAAAAATCAGCTATGGAAACTAAGATTTCATTTACCGGATTTCTTAATCCAATTTCATAACGCCTATAAGTCGTTACAGGCATACCAAT
>Ga0082212_10001655_pt1 | contig 32769 bp, 21 predicted proteins | sample TergutNt197P3_FD_71548 | JGI IMG/M metagenome (GOLD analysis project Ga0082212, IMG submission 71548) | Neocapritermes taracua P3 segment gut microbial communities from Petit-Saut dam, French Guiana - Nt197 P3 | ecosystem: Host-associated > Arthropoda: Insects > Digestive system > Gut ... | reverse complement strand
CTGCTTTCATATCGGTAATAGTCGGTGTGGTTACATACGTGCCGTAAGTGGCAATATGTACCGGATCAACCACTTGAAGCCGAGCATGACGATAGATACCGGAACCGGCATACCAGCGCGGACGGCCTCCCGTACAATCTACTCGGACGGCAATCACATTTTCCGTACCGATTTTCAAATACGGGGTCAAGTCATATTCGACACTCACAAAGCCGTATGGACGAAAACCCAAATGATGACCATTGATATACACATCGCTCTGATGGAAGATTCCATCAAACAATATGAACACTTGTTTACCTGCATAATTACGCGGAACGGTAAAACTCTTTCGATACCATCCGATGGTTCCGGGAAGGAAAGCAGGTGAGCCGCCTGCAGCTCTGTCAAATGTCATCCTGATATTCCAATCATGAGGTAACTGTACATCTTCCCAACGATGATCGTCAAAACTCGATTCTGCGAATACGGCATTATCTTCCTGCACAAATTTCCAATCGAAGTCAAAATCATGCACCTGTCTTTGAGCCTTCACGGATACAAATACTGTGAACAATACACACATCAATAAAAGTAATTTCCTCATCATCATATTAATTTGTGTTTCTTAAATTTAATCTGATCAGTTTCAAATCATCCAATTCATTCACCGGACGCTCTATATCGTAGGGTATCGGCTGTTTTGAAAATGTTTGAAAGTATAATAAACAGGCGTCTCTCCACCATACCGCATCGCGCGACTGTATTTTCAAGCGTGATTGTACATGTTCAAAACGCGTCACATCCGTATATTTTTCCATTCTGTCCCAAATTTTTTGATACTCGCGTGCTTGTTGCACACCTGAGTCATATTTATGACAAAGCTCTTCCCACAGACTTCGTCCGCTTTTCATTTTATGATTCCACGGCACATGATGAAACCATAAAAGCAGATTTTCCGGACAGGTGGAAATAGTATTAAATTCATTTTTTAAGGGTGGAAAATATTGTGAAACAGCATCACTGCCGGAAGTCGTACGGTCAAAACCAATTCCGGCAGAGTCCGCTTTATGATAATATTTTGCAGTCCAGTCTTCCCGTTGCGCTCTTTCATGCCAGGGTTGAGGCCCATAATGATGACCTTCCGCAAAAATATGGTGTAATCCCAAGGGCATCATATATTGTACCGCCGTTTCACGCGAAGAAAGCATCATTTCCTTTACCGGTTTCATAAACAATTCATCGGTGGAGAAAGTCATTCGTATCCACTCATCGGCAATTTGTGCGGATGTCAATGTATGATCCCAGGCTAAGCGACCAAAGCAATACCAGTTTGCTTGTGCAAAATGATGCCCCGTCCAATTCGTATCTTCTCCGATATTGGCTACACCGGCAATGGCTGTGATACGGGCAGGCCGCAATGTGCCATCCGTCACTTTAGCCACTGTCGAACCCGGACCGTCACTATATGTATCACTATCCAAACACTCCTTAAACAAAGGCGCCAAATATACAAGATGATTAGAAAAACCAAGATATTCCTGCGTAATCTGAAATTCGATCATCAGCGGCATTTTCCGTACCGCACCAAATAAAGGTGTAAAAGGTTCGCGCGGCTGAAAATCAACCGGTCCGTTTTTGACCTGTATAATGACATTATCCATAAATTGACCATCTAAAGGCATAAATTCATTATAAGCCTGTTTGGCACGATCATCAGCATTCGGCGAATACACAAAGGCGCGCCACATCACAATTCCTTTATAGGGTTGTAGCGCTTTAGCCAACATGTTGGCGCCATCGGCATGTGTCCGTCCGTAATCTTGCGGTCCGGGTTGTCCTTCGGAATTGGCTTTCACAAGAAAACCGCCAAAATCCGGAATGAGCGTATAAATTTCCTTCACTTTGTCTTTCCACCATTGTGATACTGCCGGATTGAGCGGATCGGAATCCGAAAGCCCTCCCAGTATTTTGGGAGACGAAAAATTGACTGACAAATATACCTTGATCCCGTAAGGACGAAAAATATCGGCCAAGACTTTTACTTTCAGAAGGTAATCCGGTTTCAATATATCGGGCGACGCATTGACATTATTTAACACCGTACCGTTAATTCCGATAGAGGCATTTGCTCTTGCATACTCCTCGTATCTTGGCGAAATTGTATCCGGTAATTCATTCCATTTCCATAAGGAGTAGCCTGCATATCCGCGCTCGATGGTTCCATTCAGGTTATCCCAGTGATTTAAAATACGAATATCATACTTAGGCGATTCCGTCACATTCAATTCACCTGAATCGACTCCCGCTTGCTGTAACCGTAATAAATGATATGCACCATAAAGAATCCCGTATTCAGTCAAAGCCTGAATAGTGACTTGCGTGTCCCGATTTCCAGTGATTATATATCCGTCTTTACCTAACTTACTTAATGATTTATTATTAGAAACAGATAGCTGCACTCTTCCGCCTGCCCACCGAGTCTGTAACTCCCGAACGGCGGTATCTATTACAGGGCTTTTCTTGTTTGACACAACAGTTGCATGGTAATCGGCGCTACCACGCAACCAAAGGCGGCTACCATCCTCAGCCTTGCCAATTACTACACATAAAACACAAAATAAAAAAAGTAGTTTTCTCATGCGAATCATTTTAAATTTAGTCACAATCATATTAGAATGTAAAATTTGACAATACAAAAGTAATTATTTTAGATGAATATACAGATATTCATTAAGAAACTTTCTAAATATAATTATGAATTTATACACTATTAAAGTTCATTCAATAACTCTGTTACAGACCTTTTTTTCATGCTGTTAGTGCCAAAACCAACAGCGTGTTCAATACGGCAGCATGTGTTCGACTTTAAGCGATTGTTCTTTTCTTGTTGTATTCTTTTTATAAAAAATCCCGTTCGGATAGTATTCACATCAATTTATTTGTGTAATTTTGGCACTAAAACTTTTTATCTATAAAGTGTTTATTTCAATTTCAATTCAACTCATGACAAAGTATTTAAAATTCATTACATGCCAATCTGTTTTGGCATTGATCATTACAGTAAGTTTAGTTTCGTGTAGCGGTAGTGGACAGGGCAATACGAAACCCACAGCCGGTATAGTAAAAGAACCATTTGGTCTGATTAATGATCAACCTGTGGAACTCTATACACTCACCAATCACAATGGGATGGTGGTGAAAATAATTACTTATGGTGGTATCATCACCGAATTACATGTACCTGACAGGGACGGACAAATGGGTGATGTCGTGCTCGGTTTCGATAACCTGCATGGTTATATCAGTCCTGAATACATGAGAAACAATCCTAATTTCGGAGCGATCATTGGGCGTTACGGTAATCGTATTGCCGATGGTAAATTCACAATAGACGGAATAGAATATACCCTGGCAACTAATGATGGCAAAAATCATCTGCACGGAGGCATCATTGGTTTTAACAGGGTAGTATGGGTTGCCAACCCAATTGAGAACGCCAACGGAAATGCGCTTGTACTGACCTATCTCAGCAAGGATATGGAGGAAGGTTATCCAGGTAACTTACAAGTAACTGTGACTTACACCCTGACCAACGAAAACGAACTAAAAATCGACTATCATGCCATTGCCGATAAAGCAACGCCCTGCAACCTCACCAATCACAGCTATTTTAACCTTTCGGCAGGCACACAACCTACCATCGTCAACCACGAATTAGCGATCTTCGCCGACAAATACACAGAAGTAGGTAGAGATTTGATTCCTACCGGAAACCTCCTCGATGTAGTCAACACTCCGATGGATTTCACCACGCCATATTCAGTAGGCGAACGAATCGACACAGATTTCGATCAGTTGAGATTTGGCGGAGGCTACGACCATAACTGGGTGATACGCAATAGTAACGGATTGTTGGTGGCGGCAGCCACTGTGTATGAACCGGAAAGTGGTCGGTTTATGGAAGTGCACACCACCGAACCGGGTATACAGTTCTATTCAGGCAATTTTTTAGACGGCTCCCTGACCGGCAAAAATGACACTCAATATCTGCGGCGCGGCGGATTGTGTCTCGAAACACAACATTTTCCCGATTCACCCAATCAACCCACATTCCCGTCGACCATCTTACAAGCGGGAGAAACCTATCAGACACAAACAATTTATAGATTTTCCGTCAAATAATCATTAAATCACAGGGGACTTTCTAATAATTGTCTCTCTCCACAGTATACTCTTTTCCGGCTTCCGTCATTATATCGTATTCGTACACTCGGTACAATAAGGGCATTTCGGGATTGATGTGGTCTGAAATCAATGGTTTTTTGATTTGTGCCTGTGCAAACAACGGATTTGTGTTTTCGGAACTTACGTCTTTCAATCCACTGCCTTTAAGCGGAATATACGATCGCAAGCGCAGATTGCCACCAATATTCGATTTGATTGTAGCTTTTTCTATCTGACAGTTTGCCCACCGGATATCTACTTCGAAATTTCCACGCGCCAATAGGCCTTTCACACTACCATCTTTCCATACATCGGGTAAGGCGGGCAACAGATGCACAGCGCCATCGTGGCTTTGCATCAGCATTTCGGCCACACCTGCCGTATAACCAAAATTTCCATCGATCTGAAAAGGCGGATGCGCGTCGAAAAGATTGGCATATAATCCTCCGCTGCCACGTGGTTGCCTTACATCTTCAAAACCAATAGGAGTAAAAAGATTTCTAATGATGACGTATGCGTGGTTACCGTCGAGCAAACGCGCCCATAAATTTATCTTCCAACCCATCGACCAACCTGTAGCCGCATCTCCACGGTAAAGCAATGATCGCTTAGCTGCCTGAAACAAATTTGGATGACGGTAAGGCGAAATTTGATTACTGGGATACAATCCATACAAGTGCGACACATGTCGGTGATCGTTTTGCGGATCATCGGCATCGAATAGCCATTCTTGCAATTGATTGTATTGACCGATCTGCATCGGAGGCAGACGATCAGCCGTTTGTTGCAATTTGGTGATGTATGCAGCATCTTCATTCAGTATTTTAGCTGCCTGCATCGTATGCATCAACAGATCAAACGCTAATTGATTATCCATCGTACAACCGGCAATAATGGTACTGTTACTGCCCATCGGGCCATGTTCGGGAGAGTTCGACGGAACAGTCACCAACCATTTGTTCGCAGGCTCTTCAACGAGATAATCAAGGAAGAAATCGGCTGAACCCTTCAACACCGGATAATATTCTTTCAGAAAATCCTTGTCGCCTGTGTAGAGATAATGTTGCCACAGGTGCTGGCACAACCATGCGCCGCCGTTAGGCCACATACCCCACGTAGCGCCGTCTACTATGCCTGAGCTTCGCCAGATATCCGTATTATGATGCAATACCCAGCCATGAGCGCCATACATTACTTTTGCTGTTTCCTGTCCGGAAACCGACAATTCCTTTAACATCTGGAACAACGGTTGGTTAGTTTTCTGCAAATTGGTCACATCGGCAGGCCAGTAATTCATTTCAAGGTTGATATTTACCGTATATTTTCCGTCCCATGGCGCCAATGGCTGATGATTCCAGATACCTTGCAGGTTAGCGGGCTGTCCGCCCGGCTGCGAACTTGAAATGAGCAAGTAACGACCATAATTGAACAATAATGCTGCCATTGACGGATCATCATCTTGCCGAAAGTTTTTCAGGCGTTCATCAGTAGCCAATTTACCGCTTTCAAAACTTCCAAGATCAAGTTTTACGCGATTGTACTGATTTTGATAATAAGCGATATGATCTGCAAGCATCTGATATTCTTCTTTTTTTAGTGCATCATTCAAGTAACTTGTCGCTTTTTTGTGCGCATTGCTGTTGACGGACTTGTAATTCACAAAGTTGGTTGCCGCCGAAATATACACTGTCGCAGTGGTAGCATCTGTGACAGTGATACTACTGTGATCCGTTTTCATTTTTCCGTCAACTGTTTTCACTAAAGTCTGGTTTTCAAACCGAATCACTCCTTTTACTCCCTCATGATCGGTTCCCTGTCCTATAAGTAGCAACTTGTATCCGTCTTTCTTTACTGAAAATCCTTTCATTGGAGAGTCGTAGGATGCTGTAAAGTTGAGTGCACCTTGTTTGTCGGCTGTGATTTTCATGATGATGACATCATCCGTAAACGAAGCGTAGGTCTGACGTGTAAAAGTCACTCCACCTACCTGATAGGTGGTAGTAGATACTGCTTTTGAAATATCTAACTCACGACGGTAGTCGGTATAATTTTCGTGCCCTGCAAAAGTAAGGAACAGACTACCGATAGTTTGGTAAGGCATTCCATGACGAGGCGTCATAAAATCTCTGTTAATGATTCTTTCCGCCTCTTTGTTTTGACCTTCAAAAATCAGGCGTCGTACCTCGTCTAAGTTTTGCAACGCATTAGGATTGTCGTTGCGATGCGGTCCTCCCCCCCATACTGTTTCTTCGTTGAGTTGCAGTTCTTCGCGGGCAGGGTTGCCGTAAATCATGGCGCCCAAACGGCTGTTACCGACGGGGAGCGCCTCCGTCCATTCTTTGGCAGGCTGCAAATACCAAAGAGTATCGTCATTTTGTGCAAAACAGTTTGTCGTGAAGGCGCAAAATACAAAAAACATGATTTTCTTCATCATGGTTCTATGTTTGATCATGACTATATTTTCTTTAAATTAACTTTCTTATACATTCAAAGGAGAAATTATTTTTTATCGTTAATGATCAATTTGATGATTTCATCCACCACCGGTTTTGCTTGATGGTTCCGGTCGAAGAGCAGCGGATAATCTGTTCGACCTCGAACGGGATAATTATTTTTCCAAGAGCCACCGTCCGAAACGCCCCACATAGTTACACGCGACACCTTATCATGGTGTTTGATAAACAGTTTAAAAAAATCAAGCATCCGGTTTGTCCATGCCAACATTACTTCTTCGGGCACACCTTCTGTGTAAGGATTAAACTGTTGCTGATATTCGATGTTGGCAGACAAATCGGCGCCTATGTCGCGACGGGGTGGCGGCAGAATGGAAAGATCAAATTCCGTAACCATTACCTTGACGCCCGCATTGGTGTATGCCAGAATTCCTTCTTCATATTCTGCAATGGAAGGACCATCCATTCCAACGTGTCCCTGCATACCGATAGCATCTATACGTATGCCCCTTTCTTTTAATGTATTAATCAGACTCACAATAGTTTTGTATCTTCCGGGGTACCATTCGTTATAATCGTTGTAGTACAATTCGGTATTCGGGTCGGCTTCCTGAGCGTATTGAAATGCCAGTGGAATAAACTCTTCACCGAGAATCTCGTAAAACTTGCTTTTCCTATACGAACCGTCTTCGAGAATAGCTTCATTTACTACATCCCAGCCATGAATACGACCTTTATAATGACCCACAACCGTTGAAATATGGTTTTTCATTCTTTCCTTAAGTACCTCGGATGTGACGTTTTCACCGTTTTCGTCTACACAAAACCAGCGCGGCAACTGGCTGTGCCAAATCAGGCAATGACCAGTGATCCACATTCCGTTCCGTTCACCAAATTCAACGAATTTATCGGCTTCTTCAAAGTTAAATTCTCCTTCACGTGGTTGGAGATACATGGGTTTCATACAATTTTCAGCAACGATTGCGTCGAAATGCTGTTTGATGATATATACATCAGCGGTATCTATTTCAGTGAACTGTTTGGTGTTCAATGCCACACCGATGTGAAACTTGCCTTTTAAGGCATCTTTCAGAGTTGTCGGCTCTGACGAACAGGCGCCAAATAATATAATGGCTACTGTGAGGGCTGATTTTGTGAAAGAATCAATTTTCATTTTTTTCGATTTTTTATTAGAAACTATTTTAATTTTATTCTTCTTCAAATACAATCCTGTATGTTTTGACTACTCCTTTGTAGTCAAATTTCACCACAGCCGTTCCGGATGTTGACTTTGCCTGTGTAACTGTCACTTTAACCTCAGGGTCATTCGCACGCGCTATTATTGAAGGTGTTTTGTTCGACGAAAATTTAATTATTGTTTCATACAAGTCGTAACCTACGATACCGTTGGCGTTCGTTGACCGAACCGGATGAGGCGGCAGGTTCAATACAACTCCGTTGACCGAAATACTGACTGCCGGCGCTACCGGACGTATTATATCTTTGTCTTTTGAACTGAATCCAAGTCCGATTAAATCGAAAAGAGGACGACCAGACCCGCCGGCGCCGCCTGAAACGCTTTCGGCGACAAGGAATATGGCGTGTTTTTCATCCAAATGGTCAACAAACGCTGAAACGTCAACCGTAAATTTTGTCGTTTCCTGCGCAGAGTTCGCCGGAATGTCTATTTCGCCAATTTTTTTACCTTTCCAAATATCATTTTCCCATGGTCCATCCAACCAGACATTGACTTTGAATGTGCCCATCGTCCTTGGAGTGATGAACAGATTAAACGCTGTATTGTTTCCCGGTTCAGTTCCTGCAAAGGCCTTCAAACCTTTTTTGTTTTGATCAAGCCCTCCGAATCCGAAATATTTATATCCGATAATATCGCCGTTCACCACATTTGTAATGGGCATATTATTGTCCCATATATCCCACGTATCCTGTTGGGTACCGATATTGGACAAATAACATGCGTATCCGGCAGAGTAGTATTGATAGGGATCTAAGCCGTAGATATGGAAACCCTCCGAAGTTACTTCTGCGCCTGTATATTCTCTTTTTTGTTTATCTTTTGCTGTCCATATATTATCTTCCGTATACGGATCGTACGCCCTGATAGTTACTTTTCCACCTTGCGCCACCGGCTTCTCATCCCACTCAATTGTGACGGGAGCAACCATTGGTTGGCGCGCATTTGCGAATCCTCTTGGGGCTCGGTGATAGAACGTATACCACTGGTCGTTGATCAACTCGATACTTCCGTGTGTGTTATGTCCTGCATAGGAGGTTATCAATGCAGAGCCGTCCTGATTCAGTACCGGAGCGCGTGAATCCACAAGTACACCGCCGCTTTTCCACGGACCAAGCGGAGAATCGCCGAATGCGTAACGCAATGCCGAATTGGTACTGCTCAGGCCATAATCTGGCCCCGAGTATCCGCTGTACACCCATACGTATTTGTTTCCTACCTTACGAATTGAGGCAGCTTCAAAAAAATTAAATCTGCCAAGATCCTCACCCGGAAATACATTCGGATAAACAGTACCCTCCGGGTCTCTGATAACACCATACCTGGAACTTGCCGGAACCATATAATTGATAATTTCCCGTCCCGGCCTGACTGAATACATGGTGTTTTGATCTAATTCAGCCGCTTGAGACCGTTGGAATCCCCAAAATCCATACGCCCTGAATCCAATCCCGTAGTCAGGGTCATCCGGATCCGTAATATATTCAATATATATGGACGGGTCAAAACCCATGATGCTTCCCGGTACTGTACTCAATCCGTCAGGAGTCATGTTGACAGGGGTAAAAGGGCCATTCGGGCGGTTTCCTTTTGCCACCATCGGTTCTCTGTTGCGACCACGGCTGTGCGGGTACAAGTAGTAATCCTTTGTGCCGTCTTTTTGTCTTATTTCGACGAGGTCAGGTGCGTACATGACGTCCCACTGTCCGTCTATCGGGTATGTAAAAATGGCTCCTTCATCACGCCAGTCAGACAAATCCTCCACAGGCGCCGACCATGCCCGTATATCAGGCCCGCAATAACTGTTAAACCTGAGATCGTGCGACCCGATAATATAGATACGATATTTTCCGGGATTGTCGGGGTCTTCAAAGACGCGCGGTTCGCCGTCGGGTAAATGCTCCCACAGCGGAAGATACGGATTGCCTACTCCACGATGGATAAAATCCGGCGGCGGCGGATTATTATCTTCTATTGTCTCACAGCCTGTGCACATCAAACATGCAATCAATATGTACGTAATTCTATAATATTTCATTTTTATTATCTGTTTAATTTATTAAAATATTCGACAGTCAAAATTCTCCTCAATTGTCTCATCTGTTTATTCTTCCTTTTAGCAATGTAAAAGAATGAGGGGCAAAGGAATATTTTATCTCTTTCCCACTTGCCCTGATGTCATCTTTTTTTGCTGTTTTTACGTTGGTAACGCCGAAATCGTTCATTGATTTTATGTCGGGGCCATTCACTTCATACACTTCAAAATTGCCTGCAAAAGAACCTTCCTGACTGATAATATCTGTAGTTATCGCACTGTCTTTATTTCGGTTAACGACACATATCACAATCTCATTACCGTTGATGGCGGAAGAAACGTCAAGATAAGGAACCTCCGTGCCCTGTTGCGCCGATCTTTCACTGGCGGCTACGGTCGAAGTGTTTACGCTATATGTCGGGCTATCTACCAACACATCGAGCGATGTCCCCTTTACATTTTGAGCAAAAAGCTGTAATGGATAATAAATGGTTTGTAGAAACAAACTACTTTCATTCGTGAAGATAGGGGCGATCACATTCACAAGTTGTGCCATGTTTGCCATCTTCACAATGTCAGCATTACGGACAAATACGTTAAGAAAACCTGCCACTACAAGGGCATCTTCGAGATTATACCTTTCTTCGAGTGCATTTACGCCTACCGTGCTTGCACCTTCATTAGCCCTGTACCAAACATTATATTCTGTCCATGCAATGTAAACCGGAGTTCGCTTGTTAGTCCTTTGTTGCTGCTCGGAGAGCATATTGCGCACAATCTGAGTACGTGTATCCATTACCGTCGGAGTCGACATAAAGTGGTAATAGTTATCTTCTCGATTGCCTACGTACATATGAAGGGCTATATAGTCAATATTGGGATAAAGACCTTGAAGAATTGTTCGGTTCCAATGATATGGATCAGCGTCCCTGCCGTAGTTCGAAGAGCCTGCTGCGATAAGTTTGATAGATGGGTCAACTAATCTCATCAGCTTAGATGCTTCGCGAGCTTTCTTTACGTAATCTTCGGCATTCAGGTGTCCCATCTGCCATGGACCGTCCATCTCATTGCCAAGCGCCCAGTATTTGATGTGATGAGGCTCATTGACGCCATGCTCCTTGCGAAGATTGGAGTAATAAGAGCCACTGTTGGCATTGCAATATTCAACCCATGCTTGAACTTCTTGGATCGTACCTGTCCCAAGATTCACGCACATGAACGGTTCACTGCCAACCGTTCTACACCATTTAACGAATTCATTGGTTCCGAATATGTTGGTTTCAAGACGTTGCCATGCGTAGTCCATGCGCGGCCTGCGAACAGGTCCTACGGCATCCATCCAATTATAGTTGGATACAAAATTACCACCCGGATAGCGCACTAAGGCGACGTTAAGTCCTTTGACAGCCTCGAGCACATCTTTACGGAAACCGTTGGTATCCGACAGGGGAGAACCCGGTTCGTAAATACCGCCATACACACAGCGACCGAGATGCTCGACAAAATTACTGTAGAGATTAGGGTCTATTTGACCGATGGTACGGTCAATATCGATTTTTATTTTGGCATTTTGAGCGCCGACTGTGCCCAAAATCGCAGCGAGAAATAAAGTGAAAATTATTTTTTTCATAATGAAATCTATTATTGTGTGAACTTATTGATTTATCAAAATATTTAAACCTGAAATTTTATTTTTTAAAAAGCAACGGTGCAAATTCATTGAGACATCTGCGCCAAGTCAACCATTCGTGCGCCGTACCCGGCGATTCATAATATACCACGTGGCTGATACCTGCTGCTTTCAGACCGTCGGCAAGCGACTTTGTTCTTTCCGGACGTTCTTCCGAGCCAATTCCCATAAACAATAGATGTACCTTTTCGTTGAAAGATTGAGGATTAGTAAATACGCCATTGTAAGCCGTACTAAGTTGATCGACGTTAATTGAACCGGCTCCGCTAAATCCACCAATGTAGGAAAATTTATCGAGATTGGTAAGCGTTGTATTAAATGTCTGAAACCCACCCCACGACAGACCGGCCATTGCGCGGCTGTCACGATCAGTCAAAGCACGAAAGTTCTTTTCGACAAATGGAATGATCTCCGTAAGTAATATAGGCGTGAAATTTGCCCCGTATTCATCACGACTCATACCTGAAGCAGCATTGAAAGATACTTCTATGTTTCCGCTGTCCATCACTACAAGCATGGGCACAGCCTTGCCTTCGGCTATCAGATTGTCCATTATGAAGTTCATCATTCCCTGACGGCTCCAGCCTGTTTCATCCTCTCCCATGCCATGCTGCAAGTAAAGAATCGGGTATTTCTTGTCGAAATTTGTTTCGTATTCGGCAGGCGTATAGATGAAGCAACGACGCCATTTACCGGTGATATTTGAAAAGTACCGGTTTTCGCGTACCTGACCATGCGGTACGTCTTTGGGTCTGTAATAATCCGTGCCCGGGCCTCTTTCGGGTATTTCAATACCGCTTGCCCAAGTACTCATGCCGAAAAACGGTTTTCCGTTGGGGTCAGCCGAAGATAGACCATCAACAATGATTTGATAATAGTGGAATCCAACTACTTCCGGTTCAGAAACAAGCGTCCAGTACCCGTCAACCTCTTTGGTCATTTCTCCGCGAAACCGCACTTCCATCTTATTCGCATTGGGTGCATAAATACGAAAATGCACACGTCTGTCATTTCCCACACGAGGCCATTCGGCGCCGATTATGTTATGTTCATTGGCGCGCGTCCCCATCGGATAAGTAGGCGTTACAATTGATAAAGCCTCCATCATTTTGGGATCAACCGGTTTGAAAAGCAGTTGTGAAAAACGATAAAGATTGTCTTTCCATTCTACAAAGTCATGCACCCCGTTTGGCGTAAGGCGAAGGATATGAGGAATGCCATGCTCGTTTAGGTATTCGCTTGTGCGGATGCTGTTACGGATAAGATTATCTTGGTCGCCACAGGAAATCCATATCAGTTCGAGGTCTTTCGCTTTTTTAGGGTCGGGAAGGAGTTCTGTGGGCTGTTTGGTATTGGGAGCAGAAGAAAAGCCTCCTATCCATGCGAATTTATTAATGTGGTGAAAACCAAAATTCAGCGTCTGACCGCCACCCATCGATAACCCGGCTATCGCACGACTTTTACGATCTTTAATTACCGGATAATTTTTCTCAATGTAAGGAATCAAATCGTTCAAAAGATCTTTTTCGAAGGTTGCAAAGGCAGCCTGCCTTTCAGGAGCCATCATATTGTCGCCTACGCGGTCGTCTTTCATCGCACGTCCGTTGGGCATCACCACTATCATAGGCTCAACCTTTCCTTGTGCATACAGATTGTCGAGTATCGCTTCGGGACGAGCGCCGTTTGGCCATTCATTTTCGTCGCCTCCAATGCCATGAAGCAAATACAATACCGGATATTTCTTGTTTTTTGAATATCCCGGAGGAGTGTAAATAATCGCCTTACGATTCGTACCAACGGTTTTCGATGGATAAGTGATGAGTGTCATATCTCCATGTGAAATATTTTCCTTCACCACATCAAACCCTGACGGAGGCGTCTGCTCTACGACAGGCCCCTGTGGCGGAAGTCCACCCGGCTGGGCAACTGCCAAGACACTGATTATCATCAGTAAATATGTCTGAATAATTATTTTTTTCATTGTATGAAATATTAATTAAGAAATTGATTAATTTATATTTAATTTGCTATCCTAAAATAATCGAAATCCACATATCCTCCTTCTCTTGTCAAGGTTTATTTGCATACCGATTCGGGCTACCTGGCGTGGGCACACCATTGGATACCGGTGTACCGATTTCAAACGACTTGGTAAGGTCAGCGCTAAATGTAATGCCGCTACCATACACCTTTGTTCCAACCGTATGCGCATTATTAAGCGGTTGGGACACTCTAATTGTATCCACCGGAACGGTTACAGCGCCTACACGACGTCGGATTGCAACGACAGAAGCCACAGTGGCATTCTCATTTCCAATGGTAAAGGATTGGCCTGCACTAAATCCTTCCACACTGACCACAGGGATCACTGTGGCTCCGGGAATAATGGCAGTTGCCACGGTTGTTCCGCCTGTGGTTCCAATTTCAGAAATAGTCACAGTTTGACTTCTTGAGCCTGAACCGACAGTAACCGGCTGTCCGACAGTGAAACCTGACGTATTTGCAATTTTAATATTGTTTGATCCCGAAGTGGCGGGAGTTAATAAAGTGATGATATCCTGTAACCTAAAATCAGCGCCACAATTACAATCACTGTCAGCGCCATCGGGATATCGGCCAAAACTCCTGTTGATCTCTCCGACATTCGGGTTTGAAGGCAGCATCCCTCTGCCCGAAGCGGGAACTACCACAAGATTGCCTCCCTGGCTTTGCATCCCTTCAAGCGTAGCCAGTTCAGGGCTGGTAATTGTACCATTACCGCTTGAATTGGACTGCTGCGAACCATAAACCATGCCATCCACCACTACTTCGCCCGTAGCATCCATCAATGCGATTGAGCCTGCCGAAACCGATAGCGGATCACCATACCATTGATCCGGCAAATTAATATCCTGATAACCTGTAGTGTTTACTGCAGGATTAATTACAGGTGCACCAGACTTATGATTGGTGTCCAAAGCCCGATCGAGTGTAATACCACTGCCAAGCGCTTGAACGGCATCTCCGCTTTTATGTTCAAAACGTGTTGCCGGAGCAAAACTAATCCCTGTGCCGGGACAGGATACATCAACAGCCAGCATGTGATCCTTTTTTAAAGGTTCGGTAAGTTCAACCTCTCCCGGAACTCTGTTGAAAGTTAATTCCAAACCTCCTCCACGGACAGGCTCTGAAACAGCATTTATAATTCGTTTTACTTCCACTATTTCCTTGCGGGTCCCTGTATTAATTGTTAATTTATCGCCAATCGTTAAATTAATACTGGAATTCACCTTGATGATTGAATCGCCGGCTTTGGCTTCAACGGCAAGTTTGGTTTGGGTGGACGCTTGCCCTACTTTGGTCACAATGGCTTCATCGTAATTTCCACCTTTATCGATACCCATCTTTTGCCCAACCATAAAGCCGTTTATACTTTTTACCGGTATGTTTGTCGAGCCGGCAGGAATAGTTAACCAAGGCCCTGTAGAGACAGGTACAAAGAGAGTAGTCATGGTTGACGCCGGCGTACCGATATTTTGTGTTTTTCTTATTTCACCATCCACATCAACTTGTTGCCCTACTCTAAAATCGGTGGTACTGATTACGTGAATAATATTTTCCCCCCGGCTGACAGGAGAAGCCAACCCCGAACTTGCCATACCGAGCAGGTAAAAACCTTTAGCCGGAATCTTCGTGCCTTCCGGTATTGTCGCTAATATTACGGAAGCCCATCCGCTCTTTGTGTGCACAATTGACCAATTGGAAATATCTGCTTCCATATCTGAAGCATTGTATAGTTCAATAAATTGGTTGGTAGGATTAAATCCGGTATTTAATCTTACTTCATTTATCTTGACCGGCATTGCATTTCTAATCCTCAGAGCGCTTATATCAAATTGAATTCCATTGTTTTTATTGCTTTCCCACTCTGCCTTTCCGACAAGGTAACCTGCACTTGTGGATTCGGGAGAAGTGATATTAAACGTGGCTGTGACCGTTTCGCCGGTGGCTATTGAACCTGAAAATGTTTTTATATTTTCATTCCTCCCGGAAACTTCAGCGTTCCAACCTGATGGTAAATTTACACTTAATTTAACTTTTTTTGCAGGTCTTCCCGTGGTATTGGTAAAACTCATCGTCACTTCCTGCGATGTGCCCGGCGTAAAAGTGGTCAAGCGCGACAGGCTTATTCGCTGCACATCGTACCTTGCTGCCACTATATTTGCCTGCACGGCATTGATGGCGGCATCGGTCGGATAACCTGAAGTCATCACCCCTTCATAAAAAGTACCGGCCGAACCATTCCCGTTATCGCCGCCGTTTCCAAGTTGAATTGCTCCTTTTTTGTTCATCGGGTAGTAATTATTGTTTTCATTCGATTGAGGCCTGATTCCTTTATAAAAAACAAACAATTCCCCATTTTGTGCATTTCCCCCGCGAATTTCCCATATATTTCCTCCTCCGCCATTCACCATTCCGGTTACAAAACGCCATGAGTCGATAGTCGGACTTTCTTCATTCTGCTTGGTGTGATAGCCTGAAAATAAACCGGCCTCCATATCCGACATGATCCATGGCCCTGTGCCGGCGCCGCTACCCCATGCAGTAGATGTACCGAAATATACAGTAGACATTGTGCCTCTACCTACCGCATCGCTATTTGTGGAGGTGTTTCCATAATTAAAACAGCAACCATTGTCGTAATGTGTGCCGTCAAAAACCATATAAATACCTTCCGGCTCATCGTTAATACCAAGCCCTGAAGCATCATTGTTGCGTAATCCCATGCCGGGCATTATATATGTGCCATACACCTTATGCCCCATAATGGTCACCGGCGCCATGTCGGCTATCGGCAAAGTGTTAAATCCCCCTTTTGCCGGCCCGACAAATGTGCCGGGAGGAGCCTGATAAAGATGGTTGCCATGACCTGACTGGTCGTAAATAACGGTTATCCAACCAAGCGTATTGGCACAAAAAGAGTCTTGAGCGGCAGCATCGGCATATCCGCCCGGATCGCCCTTGCTGGGCTGCACAATGCCTATATCAAGCGTTTGAGCGTCGGATTGACGCATGACCTGATAAAGCGGACCATTATAGGATGCATACAACGCCCGTGTGGTGCTATGGGCTGACACACAAGGTGTGCCTCCGGCAGCAAAAATATCGCCCGGCCCTTCCGGTCGTACAGGGGTGGTTTCCTCGCATGAAACTATTGAGAAGATGGTAAACAATAGTACGATTGCCATTAGAAAATGAATAAAAAAACAACTTCTTCTTTTCATGATTGTTTAATTTTAAAAATGGGATTGTTAATTTAGTATAGATAAAGAGATTTTTTAAAATAGTGTCGCAGCAAGTTTCAATCACATCATCATGTGTTTCTTTTTTTACCGGTTATAATTGAGTACTACCACAATTTTTCCGCTTTTCTCGCCGGGGATCACTTTTAATTCCATTGTACCAAGTACATTTATGCCCTTGCCAAGTTCAGTCAAAAAAACTGTTATCGTCGGTGGTCCACCCGAACCTTTCAGTTGATCATCCGTTAATTCTCCGCTCCAAAGTACAGGGCCAAAAGAGTGTCTTAATGTATAAGTGTCAGGTGTAATATCATCAAATACATATTCATAAGTACCTTCCTTGATCATTTTTCTTTCTATCATTCCTCTGCTTGAACCTTTCGACAGTTCAAACTCAGCGCCGATTCCCATGGTTTGTTCGGTTCTTTCCCTGTAATAATCAGTACCGCTGTCGAATGCTTCCACTTCAAAATAATATTCCGGATCCCAATTCAAACTGTGTATAGTTAACTTGTTGTCGTCATAAACCATATAACTATTGTAGAGTTTACCGCGCTCAATACCGTAACGGACCACATACCCATCGGCTCCTTCAACAGGTTGCCACAAAAGTGATGCATCACGACGATCTTCCTTACTACGCACTACTTTTACGTCTTTCACCTTTGTAAATTTCGCTATGTCAGGATTACCGAAAATCCGCAAATCTTTTACGGCAAATTTAGCTTCTTCGTGCGTAAACACATTGGTTATCTTCACATATCTGGCTTTTACAGGATTAGGAAGTTCAAAATATTCATGCCTGAAATCTTGCTTATTATCGCTTTTGTCGATTAATATTGACCATTGTTGGTTATCGTTTGACACTGCAATGGTATATGACTGATACCGATCAAGATTTGCAGCTTGAGCAAACACATTCCCTGTCTGTACGTAGGCTCCATGCCTGTCGAGATTCACCTGCAAAGCATAAATATCACATTCTTTTCCAAGATCCACCGTCATATATTCGCCGGGATTACCTGTTTCAGCACACCAGATAGTCTTAAAGTCTTCATCAACTGCATATTCAGGTTTGAAACCTTCAAAGGTAGAAGAAACTTCTACCTGTTTTTTATGGGATAAAAGCATCCATTTTGCAAAATTATTATTAACCGCATCTTCCTTGATACCAGGATAGTATTGCGGATAATCGCCAAAAGCAGTATTTGAGTGCATCACACCCTGACCATCAATTGCAGTTGGGAATATGGCTAACTCAGAACCACGTCTTTCTCCGTAAAGAGACGGAATCATACAAATGGTCCATAGTTGCCCGTTTTTGTCGCGGAAAGTACTGCCATGACCTGCACCCGGTGCAAAACCTGTCGTTTTAAAAGTAAGCGGGTTATGTGGTGAATATTCAAAAGGGCCTGTAGGGCTGTCGGACACATACACGCCATGTGAATAAGACAAAAATTCGAGGCCAATGGCAGCATATTGCAAATAATATTTACCATCGTGTTTTGTGATCCAAGGGCCTTCTATCCAAGGAGTTTCTTCAGGGAAATATTCTCTGTGATCGAAAATAGGAAATATGACATCATCTGCTCTTCTGCGTTCAAAACCATGTTTTTCATAGTCGCCAAAGAATAGCACAATGGGGTCTCCAATTTCTTTGAAGGTATTCGGATCCAGTTCAACCACCTTAAAAGGCATAATCTGAGACCATCCATAATACATGTATAATCGTCCGTCGTCGTCTAAATACATATTTGCATCGCCGTATCTGTTGCTGTCGAAAGTGCCGGATTTTTCCCACACACCCTGTGTGGGATTATCGCAAGAATAGACGTCGAATGAGTTCATTGAACACGCATACATTTTGTCGTCTTTCACGATTACCGATATTACGCCGCCCGGAAAATTCGGTGCATCCACATAAGTCCAGTCTCTAAAATTACCGGAATACCAATATCCTCGGCTACGGGTCACAAAAAGATAATAGTCATCCTTATAGATAAGTACCACAGGCTCGCCTCCCCTGCGCGCCCTTTCCGAACCAACCACTATGTCCAGTGGGTTACAAAATGTAAACGGCTTATCTACAATTTGTGCCGTAAAAGATTCTGATCGGGCTATTTTGTTAGACATCTTGGAATCCGTATTACACGATGTGAAAACAATCAAACTTACTATTGTAAGCGTAAATACTGTGCTTAATGATAATTTATACATGATAAGTTGAATTAAGTGTGAAATTTTTATTAATAATGATTTATTGTAATTCAAGCACGACCACCGATTTTGAGGGCAACTGAACGGACAATATCCCTGCCGCGCCTGAAGCGCCTTTATGTGTGGTTTTTTCGGTAAAGGCGCCAAGTTCCAGGTATTTCCTATATATTTCGCGGTAAAGTTCGGCGTTTTCCTTGTGAGGCGTATATTCGTGGGCAAAGCCTGAACCCATCGCTTTCTGGGCATCTTCGACTTTTTTGTATACGCCTGCCGCCGTAGCGGCAAACATAGCGGCGCCCAAAGCACAAGCTTGGTCGGTCTTGCATACTTTAATAGGCATATTTAATACGTCGCTTAATGTCTGCATGACAAACGGCGATTTAAGCGCTATGCCGCCGATGCCGATTACCTGATCAATACGCACTCCTTCGCTAATGAATCGTTCGACGATAGCAAGCGAACCGAAAGCTGTAGCTTCTACAAGTGCACGAAAGATATGCGGCGCGCTACTTCCCAGCGTTAATCCGTCGATCGTACCTTTCAACAACTGGTTTGCATCCGGCGTACGGCGTCCGTTCATCCAGTCGGTAGCCACAAGGGCGCTTTGACCTGCCGGTATTTTCTGCGCTTCTTCGGTAAGCACAGGGATCATTTTGTCGCATACCTCCTCAATGAGTTGTTCTTTTGTGGCCACATCTAACAGATTTGTTTCGGATAGAATCTTTTTAACCGGAAATTCAAGTACATGCTTGAACCATGCATAGACGTCACCAAAAGCGGATTGCCCGGCTTCCAGGCCAATCATACCCGGAATAACGGAACCATCGACCTGTCCGCAAATACCTTTAATGAGTTTATTGCCGACGTCGCTATAGTCGGCTACCATCACATCACAGGTAGAAGTGCCGATAATACGCACTAATGTGTGCGGCGTAATGCCTGCGCCGACAGCCCCCATGTGGCAGTCGAAGGCGCCACCTGCAACGACCACATCGGTCGAAAGACCCAGTCGCGCCGCCCACTCGGGTGTGAGTTTGCCTACCGGTTTGTCGGCAGTTTCCGTATTGGTAAATAACCTGTCGCGGAAACCTTTAAGAAGCGGGTCGAGCTTCGTAAGAAATTCTTCGCAGGGTAGCCCACCCCAACTTTCGTGCCACATGGCTTTGTGTCCGTTTGCGCAACGGCTGCGGATAATATCTTTCGAAGTGCGTACGCCGGTGAGTAATGCCGGCAACCATTCGCAATATTCAACGATTGAATAAGCTTTTTCGCGTACGGCAGGGTCTCGACGAAGTACATGCAACGCTTTTGCCCAGAACCATTCGGACGAGTAGATACCTCCTTCGTATGCTGAATAGTCTATCTCCCATGCTTGACAAAGTTTGTTTATCTCGGCTGCTTCCTGTACTGCCGTATGGTCTTTCCATAAGATGAACATGGCGTTCGGATTGTCTTCAAATTCCGGAAGCATCGCCAAAGGCGTACCTGTGGCGTCGGTAAAGGCCGGCGTACTGCCGGTGGTGTCGAACGCGATCCCAACCACTTGGTCGGCTGTACCTGCGGGACAAACAGATAATGCCTTTTTTACAGCTGATTCTAATACTTCTATATAGTCTTTCGGATGTTGACGGTATTGATTGATGGAAGGATTACAGTATTTACCTTCCGACCAGCGCGGATAGTTTTTTACTGCCGATGCCAGTATGGTACCGTTTTCGGTATCTACGACCACGGCTCGGGCAGAATCAGTACCATAGTCAAGCCCTATTACATACTTTTTCATGAATTTCTTCTTTGTTAGTGATATGAATTCGTAATTTGTAATTTGTAATTCGTAATTCGTAATTCGTAATTATTTTAACATATAGTACACTTCATTCATCCGTATTTCTTTTTTGAAATCGGTCATAGTGGTATTTTCGTCGATCACCAACAATTCGATGCCGGCAATCTCAGCATAATCCTCCATATATTCTACTGTCAGGTCGTAGGAGAAACTGGTATGGTGCGTCCCTCCCGCCATAATCCATGCGCCTGCTCCAATCTCGAAGTCAGGTCGAGGTATCCACAATGCCGATGCTACCGGAAGTTTGGGTAACGGTTGCGGTTTGATACAGTCTACCTTATTCACAATCATGCGAAAACGATTCCCCATGTCCACGATAGTGGCAGCTATACCGGGGCCTGTTTTGCTGGTGAAGATCAGGCGCGCCGGATCGTTCTTACCGCCAATGCCCAGCGGAAATACACTCATTTTGGGTTTTTCTTCAGCGGCAATTAGCGGACAAACTTCCAACATGTGTGCTTGCAGTATGGCGCTTTTCCCTTCGGCAAAATGCAAGGTGTAGTCTTCCATGAACGAACAACCTTTCGGCATGCCCTGACTCATGAACCACATTGTACGGCAGAGGGCAGCGGTTTTCCAGTCTCCTTCTGCGCCGAAACCATATCCTTCTGCCATCAAACGTTGGGAAGCGAGACCCGGAATCTGGTCGATGTTGTCGAGATCGTCAAAGTTGGTTGTGAACGCTTTAGCACCTTTGATCTCTAATAATCTTCGCAATGCGATTTCGATACGCGCTGCATGTGCTACCTGTCCGCGTTGTGCGCCTCCTGTTTTACATTCCTCCGAAAACTCGTAAAGTTTTTCATATTCCTGCATCAAGGCAGCTACTTCGTCGGCTGTTACATTTTCCTGCAATGCCGACAATTCAGCTATCGGGCAGTAGTCGACATGATACCCTAACTGCATCTCTGCTTCTACTTTATCTCCATCGGTGACGGCGACATTGTTCATCTGGTCGCCCAAGCGAATGATCAACATGTCCTGCGCATCCGCCCATGCAGCGGCCACACGCATCCACACCGTAATCTTTTCTTGCATGGCCGTATCGCTCCAATGTCCTACGACTATTTTGCGCGGTTTACGCATACGTGCGGTGATATGGCCAAACTCGCGATCGCCATGCGCCGACTGATTCAGGTTCATGAAGTCCATATCGATCGTATCCCATGGTATTTCTTTGTTGAACTGCGTATGCAAGTGCATAAGTGGTTTACGAAACTCTTGCAATCCGTGAATCCACATTTTCGCAGGCGAAAATGTGTGCATCCAGGTGATCACCCCAATACATTTGTGGTCGTTATTAGCCTGCTTAAATGCTTCTGTCACTTCTTTCGAGGAGTTCACAGTCCCTTTATACCTGATTTTCACCGGAAGGCTGCCTGATTCGTTCAGACATTTCACCATTTCATTCGAGTGATTGTCGACCGCAATCACGGCATCTCCGCCATACAGTAGCTGCGCTCCTGTAATAAACCATACTTCAAAATTTTCAAATGCGCTCATAAATATAATAACTGAATAATTGAATAACTGACTAACTGACTAACTAAACTCTACATTCTACTAACTAAACTCTACATATCAGCCACTTGCCCATAATAAGCATTCGAACCATGCTTCCGATTGAAGTGTTTTTCAATCAAGCACAGATTCATAGTCGGATGGGGATTAATGTGACAGGCGATATATGCCATTTTAGCAACCTGTTCCAGCACTACTGCATGATGTACAGCGCTGTTTACGTCATCCCCCCATGTAAACGGCCCATGATTTTTCACTAAAACGCCCGGCGTATGCACGACATTCAGATTTTTGAATCGCTTCACGATCACCTTGCCGGTCTCCCGTTCATAATCGCCGTTTACTTCTTCTTCGGTCATGTCGTCCGTACATGGTATGGCGCCGCGGAAATAGTCGGCATGGGTTGTGCCGATATTCGGAATATCCATGCCTGCCTGCGCCCATGCGGTTGCATAGGTAGCATGAGTATGGACAACGCCTCCAATCTCCGGAAATGCTTTATATAACGCGAGGTGCGTGGGGGTATCCGAAGAAGGCTTAAAACGCCCTTCGACAATTGTTCCGTCAAGGTTGACTACCACCATATCTTCCACATTCATGTAGTCGTAAGCTACGCCGCTGGGTTTGATTATCACATAGCCTGTCGAACGGTCGATCGCAGAAGCATTGCCCCATGTAAAAACAACTAATCCATGCTTTACTAAATTGAGGTTTGCACGGAAAACCTCTTCTTTTAATGATTCCAACATAATCATACGACTAAATTCTGAACTTTTTCATCCTGTGATAAGTATCATTATTAAACCGGAATAAGCGTGCGCCACGTTTGGAGCCCGATTTATCAATTTCATTCGTTTGTTCTATAAATTCCATGTCGGCCACTCGTTTGCGAAAATTACGTTTATCTAACGATTCGCCGTAGATGGCTTCGTAAAGCATTTGCAGTTGAGTGAGAGTAAATAGTTTAGGCAACAAATTAAAACCTATGGGCAAACGGCCGACTTTCTGTTTCATCCGGCTGCGGGCTTTGTCGACCATTTCATAGTGGTCGAAAATCAGGGGAGGGAGTTCTTCTATCTCAGCCCAGTATGCGTTGTGCTTTTGCACTAATTCTTTGTCATAATCATCAATGTTGATCAAAGCATAATAAGCAATCGAAATGACCCTTTCGCCCGGATCGCGTTCGATTTCGCCGAAAGCGCCTACCTGTTCCATATATACGTGATCTAAGCCTGTCAATTGCCGTAATACCCTTTTCGCCGCATCATCAGTGCTTTCATCTTTTTGTATAAATCCTCCCATAAGCGACCATTCACCTTTTGAAGGCTCGAAATTGCGTTTCAATAGCAACAGACTTAACTTTCCTTCTTTAAAACCGAAGATGATACAGTCTACACTTACATAAAATTTCGGATGCGCGCGATAATAATTAAGTCTTTGCATGATTATTTACCGGAAATAAATATAAAAAGCAATCGTAATGCCAAGAATGATACAGGTATGTATGACGTCCCACCTGTTCCAACTTTTTCGTGTGTCGGCCAATTGCTCTTTTGTCGCCGACCCAAAAACAAGACCTTGTATCTTTTCTTTCGAAGGCGCTTCTGTGCACAAACTAACCACCACGATCACCAAGAGGCAGAATAAGAGCATCCAACCGCAGAAGAACAGCCAGTTGACATCGTAAAACAAGTACTTAAACAGGTTCTCTCCCGGCGCTACGGCTACACTGTAAAACACTTTGGCACCCAAACGTGTCAGGCCGATCACCATCCCTGCGATCAGCCCCCACATACCACCTTTTGCACTTGTCCGCTTCCAGGTAATACCCAGCAGAAAAGCGGCGGCAATACCGGGAGCGAGTACGGATTGCACATCCTGCAGATAGGCATATAAGACGTCTCCTACATTACGCATGATTGGTATCCACAGTATGCCCAGACCAACGACTGCCACAGTAGCTATTTGGCCGATTACCACTAATTTTTTCTCGGATGTGTGCGGCTTGAAACGTTTATAAAAATCAATCGTAAACAGCATGGAAGAGGAATTAAACAGAGAGGCCAGCGAACTCATCAATGCAGCCAGAATACCGCAAACCACCATTCCTTTCACGCCGGCAGGCAAGAGTTTCGCCACCAAGGTAGGGAACGCCGCATCCGCATTGGGTACTCCGTCATTTAAGAACGGCAAAAAACTGCCTGTCTTTTGATGAAGTGCAAATGCAATCATGCCCGGAATCATAAATAAAAAGACGGGCAATAATTTAAGGTATGCGCCGAAAATAGAGCCGCGACGAGATTCGGTCTGGTTTTTGCCCGACAGCACACGTTGTACGATATACTGGTCTGTACACCAATACCAAAATCCGATCACAGCCGAGCCGATCAATGTGCCTAACCATGGGAAATCCGGATCGCTATTACTACGCATCAGGCTTGTCATCGTATCGCCATATTCGTTTACCGGCGTAGCGCCGACTATTCTTATCAACTCATTCCACCCTCCGAGTTCTTTGAAGCCAAGTACCAGGATGATGAGCGAGCCAAGCAACAGGATGGGCGTCTGAAGAACTGAAGTATAGAGTATCGATCTCATCCCTCCGATAATCGTATAAAGGGCGGTGATGATTACCAAGCCGATCGCAGCAATCCAAAAGAAATCAATGCCCCATAATTCTTCGATGCCGAATACTTGTTGAAACACCAACCCACCGGCATAAACCGTCACGGCTACTTTGGTAAGCACATAACCAATCAACGAGATAAGGGATAAAATGGTGCGGGATTGAGGATTGTAGCGACGTTCCAAAAATTCAGGCATCGTATAAACCATACTCCTCGAATAAAAAGGAACAAATACCCATCCCAGCAGAAGGATGATCCATCCCTGTATTTCCCAATGTGCCATTGCCATTCCGCTCGAGGCGCCTGCGCCTGCCAACCCAATTAAGTGTTCAGAGCCAATATTCGAAGCAAAAATAGACGCTCCTATGGCGATCCATGTCGCGTCGCGCCCGCCAAGAAAATAGTCGGCCGAGCTGTCCTGTTTCTGCTTCAATACCCACAAAATAATTCCGATCAATACAAGGGAGAACCCCCCGATTACAATCCAATCTAATGTTTCCACACAGTTTTATTTTTAAAAGTGAATATTAAGAAATTGTGCAAAATTTATTTTAGGGTGTAAAAATAACACTTAATTAAATAAATGCAATAAATTCTTTATATGTTTTACAACACATAAAGAATTACCGACATAATTTACACAAACAGAAATGACGGTAAATATACCACACACATCCCGTAGGGATCAAAGCTCGGTAAAATAAAAACAAATATACCACAAATATCCTGTAGGGATCTAAGCTCGGTAAAATGAAACAAATATACCACAAATATCCCGTAGGGATTAAAGCTCGGTAAAATAAAAACAAATATACCACAAATATCCCGTAGGGATTAAAGCTCGGTAAAATAAAAACAAATATACCACAAATATCCCGTAGGGATCTAAGCTCGGTAGCAATGTCAGGCACAACCACCCTTGCATGCCGTAGGTATGCAGACGGGTGGAATCATGGCCTTTTCTACCGAACTTTGTATTCCTAACGGAATACGCATCTCAGCGATAAAAAGGTATTTAAATTTTTAAATTTTAAAGTTTTTCTGAAAACTGAAAACTTCATAATCCCTTAATCTAAATAAACCGGTGCAGACGGATTGCGCCGTAATTTGTCCATCATACTGATTTGTTCGGGCAGGATACGGTCTAACGAAAGGGGTGGCAGGCAGTCTAACGGAAAGAATCCTTTGTCCAAAATATCAAATGTCTCATTAAATTCGCCGCCAAGTACTTCACACAGGATAAACATCTTGTATACATAAAAAGGCCCGGCAGGATGTGCGTGGCATCGCTTGTCCATCACAGCCAGTAGCCTGTCGGCACGGACATCCAATCCTGTTTCTTCTTTTGTTTCTTTGACGGCCACTTCCTTCGGAGTCAAACCTACATCCGACCATCCTCCGGGCATCGCCCATCGTCCATCCACTTTTTCACGCACCAACAGGACTTCATCCCGGTCGTTGAAAACAACAGCGCGAATATCGACTTTTGGCGTCACATATTCTTTTACAGGAATATAACAAGCATTTATTTCGGCTTCACTGATGCCGGATACCAACGATACGATCCGGTCGCTTATACCGGTCAATTCACGACAACGCTCGATTTCGTAATCGTTGTGTGAATAGGATAATCCGGTTTGCGCTAATGCGCGGATACGTTGCGCCAGTGTGATCAACTCAGCGCCTTTTTTTACATGCTTTTTCGGCTGACATGCGGAATATTTCATACGCTTTTTTGAGACAAAGATAATGATTCTATCTTAAATTGCCATGTCCCATAATTTTATGGAAAATATATCTACATCCTTTCAATGGATTCCTCGCACAAGGATGAGATTTTGTTACCCGTAGATGAAGCAAGGCGCAACCTGCGGTTAGCGACTAATTTTCGTACACACCCCATCTTTTTCTTGTGGCTAAGGTGCTGTCATATCCGTCTTGGGTTATTCCGGGATTGCCTTTTACATGTATCTCACCCAAACTTATCATGCCCCAAGGCGTGTGGACGTTTCTATCCGGCAGTGTATCGAATAAGGCATTCAGCGCCGCCGCGTCCAGGTTATTCCCTTCGCAGTACAAATTTTCCATTAGCGTGTTGTAAGTGACGTCCAACGAAGTGATTTGATTATTGGAACACCACAACAACCGCAACTTGGCACATTTTGATACATCCAATGATGTAAATTGAGTGTTATTACTATACAGAAGCTCTAATACAGTGTTATGGCTTAGATCTAACGAGGTGATCGGATTATTCTCGCAATCCAGTCGTTGCAGTGCAATGTTGTGGCTGACGTCTAACGAGGTGATTTGATTGTATTTACAACTCAAGAATTCCATCGCAATGTTTTTACTGACATCTAACGAAGTCAGGCGACTATAGCTGCAAATCAGTTGTTTTAATGTGGTACATTTTGATATGTCCAGGGATGTCAATTGAGCGCAGCAAGACAAGACTTCCAGTGCAATGTTGTGGCTGACATCTATCGATGTGATTGGATTAAAGGAGAAATTCAATACTTTCAACGCATAATTCTTGCTCACGTCCAACGAGGTGATTGAATTGGCGGCACAATTCAATTCTTTCAGTGCAATGTTATTGCTTAGGTCTAACGAGGTGATCTGATTTTCGATACACCACAAATATTCCAACGCAATGTTGTGGCTAATATCTAATGATGTGATTTGATGATTTTCGCAGTCTAAGTATTTCAATGCGATATTTTTACTGATATCTATATGTTTTATACCGCCTTTTGTCACCCGGATGCCAAAATCCAAGACTTCCAGTGCGGTATTGCGGCTCACGTCTACCGCGACACGGCAAGAGAGATATTTCAACTTTGGACAATGGCTGACATCTATTGAGTCAGCCGATGATCTGTGATGTACCCCGACGACATCGTTGCCGGCGATGGAAATGATTGGCTGCTCATACTCAGCATAGGAATGTAGATAGTGATAATTCACAATATCACTAAAGTCAGGAGGATTGGTAAGAGTTATGGTTTCGCTTTTGCCGTCACCCCAATTGATAGTGGCTCTACCCGTTCCAATAATACAAATATCCACGATGCGCGAATAAGTCAACGGAGGGGCAATTTCCGAGTCATCTTTTTTGCAGGATGTACACACCAGCGCCACTGCAATTATGTATGTAAAATACTTGGTCATAATAATTAATTTTTAGTGAATATATAATTTGGGAATCGTCAATCGTGCCACGAACCGCTACATCGCAATCACACTTATCCGGCTAATCGACAATCACTTTCCATCCTTTTCTTTCTGCAATGCTTCGGTCGCAGTCGACAGTTCCGGGATTATTGGCTATCCTTATCCAACCGACATCCGTATTACACAGTATGCCAAACAAAGTATTTAATGCATCGACCGTGAATTGATTGCCGTCGATATACAAAGATCTCAGCTCTGTATTTTCGCTCATGTCTAAACTTTCTATTTGATTATTGCTGCAATCCAAGTGCCATATATTTGTGTGTTTTACGTGTAAAGTTTTGATTTGATTGTCGCTGCAATTCAGGTTCTTTATATTGTTGTGTAAATTCAAAGTAGTGATTTGATTGCCTACACAATACAAATCGTACAGCCTTGAAAGTTTGCTTACGTCCAGATTATTCAACAGATTGTCGTGGCAATCCAAAAATGTCAACTCTGTATTATTCGCACTGAAATCCAGTTTTTTCAACTGATTGCTGTAGCATAACAAACGTGTCAGTTCTGTATTTCTGCTCACATCCAAGCTATTTAATAGATTTCTGCCGCAATACAACAGTGTCAATGCTGTATTTTTTCTTACGTCCAAATCAGTTAATTTATTGGCATCGCACTCCAACCAAGTCAGTTCTGTATTTTTGCTTACATTCAGATTGACTAATCCCGCGTTATTGGCAAACAATTGTGTGATATTTTCTCCGGTGATGGTAAGGGTAATCGGATTGGTTAATATGCCGAAAAATCTATGACCGTATCCTTTCGATAAACTCGCAAGCGTAACCGTTTCTGCCTCTGAACCATCTCCCCAGTCAATGGTTGCCGTTCCATAGCCTGCCAAATAAAGCGCACATCTTTCTTTGTCCTTCACAGTCATGGTCATTCGCTTCAGACCGTCATCATAATCTTCCTTCCTGCAGCCGGTGATTATCAATAAAGCGGCTACCAATATTAAAAAAAATATTCTTTTCATAGTGATGTTTTTTAACTACCCATTTTGTTCATACACCGTCTATCTTTTCCCTGCTTGGCAATGACCACAAATATTACTGTATCCCCACTGTGGAGAACAACTTTTATTCCTATCTCTATCTCTCCAATATTCAGATTGTCAGCACTACTTCCACTTCATTCGAACTGTCAATATATCATCTTTCCTGCATCGCTTAAATATTTGATAAAGATAACCCATTCCACTTCTCGATTTCTGTCATTTTCATTCCTTTCTCTTAACATTTCTTCTTTAACTCCGGCATGCCAATAACGCGAAGTTTCGCTATCGAAAGGCAATCCATGAGCTAAATAATATTTAATTTCCTCCCATGGATCTATGACAAATACAAGATCATTAATTACCCTACTCGAAATACTTCGCCATTGGTCAACCACGCAGATATTCTTTAACAAAGGCCTACCCTCAAAAAACAATGACAATGTGAGATAATCCGAACTGCGAAGTTTATTGGTAGCTGATTCGGCCAATACTATTTCAAATGTGTTTAAATTGTATGATTGAATATCATCGACCGTCAATTCCAAAGTATCCCTCACTATCTTTCCCGCATCGCTCAATGACTTGATAAAGAGATTCCAATTCACTTCCCGCTTTTTGGTATTTTCTTCCCTTTCCTTTCGCAACATCTCTTGATCTTCTAACCCATAACTATATATACATACCGGAAATCCATCGGCTAAGTAAAATTTGCCACCCCAGATTAATACAAGATCATTAAGCGGAAAACTGTGTACTCCCCCCCTTACTGTAATATTTTCAAATAAAAGTTTATCCTCCAAATAAAATGATATATCCATTCTCGGCAAATCATTTTCGGTCATAAGTTTACCATAGCCTAAGTCGGTAAATACTATTTCAAATGTCGTCATATTGTACGACTTAATATCATCAACCGTTAATTTCACAGGTGGTGGTGGCGGCGGCGGTGTAACTAATTTACCTGCGTCCCTTATGCACTTAATAAAGACATCCCACTCCACTTCAATTTTTTGGATATCAATGATTAATCTAAAATCATACTCTTGCCCATTACCTCCACCATATCTTGTTAATAATAAAACGTAGTCGACCGGAATAGGGACGCTTTCCCAGCCGAAGCCACTCTGCCACTCCAATCTAATGTCTTCAAACAATGGTTTATTGTCAAAACAAAAAGTCAATCTATCATAATCCCCTATCATGATTTTTTCATACATGGCATTGGTAAATACGATATTTCTGTCAACTATGTGGAAAGATTGAATATCGTCTACAGTAATGTTTAATGTCGAATTATCTTGCTTACGATCACAAGATAAGATGGAAAATAAACATACAACTGTCAAAACAGATAATAATTTAGTCTTCATCATCTCGTATTGTATTTGAACCGTTAATTTACAATCTTCCCTGCGTTGCTTAAATACTTGATAAAGATATTCCATTCCACTTCTCGCCTCTTTGCATTTTCTTCTCTTTCATCCCTTGCTTTTCGCCATGCTTCTCTATCACTCCAATTAAAGTCATCCCATTCATATTTCCTGATGAGAGGATATCCATCAGCTAAATAAAATTTACGGCTATATCCGTATACGATCAATACAAGATCTTCAATCATACCACTACCGGTATTTTCACCTATTACTCTCATACTAAACAAAGGTTTATCATTATAATAAAATGATAATCTGCCATAAACCGACTGTTTATAGATGTCAAGAGAGTCAATGAGTTTTTCTATGGTTAAATCGCTGAGCGTAAGTTCAAATGTCGTTACATTATAAAACTTAATATCATCGCCAGTAAAAACTAATTCTTTTATAAGTGGATTTTCTGCTTTCCTTGAACCCATCACATATAATGTAGCCGGTGCTTTCTCGCATGAAAGCACAGAAAATACACATACAATTGTCAAAATATACCTAAGAGTTGATTTCATCATTGTATTATAATTGAGACGTTTAGTTTACAATCTTACCCTTGTCGCTTAAATACTTGATAAAGATACCCCACTCCACTTCTCGCTTCATGGCATTTTCTTCCCTTTCTTTTCGCAATTCTTCTTTATTATTCCAATAAAGATCCTCCCATTCATCTTTCCTGACGAGAGGATAACCATCAGCTAAATAAAATTTAAGACTTCTCCCATCTACAATAAATACAAGGTCATTAATTATAGTAGAACCGGATTCAGTATATCTTGTTTTAATATTTATAAAGAGAGATTTATCATTGAAATAAAATGATAACACTCTATAATTAGGCACATAGTAAAACATGTAATAATCCTTATAAATTAATTTATCAACTGCTGAATTAGTGAACGTGATTTCAAATGTCTTCATATTGTAAGATATAATATCGTCGCCTGAAAAAACCAATTCCTTTATTAATGGATTTGTAACTTTATTACCCATCACGTGTAATGTATCCGTTGCTTTTTCGCATGAAAGCACGGAAAATGCACATACAATTGTCAAAATATGAAATGATTTTGTGTTCATAATATTATCGTGTTTGAAAAATTAATGTACAATCTTACCTGCATCATTCAAACATTTGATAAAGACATTCCACTCCACTTCAAACTTTTGGGTACTATTGATTAGCCTAAACCTATAGTCTTGCCAATCTACCCCCCCATTTCTCCCTGACAATACAATGTAATCATACGGAATAACTTCCCATTGCCACTTCAATTGGATATTTTCCCACAATGGTTCGTTATCATTATAGAAAATCAATCTATCATAATCCCCTGATATGATTTTTTCATATATAATATCTGTAAATACGATCGATACTCGTACATAGTCACATTGATACCCGGATACGAATTCTATTTGGCCAAATAAAATATCATCCACAGTAAAGACTAATGCTGATTTATCATCTTGCACATCGGTAGAGTCGCTATCACAAGATATGATGGAAAACGCACATAATATCAACAAAGAAAAAAATCTTGCAATCATAACCTTATCATTTTTGAAATGTGAATGTTATAAAATAGTAGTTTATAAAAAAAGAGAACTTAACTCCCTCCTTCTTTACCAATTATTTTTAGATGCTGATTTTTTGTGATGTTGTTTTCCCCTCCAAAATGATTTGAACCACATAGATCCCTTTCTTAAAGTGAGACGCATCTATTACAGCAGTGAATCCACCTTTCGGCACATGATAACCTTCTTCGTATTCAAGACCACCAAAGATGTTGTATATATTGACAATTGCCGATTTCGGATATTCGGCATACAGACTTAACACAATTTCCTGATTGTGGATTGAGATAGCATTTGCTTCAAACACTTTATTTTCAGATATAGAAATATCTCGGATTGATTTTAGTATATTTTCAAAGTCTATTTCCAATAATTTCTTAGAATAATCTATATAGATGGAAAGGTCG
>Ga0082212_10001654_pt1 | contig 32789 bp, 26 predicted proteins | sample TergutNt197P3_FD_71548 | JGI IMG/M metagenome (GOLD analysis project Ga0082212, IMG submission 71548) | Neocapritermes taracua P3 segment gut microbial communities from Petit-Saut dam, French Guiana - Nt197 P3 | ecosystem: Host-associated > Arthropoda: Insects > Digestive system > Gut ... | reverse complement strand
CAGATGTTATCATGGAGTACGAGGGCGGCGACTCCGGCCACAACTACCGCTTCACCTATGGGCTGCGGAAAAGCAGCGTGGTCATCTACGGGATACCAAGCGGGGTGGGCAGCACCGCCCAGACATTTGACTACCCCGACGGCACGGAGAGCGTCGTCAAGCTCTGGTACCACCACGACCGCCTAGGGAGCACTGCGTACCTGACGGACAACACCGCCGGCGCCGTCAGCAGCTTCGTCGGCTACGATGACTGGGGCGCCCCGACGATGAAGTCCATCATCAGGCTCGGCTCCCGCGACCTCGACCTAGTCACCAACTACACTGGCCACCCATACGACCCTGTGCTGGGCGTCTACTACGCCCGCGCGAGGATGTATGATGCTGCTGATAGAAGGTTCATAGCCACAGACCTATACTGGAGTGCACATAATAGGTTGCATGTAGCAAACCAGTTTTATCTGAGCGTAAACGAACCTGACTTTGTTGATTTACCGGAGTTGAGATTATGTATTCTGAAACCTGATTATTTAGCAATCTCCCAGAGTGGAAATCTATACGTTTATTGTATGAATAATCCTCTGCTCTATATTGATCCAGAAGGTGAATCTGTCACGCTTACAGTGGCATTCACGACATTAGCGTGTGCGTTTGCAGCATTTCTTGCTGTGGAACTTATGTCGGACTCGAACTTTGCTAGTGCAGTTGATAATGCTCTAGACAGGCTTGCGAATCAAATCAACAATCTAGCTAGAAGAATAGGCGTGGCAAGCGAACTTATCAAAAACACTTTATTAGATATTGTAGGGGCAGGGGGTGGAAGCCCTAACCCAAATCCAAATGGGAGGAGGAGTTTAAACCAGCTAGATGGTAGACAAGCAGATCGTGTAGCACAGAGAAATGGCTACAGAAATGCTGAGGATTTGAAGGAAGCCTTTGTTCCAAGAAACGGTTCCAGATATAATATTTACAGGGATACAAACAACGGAGAGATAGTACTAAAGTCGATACAAGGTAACATTCAAATACCGACAGGGCTATACCGTTAAGGGGGAAGTAAATGGGTGACCAAATGCCCAGTATCAAAATCAAATTCCATATTAGTGCTGATACATTCGAAATATCTGAGGTAACAAGAAAGATTGGAGTAGTTCCTACAAAAACCAGAACAAAGGAGAGCTTCCCAATACAAAGCATCGTCGCAGGGACCGCATGTACACTTTGGACTCTTGAGACAGAAACAGAGGATTGCTTAGCTGTTTCGATTGTATTTGATAATATGATGAGCATGTTGAATGGCAAGTCGGAAATTATTAAGTCCGTATGTGACGATAAAAAACTTTCAACAAGTTTTGAAGTGGTGGTTCGTATGTATAATGGAAACAACCCTGAACTTGTTTTACCACGTGAAGTCATCTCCTTTGCTGCATCTATTGGTGCTGAAATCAGCTTCGATCTTTACTGCTACGACTAAGGCACTTCCGTGAGATTGCAACTATATTGATGTGTTTACCGATAGATGAGGATTACAACTACCATAAGTAATAGCGTAAGTATTCGGAAGAGATGGGCGTGCCGACACTTGGGGGCACAATCCCGCCGTGCTGCGGGGCGGGATTCGGCGTAGTGAGTAAAAAAGCGAGGCTGGTTATGAGTCACCTAGCGTGAGTTTACAAGTTACGCCGCCCCTAACTGCGTAATGCCTACGGCGCAATGGGTACAAAAGAAAAAGTGTATTACCTAACTATATGAATGATATCCTATTGACAACAGCTACAACATATGGTACTATTGGCATAAGAGTATTACCTAAGTGACGAGGGGGCGCTTCTTATGGCCAGTATTATCAATAAAAAGGTCAAGAACTACAAATACTACTATTACACAGAGTCAAAACGCATCAATGGCAAGCCGACGCTTGTAAACCAGAAATACCTTGGAACCGCAGAGAAAGTGCTTGAGAAGGTACTTGCAGCCGAATCGCCGCTGCAGGAGCGGGTGCTGTATTCCGATGCTGCGGACTTCGGGGCTGTCGCGCTCGTCTATGATATTGCCAGCCGATTGGGCATCGCCGATATAATCGACGGCATACTACCGAAGCGAAAACAAGGCGCGTCGGTGGGGGCGTATATCCTAACAGCGGCGGTAAACCGGGCTACCAGCCCTTCTTCAAAAAGCGGCCTTGCGGAATGGTATTCAAACACTTGCCTACCGATGATAACGGGGCTTAAGCCGTCAGTGTTCACACCGCAGAACTTCTGGAACAACACATGCATCCCCGCCGGGGAGCTGGACAGGATCGAAGAAGCGATTCTGGAGAAGGTGCTTGACGTTTATGACATCGACACCACGCAGCTCATCTATGATGCGACCAATTTCTTCACATATATCGATACCATGCAGGACAGCGAACTTGCAAAGCGCGGGCACAGTAAGGAGAAACGCAAAGACCTGCGCATAGTGGGGTTATCAATGATGGTCTCGCCGGACCATGCCATCCCGCTGCTTCACGACATCTACCCCGGGAATATGTCAGACGCTAAAGAGTTCCCGGTAATGGTGCAGAAGTTGAAAGCGCGCTATGAGGCGATAACGAAGAAGAACACAGATGTAACAGTTGTATTCGACCGTGGGAATAACTCCGAGGACAACATCGCGCTCCTGGGCAGCGGGGAGTTGTCGCTCCACTATGTCGGCGGCCTCAAGAAGAATCAGGCTACCGACCTGTACATGATCGACCTGAGCGAATACGAACCATTGCGGTCACCGTCCCTTGAGGGTCAGCTTGCCTACCGGGCAGAAATGGAAGTTTTCGGGCGGTGCCTGGAGGTAGTCATCACGTACAACCCCGAACTCGAGGATGGGCAGATGCAGGGCATACTCATTAACATAGAGAAAACCTGCGAGAAGCTTAATGATCTGCAGAGACGGCTGATGCGGCGGTCCAGCGGGGAAATCACCAAAGGCAAGAGGCCGACAAAAGAAAGCGTGACCGCAGCAGTTGAAAAGATACTCTCCGTTGAGTATATGAGCGACTTGTTCTTTTATGAAGTCCTCGAAAGCGCCGGCAATGTGCATCTTGTCTACAGGCACTCCGACGTGGCGCTTGAGGGAATACGCCGGGTCAATCTTGGGAAAACAGTTCTATTCACCGACAGGAAGGATTTCTCAAACGAGCAGATAGTATCGGCCTACCGCAATGCGTGGCACGTGGAGAAATCGTTTAAGCAGATGAAGGACACAAAGCACGTAACTGTGAGGCCTATGTTCCACTGGACTGACGAGAAGATCAGGGTACACATCTTCACCTGTGTTCTCGCTTACAGGCTTTGCAGCCTCTTGGTTAAGGAACTGGACGAAATGGGGATCAGTATATCAATTGACCGGATGATCGATGAAATGTCGCGTGTTAAGCGGATACATACATTCTTTGGAAATATCAACAAACCGGAAAGGGTATCATCATTTACGCGCGGGAATGAAGTGGCGCAACGGATTGAGGGCGCATACCGTTTGATAGAGAAATACAGTTAGGTATACGCCTGTATATATGACAAACCCTTACAACAGCAAGCTTATGAAGACTTGTCAGAAAATAACTTTTAAACTCACGCTAGGTCATAGTCTGGATAAATCTTATGCTCCCGTCTACCTTCGTAGAAGTAGTCTTGTAACCGATCTAGCTGTGCAATGGACTCATTTTGTGAAAGAGCGGGTTCTGCACCACTGACTTCACCGGCTGAACCAACGCAACCAAGGTTCGATAACCCAACTATGCACACAAGCAACATCGCTAGAATAACACGGAATCTGTGCTTCATATTTAGCTACCTCTTTCTGGTAGTGGTGTTATATGTAGCAATTTGCTGGCTGAGGAATTGTATCAAAATGATACAATTCCTCAGCCGCGCCTCAGACGTCCATCGCTGCGTGGTGCCCCTGGTAGATAGCGGCGGTCATGTCCTTCGGTGCGGTGCAATCCCCAATCATGCATACATATGGCGCGGCGTCGCGCAGCGCTTCAGTCTCCGCCGTCCTAGGCCGCTGCCCAGCCGCGATTATAACCGTATCGGCGTGGACCAGTTCCTCACCGCCGTCCGGTTTTCTACAGTAAAGGCCCTCGTCGCATATCATTGTCCCCGTATGGCCAAGCTTGAACTCGACGCGCTCCCCGATCTCATCAAGCAGGGCGTCGCGGTACAGGGGGTTAGCGTCTGTCGCCACGTCATCCAGCATTTCGACAAGCACGACCGACTTGCCGTCATTGGCCAGATGCAACGCGGTTTCACACCCGGCGACCCCGCCGCCAAGCACTACGACCCGCTCCCCGATCTCCGCCCTGCGCTTGTACTTGTCATCCATCCGGATGACGTTCTTCCCATCGACGCCGGGTATTGGGGGGATAACCGGATCCGAGCCGATTGCGCAGATAAGAGCATCGACATTTTCATCTTCAACATATTTGGCGTCCACATGCGTGTCCAGCCTGATCTCAACGCCCGCCCTGCGGAGGAGGAGTTCCATCGTTTTTGGGTATTTGAACATAGCCTCTTTGAACGGGACGCCTTCCTCACAGTTCGGTATGCCGCCCATCCTACCGGTTTTCTCGCAGAGTATGGTCTTATGCCCGCGCTGCGCCGAAGTGAGCGCCGCCCGGAGTCCGCCCGGGCCGCCGCCTGCAATCAGCACCTTGCGCGGTCTTACGGCAGGGGCGACCTCGAAGCCTTCGATTTCCCTCCCGATCAGCGGGTTGAGGGTGCACCTGCGGGTGCCGTTCTTGCCCCGTTCGTAATTGCATGTGAAGCAGCGCAGGCATGTTATCACTTCATCATCGCGGTTCTCCAAAACTTTTCTTGGAAGGAAAGGGTCCGCTATCAGGGCGCGCGCCATGAACAAGATATCCGCTGCGCCGGCCTTTATCAGCTCTTCCATCTTGGCTGGGTCGCCCAGCCCACCGACGAGCGACACCGGGACTTTGACATGCTTGCGTATCTCCGCCGCCATATGGGCGTTGCATCCGTGAGGCATGAACGCCGACGGGTGGGTGACAGGGAACCCTATATGGTGGGAGCCAGCGGAAACGTGCAACACGTCTATGTATGGATCGAGGATTTCCGCGATTTTTAAGCCGGTATCAAAGCCGTACCCGCCGTCAATTACCTCGAAGCCGCTCAACCGGAACTCTATCGGGAACCCCTTCCCTACGGCGGAGCGTATGCTCTCAATCACTTCAAGGGCGAAACGGCATCGGTTCTCAAGGCTGCCGCCGTACTCGTCAGAGCGCTTATTATGGCGCGGCGACATGAACTGGTTAATAAGCCAGCCATGCCCGCCATGGATGATAATCCACTCGAAACCCGCGCGCTTCGCAAGGCTTGCAGTCTTCCCATATGACGTGACGATGTCTTTTATCCGGTCTTTCGAAAGTTCGAATACTTCAGGCCCGTCGTCTGTTACCGGGGATGGCCCGTACTTTGGGGCGTTGCTGTTTAGGGCGCCATAGCGGCCTGCGTGCGAAAGCATGACGCTTGGGATCGCGCCATGCCTTTTTATCGCGTCTGCGGTATAGGCGAAACCGGCGAGGGAACTTGGTTCGACGTCGTTGAGATGGAAGTTTGTGGAAGCGTCGGTCCCGGGATGGACGGCGACTTCACTGACGGTCACAATCGAAGCGCCGCCTTTGGCTTTCAGTTCATAATACGCGGTGCTTCTGCGTCCTATACCCCAGACCCCTGTAAAGTCAGTCCCGCCCGTCGGCGCGCTTGCCATGCGGTTTTTCAGGGTGACGTCCCCGATTTGGATTGGGCTGCATAAATACGGGAATTTCCTGGTCAATATCGTTCCCCCCCCATATCCAGTATATTCTTTTGTATAGTATTATGTAGATAATACTATACTCGCCGCAGGGCTAAAGTCAATGACCCGCTGACCTTTCGCTATTCTATGAATTACACCCACTCCAGAACTTGACAATTGATATGCTGGATGATAGGATTAATGCGACACTATTCAGGCCGGTTGTAATAAACACTACATTAACGCTCAGCGCCAGTACATCAGTAAGTTGCTACAGTATTATGACGACAGTAACAACCCCGTCTGGCAGTTCATCTTCCTCTACGAAAAGCAACTCATCGGCAGCAACATGGAGCTATACTTTCTATTCTACTGGTCTTTATGTTGTAAAGGTATCAGCGAAGGAGACCTCATCTAGCACGGCTGTTGACTATTACTACACAATAAGAGTATATTAACCTTCACCAATCAAAACTGGATTTCTGATTGGGTAGATTGGCGCCTCATGGCATCGATTTACCCAATCGTATCTTAGTTATCAATAAATGGGAGGAATAGGTATGCGAGCGTGTATATGTTTCGGTTCGATAATCCTACTCATAACCATCACAGCGGCTTGTTCGGTCTACCAGGCAAAAAATCCTAATGTGCCTGTCATTACAGATATACCAGTCAGCGTGGACGAGCCCGTCGGTACTGATGAACCAATTAGTAATTACGAGTCAGTCAGCAGTGGCCCGGAAACGATTCATGCCGTGACCGGGCCTATAAAAGATTTGACCACATGTGTGTATACTTTGGATTACACAAATGAAAACACTGTTATATTCCATGCGGACTTTGGCCTTTTTATTTACGATCTCGGGCTGGAAGCGATTTCTTATTCATTTGATTTTTCAGAGCTATCAGAAGTATCGCGCAATCATGGGGACGACTGCCCTGGCGTAAGGGTCGTTATCAGCGAGGATGGCTCCTTGATTCAATTATCAGGCGGAGTCCATCCGCCCTATTTCGTAATAAGCACTTATGATGGAACCTATACTGTTGAAGGATATTGGACTGTTCTTGATATGTATAAACCGAGTGAACTGCAAGGCGAGCTTTTCAGCTTACACCCAGAGGGAGCTGTAGGGGATATTGATCAGCAATGCTTCCGCAGAGGTGAGTACACATGGGTTTTGTTTGCTAATTGGGATTTCTAAGTGCCACTGCTCGCTATTGACCTCGGAACCAGCGTGGAATATAATAACTGATATGGGAAACGATAATAGGGGATCGATGATAAAGAACCTGACGACCGGGCGGGTTTCAAAAGCTCTGATTGCATTTGCCTTTCCGATGATACTGGCAAACCTGCTGCAGGCAGTATACGGCATGGTCGATATGGTGGTAGTTGGGCAGTTCACCGGACGTATAGGCTTATCGGCAGTGTCTATCGGCTCAGGGATTCTGCACATGTTTACACTGCTTGCAATGGGGCTATGCACTGCTGGGCAGGTTATAATCTCACAGTACGTCGGTGCGGGGGACTCAAAATCGGTAAGCCGCTCGATTGGGACGATGTTCTCGCTTGTGTTGCTCACATCGATAGGGTTGACCATCATTGCATTGATTGGGGCCGGAGTCTTCCTAAACCTTTTGAATACGCCAAACGAGGCGTATGAACCTGCATTGCTATATTGCCGGACGAGTTTTTCAGCGTTATTCTTCATGTTTGGGTACAATCTGGTCAGCGCGGTGCTCAGGGGTATGGGGGACTCCAGGCATCCGCTGGTTTTTATCGGGATTGCTGCTATATTGAACCTGCTTCTTGACTTGCTGTTCATCGCAGTGCTCTCGATGGAGACTTTCGGCGCGGCGCTTGCTACTGCGATATCACAAGGTTTGAGCTTTATCATATCCGTCGTGTACCTGTACAAACGCAGGGAGTCGTTCAACTTCGATTTCAAGCCGCAGAGCTTCAAGGCCGACAAGGCGATATTGAAGAGGGTCCTGAAGCTGGGGATCCCGCTGTGCCTGCAAAACGCGGCAATAAGCTTTTCTGTGCTGTTCGTCAACTCCTTTATTAACTCATACGGGGTCGCCGCCTCTGCGGTGACCGGTATCGGGGAAAAGCTCGGGACCGTTACATATGTGGTGACCGGCTCAATCTCAACGGCCGGAAGCTCTATGATCGGGCAGAACCTCGGCGCGGGAAAACAAGAACGCGTCTCACAGATAATCGGGTTTGCTATGCTGATAAATGTTGCGTTTGCAGCAATACTGACCACCTTGACGGCCCTGATACCCGAGCGGATATTCGGACTGTTCAATAACGATTCTGAGGTACTTGCTTTTGGAATGCAGTATGTTCCGTGCGCGATCCTCACATATATAGGGTTTGCCTTGCGCTCGCCTTTCTTCGCCCTTATAAACGGCGTGGGGAACGGGAAACTGAACCTCGCAGTCGGACTGTTGGACGGCGTTGTGTGCCGGATAGGGCTCGCTATCCTGCTGGGCGTCGCGTTAGGCATTGGAATCAGGGGTTTCTGGTACGGGAGCGTCATAGCGGGGTATATGCCAATCTTTATTGGCGGGGCATACTATGTATCCGGTAAGTGGAGGGCGTCAACGATAATCATCTCAAGGTGAACACGGTACGAAGAACCCGCATAGCGGTCTAGTGAACATAACATAAGGTCATTAGAACAACAGTTAGACAGAGGTGTCCTAACATGCAACGGACCCCTAAGACACAAGCAGAAAAGACGCAATTGTTTGAATCTGCGCGGGTACCTCGCGCGGTGTTGTCCCTCTCGCTCCCTTCGATCCTCAGCCAACTCATATCACTCATATATAGTATGGCGGATACATTCTTTGTAGGGCAGTTAGGAGACCCAAACCAGGTCGCGGCTGTGTCGCTGGCAGCGCCCATGTTGCTTGTCCTTACGGCGCTCGCAAACCTGTTTGGAATAGGCGCAGCGAGCACTGCTTCCCGTTTCATGGGGGCGAAGGACTATGACTCAGCCAAGCGCGTCACAGCATTCGGGTTCTACACTTCGCTTGCAATCGCGGTGTTGCTCTCCATACTTGCGTTCATCTTTTCCGACTTCCTGATGGGCATTCTCGGAGCCACTGCGGATACAAAAGACTTCACCAGAGGCTACCTTTTCTGGGTATTTGTACTTGGCGGCGCGCCCTTGCTGCTGTCAATGGTTCTGTCGCATTTCGTACGTGCCGATGGCTCGCCCAAGACTGCAGGTTTCGGGCTGTCTCTCGGAGGAGTGCTAAGTCTGATACTAAACCCCATCATGATTTTTGATTTCGGGTTTGGGTTGGGTGTGGTCGGAGCCGCGATTGGCACGTTTTTAGCTAATATGGTTACCCTGGTGTTCTTCCTGAGGTATTTCGTTGTAAACAGGAAAAGCGTTATCGTGAGCATCGATCCCCGCTGGTATACGCTGAAACGCGGGATTGCGGGGGAGGCTTTGCTCATAGGTCTCCCCGGTATGCTGCAAACGCTTTTGGCTGCGGTATCCAATGCCGCCCTGAATCAGTTGGCGAAAGAGCATGGGAGCGAAGTCGTAGCCGCGATAGGGGTCGCCAAACGGATAGATAACCTGCCAATGAGCGTGACCATAGGGTTCGCGCAGGGGGTAATGCCGCTGCTCGCGTACAACTACACCGCGAAAAACAACCAGCGCCTAAAAAGCGCGTCCCGGTTCGCGCTTACTTTAGCCGTTGGTTTTTCTATTTTATGCGTTGCAGTCTTTATGCTGTTCCCGTCTTCCCTTGTGGGTATCTTCATTAGGGAGTCGGTAACTGTTTCCCGTGGCATATACTTCCTCCGCGTCATGTGCGTCTCCACGCCGCTGATGGCTGTCGGGTTCCATATGATCACGCTTTTCCAGGCGGCAGGGCAAAGCAGGCCGGCGCTTGTCCTTTCTGTCCTGCGGAAAGGTCTGGTCGATATCCCGCTTATGTTCTTATTTAATATGGTTTATCCGCTTTTCGGGCTGGCTTTCGTACAGCCGGCGACTGAATTTGTCGCAATGGCGGTCGCGGTCATTTTTTACTTCCGCTTCGTGCGGAGGATGGCGCGCGCCAATTGACTATTGTTTGTTGATATAGCGGCGCCCCTGCTCTGCACAGGGGCGCCGCCACTTAGCGCTGTCCCGGATGCCCGGGGTATCTCATTTGACAGTGATCTGTAACACACGAATCTGAGTGGTAAGGCAGGCTGTTATCCGGTATCTATTTACAATCAGACCATTTCGTGCATTGTGCGCTGGACGATTTCATCCTGTAGTTCGTGCGGCAGATCGATGAAGTAGGCGCTGTAACCTCCGACTCGGACAAGGAGGTTCTTGTGGTTCTCCGGGCATGCCTGCGCGTCGAGGAGCTCCTCGCGGCTGTGGATATTGAACTGGATATGCCACCCGCCGCGTTTCATGAACGCTTTGATCAACCAGGCCACTTTCTGGAGCTTTTCATCGGTATCCAGGATGCTCTTGCTGAACTTCATGTTCATGGCGTAGCCCTTGAACTCCTTGGAGTACACGCCCTTTGTGGCGGAGTTCATGGCTGCGGTGGGGCCGTTGACGTCCATCCCCGCCATGACGGAGCAGGCTGCGTCGCAAGTGGGCGTATATGCGTCGCGGCCATTTGGCAGCGCGCCTATAGCCTGGCCGACAGTAACGTGGCCTGCTGCAGCGCCAATGAAAAGCATCGGCTTTTTGCCCGAGATGGGATCGATCCAGCGCTGCATGATCTCCGGCACCTTCGTGGAGAGCTCGTCGTAGATGTCGTCAACATAATCATCGTCGTTGCCGTACTTAGGGGCGTTGAGGCAGAGCTGCTTCAGGTCCTCATAACCTTCCCAGTTTGCGGCGCAGGCGTCCATCATCTGATCCATCGAGACCACTTTCTTATCGAAGACGAGTTTCTTTATCGACGCAAGGCTGTCGGCGAGGTCTACCATCCCCCGGCTTCCGAGCCAGCATGTCCGCCCTTCGGGGTAGCGGGCGCCGCCTTCTTTCGGGGCGAGCCCGGAAGGTATACAATCTTCAAACTGCATCGCGCAGCGGAGGCCGCTCATCGGGCCGTCCGTAATCTCTGTACAAAGAGATATCACCTTGACTTTATGCAGTACCGGGACAAAGTATTCCAGTTGCTTGTAAAAGGCTTCAATTATCTGCTCGATGCTCGTGAACTTCCTGGCGTCCCCGGTATGGATGCCGACCTGCTTCTTGGTCCTTGGGTCGAAACCGTCGTTCAAGGCGAGTTCGAAGAGCTTTGTCTGGTTGATGTTATGCCCGCCGCCGACGTGCTCCATGCTGTCCAGATGATAGCCAAGACAGCCGGAAGCGTTCCAGTTGCAGGCGTCCTCCAACGGGACGTCCCTGTCGGCATACCGCTGCGTGCCCAGCTTGTCGTTGAGGAACGCGGGATTTCCCCCGCCGAAATCGCGGTTGCAGCGCAGGGCGTGGATAATAAAATCAGGATCCATATCGGGGTTGTAGCGGACATAGATCGCAGGCTCGGAGAGCTTGACCTGGGACATCGTTTCCAGTACGAGCCAGCTAAGCTCGTTTGTGAGGTCGTTCCCGTCCTTGTCAACGCCGCATAAGGTGATGTTTGGAAGCAGCGACCCGGGCGCGGCCCTTTGTGAGCGCGGGATGGTGACGAGGCTTTCGCATTCGCGTATCTTCAGCCAGAAAGCGCCAAGGAGCTCCGCCGCGTCCTGCACGGTAATCTTGCCTGCGTCCTTATCCCTTTTGTAATACGGGTATAATATCTGGTCCAGCCTGCCTACCGTGACTTCCGGCCTGTCGGCGCTTTCCTTCCAGCAAACCAGATGGTAGAGCCTCATGCATTGGACAGCCTCAAAGAAGTCGCGGGGCGGCTCGGCGGGGCAGCGCTCGCAGGACTCGGCGATCCTGAGCAACTCAGCCTTGCGGTCGGGGCGCGTCTCCGAAGCGGCCATTTCCCTCGCGAGGTCCGCATGGCGCTTTGCGTAGGCGATGAACGCCTCGCATGATATGATGCAGGCTTCCAGGAACCAGTATTTCCGCAGGAACTGCGCCGAACCGTGGGAGTGCTCGTTGTCGCCCTCGGTCATCATACGCTCGCGCTCTTTCCTGCACAGATCGATGACATAGTTCAGGCCCTTGTCCACACACTTGGCGCTCACCTGGGCGCCGCCGCCCCCATAGGCGCTGTAATTCTGGAACAACCCGCGATCCATTTTGACGCGGACTCCGCGCCCTTCAAACACGCACGCGCGGTCGAACATCAGATCGAGGACTTCCTCGCCCATCTCGAATACGAGGGAGGCATTCACCGTGGACACCTTCGGGATATTCGCCATCCAGTACTCGGCGTCCGCTTTGAGGGCGGCGAGATCCTCCGGTGTGATCGAGGTGGATTCCGTATCGCTCGTCTTCCGGGCGAACTTCCCGGTAAGGCACATCTCATAGATTTCATTCGGCTTCATCGCGCACATTGTACCGTTACCGCGTATGAACTTCGTGAGCGACCCGATGACAAGCTCGCCGTCCCTGATCAGGAGCGGGCATTCCAGAAGCCTTTTCTCCAGCGCCTTTGCCCAGCGGATATCAATCGGGAGACCTTCGGTCTCTTTCCAGGACTCCGTGAACAGCAGCGTATCATCGACATATACCTGCGGTTCCGCCTGCTCCCACTCTTTTTTCAGTGCCTGCAGCCTCGGCGTCAAAACTTTGACGCTTCTAATCTCTTCCGGGTTTACCTTCGCGCTTTGTCCCATAATCGGTGACCTCCTTGAAAAATCGTTAAACTGTCTTGATCAGACGCATTTTACACTTAAATAATAATAACACAACTAAAGACTGTTTGCCAGTGCATTGGCAATTGATTTTCAGATAATTTCCTATTCTCACTTCACACGGTCCGGTCAGGCGTTGTGAGTGCATTCCGTAAGCGGAGCAAGGGCGACCGTGTCAACTGTTTTCAATATCATTTCCCGACGCAGAAACGCTCGAAAATGCGGGCGACGACATCCTCGCGCATTACCTTCCCGGTAGCCTCGCCAATCGCCTCGAGGGCAGACTCGACCTCGCAAAGCACAGCGTCCGGGGTGACCGGGGCGCAAGTCGCGGAAATCGCCTGGCGCACGCTCTCGAGCGCGTACCCGATGACCTCGGCCTGCCTTTCGTTTGTGACTATCTCACCCCCGGGGCGCTTCCCGAAACCGGGGAACAGCTTCCCGACCTCGGCGCCCAGGGCCTCGATACCGTCGCCAAAAAGGGCGGACACGCGGCAAAACGGGAACCCGAGACTCCCCAGCGCACCATCGTCCAGGACCGGGGGAAGATCCGACTTGTTCACCGCAATAAGCGCCGGGATACCTTGCGGGACACGGGCCAGCGCCTCATAGTCGTCGTTTTGCAAAGGCTCCGACCCGTCAAGCACCACAATCGCAAGCCCCGCGTTGTCGAGCGCCGCGAGCGCACGCCCAACACCGAGCTTCTCAATCGTGTCCGAGACCTTTCTCAGGCCGGCGGTGTCAATGAGACGCAGTAGAACGTCCCCGATAACAACCTTCTCCTCTATGGTATCGCGCGTCGTACCCGCGATGTCCGTGACGATTGCGCGCTCAAAACCCACAAACGCATTCAACAACGAGGATTTCCCCGTATTGGGCCGCCCGATAATCGCTGTAGGGACGCCACTGCGCAACACTCTGCCGCGATCGTGGGTCGCAAGCATCGATGATAACCCGCCTTCGGCGCGCCTGAGCTCCGGCAGGTAGCCCTCCATATTAAAATCGCCGACGTCCTCGTCCGGATAGTCGATGAAAGCATGGTAGTGGGCAGATATATCGAGCAGGGAACTGTAAACAGACTCGAGCCTTATACTAACGGCGCCGCGGAGCTGCCCGGCCGCATTACGGACGGCTGACGGAGTCTCGGCGTCGATCAGGTCGATTACAGCCTCCGCCTGCGTAAGATCCATGCGCCCATTCAGGAACGCGCGCTTTGTAAACTCCCCGGCCTGCGCCTGGCGGACGCCCAGCGCGAATAGCTCCCTCAGGACCTCGGACAAGACGACCGGGGAACCGTGGCAGTGGAACTCCACAGTATCCTCGCCGGTGTAACTATCCGGCGCCCGCGATACAATACACAGGCAAAGATCGATCAGGCTACCGTCCGCCCCGGTCAGCTCTCCGTAATATGCGCGCCTATTCTCCGCACCGCCGGGCCTCAACCCGGATTTTGCGCGGAAGAGCTTATCTGCGGCAGCAATAGCACCGCTGCCGCTGACCCTTACAATCCCGATTGCGGAAATTCCCCCGCCGGTCGCAACCGCAGAAATAGTATCAGGCAAAACGCACCCCCGTCCCTGGGTAACAGTTCACAGAGGGGTAGCCGGAGTTGCACTATAACGCAGCGTGAGCGGAAGCTGAGGTCGGCAGGAGCATATCCCGGGGTAGGGATGGGACATTTTATTAGACTTGAAGCCGACCAAGCGACTTTCTCACGCAAGTAAGAGTGTAACTCCGGCTACCCCTCTGTGAACTGTTACCTTTCTGACCCATTATATCATACTTTTCAAATGATAGCTTGAAAGTTTGGCAAGGACTGTCGTATACTAGTACGCGGGGCCCCGCCCCACACCCCATCGGGCCTATTATCGCGCCATTCGTTTACGGCTGAAATTGTTGGGGATAAAGCGTTCTGAAAAACGCTCTGCGCATTTTGACTAAACGCTCAATTGTGAGGGAAATAACAGATATGTACGAATACACGCGCGACGTTTATTATTATGAGACCGACAAAATGGGAGTAGTACACCACTCGAACTACGCCCGATGGCTGGAAGAAGCAAGGACATACTACTTCAACGACGCCGACCTTGCGTACGTGGTGACTGAAAGCTACGGCATCATGAGCCCGGTCACGGACATGAACCTTAAATTCAAACACCCCGCGAGGTACGGAGACAGATTCACCGTCCGGACACGTATGGTCAAATACACAGGCGTCCGGTTCCGCATGGAGTACACGATAGTCAACCAAGGCGGCGAGGTGCTCCTTGAAGGGGAGAGCGGGCACGCATTCATCGACGCGAGGCTCAAACCTGTCTCGCTTTCCCGCGCGATACCGGAAAGGCACGCGCTGATGGTCGCCTTGATGGAAAATGGCTGAACAATCATAAATACATATATAAACGCCCGTTTTGGATCTTGCGATGCGGTTTGATTGTATGGAGGGTCGGAATGATAAAAATACTCATAGTCGAAGACGAGAAACCAATATCGGACCTGCTGCGGATGAGCCTTGCGAAAACCGGTTACAGGTGTACATGCGCGTTCGACGGGATTGAAGCGGCCGATATCCTTGAGAGGGAACGGTTCGACCTTATCCTGCTCGACGTCATGCTCCCGGGGGCGAACGGGTTTGAACTGATGGAGTATATTGAACCACTGGGGATGCCGGTCATTTTCATAACGGCGAAAAACCAGGTCGAGGATAGGGTCAAGGGGCTTCGTATGGGGGCTGACGACTATATCGTCAAACCGTTCGAAATAACAGAACTGCTTGCGCGGGTGGATACGGTCCTGCGCAGGTACCGTAAACTCGACAGGATGATCGAAGTGGCGGGGGGGAGCATTGATACCCAATCCATGATCGTCCGGAGGGATAATGCAGAGCTGTCGCTGACCCGGAAAGAGTACGAACTGCTGCTGTTGTTCGCGCGCAACCCGGGGATAGCGCTGTACCGGGAAACCATATATGAGCGGGTCTGGGGCAGCGACTACCTGGGGGACAGCAGGACTATAGACCTTCATGTTCAGCGCGTGAGGAAAAAGGCGGGATGGGAAGAACGGCTGCAATCGGTCTATAAAGTCGGCTACCGGCTGGAGGTGTAGAGTCAGTGGCCATTGGACAGTATGCTGACTAAAACCGACACGAAGCCCGGTGAATCGGGTTCGTGTCGGAGAGGAGGAGCGACGGAGCGGGCGGATGTCATTCGCGAAGCGGATGATGCAGCCTGGCGAAGTCCGTGACGACGTGCGCTTCAGGACAAAGATGATGATAGCGTTCACCATGATGCTTGCGCTGGCGTTTGGCATCGGCGGAAGCGTGCTTATATCGACCTCGACGGAGAACTCGTTCAACCAGTTGCAGGAGTCCGCTGCCAATGCGCACAGACTGATCCAGTACACTCTGTCGGCAGTCGCCGGGGTATCGCGGGCCGGCCGGAACGACGGGGAGTACGACGACCTGATCGACACGCTGACGAGGCTTGAATCGGAAAGCGGGCGCGACTGGTACTCGCTCCGCCTGTCTGACAGCGAAGACGTGATATACGTCAACCGTGAGCCTGATGCATTCAAAAACGACATCATAGGGAGCGTCGATGACGAGCAGTTCGCTATACTGATGTTCCGCAGCGAGACCGGGGCATACCTGCTGCAGATAGCGGGGGAGTTCAGATTCGGGACTACCACGATGTATCTCGAAAGCCTTTACGACCTGAGCACAGTCTTCGCCGGGAGGCAATACCAGTTTGTCATTTACAGACAGCTCTTTGCTGTTGTAGTCGCGCTCGGGGCGGTGATATCATGGCTGCTGTCGTTCTGGATGACCACGCCGCTGAGGCGGCTTTCGAGGGTGACGAGGACAATCGCATCCGGCGATTTAAGCTGCAGGGCAAGTTTCGGCGGCAAAGACGAAATAGGCGTCCTTGCCGTTGACTTCAACAACATGGCTGAACGGTTGGAAACCAATATCAATGAAATGAAAGACACCATGAGGCGCCAGGAGGAGTTTATGGGCGGCCTCGCGCACGAGATGAAGACGCCTATGACTTCGATTATCGGATACGCAGACCTGCTCCGGGGGCACACATTATCAGACGAGGATAAACGGGACGCGGCAAATTACATATTCATGGAAGGGCGGAGGCTTGAGGTGCTGTCACTTAAGCTTCTTGACCTCATCGTCCTGAAAAAACGCGATTTCACGCTTTTGCCGATCAGTATCGGATATATCGTCAAGGACGTTGCGCGCCTGCTGCAGCCGGCAATGGAGAAACTGGAGATAAAGCTCGGATACGATTGCGACGATGGCGAATGTATGCTTGAGCCGGACCTCTTCATGTCGCTGCTGATAAACCTTGTGGATAATGCGCGCAAAGCCCTGGAGCCGGGCGGGGAGATTTTTATACAGTCAAAAACGTCGGATGAGGTGTGCAAGATAAGCGTCGCCGATAATGGGAAGGGAATTCCCCCGGACGAGCTTGGCAAAGTAAAAGACGCGTTCTACCGCGTGGATAAGTCGCGTTCGCGCGCGCAAGGGGGCGTAGGGCTTGGCCTGCGGTTATGCGATGAGATTGTCGCCCTCCATGATGGCGAAATAGTATTTGAAAGCGAACTTGGAAAGGGTACGACCGTAACGATAATCCTTAATAGCGTTAGGGATCGCAGTGCCTATTTGGTGGAGTAATACCACCACCGAAGCAGCAACGGAGGGAACACAAGTGAACCTGAAGCGGAATCTGGTAATAATCGCGGCGGCCCTGCTGCTCGTGTGCGGGTTCTTTCTGCCAAATGCGATAGCGAGCATGGCGGACGCCGGGAGGCTTGGCAACATTACCACTATAGACTCCCAGAGCGTAGTGTATGAATCGAAGCCCACGCTTAGCCTGCCGGAGAGGTTGGCGCTGGCGGCAAATCCAAACGCGGAGCTTATCGGATGGATATCGGGCAACGTGATGGATGAAGCCGGCGCGGAAAGAAAGGCGATACTTGAACTCAACCGGTTCCTCCGCGACAGCCCCTACGAGTTTGACTTCCGGGCATACACCACACAGGAAAGCTCCGCGATATTCATCATCGACCCGGAGCTCCCGACGGTGAACATGGTGGTCTGGGAGCTGACCATAGCCGACAAGGCGGACAACACGGCGATAATCACTATAGACGATGAAACCGGCGTGATCCTGAGGATAATCTTCAGTCAGGCGGGTAGAAGCCAGAATGAAGCAGGCGGGGGAGGCGCAGCGGCCGGCCCCACCGAGGAAGGGCTCCTCGCCGATGCATCGTCGCTGGTGGAGTCGATGGCAGAGTACTATTCGCTGCAAATCATACTCGCTGACTTCGCAAATGGCAGGAACAGGGCCTACTACAGGGCGGATATCACCGATTCCGGGAGGTTTGTAAGGATGTTCGGCGTTGTGAGGGCGACGGGCTTCACTATGAACGAACGGGTTCGGGATTAGCTGCCGATTTTCCCGATGTCGTACGGCGTGGACTGATACACATAGTAATTGAGCCAGTTGGAGTACATAAGCTGAGCGTGGGCGCGCCAGTATACCAGAGGTTCGGCTGACGGGTCGTCCCCCGGGAAATAATTCTCCGGGATATGTATCGGCAGACCCTTTTCCACATCACGGAAATACTCTTTGGCCAAGGTATCGGAGTCGTACTCCGGGTGGCCGGTTATGAAGACGCGCCGGTTATCCGACGACTTAACGGCAAAAACGCCCGCCTCGTCAGAGACGGAAAGCAACTCAAGATCGGCGACGGCAAGGATATCCTGCTCCAGCACATAGGTGTAACGTGAATGCGGCATATGGAACTCATCGTCGAAGCCTCGGAAAAACGGGGACTGCGGCCTTAGGACGCGGTGGCTGAATACGCCCGACAGCTTTGAACTCAGCGGGTATTTCGGGATCCCGTAATGATAGTACAAACCTGCCTGGGCGCCCCAGCAGATATGCAGGGTCGAAAACACATTATTGGTCGTCCATTCCATAATCTCGCAAAGCTCGCGCCAGTAGTCGACGTCCTCGAACACGAGATTTTCCACAGGGGCGCCTGTGATTATCATACCATCATAATGCTGGTCGCGCACATCGTAGAATGAAGTATAGAATGACGACAGATGCTCAGGGTCGACATTCTTTGACTCATAGCTGATAGTTTGCAGAAATTCCACTTCGATCTGCAATGGGGTGTTCGCTAGTTTTCTCAACAACTGCGTTTCCGTGACTACCTTTGTCGGCATGAGGTTCAAGATGAGCAGGCGCAGCGGCCTGATATCCTGACGCGCGGCGACCAGGTCCGTCATGACGAAAATATTCTCCCCCTCAAGGATATCCTTCGATGGCAGTTGATCCGGTATCTTAATAGGCATGGCTGACTCCTGGCTGATTGCAATAATAGGCGTTTGTGAACTGTTGGATGTGGCGTCCGCCACTGCGATGATTTTACACCAAACCGGATGTTTGTGTCAAATTGACGCACTTGGAATCCCGGCTACCTGTAAACTGTATCATAAACCACGACACTGAGTAACACGATGGGAGGTGAACTATTTGGATGCATCATTATGCACATGCATGAATTGCGGCGGGCCTATCCGCTACGATATCGCGGGAAGGGTGTTCGCCTGCGATAACTGCAACTCGGGATTCACGCTGGAGCAGATGCAAAGCGCCTACCCGGACGAAGCAACAGACAGCATATGGAACGCGGTGAACGGGAGCGTGCGGCAGGCGCCCAATCTGAAAGTAGAGTTCAAGACTGAATCCCGGGAGAAAGAAGCGTACTTCCGGACATACACCTGCCCCTCCTGCGGTGCGGAGGTCATGTCCGACAGCGAAACGCTGGCGGCAGCGTATTGCGCATTCTGCGACAACCCTGTAACAATTTCGGACAGGCTCGTATCCGGATACAGATACCCCAGCCGTTTGATACCATTCCGAAAGACGCCGGATGAAGCCGGCGAGATTTTCAAGTCGAAGATGAAAAGAAAACCGCTTATGCCGGCAGCATTCAGGGCTGCGCTTAATAACGACAGCTTTACGAGCGTCTATGTACCATTCAAGCTCTTTGACGCCGATTGCTCCGCCAGCATTATCGCCGAAGGGAGAAATGTCACTACATGGCGCGACAGGAAATACGAGTATACGAAGACAGACATATATGAAGCGCGCAGGGCGGGCGTCATGGCATTCAACGACGTCCCCGCGGATGCTTCGAACAAAATACCGGACGACGACATGCAGGCGATCGAACCATTCGAAATATCCGAACTGACGCCGTTTTCGCAAAAATACCTCCTCGGCCACTACGCCGAAGCGCCAACGACCGATCAACAGAGCCTATACAACACCATTTTCACGCGCTTGCAGCCTGCGGCGCAAAATGTGCTCCTGGATACCGTCGTGGGATATAACTCCGTCAAGCTCAAAAGGGGAAACACCGCTATCGACAGGTTGTCCTCGGAGTATGTGATGTTCCCCGTCTGGCTGATGGCGGCTAAGTATAAAAGCGCTGAACTCAACTATGCGATCAACGGGCAGACAGGCAAGTTTACAGGCAAGTTTCCTGTGGACTGGAAACGAGCCGCGAAGCTTTTTGGCATAATAGCAGCGATAACATTCCTTGCAGTCGTCGTCGGAAGGGAGGTCTGGCTGTGGATAACCGGGTAATGAAAAGGGTTCTTGCAGCGCTGCTGATGTTTATCATCGCGCTCCCGGCATTCGCGCCCCCGGCATTTGCGCTCACGTTCGCTGCGGCCCCGGCAATTGCGGCGCAACCGGGCGATGCAGACACACCAATACCGCCTGAGGACAGGATAATTGACGACGCCTACATCTTCACCGAAAGTGAACGGCAGGCCCTGAATACCGCGCTAAACGCAGCTACGATGGATTCGGGCGCGCATTTTATCATCATGACGACGAGGGAAGACATTGCGGATGATGATATGGAGCCCCTGGCCTATGCATACTTTGACTCCTATATAAGAGGCATGGGGGGCCTCGACGACTGCGTAATATTAAACATCAACATGGAAACGCGCTGGGTTGAGATAAGATGCTTCGGCGAGCTGCGCTATATGATAACGGACTATGAGGCGTCAGTTGTGAGGGAGGCGCTGACCCCGGACATGTCGGAAGGCAATTATTACAGGGCGGCGAAAACCTTCGTACAGGAGATGTCGTCGCTGATAAAGCGGAGATACGCGGAAAACCACATCGATACGCCCGCAGTGGACCCGGCGCTGAGACTGTACGATTTTGGCGGGTTTATGTCGGAACAGGATCGCGGCGTCATATCGGGGCGGTTAAATGATTTGTCGGACAAGACAGGGGCTGATTTCATCATCGTCACCTTGGACGGGAATGTGGACGAGGGATACCTGCAACGTTACGCGAGTTCATTCTATAACCAGAACTTCAAGGGCAACGGCGGGTATACCGGCGCATATATACTGGTCATTTCCTGTTATGGGGAGGATATGGGCGGTTATACTATCGTAAACTCAACCGCATCAGTAGCTGCTTTCGGCACGCACGATCCGGAGAACCAGGTGTTATGGGACGACCAAAAAGTCGTAAGCGAGAGGTTGGGAATGTATGGTGTTTTCACCGCCTGTGCAAGCTTTATCAGCAGGAACCTCGACATATGGCAGGGGCAGAATATCGTGCTGCCCGAGTTTGACCCGGCCGATTACGTCACGGATTACAGGGGTGTTTTGACAGATGCTCAGCGAGATGGGCTTTCGGCGCTTTTGCAGGGGAGATCCGAAGAGTTGGGAACGGGTCTATACTTCATAATTACCCCATATTCAACACAAAATGCGTCATTTGCCTTCTCACGGCAGTTATGGCTGGACATATATCCGCGCCTCCCTGAAAATGCAATCGTCCTGACTGTGAGCGGCCCGATCATGGTATTGGGGGACGTACCGGCAATAGATTTGAATTATAAAGGCAGCAGGCCGGCGGACAAGCTGGGGGTCGACGCGAGGCGCGAGTTGTACGACAATAGCGGGGCTGTGTGGCGGTATGTGAACATCGGCGACTATCCGGAAGCTGTATGGGTATTCGAGGACATCGTTTCAAAAGCGCTGACTTCGTGGGTCCCGAAGGCCATAATGGCGGAGGAGTTCTTCAATATAATGTTTGACAGCTTCGTCCTGGCGATTGTCTTAGGGGTTGTCGTAGTGCTTGTAATGCGTTTCATGCACGGGTTTGGATCAAAGCGCAAGGTGCCGGCGCGTAACTATTACGTCCGCAACAGCCTATCGCTGCATTTTAGCACTGACAGGTTTATATCCACCCACACCTCGAGGATGCTGATAGAAAGCGACTCCGGCAGCAGTGGAGGCGGCGGTGGCAGCAGCGGCGGCGGCAGTAGCGGCGGGGGCCACAGCAGCGGCTCCGGCGGAAGGTTCTAAGTGATTGAAGGGAGTGCTCATGCCGGGACGGAACGCCAATGGGAATCAGAAATCATATGCCTGGGTGATATTGACTGTGCTTGTTGTCGGGCATATGGTTTCTTTCGGTATACGCGCATCCTTTGGCGCATACATAACGCCCTGGGAGGAAGAGTTCTCGGTCAACAGGACTGCCGTCACGTCCATATCGATGGTGAATTTTGTTGCTTTTGCCTTATGCCAGCCATTCGCGGGCAAACTCAACGATCTATGGGGCAGGGGCGTCATCCCGACTTTGGGGGTCTTTCTCATGGGGGCGAGCCTGTTGCTGTCATCGCAGGCGAATCAAATCTGGCAGATCCATCTTTTGTACGGGGGCGTGTGTTCCGTCGGCGTCGCCTGTTGCACGAGTTCCGTTGTGGCGGTAATAGTCACGAAATGGTTCGATAAGAAAAGAGGCCTTGCCCTGGGGCTGGCAATGGCCGGAATGGCTATAGGGTCGCTGATCCTGGTTCCGGTGAGCATATTTGCTATCGAGCGGGTAGGCTGGAGAACCACGATAGCGGCGTCCGGATTGATTATGCTTGTGCTTTTGGGCCCGCTCTACGTCTTCCTGCTGCGGTCGAAGCCGGAGGAAAAAGGGCAAAAACCTTACGGGTACACGGAAACGGGGCCGGGCGTCGTTAGTGGCGGGGCTTCGATGGACAAGCCTGCGGAGACTCTGCCTATATTCAGCATATTCCGCAAAAAAGCTTTCTGGATGCTTTCAATACCTTACTTCATTTGCGGGTTCACCGATGTGGGGGTCGTACAGACCCATGTGATTCCTATGCTGGAGGGGAGGGGATTCCTTCCGGCGGAGACAGCTATGGCTGTGAGTGCGATAGCGTTTGCGAATATCGCAGGTACCATAGTCACAGGGCATATGTCGGATCATTTCAATCTCAAGCGGCAGTTAGCGGTTATCTATTCTTTCCGGGTGGTCACTATCATACTGCTGATTGTGCTTCAACAGGTATGGCTACTGCTGGTGTTCGCCGTTTTGTATGGCGCTGTGGAAATGGCGTCCATCGCCCCCACCAATGCGCTGACAGTCAAACTGTTCGACGGTTACTCGACAGGCGTGGTGCTGGGCGTTGTAGCGGTAAGCCACCAGTTGGGGGGCGCCATCGGCTCTCTGGTCCCGGGGATGCTCTTCGACCTGACAGGGTCTTACTCAGAGGCCCTTATAGCCGCTGCTGCCCTCCTTTTACTCGCGGCGGGGATGTCGCTTCGCATCAAAGCCGGCTAAGCGACGTTAGTCACGCAAGACAGAGCGACATCCCGGCTACTCGTGAACTGTAGCGCGGGCTGTGGGGCGCAGCCCCATGTTGGCAATATTTCATTGACTTTTTTTACCGGGCGGTATATCTTCTGCCTTGTAAAACCGGAGGATACCACCGCTTGACTCAAAGCACCAGAAAGGCAAGGTAATATGAAAGAAAAGAAAGGTCTGCCTCTTGGCAGGGTCGTTGCATTTGCGTCGGCGGATTTCTTCGGGGGGGGCGTATTCAATATCGTCAACTTCCTCTACCCGGGATTCGTTGTGCTTGCAGTCGGACTGTCGCCGTATCTTGCGGGGGTAATCATTATGATTGCGCGTGTTTTCGATGCGGTCATCGATCCATTCATCGGGTATATTTCTGATAAGCTGCGTATCCGCTTCGGGACAAGGCGAGGCTCGATACTTGCCTGCGCGCCTCTGGTCGTCGTCTCGATGTTGCTGATGTTCTACCCGTACAGCAACCCGAGTGAAACGGTGAGGTTCTGGTCGGTTTTTCTGTCGTATTTGCTGTTTTGTGCGGTGCAGTCTGTAATCATGATTCCATACTACTCGCTATCCAGCGAGATTACAGACGACTTTACCGAGCGCGCGAGGATGACCACGGTACGGTTGGGATTCTCGATTTTTGCGTCGATTGTCTGCGTTGCGGCGCCGGGGATGATTATCGACGCGTATGACGGGAACACGGGCTATATCGTAATGAGCCTTGTATTCGGCGCCATTTTCATGGTATTCGTCGGGATAACCGGCTTGTTTGCCAAGGAGGGGGTTCCGGCGCCAAAGAAGGTAGAGCGCTTGGATTTGAGGGGCCTGATCAAGCCGCTGCGCGTTAAGGTCTTCCGTCAGTACCTGGGCTTGTTTTTGTGCTGCCAGATAACGATGGCGGCCATGAGCGCGTTGTTTTTCTTTTACGTCGATTTCTACTTCTGCCGCGATGTGACGGCGCGCGGCGATTCCAGCATGACCGGTATGATAGGGGCGGCAATCATGTTCGGTATGCAGATAGTCGCGCTGCCTGCATATATGGCGCTCATCAAAAGGCGAGGCAAGATGACTGCGTATATTTCCGGATCGGTCATCTGGATAATCAGCGCGCTCTTACTTCTATTATTACCATCAGGCGCGGACGCTGCATGGTTATTCATCCTTGCGGCGGTCATGGGCTTTGGAATCAGCGGGCCGGGGCTTATCCCTCATGCGATATTCCCCGACGTCGTTGATGTAGGACATCTGCAGACGGGCGAGCGGGCTGCGGGGGCATATTCGGGGATAGCGAGTTTTATCAACACCGTTGCGCAAGCGATTGGTCTGGCTGTAGTGATGTATATCGTAGGCGCGACCGGTTTCACAGAGCGGGTCCCGGGCACGCCGCCAATTCTATCTCAACCGGAGAGCGCGCAGAAGGCTATCGTTTACATCATGGCGTTTGCACCGCTCTTGCTCATGTCTATTGGGATATTGATTTGTTCGCGCTACCGCCTGGACAAGAAGAACCACCAGAGGGTACTCGCCGCGATAGAAGGCAGTGGCGAGGAAAGGGCCGAAGTTTTAAAATCTCTGTAAATGCAGAATGCTGAATGGCAACTGTGCCCAACGGACACAGCGCCGAACCTCAAACATGTCATCACGAGCGGAGCGAAGGGGCTTGTTATTGAAGTGTGAGAACTGACCTTCGCTTCCTCGCATTCCGGATGCTAAAGGATTGTCCGCCAATGAAGAAAGTCAGGCGTCCCAACGGCTTTTTATACTTTCTAGTCTATATTCTAATATACCCGCTGCTGAAGCTTTTCTTCCGGTTGAAGGTGGATCGCAGCAATTATAAGCGGCCAACAGGACCCTTTATCGTGGTCTCCAACCACTCGTCATATTTGGACTTCCTGCTTGCGATGCTTGCTGTATATCCGCGGCGGCTCAATGCCGTGGCAGCGCAGAAATTCTTCCTTTACCGCCCGCTCGACAAACTGCTCCCGATGATGGGGGCAATTCCAAAGAATTTGTTCGATCCCGATATCCGCCCCATAAGAAGGATTAAAACCGTCCTGAAACGGGACGGCGGAATATTACTCTTCCCCGAAGGGCGCTGCTCGGTCGATGGTGCGTATACGGGCATGCATAAAGCCACCGGCAAACTGATCAAGAACCTTGGTGTTCCGGTCATTAGCTGCCATATCGAAGGAGGCTTCGTCTGTATGCCTTTCTGGCGGAAAGGCGTCAGGTTCGGACGCCTGAAGGTGAATCTTGCAGGCCTTTGCTCTGCTGAAGATTTAAAAGCATTATCAGTAGACGAGATCAACGCAAAAATCGATGCGCGGCTCAGCGGTATGGATGCAGATGTGCCGCATAAACCTTTTGGCACTTTCAGGTCGAAAAACCTGACGGAGGGTTTGCAGAACATACTGTATTGGTGCCCAAAATGCGGACAGGAGTTCAAAAACGTATCGGAAGGAAACAAAATAAGGTGTACGGCTTGTGGTAATATGGCGGAGATGGACCGCTTCGCGAGACTGACAGCCGCGCAGGATAGCATTGCGCCTGAGAGCGTCCATGTGTGGTACCGGGAACAGGTGCGCCACGAGATGCGAAAGCTGAACGAAGATATGAAGCCAATAAGCGCCTATGTCACAGTCCGGCAGCCTGCGAAAAAGACCGGCGGGGGTATGGACCAATGCGGGGGCGGGAGACTGAGTCTGGGGCCGGATGGGTGGCGTTTTGATGGGGACTTGTATGGGGAGCGTACAACCTTGTTCTTCCCGATAGACACTGTCCCTGCTGTACCATTCGACTCCGAAGACAACTTTCAGATATACGCGCACGGCAGTTTTTTCATGTTTACTCCCGAAGACGCGCGTGAATGTGCGAGGTATGCCACTCTGGGCGAATGCATGTACTGGCGCTTCGCGTCACGCGCACAGATGACGCCCGGCTACGACGGCGGGTTCAACGATGCATAACGAAGACGGGGGAGCACATCTTGCATCCCCCGTCCGTCTCATATACTTGGATAATTATACCGGTCCCTACCAAACCCCCGGTGAGTTAGTACATCCCGCCCATGTCGGGTGACGGCGCCATTGGAGCCGGCGGTTCCGGGATGTCGGCGACCAGGGACTCCGTCGTGAGAAGCATAGCGGCTACCGACGCTGCATTCTCTAGCGCGGAGCGGCAGACCTTCGTCGGGTCGACTATGCCTGATTTGATCATATCGCAGTACTCCTGCTTTGCGGCGTCGAAACCATAAGTCGGATCGTTGGAGTTTTTGATTTTGTCCAAAACGACCGCGCCTTCCAGCCCCGCGTTCTCTGCAATCTGTATGACAGGGCATTCCAAGGCTTTTGCGACCAGGACCATACCGGTCTTCTCATCGCCGGACGCCCCGTCGAGCAGCTTCTCTACGGCCTTCGCCGCTACGACGTAAATTGTACCGCCGCCGGAAACGATACCCTCTTCCACTGCCGCGCGCGTTGCGTTGAGGGCGTCCTCCATGCGGAGCTTTTTCTCTTTCATCTCAGTCTCGGTAGCAGCGCCGACCTTTATGACGGCTACGCCGCCGGAAAGCTTGGCGAGGCGCTCCTGCAGCTTCTCTTTATCGTAATCGGATGTCGTTATTTCGATCTCGCTCCTGATCTGGTTGACGCGGGCCTTGATATCCTCGGGCTTGCCGGCGCCTTCGACAATGATTGTGTTGTCCTTTGAGGATTTGACCTGGCGCGCGGTGCCGAGCATATCGACGTCCGCTTCCTTTAGCTCCATTCCAAGCTCGCTTGATATGACTTCTCCGCCCGTGAGCGCCGCGATGTCTTTGAGCATCTCCTTGCGCCTGTCGCCAAAGCCCGGCGCCTTCACGCAGAGGCATACGAATGTCCCGCGGATTTTATTCAGGATAATGGTCGCAAGCGCTTCGCCTTCTACATCTTCGGCGATAATGACCAGTTTCTTGCCTGCCTGAACGACCTTCTCAAGTATCGGGAGGATTTCCTGGATGTTTGAGATTTTCTTATCCGTAATGAGGATATACGGATCGTCGATGACTGCTTCCATCTTTTCCGCATCAGTGACCATATATGGCGTGACATAACCGCGGTCGAACTGCATGCCTTCGACCACTTCGGAGAATGTCTCTGCTGTTTTGGACTCTTCCACGGTGATGACGCCGTTTTGCGACACTTTATCCATTGCCTCCGCTATAAGGCGGCCGATAGTCTCATCGCTGGACGAAACGGCGCCGACGCGGGCAATATCCTCAGAACCGGATACGGGATTTGAATTATTCTTTATCGCCTCGACAGCGGTAACGACCGCTTTCTCAATACCTCTTTTCATGACCATCGGGTTCGCGCCGGCGGCCACGTTCTTGATGCCCTCGTGGATCATTGCCTGTGCCAGCATTGTCGCGGTGGTCGTACCGTCGCCGGCTACGTCGTTGGTTTTTGACGCGACTTCTTTGACCAGTTGCGCGCCCATATCTTCGAACGGATCTTTCAGCTCTATCTCTTTGGCAATCGTAACGCCATCATTCGTGATGAGCGGGGACCCGTACTTTTTGTCAAGGACAACGTTACGGCCCTTCGGGCCAATAGTCAGCCGCACGGTGTCAGCAAGCTGGTTGACGCCCTTCTCCAAAGCCCTGCGTGCGTCTTCTCCGTAAATGATCTGTTTTGCCATTAATAAACTACCTCCTGTTTAATTGTTGTTACCGAAATAACACGTTACTCGACTATCGCGAGGATATCGCCCTGACGCACTATTGTCAGTTCTTCACCGTCAATCTTGACCTCAGTCCCGCTATATTTACCCGTGATTATCCGGTCGCCTTTTTTAACGACCATGACCACATCATTTCCGTCGATCATGCCGCCCGGCCCGACCTCGATGACCTCATACACCTGCGGTTTCTCCTGAGCTGCGCTCGTGAGGATGATGCCTGCCTTTGTAGTTTCTTCCGCCTCGATTTGCTTGATAATAACGCGATCCGCCAACGGCTTCAATGTCATTAGTAGTACCTCCTTATATGATCTATCAAGATAGTCTTGCTGCGTTAGCACTCTCGACCAATGAGTGCTAACGCAGTATTAATAATAATGTAACTCAATATATTTCGCAACCGGTACTGTTACTGATATTCATGAATAATCACGAAAATATTGCGGATAATTCAAAATAACCCTGAAATCCTCGGCGAATCATCATATTTCTCAGGATATCTCCAAAATGCTACCTATCAGAATCAAAAAATGCAAGATTCTTCGGGAATATGAAGTTGATTCCGTTTGGTACAACATTAAAGGCGACACTTTTTGCAAAGATTGCCTCGCCGTCGATGTTGACAATGATTTCATGCCCGCACTCGATCTTCAGGGCGCCCCCCCTGAAATGCCTTATAACGCCGCTGAGCTCGCGAAACCGGCCTTTCGAGTATTTTCCAACTATCCGGGCGACTTTCAGGCGCGAAACGGCGTCGACCACGAGATACTCAAGGATACCATCATCCGGCTGGGCGTCGGGGACGGGATTGAAGCCCCCGCCGTAAAACCTCCCGTTACAGGCGCACACAAGGGTGGTTTTCTTGTCGATCAAAGTACCCTCGAATGTTATGCGGTATTTTTGCGCCACGCCCTTGACGACATTAACCACGAGCGCGACCACATAACCGGTCGCGCCGCCAATTATGGGTATTTTGCTGTATTTGTGGACGTCAGTGCCAACGCGCGCGTCGATGCCCACTGAGCAGATGTTGATACCATAGCGCCCGTTGCACTCGATGAGGTCGAGCGGGCGGACTATGCCGTTGGAGAGGGCTTCGAAGTCGTGGAATTTGCTGATGTCGCCCTGGCCGAACATTCTCAGGAAGTCGTTGCCTGTCCCGCACGGGTACTGGGTGATTGCAACATTGTCACGCAGCGCTGCCCCGTTGGCGCATTCATTGAGAGTGCCGTCGCCGCCGCAGGCGTAGACGTACAGCATATCCCCGGTTTCCGCCTCCTCTGCAACTTTCCGGCACGCATCCATGGGGGCTTTGGTGAGGTACACTTCGCAAGGGTCCGACGTGCTGTCCGCGAACGCCCGTATTGCGCGCTCGATTTCTTCTATGCGCGTCTTCTTCCCTCCGGATTTCGGATTAATAATGAATAAGTGCTTCTTGATTTTCAACGCCCCCCAACACTGGAAGCAAACCGACGTATAGCGTGAAGAGCAGGTTACAAATCATCGGTTATTGACCGGCAACGCGCTATTGCGGCTGTCTGAGCCCGTGAACGCACAAACTGAAAACGCCCGATGGGTCGCGGGGCGGGGCCCCGCGTTAGTAGTACATATACAAATCGCATTTTATCATACCGTTGTAGAGCTTGCGCTTTTTGACTGCTGACTTGCCGAACGAACGCTCGAATCCGACATGCGACGACAGTATGTAAGATTTCCACCCGTCGAGTTCTCGCACCTTCTTGCCGAAGGCTTTATATATTTCCTCCGCCTCGCTTGGCAGCAAGACCCTCTCACCGTAAGGGGGATTAGTCATAATGACCCCATCCGGATCGCCGCGCATGAAATCGGCGGCATCGGCGACATCAAACCGGACATGGCCGGAAACGCCTGCGCGTTTCGCATTATCGCCCGCGACAGCTACGCATTTCGGGTCGATATCGCCTCCCCATATATCGTAACTATTGTGGTATTCGCCGGCTTTTGCCTCATCTGCGGCGTCCGCCCATATTTTCTTGTCCAGCCAGACCCATTTCTGGGCGGCGAACCCGCGGTTCAGGCCGGGCGCCCGATTGGCCGCCGCGAGCGCTGCCTCGATAGGTATTGTGCCTGAGCCGCAGAACGGGTCGCACACAGGGCCGCGGCCGCGGTATCTTGACAGTTTCACAATTGCCGCCGCCAGCGTTTCGCGGATTGGCGCCACATTGCCGACAGGTCTGTAACCGCGTTTATGAAGGCCCGCGCCCGACGTGTCTATGAACAGCGATGCTGTGTCGTTCATTATCTGGAACTGCACCTGGTACTTCGCGCCTGTTTCCTTGAACCATTCGGTTTTGTACTTCGACTTTAAACGCTCGACAATTGCCTTCTTTACTATCCTCTGGCAATCGGGTACGGAATGCAGTTTCGACCCCAGCGTGTGGCCTTTTACGGGGAATGAGCCATCTGCGGGGATATACAACTCCCATGGCATCGCCCTGACTCTCTCGAAAAGCTCGTCGAAGCTCGCTGCGCCGGATACGCCAACGACCAGCAAAACACGCTCGCCTGTGCGAAGACTGATGTTGGCCTTTGCGATATCATGCTCCGAACCGGAAAACAGGACCTTCCCGTTCTCCGCTTTCACAGCATCAAATTTGAGCTGTCTCAGCTCATCCGCGCAAAGCCCTTCAAGGCCGAATAAGCACGGGACACAGAAGTCAAGTTGCATAAACTCTCCATCTATCGCGTCTTAAGCTCCTCCACCATCCTCGCTATTTCCGGCTTCGACTCTTCCATCTGTTCGTCCCAGTCGCCCTCATAGGAAAACGCGAGCTCGCCGCCGGACTTGATCCTCCGGATATAGCCGTCGAACATGCTGTAATCCCGCTCGTATACATGGAAGCTGTTTGCGCGATGCGTGTAAGTGCCGATTGGTAAACCGATTTCATCCGCGATCCTCTTTTGCAGCATAATCAGGGCGAAAGCGTTCATGAATGTAGCCTTGGTCGCATCGTTCGATCTGAAAAGGACCTTGCAGTGCAAGGAGCCGCCGCGAATGAAGTACTGGAGGTGCTGAAGGCAGGCCGGCGAGTCGGTCGACCGGTCGCTATCCGCGCGTACCAGAATGACGGCCCTGCGCGACTCCGGGTTTCGCTTGAGCTCGCCAATCACCCAGGGAATCTGATCTTTCATACGCAGATGGTATGTATACTCCCATTTCCCCCGGTCGACCTCAAAATCCAGAATCCCGTCGAGGATCTCCTGTCTGTACTGCTCCAGCGAGCGCGGCTCTGCAATGAACAGTTTGCTTATCATTGGCTCTGAAAGAGGGTTTTCAACAACTATAGTCATTGAAGCTTCCTTTTGCCGGGTGTCGTAATCCGGGCACGGCAGCTCTTCATGGTTCATGTACAGCGCTTCAAGCGCGTTGTGATAAGCTTCGGGGAGCGTTGCCCCCTTGACAAAATGCTCAAACATAAACTTGCTCCTTCTTTGAACGTGGATTGCTATTTCTATAAAGGACAAACGAGTACTTGATTCTGCAGGCTTCATGCGTTTTGCTCGCGGATTTGTGTAGCAAGGGCAGCAGATTAACAGACCGTAACACATGGTCATAGGACGGCGACTCATAGACTATTGACCACTCCGGTAGCTTATCCAGATTCGGGAAAAACGTGTCGGACCTTGGAATTGCTGCGATTTTCGTGATATATGCGTTTGTGCAGAATTGCAGGAATTGCCTGTAAATGTCGCCCCCTCCCACAACAAACACTTTATCCTGGTCGTAATCGGAAATCTCATCCATCGCTTCTTCTATTGAATGCACGACACAGGCTCCATCGGCTATGAAGTTTCTATCCCTGGACAGCACTATGTTCCTCCTGCCGGGCAGCGGGGATCCATAATATGCTTGTCCTTCGTCTCTGCCGCCTTGTGGCCGCTGATTGGGGAAGCCCTGATATGTTTTCCTTCCTGCAATAATCACTCCGTTTTTCGTCAGCTTTGCGAAGTTTTCCCTGTCTTCCGGTATCACTATCGGTTGCGTGCCATTAATCCCGATACCAAAATCGCTGTATACCGCGGCGATGATATTCATGCATTGCTATCCTTCCGGAAGAATCATATGTAGAGGAGGCTGGGAGTAGTATATAATCTGTGTTAAATAATAACAATAGTAATCCCATTATTATGCCGTTCCAAATCGCTGTCGCGCCGCAAGTCGTCGCAGACCTGAAATGCTTTCAGGGTGGCTTCATCGAAAATGGAGAAATTCTCTCCGGTGATAAAGTACTTGATCAGATTTTGCTTCTTTTGACGTTCAAGGTATTTTCGCGCTTCGATGCGTATCGCGCCTCCTTTGCCCGAAGAGCCATACCCGTGTATGAACTTGATGGCAGACACACCCATGGGCTTGGCATTTCTGATATTATACGTTATCGAGCGAATCGCATCATCGGTGGTTGGCATACCTGATTTTAGATTCACTTCTCTTATGATCCCGCTTATAATCTCAGACCTCCCTGACATTCCACATTGACTCTTTTCACGGATTGTACCATTAATCAGGTTCTATGTGCAAGCGATTACCTTGTTATTGACAAGCAATCTATTATCATGTATTTTGATAAAGCATAACGATGGGGAAGAGTATCGAAGTGGTCATAACGAGCCGCACTCGAAATCATGTTACAAGTGCCAAAAAGTGAATAAATATTCCGTGGAGGGGTATCGAAGTGGTCATAACGGGGCTGACTCGAAATCATGTTACAAGTGCCTAAAAGTGAATAAATATACTG
>Ga0082212_10001653_pt1 | contig 32791 bp, 28 predicted proteins | sample TergutNt197P3_FD_71548 | JGI IMG/M metagenome (GOLD analysis project Ga0082212, IMG submission 71548) | Neocapritermes taracua P3 segment gut microbial communities from Petit-Saut dam, French Guiana - Nt197 P3 | ecosystem: Host-associated > Arthropoda: Insects > Digestive system > Gut ... | reverse complement strand
ACTCAATATTTTCAATAGTTTAATGCAAAATCACAAAGAAAAATACTAACAAATATACTAACATTTTTGACCCCTTGGTTGGCACGTTCGAACGGCATCCAAGACCACAGTGTAGCCTCTGGATTTTTTTTGTCAAACATCTCAGCAACAGTCATCAATTGCACCATGTGTAGGGTACATCATGATCATTTTTGACCCTATATAGCCATAGTATATCTGACCGTCCGCCCTGCGCCATGCCTAGATATTTTGCCTTCGCCAAGCAACTCGTTGATCATCTTGATTGCCACAAACTTGGATTGGCCTGTCACCTGCTCTACGTCTCTTCGGGTCAGAGAACCCTTTTCCTTGAGCAATGCCAGTATCAGTTCTTCCTTGTTCCCATTTCCATTTGTAATGACTGTTGCAAGGTACTTCATCTTAGGCAACGTAACCACAAAGGATGCAGGGGCCGGGCGGAAAAGAGGCTTTTGCAGGCTCCCCTCGTAGCTCTCCAAAATTCTCAATATCCCCGTTCCGTATGCCTCAATCAACTCCAGGCGGTAGAAATTTTTTGCAACCGTAGTATTTCTCGGTTGCGAAACGCCGCCAAGCAAATCCTCCATCGTTAGGCCCTTCACCAGTCCGCCGAGGGACACAAATTCGATCCTGTTGTCAAAGATGTTGACGATAGTGCTTCCTGAATAGTCATAGTCGCGATGCACAAAGGTGTTCAAAAGGGCTTCCCGCAGGGCATATTTGGGATAGTCGGGGGAATCTATGCGTTTCAGGCCCTCGAATGTTGAATTTTGATGGTTGGCCAGTTCTAGGTAATCAAATACTTCATCCATCTGCTTCAGGATGGAGCCAAAAAACTCTTTGCGTGCCTTAAATTTAGTTTTGCCAATCCCATCGTAGGTAGCGCATTTGGTGCTGTGTCCGCATTGGTCAGAAAAAAGCAGGGCAGTATTGGTAAAGTAGCCATCCGAATCTATCAAACCAAGCGACCGTTTGTTGTTTTCGTTGAAACCGACACCGTATTCTTTGAAATAACTTTCAGCGTAGACAAAGGTCAAGTCCTGAATGGCAGAGCGTGCCTCATCAAAGACCGCACCGTCACTATCGCGGAGCATCTGGCGGATGGCATCCTCAGTTGCGGGTACAGACGAAACCCCGTGCCGGACGAATATCCCACCCGGCTTGATGCCTTTGTCCGTCAAATGATACGGGCGTTTTGTGCCACGCAGCACAGCCACCCTGATGACTTTTTTCTTGCCCTGCGAAATGGCTTCAATGGTGGTGTATGCAGTCAAATCAGGTTTGATGCCATCCCTGATCATGTTGCCGACTTGAGCCATTGTTTCCTCAGCATTGGCCACGCCCACAACAGAGCCATCCTTTGCCACGCCAACAAAAATTTCTCCGCCATCGGTATTGGCAAAGGCTATGATGCCCTTCTTGAAATCAGCGGTGACTTCCCGCTTTAGTTCTACCTGTGAGCTTTCTTCAAAAGGCCGCACGATGGTCTCCGCAATCGACATAATCGTTTATATCGTTATTCTACAACGATTCTCAAACGATTGCAAACTGGTTTTATACCTCAAAAAACCTATTTGGGGTCAAACAAGATCATCCGATAATCGACATAATCGTTTGTATCGTTTGAACGCAACGATTCTAAAACGATTCAATCGGTTGCCCGTGAACTTGCGCCAGTGTTGGGGTACGTCGAATGAAGAAACTTCTTCAAAGTCATCGATAAAGCCGTGATCGTCTGCAACAACAGCGGCCATGAGGTTTCTCTCGATTTTGTTAAGGTCAACAAAATCGTGGGAGCAGGCGCAACATCAATGTCTGTAAAAGATTTTGAGCTATCAACAATATCAGGCAAATGCCACTGGTCAAAAATCAGAACCAGACTTAGCTAATTTCTGCCATCTTTAGTCTTGATTGCTCCTGGTGGAGCCAGGCCTGCTGGTCTGCCGTCAGGCCCCTGCTTATCGTCTGGGCTGCAGCCTGTCTGCATTTGACCAATAATTGGCGGTCGCGCACCAGGTCAGCAACCTGAAAGCGGGGAATGCCGGACTGCTTTGCTCCAAAAAATTCTCCAGGCCCCCTTATTTCCAGGTCTTTCTGGGCAATTCGGAAACCATCCGATGTCTGGGCAAGGGCCTCCAGGCGGTCAGTTTCACTGTCAGAGACCATTATGAAGGTGCCTCCATATTCTCCACGTCCAACCCTGCCCCTCAACTGGTGCAACTGACTGAGGCCAAAACGCTCGGCATGATCAACAACCATAACCGTGGCGTTAGGCACGTCCATTCCAACTTCGATTACCGTAGTAGCCAGGAGTATGCGGGCGCGTCCTTCCACAAAGTCTGACATGCGCTGGGTGAGTTCGTCAGTCTTTAGCCGCCCGTGTACGATGGCGATAGAAATATCCTGGAACCGTGAACGCAGGTATGCTTCCATCCTGGTGATGTCTCGGAGGGATACTTTTTTTTGACTCTCGCTCTCGGAGGTGTCAATGGCAGGGCTGACCACAAAAGCCTGCCTCCCGCATGATAGCTCCTGCTCAACAAGGTTCCATCCTCTCTCGGCCTTCTCGGTGGAAAAGTGATAGGTTTTCACAGGCTTTCGCCCAGGGGGCAGTTCGTCCAGCACAGACTGGTCGAGGTCTCCAAAGATAGACAGCGCCAGGCTGCGAGGTATCGGAGTGGCACTCATCACCAGCCAGTGTGGGTCAATGCCCTTGTCCTTGATGGCCTCCCTCTGTTTGACCCCGAATCTGTGTTGCTCGTCTACCACTATCAGGCGCAGATTGCAAAAGGATACCTTTTCCTGAAACAGGCTGTGGGTGCCAATTATGTAAGTGGCTTGTCCATTGGCGATGCGTTCATTGGCCTGACTCTTTTCAGTAGTTTTCATTGCTCCGAGCAGCAACTGCATTTTGTGGCCGTCTGCATCCAGGAGTTTAGAAAAACTGGCGGCGTGTTGCCTAGCCAGAACTTCTGTGGGAACCAATAATGCAGCCTGTCCGCCTGTTTCTGCTGTCATCGCCATTGTGAGAAAGGCCACGAGGGTTTTGCCAGACCCTACGTCACCCTGCAACATGCGGTGCATGATCTGGCCGGAGGTGAGGTCCTGCACAATCTCCTTAAAGGCAATGCGCTGTGCATTTGTGAGGCTGAAGGGCAAAAATGACTTAAGTTTGTTTCTGAGTTCCGCTGAAGTCTGGATTTTGTGGCCTGAGCGGTTTAGTCTGCCTGTGCGCCGGAGTTCGATTCCAAGTGCAAAGGCAAATAGTTCTTCTGTAGCAAGCCTCTGGTGGGCTGGAGTCTGACAATCCTCAAGGTCATTCTGGTCACAGTCGTCAGGCGGGTTATGTAGGAGGCGTAGGGCAGCCATCGTGTCAGGCAATCCCCTGGATAGCTCTAACGGCAAAAATGTAGTTGGACATTCGACTTGCTGGATGGCTCGGTCAATCAATTTTTGTCTGGCCTTGCCTGTCAAGGCAGCGATACGGCGATAAATGGGCAAATATCTTGCTATGAATGGGTTTTCCCCTGGCCCTCCCATCATCTCCTTTTGGCTTGCTATGCGTTCCCAGGCAGGAGACCTCATTTCAACGCCGTGACGGCCATGAGAAAGGGTACCCCAAACTAAAATGGTATCACCCTGTTTTAATGTCCTGGATAAATAGGGCTGGTTAAACCAAATCAGGCGTATAGTCCCGGAATCGTCTCCGAGCAGTGCTTCTGAAAGGGGCATCCTCTGGATACGAGAGTTGCTTTGCCGGAAGTCCAGAATATTGCCCATCAAGGTAACGATGGTACCCTTGCCAACGCCGGATCGCTCATGAGAGGCATCAAGCCCAACCACTCTCTCAATGGGTATGATACTGCCACGATCTATGTAGCGGTAAGGCAGACCCCATAGGAGGTCTTCTATGGTATGAAATCCTGCATTGGCAAGGATTTCAGCCAGTTTTTCCCCTACGCCGCTAAGGGCAGTAAGTTTGGAGGCCAGGGGGAGTCGCATTGGGCAATGGAAATGCTCTTTGAAACAGTGTACAGCACACGACCTCCAGATTCAACATCAGCATCAAGCCAGTAAATCTCGGTATACCCACCAGAATTGAGTTTGGAACCTGAACAGAAAGACAGTGAACGCTACTTCATGGCCTCTAGTGCAATGTAACACTTAAATGTTGCATTGCACTAGGGTCGGGATTTGCTCGCAAATCACGACCGCTAGATGCTTGCAGGGCGGACTTGCTACGCCGTTAAGCAAGCATCTAAAGCGTTACAATGTACTAGGTGTTTGCCGTGTGAGTACGCAGTCACAACTCGAGAAGATACTTGGCACCATGGGTCAAAAAGCCAAAGCCCAGCCCTGATGAAACCGACTCCTTCCAAAACGGGTGCTTGAAATGCACTGCCAGGAAATCTACACTTATTCTTTCAACAACTGTATTCAAAATCATTGACACGTTCCGCGCTAATGACACCATCCGACCAGCAAGCCTTTTGCAAACAAAATAGTTATGAAACCTGCCTGGCTTCGGAGGAAGCAACAGAAGATTTAGGTTCAACCCTTGCTGTGCAGACTCCACCCGGCGGCACATGGCTCCTGAAAGGCGAACTGGGAACTGGCAAGACAACTTGGACACGAGGGTTTGTGGCTGGTCTGGGTGGGGTACCATGTCAAGTATCATCGCCCACTTTTTCTGTACTACACCGCTATGAAGTTTCCAGGGGCCTGGTCTATCACATAGACCTATATCGTCTGGGGGCTTCTGGAATCTGGGCACTTGGCCTGGAGGACACAATCACCGTTGAGGATTGGCTGGTAGTCGAATGGGCAGGAAATGAAGGTCCGTGGGTATCAGACTGGGTCTCTAATCTGGAGCTATCATGTACCCCAGGAGGCAGAACAGCCACCTGGGGTGGTGCCATACTGGGAATGGTGTTGTAGGGAACAGGGATTGTAGACGAGCCGCTGCCTTCCCCAATTACGAATAAAATTCGTGTTAATTTTTATTAAATTTAATTTTCAAAAATGCTTTATATTCATGGCAAATTGTTTAATTAAATGATTTTATAATCATCAGAATATTTGGATGGCATTTCAAAAATATATTGAAATAGCCTGATCCTCCTGTAACAATGGTCAATTGGAGGCAATCAATGTCAAAATTAGAAATAAGTTCTCATTCTGGTAAGGATTTTTCTGGTGATGCCCTTGTGGTACCAGTTTTTTCAGGCAGGGAACGCCATCGCCTTCCGCTGGCAGTCAGTAAGGTAGTTCGTCAGGTTATGGATGAGGCCGACTTCAAGGCTGACTATCTGGAAATAGTCCCCTTGCACCATCCAAACGGAGTTAAGGGATGTCGCTGGATATTACTCGTGGGATTGGGAGAGGAAGAAAAGGTTACCCGAAACAAAATACGAAAAGCTCTTGGAACCGCGGTGCGCCATTGCCACAAAAAAGGATGGAAGTCTGTAGGATTGCTCGCACCTTCTACATCAAACATTGGTCATGATCTTGTGCAAGAGGCTGCACTGGAAGGTGCGCTCCTGGCCGACTATGATTTTTCGTCATATCGCAGCAAGCCAGAGTCCAGGCAGATTGAAAAAATGGAATTGTTTACAAACAGTGAAGACACCCGTAAGATACGCCGCCGTCAGGACATCATTGAAATCGGCGTTGCCGCCAACCATTTGGTGCGAGACCTGGTCAATACTCCGGCGGCCGACCTATATCCAGAAAGCTTTGCAGTAAAAGCTAAGGAATTGGCGGCCCAAAATAAGGTTGCCGTAGATATTCTCACTCCAGAAGAATTAGAAAATGGCGGATTCAGAGCGTTACTGGCGGTTGGAAAGGGGTCTGTTCACTCTCCGCGCGTAGTCAAACTCGAATATGCTCCATCAGAAAAACCCAAAAAGCACGTAGTACTTGTTGGTAAGGGCCTATGCTTTGACTCCGGTGGTCTCTCGCTCAAGGATGCCACTGGGATGGAAACAATGAAAGACGACATGACAGGTGCTGCCATAGTTCTGGCCACTACAATAGCGTGTGCCAAGGCCGCACTTCCTGTCAGGGTGACAGCCATTTGTGGCTTGGTTGAAAATATGCCTGGCTGCTCAGCTTACAAGCCCGGTGACATACTTCGCTCGAGAAGTGGAAAGACAATCGAAGTCTTAAACACCGATGCCGAGGGCAGACTGGTTCTCGCGGACTTACTACACTGGGCGAGTGAAATGGGGGCAGACCATGTCATAGATCTCGCCACCCTCACTGGAGCCTGCATGGTAGCACTGGGCGATAGCGTATCTGCTGTTCTGGGGACGGATCAAAGACTAATAGAGCAAATGCTGGATGCCAGCGCCAGTGCTGGGGAACACCTGTGGCAACTCCCCCTGGTGGAGGAATACAGGGATTCTCTCAAGAGTAATATAGCCGACATCAAGAACATTACCAGCAACAGATATGGCGGTACCATCACCGCCGCCCTGTTCTTAAAGGATTTTGTAGGCAATTCATCCTGGGCGCACGTTGACCTGTCAAGTGCGTGGGCAACAGCAGAAAAAGACTACCGCACTCCAGGTGGAACTGGCGAAGGCCCCCGATGGCTCCTGGAATGGATTGCCGGATAAAAATGTCTCCAAATTTGTATTAACAGGGTGGTTTCAATTTGTTTACCGAAACCACCCGTTTTTTCTATTGCAGTCTCCATTGAATAGCCCAATAGTTAAATTGGTAGCTTTCATACACTTGGAGAATGTAATATGGAACACATCGGGACTCTGACCAAGGCCGACTTGTCAAGGCACCTCATGGACAAGCTGGAGATTTCCAAAAAGGATGCCGACCTCCTGGTCAACACTTTCCTGAAAAGTGTTATTTCGTCGCTTCGAGCTGGCAATGGGGTTGAATTGCGCGGATTCGGTAGCTTCAGGTTGAGAAACAGGAAGTCTCGCATGGGACGTAACCCCAGGAGTGGTCAGTCGATACATGTACCGTCCAAGCAGGTCGTTTATTTCAAACTAGGGAAAGAGCTTCGCGCCAAGCTGGTCGATGACAACGCTTGATACGGGTATAGTCAACGCACTTTACAATCGTAACAGCATGGGCAGATTGCTTTGGCAGTCCACCCACAAATGCGTGTTGTTCCGGTTTTGAAGGGCCGTGACTATAGCTGTATACCAAACTTGTCTCTATACAATAGCGGAATCAGTCTTCAGACCCTTTTATCTGAGGCAACCTTTTTAGTCCCAGAGCGAGACCTATTGCAAGTACGGCCCTGATGCACAAAAACTGCATCGAAAAATTTCTTACTTTGGTGTAGTTGTTCCTTAATGTTTCCAATTGTTGGGGCGATGTGCGCTCAATTGAAAGTTGCGCCTGTAGGGATTTCAGTTTTGGCGTGGCCACAAAAGAACTTGCCATACAAAAAATCAAGGCCACGGTACTCGCCGCAATCCATAGCCTGAACGGGCCAATGACTTCCTTGTCAGTAGTCTCATTTAGCCAGCGGGGCAGCCCCGACAGAAGAAGAGATCCCGCAAAGGCTATCCAGGCACCAGTATCCACGTAGAAGCCCGAAATAATATTCCGAAAGGCAAGATGTATTATTACTAATAATAGCCATACCAGCAATAAAGCTGCTGACGTAATGTCAAATACCCTTGTGGTATTAGAAATCACTGTAGGGCTTGCCTTCCAGACTGATACCCTCGGCACCACTCCTAACGTTCCAGATACCAGCTTCTCCGTCCGGGCTGTCGGGGTCTGGAGGTTCAATTTCCAGAACCCACATCTTGTCAGACCTGGCAACAGGGTCGAATGGAATTTCCCTGAGATACCGCTTATCGGCTTCCCGCACCATATCTTCCAGGCTGGCCGGGTACTTGCCCCGATCGGCCTTAAACTGTTCCAGCGCATGTCTCATTATTTGCAAATTTGCTAACAGGACTGTCTCTGCGGCAGAGCGGCGGTGGTGCCGATAGCCAGCGACCCCTATTGTCGCCAAAATAGCCAGGATGGTCATGGCCAAAAGTATTTCCATCAGAGAAAAACCCTGATCCCGTTTCATTTTTCCACCTTGATAACCAAATGCTTCAATAGCGCAATACGTTTCACGACATATAGCTATTTACGTTTTTGTTGTTCACTTAACGGCGAGCCAAGCCCGCCTATGAACAACAAACGGCCATGATTTGCAGGCAAATCCTGGCATATAGCAGTTCAACTACAAAAAGTTGAACCGCTATATCCCATCTTAGCCTAATCATTTTTCGCAAACCTCATTGACCTAATAAAAATTTCTGTCAGACAGTTTTTCAAGTCAAATTTCTTTCAAGTGAATATTATTCGAACGAGGGGCAGATTTTTTTCGATTGTGCCCCAAACAGCGTTCAGATAAATCGTTTGTTGTCAGCAAGGGTTTTCTTTGGGCTTGACAAGCTCTTTGGAACAGTCTAGCCTATTAATCTAGCCTGAATGTTTCACGGGAGATAGACATGCAGACCCAATGGGCGATTCAAAATGCCAAAAACCAATTCTCCAAAGTTGTTGATACTGCCCTTCTGGGGACTCCCCAGGTCGTAACAAGAAGGGGTATTCCCGTTGTTGTTGTTGTATCTGCCGAACAATTTAGTCTACTTACCAACAAAGACCAAGCTGACAATGGCTTTGCCAGATTCCTCTTGTCAATGCCTACAGGGACAGAAGATTCAGATGCCGATAATGCTGTTGGACAACATGCCCTTGAACTGAGGGAGGTAGAGTTCTGATGTATTTACTCGATACGATGGTTCTATCTGAATTGAGGAAGCGGAAACGTCACCCTGGTGTGACGGCATGGATTTCAGACAAACCTGACCGAGAACTTTTTATTAGTGCGGTCAGCGTTGGAGAGATCGCCAGAGGGATAGCACAACAGGAAAAAAAGGACAAGGCGTTCGCCGCAACACTGAGGCACTGGCTAGAAAAACTGCTGCTGCTCTACAGCGATAGGATACTGCACGTGAACATTCCCATAGCTAAAAGGTGGGGAGAGATGAGCGCACAGGTGAATAATGCTGGGGCAGACATATTGATTGCTGCCACAGCGATTGAGCATAACCTAAACATTGTTACGCGCAATGAAAAGCACTTCAGCCGGACAGGAGCCAAAACGATTAATCCCTGGGGGTCCCTACGTGCCAATGATTGGTGAGACACCTAACCAGGAGTAAATTAATGATTTTGAAGGGCTATGACTATAACAGTTCAACAAAAAAAACTGCTATAACTCCCACCATTCCGGTTCCATCGGTTTGGGCGGGCCGGGAATTAGCTCCATCAGCCATGTTCTGACATCTTCGATGCCCGTTTTGTCGAGGGCAGAAATTATTGATGCATGGGGATAACGGCGTTTCAAGTCCAGACGCTGAGGGCGAGTCAGGCGGTCAGCCTGATTGAGTATAAGAAGACGCGAATGGTCTTTGCAACCTATCTCGCGCAAGGTTGCCCCAACTACCTTAAGGTGTTCATCTAATTCCGGATGTGCGGAGTCTGTGACTACAAGGAGTGCGTTGGCTGCTTTGACCTCGCCCAGAGTAGAACGAAAGGCGGCTACCAACTGATGAGGCAATTTTCTAATAAAGCCCACCGTATCAGATATTAAAGCATGTTTTGGCAGACAAGTGTCTGCATCATTTCCCAGCCATGCCTTGCGGGTGGTTGTATCCAGGGTAGCAAAGAGCATATCTTTTGGCTCACCTTCACCTGTAAGGGCGCGAAGCAGAGTGGTTTTTCCGGCATTTGTGTATCCAACGAGCGAGACTCTGGGCAAGTCAGGCCGCCTGCTGCCTCTTTGGGTTTGATGGATGCGCTCCAGGTGTTCTAACTCTCGTTTTAGTTGTTTAATGCGTAGCCTCGTCATCCTGCGGTCAACTTCTATCTGCGTCTCACCAGGCCCACCCCTGATGTTCAGGCCGCCTACCTGTCTTTCCAAATGAGTCCAGGCTCCCTTTAAGCGCGGCAGTTCATATTCATACCTCGCCAGTTCGACCTGTGCCCGTGCTTCCCTTGTCTGGGCGCGTTGTTCAAAGATAGTGAGAATCAGTCCCGTGCGATCCATTGCCTTTAGACCTGTTATCTTTTCAATATTCCTTACCTGGCCGCCCGACAGCTCATCATCGCAAATCAAGTGAGATGCATTATGGCTTCTCGCTTCCTCTATCACAGAGCGTAATTGCCCACTGCCATAAAAGGTTCTGGGATCAATCAGGGTGCGCCTCAGCACACGAGCACCAACCGGCTCCATGTTGCACGAGCGCGCCAGTTCCTCCAATTCCAAAAGATGGTCGTGAATGACCCTCATTTCGTCGGCTGGCCCTTGCTTGGCTATCAACAGACATTTATGTTCCATGTGTGCTAAAACCCCGAATCAGCTTTTTGTCGCAAACCCGCAAACCATTGTTAAGTGATGTCTGACAAACAAATCCTCATATACGTATATCAGTCTAATGCTTTTTGAGTTAAACTATCCAATGTAAAGATTATGGTGGACTGAGACGATGAGTTAGTTCAGAGTGAGAATGCTATGGCACTGTTTGGTTTCGGCAAAGACAAACAAAAAGAAGAGGCAGATCCTACTGTTCTGGCATACATGGAGGATGCCCAACGGACAAAGTCTCCAGCGATGATTATTGACCAGCGCAAAAATGAAATTCCCTGCACAATCATGGCCGTACAGGAAGGGGCTGGCACGCTTCAGCTACAACTCAATGCACATTTGCTAGCCGAAAAAGGTACAAAAATTACCTTCATTATCATTATCGACAATATGAGAATAGGTGGAGCAAGTAAAGTCCATGAAGCTAAGCCCGGCAGTGCTGTCATTGATATTCCGGCATCGCTCGAACTAATGGAGCGGCGAAAAAAACAAAGAGCAAAAATAAATCCCAGGGAAGGCACGACATGTATTCTCTTATCGGGACTCTTTGATGGCATTGGCATTACTGGTTTGGTCGAAAATATGTCAGAAAATGGGGCCAGAATAAAAGTAGAAAAGGCGTTAGAAGTACCGTCTGAAAAGCCGATCAAGGTCACCAGCCGGAACGTACAAAACGGACAGATATTTCCAATTCTGAAAGTCAGTAAAATTCCCCGTTGCGTTGCCACTCTGGAAGGGGCAGCTAAATTAATCTATTCAGAGGTCACGAGCGGCACAACATATATTGGCATTTCCTTTGAAGAAATGAAAAGCGAGTTTGCAAAGCTCATCAGCAATTTTGTAACGAGCCGGACAAGTCCACCACCAAACTCTCTGCCGCCAAAGTCCAGGCGCAGCTTCGCCGAACCAGCGGGACTTTCTGATCCAAAAGATGAAAAAACCATAGAGCTTAAGGAGCCAAAGGAGGCAACTGCAGGCAAGGAAGCCAAGACTGTACCCCCAACGGCTCCTGCTGCAGAAAAATCTGCTCCATTGTCAGATACGGTGAATGCCCCGCCAACAGTTGACTCAACTCCCAAAGAAGAGCAGGAAACAAGTAATAATATTACAGTGCCAGATTTAGTCCCTGAGGCAGGTGGTGATTCAATCGTTGGTGCAGACAGTGAAGAAGAAATTATTGACCTTCCACCCAGACCAGTGCCCACTCCTCTCCAGAAGTTAAAACGCAAAGCAAGGACTATTGTATTATTTGGTGCGGATGAGGAATTGTTGGTACAAATGCTCCAGGCTGAAGGCTATGGGAAAATAATATGTCCCCTTGGCATGGAAGAATTAATGGAAGTCATCCCACCCGCAGGGACTGGACTGCTCCTGCTGGACTTGTTTATGTCCTTTGATGAGTGCATGGCCATAGCCGGTGGGTTATTGAACCACATAGCTGACCCGCCGCCTGTAATCCTGATTTCAGAAAATAACCAGGTAGGAGTTGGAGACACACTGGAAGCCCAAAGAATTGGAATATCCCTGGTGCTGCCCAGACCCCTGAAGATCAATGATGCACTGTTCAACAAAATGGAAGAACTGATGGGGATTTAATTTGCTTTTAAGCAATTTAAACTTTTCAAAGTTGAATTTGCGTTAGCAATTCAATGCCCTCCCATAGGCGGCACGTGCAGCTTCGGGAAAACCTTCATTTAATGTAGGGTGTGGGTACATTGTTTGTATTAAAGCATCCAGAGTCAACTGACCCGCAAGAATGGCTACGCTTGAAGCCACCAGTTCTGTTGCCTTCGGTCCGATAATGTGGATTCCCAATATCTTTTTGGATTTTGAATCAGCTACTACTTTGATGAAGCCTTGAGGTTCACCCATAATATTGGCCTTTGCCATGGGCATGAACGGGAAGGTGCCTATCTGGATGTCATAACCCTTTTCTATTGCAGTTTTTTCTGACATCCCGATGCAGCCCACTTCAGGGTCACAGTAGGTGCAACTCGGTACACGTCCATAGTCAATGGCATGTGGTTTAATATCAACCCCCAACTCCATTGCCGCATGTTCTGCTGCCACAATACCTTCGTCAGATGCTACGTGGGCCAGCATTGGAGTCCTGACGATGTCTCCAATGGCATAAAGCCCAGGCTCATTTGTCTGCATGAACTCATTTACTGTAACTGCACCTCGATCCAGTAATGCAGCAGTGTTTTCCAAGCCGATACCACTGGTGGCTGGTTGTCTGCCAACGGCAACGAGGAGGCAGTCACTTTCCACTGCACCCGCCTTATCGCCCTCAAGAATACAGACTAGCTTATTTTCTGGACGTTCCACGCCTGTGATTTTTGTTTTTGTTCTGACATCTATTTTGTAGGGCTTAACAAAAATTTTTGCCAACTCAGCTCCTATCGCGGGATCTTCCAACGGTAAGAGCTGATTCATAAACTCAACCAGTATTATCTTTGAGCCGAGGCGGCTGAATATGCTGGCAAACTCAACCCCTATCGCACCTGCACCCAGAATGACCATGCTCTTCGGCAGTTCGGACATATCGAGTGCATGGTCACTGTTAAGTATTCGCCGACCATCAACTTCAAGTCCTGGCATGTCTTTAGGCGTAGAACCGGTCGCCAGGATTATTTTTTTTGCCTCATGAATTTCTTCTTCCACCCTTACTTTTCCACCGCCCAGTAGCTCACCAAATCCTCTTATTACAGTCACCTTGTTTTTTTTCATCAGGTACTCGATGCCTTTGGCATTTTTCAGGATGATACGTTTTTTGCGCTTGATGATGGTTGGCAGGTCTGCCAATAATGCATGGGTATCAAGGCCGCTGATGCCAAAATCTGCTGCCTGCTGAATCTGTTCAAAGCGATGAGCAGATTCGAGCCATACCTTTGCTGGAACGCAGCCGCGGTTCAGGCACGTGCCCCCAAGGGCAGAATCTTTTTCTACTATCGCCGTATTCATGCCAAGCTGAGCACCGCGGATAGCTGCAATATATCCACCCGGCCCTGAGCCAATGACGATCAGATCATAGTTAGCCATACCCAGCCTCCCTGCTTGCTATTTCCAGGTTCTTAGTTCTAAGCTCTAAATCCCCGCTTCTGCAAGCCATCTCTCAGCATCAATAGCAGCCATGCAGCCACTTCCGGCAGCAGTAATGGCCTGGCGATAGACGTGATCCTGAACATCGCCACAGGCAAAAACACCAGGGATAGATGTCTTGCTCGAACCTTTTTCTACAACCAGGTAGCCGTTCTCATCCAATGGCAATTGGTCCTCAAATATACCTGTATTCGGTTGATGGCCTATGGCCACAAACAGGCCGTCAATTTTCATTTCTGACAGTGAGCCATCTTTTGTATCTTTCAGCATCAAAGACTTAATACGTTCGACCCCCCCCCCGCCGGATAATTCCTTTGTTTCAGTTAATATCTGTGAAACAACTTTATTCCATGCAAATTCGATTTTAGGGTTAGCCATAGCTCTGTCCTGCATCGCCTTTGAGCCTCTCAGGGCATCCCGACGGTGGATCACGGTGACTTTAGAAGCGTGGTTAGTCAAGTATATGGCCTCTTCAAGTGCGGTATCACCGCCTCCCACAACAGCAACTTCTTTACCCCTGTAGAAAAACCCATCGCAGGTGGCACAAGCAGATACTCCACCGCCTGTCCGTGAAAGTTCTTCATCCTTCCCAATGCCTAACCATCTGGCGGAAGCACCTGTGGCAATTATCAACGCATCGCAGGTGTAATTTCCGCAGTCCGTAGTCAGATTGAAGGGGCCAGATGATAAATCTACATTTGAAACTGTTTCGCCTCTCATTTCAGCTCCGAGTCTTGTAGCTTGTGCCCTCATCTCCTCCATTAGTGCTGGCCCCATTACTCCATCCTTAAAACCTGGAAAATTTTCTACTTCAGTAGTAATCGTCAGCTGACCCCCCGGCTGGTGACCCTCAAACACCAATGGGGACAAACTGGCCCGAGATGCATATATGGCAGCCGTGTAGCCCGCAGGTCCAGTACCGATAATGATTATTTTTCGATGTTGTTTTGCCATAGCCACCTCAAGTCCAAAATATAGTTAATGCACTTTACTATCCTAACAGCATAGGTAGGCTGCCTACGCCTTCCATTCCATTGCGGCTCGCTCCATTACCTGGTCAGCCAACACCATTTCACTCTTCATACCGAGTTGTAATCAAAGCATTGCAACTCGGTATCATGTATCTTTTCAAATTTAACTGCTCTGGTTTTTTTATAAAAAACAAACGGCCCTTATTTAGAGCCGTTTGACGTGGCGGAAACTTTCTTACGCTTTTGTGACGTTAGATGCCTGTGGTCCCTTCTGTCCTTCAGTGACATCAAAATTTACACGTTGGTTTTCCTGTAGGGCGCGATAACCCTGCTCCTGAATCGCCGTGTGATGCACAAAAAGGTCTGCCCCCCCGTCATCAGGTGCGATAAAACCGTACCCTTTCTCTGCGTTGAACCACTTTACAGTGCCTTGAGCCATGCTAAAACCTTAAAAATAGCTTGAAATGTCTATTAAAACCACGTTTCTCTTCAAGCTAAAGAAAAGGGCCGAACTGACACCATCGTCAGAAACTGCCATTATTTTGCTATACTTCAAATGCTGTGTCCAGCATTTTTATTCAATAGTCGTTCTTTTTTCTGACAGGCAAGTGCAAAACCGAGAGGTTATGCACATGCCCTTGTGGTTAAAGACATATAGAGACGCAATATTTCAACTATCCGGGTCTGGCACGACTACATATAGATCGCGTTGAACAGCAACTTAAATGTGCCGTGGGGCTGGGCGCGGAATGCAGCTTCTGGTCCTATGAGACAAAGTCTACCTTTTCCGTATGGGTGGTCAATGGCCGTAAAAGTTCCATTCAGATAGGCTCCACCATTTATCCATCCACTTTGGAGGAGATTGGGAGAATCGAACCAAGCCACTGCCCTGGCTCCCTGAGCAATAGCATTTGCACTTAGGCGATAGGTTGGACTGTTGTTAAACACCACATTGGCGGTCTTTCCCATGCCATAGCCCAAAGGCTGGCTGTTATCCACCGACATCTGGAGGATCGAACCTGGGATATAGTATTTTTCCCTCGGCAGTGGTTGTACTCTGCCGTTAGGACCGATTTCTGTAAGCGCGTTAGATACGCCTAAATCCATCATTTCCCCGATGCTGCTGGATGATCCCATAGCGATGATGGTGCCGCCAGAATTAGTAAACTCGATGAGCTTGGGCAAGGTGATTTCAGGTGTGACGCGTCCCTGTCTGCCGCGATATTCTGCGGGCAGGTCTGATTCAGGAATTGCCTGTCGAGTAACTGCTGCTCCTGCCCTGGATCGTTGAATTGCTCCATCAGGGAATACCAACACGTCAAAACGATCCTTGAGCCGTCCAGCATCCAGAGTTGGGGCAAATACAACTTCGTACGGAAATTCAAACTGATCAAATATGAGGCGCAGCCATCCGGATGGCATGGAGCCGCCATATTGATCCCATAGGCCAATTCTTTTTTGTACCACTGCCTGGGCATCCCCAGTGGGCCTCTGAGACACTGCAAGGACTTCAACTCCAAGTTCAGAGGCGGCCTTTTCCATCAAAGACCTGATTCCAGGAGAATCAGGGATGTATATTCCCCCGGGCTGGAAGTGATGTCCGGCAACGTCAAGTGCATTTTTGAACCAGAAGACCCTGCCACCCGCTTTGAAAACACGGTTTTGTACGATGAAGGAATTGTTTGTTGCATGGCTTATCATGTACCCAGCAGCCCTTGCCGGTCCTGAGATTTTTGCTGGTACGGGCGGTTGAATACCATCCACTTTTTGAAATGGCCCATCAAAAGCATCCAGGATGCGGTCGTACTGCACTCCCATTTGCATGGCCAGCGTCCATCCCGCAACGTCATAGGGAGCTACCGGGGGGCCACCTGGATATTGGAAGTCCTCGGGATGATCCTGCGGTTCAAACATGTCCATGATGTGGGGCCTGAATGCCTGAGCAGTCTTTATGATCCAGGAGCCTTTTGGATATGTCTTGCCCTTAACCTGGAACGGGGCAGTCGCCTGATGCACTGCGATACCGTTCTTAATCAGCGTGTTGACGAATTTAGTGGCAGTGGGAAAATCAACTTGGTCTGCACTAAGGATATAACCTCTTGGGTCTCTCCGGTCAGGGTGCTGGAAGGCAGTCTGGTAAACGCTCGAAGGGAGACCGCCAGAACCTCTGGCAAAGACTGACTGGCCGTCATTTGTCTGTTGCTGGTTTTCCCTTGGGGGGACACCATCCCTCATGGCTTGGATCGCTTTGGGGGATAGAGTCCAGTTATCCTTGCTGCCTCTTTCTATAGAGTTCTTGCCCATACGGTATATGTTAAACAGGAAATCCTCCCTGTACTTGGAGGCTAAATCAAGGATGGCCCTGTTGGCAGAAATACTGTAGTCCACAGACTGGCGGAAGTGCCATCTCTGGGGCGAAATAGGCAAGGGCAAATCACCGCTTGGCAGTTGCCTGTTGAGCATCAGCGGAATTTCCATTGGAGTTGGGTTCCCGATGGTTTCCGTAAGAATCCCAACCATGTTATGAAAATAAGTAATAGTACGTAGGCCACCGTTGTACCAAGCAGAAAAATTGGCTCCGCCCCTCATGGTCACGCCCGCCTTGCCTTCAGAAACAAACCTAGTGTGCATTGCTCCGGCTACAACGTTGAGCTGCATCATGACCAAGGGGTCAATATTGTAGTTAAATGGATCTCTGAAAGGTGGGGCGAACATCACAGTCCCCGCAGGTCCTGATTGATGGTGGTTGTACATTATCTGTGGGAACCACTCCATGAATAAAACCCTGTTCATGTTGGTTGTCTCAGACAGGTTTGACATATAGCTGTCTCGGTTATTGTCATGCCCTGCGTACTTTTGGTACAAACGGGGTAGGTTGGCAATAGACCTCTTGGTGGGGTCACTTTCGCGCATATACCAATCGGCAACGAGATCCATCCCGTCTGGGTTGGCAAGAACAGCCAGCAGGATCACGTCATTGAGTATCCGCATTGTTTCTGGGTCATTGCGGCTTACCATCTGATACACAAGCTCAAGAAGTTGCTGCGCTCCAAGGACTTCAGTGCCATGCAGCCCACCGTCTATCCATACAACCGCTTTGCCCTTAGCTGCCAAATCCTTTGCCTGGGCATCTGTAAGTCCCTCGGCGAGGGCCAGTCTGCGCGAGATGTCCTTGTAGTTGTTAAGGTTCTTATGGTTTTCAGGTGAGGTAAGGATTGCCATATATTGAGTTCGGCCCTCTTCCGTCTTGCCTATATCTACCAGTTCCATCCTGTCGGATTGAGAGGCCATATCTTTCCACCATGAAACCAACTGGGCGTAATTAGCCAGGTGGTAATCCTGGCCTACGTCAAAACCCAGGGCTTCCCTTGGGCTTTTAATTCTTGAAGCTGCCTGGGCTGACAAACGTTGCGGATTGCCAACTCCTGCAATCAGGAATAACGACACCCCCAGCCCGAGCGGAGTGAAGGTTTTAGTGCAAAACGATTTCATTGCCCCTACGTATGAACTAGTCAAAAAAGACATATATCACTCCAAAAAAGATAGTTGTATTTTAAACCATGGTTATGACAAAGAAAAGAAAAATAAGCCATTCCATTTTGGAAGTAGGTTGCTATCTCTCATTGTCAGGAGACAAATATCGAGTTTCGCTCAGTTTGGTATAAGCTAATTCCGAGTATCGTTCAACAGGTTGAACGCAAAGAACGCCAAAGTTTTTTCAAACGCGAGCAAAGCCCGCATTGGATGCAACTTGGTATAATACAAGCTGGAGCCGGAAATGAACCTAGCCAAACCATACACCGACCATAGTTTTTTTTTGATAGCTGGGCCTTGTGTGCTGGAATCCAGGCAGCACGCCCTTGAGCTGGCTGCAGCACTGGACACTCTGGCAAAAAAAAGAGACATACCTTTCATTTTCAAGGCAAGTATCGACAAGGCGAACCGCACAAGTCTGCACAGCTTTAGGGGGGTCAGCGTTGCCGAAGGGCTTGACATCCTGGCCGAAATCAGAGCGACCTTTAATATCCCGGTTCTGACGGACGTTCATGAAGTCCAACAGTGTCATCTAATTGCGACTGCAGTTGATGTGTTACAAATTCCTGCCTTTTTGTGCCGCCAGACAGATTTGCTGCTTGCCGCTGGTGCCACGGGTAAGGCTATCAACATTAAAAAGGGACAATTTCTCGCCCCATGGGATATTGGGAATGCCGTGGAAAAAGTCATGTCCGTGGCCCAGTCAGGCCCAATTTGGGTGACAGAGCGTGGGGCATGTTTTGGCTATGGTAATCTGGTAGTAGATTTTCAGTCATTCCCATATATGAAAAATACGGGGTGTCCAGTGATATTTGATGCGACACACAGCATTCAAAAACCAGGATCACTAGGAAAAGCGACAGGCGGATCAAGGGAAATGACTCCGACCCTTGCCAGGGCAGCAGCTACATGTGTAGATGGATTCTTTTTTGAAGTACACGACAAGCCAGAAAAAGCACTCTGCGACAGCCAAAGCGTAGTACGCTTATCAGAATTTGAGCAATTATTGGATGAATTATTGCAAATATGGAGAGTCAGCAGACGTTTTTTATAGAGTTTATGCAAAAATTACTTAAGAAAATCTTGTACGCTGTCAATTTTTCCAGATATAGATGTCAGCGTCTTGTTGACACCCTCTATTTCCTGTGTGAGCCGCTTTACTGAATCAACTGACTTGGTCATGTTTTCTGCAACAACAGCAAAACCCTTGCCCGCATGACCCACCCTGGCTGCTTCAATGCTGGCATTTAGGGCAAGCATCTGCATACTTGCCATCATTTCGTTGATATTATATACAAGTCCCTGGCTTGCAGTGAGTGTAGTCAGCAATTCTGTCTTTATTGTCTGAACTGCTCGACTCACCCCATCTTGTATCTGGGTTCTATTGTCTTCCACCAACTCGACAATCATCCGGCTCGTACCCTGATTGATGATACGCGTGGGAGTCCCTCTTAACGTTTGCTTTAATATTTCATCCATTTCGCCGTCAATGGAAACGGCAAAAATGAAGTCTGGAAATGGCTTTCGTAATGCCTCATTAAGTTTTGTAAACGAAGCGATTCTGTGATTTCTGGCCTCAGTCATGCCAAGGGCACTCGGGTCGGGATCCATCAAAAAAACGACCTTTGCCACGTTAGTTTTTAAGAGAAAACGAAGCATTGCAGTCCCGCTCTTTCCACCGCCGATAATTCCGATGGTATGGAACGAAGTTTCAGCTTCAGACATTCAGGCCTCCAAGAGCAACCTTAACCAATAATACGGCAGTTTTTTAGTGCAGTTCAACTTTGAATAAATTTTGGCGTATATATTCAGTACTTTTAACCTGGCTATAGAGTATGACAAAAAATGGTATAAAATAAATTATGGGCAACCTGTAGGGAGCTGACGGGAAGACGAGAGGGATTTGTCGTGGAGATGGTAGTTGATCGCATATGTCAGGAGTTGTCCCTGCCCAGAGCGGGTGTGGCGGCGGTGATGGCCCTGTTGAATGAGGGGAATACGGTGCCTTTCATTGCGCGCTATCGCAAGGAAGCCACAGGTTCTTTGGATGAGGTTGCCATTCGATCTATTGAGGAACGGGCCACATATTTCAAAGAATTGCTGGAGAGGCGAGAAACTGTAGTAAAGACCATTCAAAAAGCAGGGAAGCTCTCCCCGGAATTGACGGCCAAAATTGAAAATGCCTGGACAAAAACCGAGCTGGAGGATTTGTACTTACCATATAAGCCAAAGAAACGCACAAAAGCCAGTGCAGCTAAAGAACTTGGCCTGGAGTCACTACTCGATGAGCTGTTAGCAGATGAAACAGGTGCAGACCCATTGATGCTTGCATCGCCTTTTGTTAAAGAAGATCAAGAGGGTCTGCAGACCCCATCTGTTTGTCTGGAGGGAGCTGGGCATATTCTGGCAGAGCGACTTGCCGAAAATTCTGACATCAGGGCCTGGCTCCGCCATGAATTTTATGACCATGGCACTTTAACGACACTCCTTCGGGATGAACGCAAGGAAGGCAATGAAGCCAAGCGTTTCAAGCCCTATTGGGACTATAAGGAAGCCATCAAAAAAATACCTCCCCATCGTGTACTTGCCATAAGGCGTGGAGAAAAAGAAGAGATTCTCACTGTAAAATTAGTTGCTAACCGCGAAAAACTTATTTCTACTCTTGCAGAAAGGGTAGAGATTAACCAAAAGTCAGGCTACGTGACCTATATCCGTTCTGTAGCCGAAGATGCCTTTGACCGCCTATTGGCTCCAGCACTGGAAACCGATGTCCGTGTCGAAGCCAAAAAGAAGGCTGATATTGAAGCTATCAAGGTTTTTCAAACAAATCTGGATCATCTGCTGCTCGCACCACCCGCTGGGCAGATGTGTACCTTAGGCATCGACCCCGGCATTCGCACAGGATGCAAGCTGGCCATAATTAACCGCCTTGGTCAATTTATGGAAACCGAGACGGTTTATCCACTGGAACCCAGAAGGGATATTGAGGGTACCAGGGCGGTGTTGGACAGACTGGCGGAAAAGTACCCCATCGAAGCCATTACGATAGGTGACGGCACTGGAGGTCGCGAAACGGAGGCTATCGTCCAGCAATGGCTATCCGAAACTGACAGAGATGGTGTTGCCTGTGTAAGCGTCAGTGAAGCAGGTGCCTCGGTTTATTCCGCATCCGAAGTTGCCCGAGAAGAATTTCCCGACCTGGACTTGACGGTTAGAGGAGCAATAAGCATTGCCCGTCGTTTTCAGGATCCATTGGCAGAACTTGTAAAAGTAGAGCCTAGAAGCATCGGAGTGGGGCAGTACCAACATGATGTCAACCAGTCTCAACTCAAAAAAGGCCTCGACGATTCAGTAGAAACTTGCGTAAACCGAGTTGGTGTTGACCTCAACAGTGCCTCGTACAAACTACTCTCATATGTGGCTGGCATAGGCGAGTCGCTGGCAAAAAACATAGTCCAGTGGAGATATGAGAAAGGAGCGTTCCAAAGGCGGGAACAACTTATGGACGTGCCGCGATTTGGAGAAAAGGCATTCCAGCAGGCCGCAGGGTTTCTGCGGATAAGGGGAGGAGAAAACCCGCTGGATGCCAGTGCAGTGCATCCTGAATCTTATCCTGTAGTCGAGCGCATTTGTCAGCTTGCCGGAAAAACTGTTGCAGAACTCATCGGTAATGAGTCCGTACTAGATTCACTTGACCCCAAGTCATTTACGGATGACAAGGCTGGCCTGGAAACAGTGGTTGACATCATATCCGAATTCAAAAAACCTGGGCGCGACCCCAGACAGAAATTTGAAGCCATACGCTTTAATGAAGGTATTAACAAGCCATCTGATTTAGAAATTGGCATGGAGCTTCAGGGTCTTGTCACAAATGTCACAGATTTTGGGGCCTTTGTGAATATAGGCGTTCACCAGGACGGATTAGTCCATCTGTCAGAAATTGGCCATACCTTTATTAAGCACCCCAGCGACGCGCTCACCGTAGGTCAGCCAATCAAGGTTAAGGTCATGACAATTGACTTTGAAACAAAGCGGATAGGATTATCCATCAAGGCACTTTTTTCGCCGCCCCAGAAGGCTACTTCCCGACACCCTGCAAAAATTCCATCAAAGTCCAGGGCTATTCATGCTGGTCAAGTCGGCAAGCATGATCATGCAGACCGAGCTGGCCAAGCCGGACAGGCAGAACGCCCTGTAATGTCCAGAGTCAAGCCACAGAGGTCTGCACCACCCAAAAATGATGAAAAAGGGGATGATAAGTTGTCCAGGCATGCCCAGCGACAAGAAAAGGCGCACCCGCCAAAACCAAAGAAGGAAACCATCAAGCAGGTGAATCAAACTCCCCCGAGTTCAGCTACTTTGGATGAGTTGATGGCAAAGTTTAATCGAGGCTTAAGGTGAAAATACTTGTTAGCTGTATTGCATTCCTGATGTTGGTGATGAACATTGCCTGTGTGGAACAGCACGAGCGGGCAGTTATCTACTCTCCTTCAAAGGCTGGCCTACTCCTTCAGTTCGAGGGTTTTGAAGTGGATTCCGGACTGCCTTCTCAAAATCGCCTCCAATTGTGGGTCAAAGAGACCAGGCAGACACCAGAAGGACTGGAAGTAGAATGTGCTGCTACTACCTATCGGGGGACAGGCGATGTCGTTTCATTGTGCCATCTGGATGGAGCAGTATACGTAGTTTTGCCCGATGGTAACAAGACGATGGTTCTACCACCAGGGTTCCCAGACAAAACTGCGTCCTGGCAATCGGAGGGAATTAATTATCATATCATTGGGCGCGCAAAGGCTAATATTTCAGGTGTTAGACCTCCTGACCATATCGGAGTCTGGGTTGAGGCTGTGCCAATCTCAAATCAGGCATCTGTCCTGGGCTTTGACAAAGCACGTTTTCTTTTTCTGCCTGGCATTGGGGAGGCACAAACAGTAGTTTTCTGGAACGGAAAGTGGGCAACGATAAACCGGCTCGTGGGCTGTGATTACGCAAATGTTTCCTGATATTTCGGGCCTACGAATCACCATGGCCTTGTGACTGCCTATTTGGAGAACGAATGGCTAAAGAAAAAAATGAAATTGCCATGCCCCCCGGGGCCGCCAAGGGCATGGTCAGAGATAACCTTGAGATTGTGTGCAGCGTATTGATACTAATCTTTTTTTATAAGACATTTGTGGCCCAAAATTTCACCATACCCAGCGCGTCCATGAGAAATACCTTGATGATTGGAGATCACCTGGTGGTAAATAAATTTATTTTTGCCACTCCACAATGGAAATGGGAGGCAAATATATTTCCTCTAAGGAATGTCGAGAGAGGGGACATCATAGTGTTCAGGTATCCAATGGGCAGAGAACAAAACTTTGTAAAACGTTGTGTAGCCATGCCTGGGGACGTGGTTGAGTTTAGAAATAAACGTCTCTATATTAACGGCGAGTTGGCAACAGGATCATGGGAATTCCATACACTGGGTGACCTCGCGCTGGACAGGGGATCTCCGCCGGTGCCTGGGCCATGGCCTGTGGAAAGATATGCGGGGATCGTTGAACCGTCTGGTTCGGGGGAAGTATATTTTTGGCCATACATTGACCCCGAAGTCCAGAGATCCAACCAACAGGGCATGACCCCGCTCATGGGTGGGTTCAGGGACTATTTAGGGCCGATAACCGTACCGCCTGGACATGTTATGGCCGTGGGCGATAACAGAGACAATTCCAGTGACAGCCGCTATTGGGGCTTCATGCCCATAGACCATTTGAGGGGGAGGCCTTTCATGGTGTGGTGGAGCTACAGAGAGAATGGAACAGACTACGATAATGGCCTTGTTCCTGGTAACCCGGTGGAAATTGTAAAAAATATTGCTGAAGGCATGCGAAATTTCTTTAGATGGACTCGCTGGGAGCGTACGGGCTACATCCCCCGCTGACTGGGTCGTTATGATTATTTGTGTGCCATTCGAGCTTTATTAGCTCCAAAAAGACATTTGATGTGAATATTTTGGAAAAGAGTTATAATTGCTAGTTTGACGCGAATGGAAAAAAGATGATTGACAACCTGCTGAAGAAACTTATCGGCTCGAAGAATGACAGAGAGCTAAAGCGTTACTCGTCCAGAGTTGAACACGTAAATGCACTTGAGCCTGAAATACAAGCCCTGAGCGATGCTGAACTAAAAGCAAAGACCGCCTTTTTTAGACAACGCCTCGAAGCAGGGGAGACACTGGAAGGCGTTCTGCCGGAAGCATTTGCCGTGGTCAGGGAGGCATCACTCCGAGTTCTGAAGATGCGCCATTTTGATGTCCAGCTTATCGGGGGTATGGCACTCCATGAGGGCAAGGTGGCAGAAATGAGGACAGGTGAAGGTAAAACCCTCACTGCGACCCTCCCTTTGTATCTGAATGCCCTTGCAGGCAAGGGAGCGCACCTGGTGACTGTCAATGACTATTTGGCCAGGAGAGACGCTGATTGGATGGGGCGTATATATCACTTTTTGGGCATGACTGTGGGCGTAATCCAGCACGGCCTTTCAGATGACCAACGCCGTGCGGCTTATGCCTGCGACATTACCTATTGCACAAATAATGAGCTGGGCTTTGACTATCTCCGCGATAACATGAAATGGAATTTGGAGGACTTTACCCAGCGGGGATTCATCTATGCCATCGTGGACGAGGTGGACTCCATTCTGATCGATGAGGCCAGGACTCCTTTAATTATCGCTGGTTCCTCGGAAGAAGATACATCCAAGTACTACCGTATTGATGGAATGATCCCTAAGCTAAAAATTGATGTGGACTATAAAGTAGATGAAAAAGACAGACAGGTAACGTTGACCGATGATGGCATCCGTCATGCAGAAAAACTTTTGGGCGTGCCAAACCTCTATGACCCAAGTGCCATCGACACATTGCACGGCCTCAATCAGGCTCTGCTGGCCCATAACCTGTATAAGCTGGACGTGGAATATATGATACGCCCCAAGGAAAGCGGACGCGGCAAAGAGATTGTTATTGTAGACGAGTTCACAGGCCGCATGATGCCAGGACGAAGGTGGTCTAACGGTCTGCACCAGGCAATTGAGGCCAAGGAAGGCGTAGAAGTAAATGCAGAGAATCAGACTCTTGCCACCGTTACCTTCCAAAATTTCTTCAGAATGTATGACAAGCTGGCTGGCATGACAGGCACTGCAGAGACTGAAGCTACAGAATTGCTGCAAATATATAAATTAGAAGTTGTGATCATCCCTACCAACATGTCCATGATCCGTAAGGACTTTGCCGATGTTGTCTATTCCACAAGAAATGGAAAAAAGAGAGCGATAGTCGAAGAAATCAAGGAACTTCATGCAAAAGGTCAGCCGATATTGGTTGGCACCGCATCAATAGAATCCAGTGAAGACCTCTCTGGAGAACTTAAAAAGGCCAGGATACCCCACGTAGTGCTTAATGCAAAACATCATGAACGCGAGGCAGAAATCATTGCTCAGGCTGGCCGAAAGGGTGCAGTCACCATCGCTACAAACATGGCCGGGCGCGGAACAGACATTATTTTGGGTGGCAACGCTGAGGGTCTCGCAAAAATTGATGCCAAAAAGAAAAAAATTGAGCTGTACGATGAAGACGGCAGAAATACGCCAGAATTTGACAAACTCATTGACACCCTGGAAAAACAGACTAGTGCAGAACATGTAGAAGTCGTAGGACTAGGCGGATTGCATATTCTGGGCACAGAGCGGCATGAAAGCCGCCGCATAGATAACCAGTTGAGGGGCAGGGCGGGTCGCCAGGGTGACCCGGGTTCGAGCAGATTCTATTTGAGCCTCGAAGATGACCTAATGAGGATTTTCGGAGGAGAGCGCCTCAAATCCATCATGGGCACCTTAGGGATGAGTGACGATGAGCCTATCGAGGCCGGGATGGTCACGAGGGCCATCGAAAAGAGTCAAAAGCGAGTTGAGACTCAGCACTTTGAAATCCGAAAACATCTTCTGGAATATGACGATGTAATGAATAAGCAGAGGATATTCTTTTATGGGTTACGTACTGAAATATTAAAAGGCAACACCAAGGAATACGTCCTCAGAGTCGCAGCAGAAGTGGTTGAGGGGCTGGTAAATGACTATCTGCCCCAAAAGGGCGAAAGGGATATTGAGAGCTTAAGAGAGAGGATCGAGCAGCTTTTTGCAATACATGACCTGGACTTCAACGGCCTTCAGGCAATGCAGCAAGCTGAGGCCACGGAGAGCCTCACCCAGTCAGTTCATGGTTTCTATCTGGACAAAGAACGCAGGCTCGGCTCTGAAGATGTCCTGCGCTGGCACGAAAGGGTAGCCATACTGCAAATTATTGATTCAGCATGGAAACGACACCTACTGGTTATGGATCACCTTAAGGAGGCCATCGGTTTCAGAGGTTACGGCCAAAAAGACCCTCTGGTCGAATATAAGCGCGAGAGCTATGAATACTTTGAAAACATGCGCTTTGGCTACGAGGATGAAATCATCTCATACCTATACCGCGTAGAACCCCAGCCAGCATACGTACCTGAAAAAACCCATTCGGAAGTAACAGACACAGGGGTAGAACCTGAACCGTATGAAGATAGTCCGGTATCCAGCTATACAGACAACACCAAACCTGACGGTATCCAGAGGGTTACCAGATTTAATGTCGGGGGCGTGGGTGAAGACGACTAATGACTAATATCGGTGTTCAAAATTAATGGAACTAATCATCGTCACTGGCTTATCTGGGGCAGGGCGCAGGTCTGTGCTGGGCACTTTGGAAGATGATGGATTTATTGCCCTGGATAATGTACCGGTTCAGCTCCTTGGCCCATTATTGGAGTTGGAGAACAAAGCTGGTAACGGTAGTGGACGCGTGGCAGTGGGCATGGACAGCAGACAGTTGGATTGTCCAGATAAATTTGCTGCCATGTTGGAATACCTCCAAAACCATGGTACCCAAACGTTTGTCCTTTACCTTGAGTGTGAGGACGAAACCCTGATTCGCCGTTACTCTGAAAGCCGCCGTCCCCACCGATACGCCGTGGATGGGACTATTGCAGAGGGGATAGCAAGGGAGCGCGCATTATTGCATCCGGTAAAAGAGCGGGCCTCATCTGTATTGGACACAAGCAATCTAACCCTATATCAGCTCCGACAGCGTATTTCAGAAGTTGTGCCGAGATGTCAGGCATCTGGAACCCACCTGAAAATAATGAGTTTTGGATTTAAGCATGGGCTTCCTGCAGAAGCCGACTCCGTATTTGATGCCAGGTTTTTGCCAAACCCGTTCTACGTCCCTGAATTGCGGCCACTGACGGGGCAAGACAACGAGATTCAGGCATATCTTCAGCAGTTTGCGGAATTTAATGAATTTTTGGACAAACTTGAAGACTGGTTGGTCTGGTCCTGGCCTCACATCCTGGAGGAGAGTAGGGCCTATCACAATGTTGCAATTGGCTGCACAGGGGGACATCACCGCAGCGTTGCCCTGGCAGAAAAACTGGCAGCGCGTATGGCTGGCAAAGTCGAAAACCTAAGCGTAAAGCACCGGGATATAAAGAGATAGTGAACTCCAGCGATTCTGCCAACAAGCTCTCAGTGATTATTCAGGAATTGCTGACTGCCCGGCCCATGCCTGCGTCCGAATTTATGTCACTGGCCCTATATCACCCTGAATATGGCTATTACAGACGTGGAATCCCGATGTGGGGATTTGAGGGCAAAGACTATTATACGGCCCTAGATTTGGGTTCGCTCTTAGGTGAAGCTATTGCCCGTTTGCTACAAAAGGTATGGCTGGAGTTAGATCGCCCTAATTCATTTACCGTCTATGAACCAGGAGCTGGACGCGGGTGGCTGGGAAGAGATATTTTGAATGCGGCTCATAGCGACTTTGCGGAGTCAATAAATTACGTCCATTGCGATGACAGCCCCATTGCGACTCAGGAAGCCATTCGGATTCTGGAGCCATGGCTTGAAAAAGGCAAAGCCAGGCTCATAAAGCAAGGTGACGAAATTGATGCTTTTGTCGGAGCCATAATTTCAAACGAACTCTTTGATGCCCTGCCAGCCCAGCCATGGCGTTGGGATGGAGTGACATGGAAGAGGGAAGTCCTGATTTCCCTCAGTGATGAAGGCAGTGGTCAAACTGGATGGGAAGTCAGTGAGCCAGGAGAAGCAGGTACCTGGTTCGGCCAACAAGCCGAAGGTGGATTGCAGCCAGAAGATGGCAGTATTTGGGTTGAAGACTTACCAACCGTTCTGAAAAAAGCATGTAAACCATTACAAAAAGGGCTTTTCCTGACGATTGACTATGGAGACAGTGCCAGCAAGTTAATAGCAAAGGGTGCAGACCTTCGGAGATATATAAAGCATCATGTCGATGGCAAGTGGTGGGAAAATCCAGGTAATTCTGATCTGACAGCAGACGTTGACTTCACCCGCATGGTCTATTTGCTGGAATGTCAAGGGTTCAAAACCCAACAACCAACCTCACTGGGCAGGTGGATACGCAACAACGCCCCATTGGCAGAGTGGGAAGAACAATGGCAGGAACTACCGCAAGCGGAGAGAGCCAAAAAAAGCCAAAACCTGTTGCAGTTGACTTTTCCAAGTGGGCTGGGGGACAGGTTCAAGGTGATACAGGCAGTCAAACATTCTGCCGGAGCATAGCAAACGCCAGTCGTTTGTTTTCAATATTCATTTCTGCCCCCTCTACCACTTTGGCTCGATATAGCGGTTCAACTACAAAAAGTTGAACCGCTATAGTCATTACCTTCAGTTTGACTGCCCCCCGCGCCTTCTGGGTTGTTCGGCCACGGGCCTCTGTGTGCCGTGGATTTTATCAATGTCTAGTACCCACATGCCCCTTCCGTGGGTTCCGGCTACGAGGAATCCGTGCTCTGGATGTACTACCAGATCCAGCACATAAGTCGTAGGCAAGTCAGAACCTAGTATCTTCCAGGATTTGCCTCCATCCTGGCTAACGAATACTCCGCCGTCCGTACCCAGGTAGAGTACATCTTTGATCTTGGGGTCTTCGACTATGACGTTGACAGTCCCAACGGGTATGTCTTTATCAATGCGTACCCATGTTTCGCCAAAATCGGTTGACTTCCAGACATAGGGAGTAAAGTCGTCGTCTCTCTTGCCGTTTTGGGTTAAATAAACCGTGCCTGTATCATATTTGCTGGCGACCACTCGGCTCATCCACTTGCCTGGGATTACTTTGGAGGTCAATTCTTTCCAGTTAGTCCCGTGATCCCTTGTAATCCAGAGCCTTCCATCGTCAGTGCCTGCATAGAGGAGGCCGAACTTCAGGGGGGACTCAGAGATGGTAAAGAGGGTATGGTACGGAATGTCGCCCAGGGTCTTTATGTCGTTATGTGTCAAATCGGGGCTTATCCGTTCCCAGGTTTCGCCTCTGTCGGTGCTGCGGTGAACATATTGGAATCCGTGATAGATGATCTGCGGGTTGTGGGGACTCAAAATAAATGGGGCCACCCATTGTCCGCGCAGCGGTAATTCGCCCTCCACTGGTTTAGGGGCTATCACCTTGGTGGCGATGGAATTTTGATTGGCTGCGTCATAAGTCCATCTTGAGACTTCGCCATAAAAACCAGCACCATAAGCTGTCCTGGGGTCTGTAGGGTCAACGGCATGGTTGCCTGCCTCCCATCCCACGGTGCGATCAAACTCAACTGGTCTGAGCCTGTCTCGGCCCCTGCTGGGGTCTATAACACCTCGGTAGCTGCCGTGATCCTGCATGGAGCCATAGACACGCATGACGCTGTCATTATCAACCGCCACGTTGAAAAACTGGCTGACGGGTATGTTGACATTAAATTTCCAGGTTTTACCTCGGTCGTATGATATGTACAGCCCGCCATCGTTGCCTTCCACCATGTAGTTGGGGTTAGTTGGGTCAATCCACAGGTCGTGGTGATCTGAATGAAGACCAGGTACGTTTTCCCAGGTCTTGCCACCATCTGTACTCACCACTAGCGGGACACCCATGGAATAGACACGGTTTTCGTCTGTGGGGTCAACCGTGATCTGACCAAAGACCCACCCATAGGTACCGCAGATTCTTGAAGTTCTGTCGTCAGTATCGCTGACCTGCCTCCAGGTCTCGCCTTTATCATCCGTGCGATAGACAGTAAAGCCCTTGATTGTATCTCCCTGCGGACGGCCATAGGCATCTGTGCCTGTGCCTGCCCTATAGGATTCATAGTTATCAACAAAGGCGTACAGCACGTTGGGCTTGCTGCGGGCAACGTCCAGCGCAATGCGCCCCCTATGCTGGGGTGCGGGAATGCCCTGGTTAATCTGCTTCCAGTTTTTGCCGCCATCTGTACTCTTGTGGATTCCAGAATGCCTGTAATCGCTGAAAGTCCGCGGATCATTCCATTTTTCGCGCCGCCTTTGCCAGGTTGCTGCATAGAGGGTTTCAGGGTCTTCTGGATCCATTACCAGGTCTATGGCCCCTGTCTGTTCGTTGATGAAGAGTTGCTTCTGCCAGGTTCTGCCACCGTCAGTGGTTTTATAAACTCCGCGTTCAGCATTGTCCGTCCACTCATGCCCGGAGGCTGCGACATATACAATGTCAGGGTTGCGAGGATGAATGATGATTCTTGCAATGGTGTTAGTATCTGCCAGACCCATGTGCTGCCAGGTCTTACCAGCGTCAAGGCTCTTATATATCCCGCACCCCGCATGAGAGCTACGGAAGATGTTGGCCTCGCCAGTCCCGATCCAGAGAATATCCTGATTGGATGGGGCCAGGGCGAGGGCACCTATGGAGGCAGTTGGCCCCATTTCAAATAGCGGTTCCCAGGTTGTGCCTTCGTTTATTGTCTTCCAGACACCGCCCGTTGCCGAACCTGCATATATCGTGTATGTCTTACCCTTTGGAGCAGCAACGGCCAATGATGTCATGCGTCCGCTGACATTTGTAGGACCGATCCACTGCCACTTTACGTCACCAAATGCGGCCTCTTTTCTCATCTCAGCAATTTTTTCAAAGCCTTTGAGACGAAGTTCCGGCGGGGTATTCTTGACTATCCCCTGTGCCGATAGCCCCAGCCCTGCCACAAATAGCAGTGCAATACCTGAGTGTTTTAACATTTGTACCTCCTGGAATGGATGCTAAAAAAAATAAGGCGGTTTCTATTGAGTCATTTTCAAATAACTATTTTTTCATGAACCAGTTGGTTTTCGCGGAAGCGTCCCCACCGCAGCGGAGTGCAGTCTATAGTCAGGTATTTACCGTTAATTATCAACTCGGCAAGGCAGAGTCCGGCGGCGGGGCTTTCCATCGCACCATGTCCTGAATATCCCACCTGGAGCAATAGATTTGAATATTCATCATGCCAGCCCAAAATTGCGTTATGGTCAGCCGTCACGGTGTCGTATAGACTTGCCCACCCGCTCTTGAGCTTGCAAACTGACGTGCCGGGAATGCGCTCCTGCATAGGGAGATTGATTTCTTCAACGTAGTATTCAGTATCAAATTCTGCTTCCAAAGAATCCGGAGCGTCTTTCCTTGCCTTGCCTATCATCAGGTTTCCGGCCTCTTCCTTGAAATAAATGCCCTGGTCAATGATGGTCATCGGAATGTCCATCCACCTTGGGTCTTGACCTGGAAAATCAGTTATGAACAACATGCGCTTCTGGCTGATGATTGGCATTCTGTGTTCGAGTGGGATGCCACTCCTTTCAAGGAGTTGGTTTGTCCATGGGCCGGAGCAAAGTGCGACAATGCCGCCCCTGACTTGCTCTTCTGCTCCAGACACGTCTTTAATCAGTACGCCCTCAGCATGACCCTTTGTATCAAACAATATCTTTATAACCTCTGTGCGGAGCTGGACGATAGGCGCATTGGCAAAAGTGGCCGCCTTTTCAAAGTAGCCAACAGCTGCCTGGCTGGGGTCGAAGGCACCACAATCGTTGCCAAATACTCCCCCAACTATTGGCTCAAATTCAAGAAACTCAGCAACTTCAGGGTCGATGTGGTCTGTACCGCACTTGAGGCCCGGGATTTTGGCTTCGATCTGCTCTGGTGTCCATAACTCAAAGTTCACGCCATTGTCGGCCCAGATTCTGGCTGCCTCGGGAATACGCTCCCATGCCTTTGCATAGTATGAAAAAAGATAGCCGGTTTGCTTAAATCCGCAGCTAGTCCCAATTTCATCCTTGTAGCCCTTGAGTATCTCAATGCCCTTTGAGCATAGTTGCTGGTTGATGGATGTCGTCCACAGGTTGCGGAAGCCCCCCGCACTGAATGCCGATGGCCCTTGCGCAACGGCGTCCAGTCTATCTATTGCCAGTATTGATCCCTTGAAGTCCTGTTTCAGCAGGTTATAAATCAGTGAGCCGGATGCAATTCCGGCCCCTACCACTATCAGGTCAAATGAACGCATGTTTTTGTGCCTCCGAAGCAAAGCCTATCGCAGATGCAGAAGTTAATAATAGACCCTGTGGCACCCAATACCAAGCTAGAAACAAAAAACTTGTGAAGGATTTTCGAAATGATATGTCCTGATACTAGGTTGCGTTTAATCGGGATTAAACGCGAAACGCAAAAGTTTTTGCAAACACGAGCAAAGCCCGTATTTTCAAAACCCTCTCGGTATCCTTCGGATACGCGAGACTGTCACGCCAAAGACTTGAGTAAACTTGAGATTATGGGCACACTTGCTGGTTTCTTATTTTCTTTACCTTCATTCTGCGGGCACCGCATTCGCGTTGCCGT
>Ga0082212_10001652_pt1 | contig 32796 bp, 33 predicted proteins | sample TergutNt197P3_FD_71548 | JGI IMG/M metagenome (GOLD analysis project Ga0082212, IMG submission 71548) | Neocapritermes taracua P3 segment gut microbial communities from Petit-Saut dam, French Guiana - Nt197 P3 | ecosystem: Host-associated > Arthropoda: Insects > Digestive system > Gut ... | reverse complement strand
CCTTATCGCTTACGGGCGGTCGCAGACCGCCCGCCGAATTGGGCGGATGGAATCCGCCCGTCATTGAAACATCCTGTTTTGGCAGGGGAAGACGAATCTGCCCCCTTATCGCCGTTTTGGGCGATGGCAAAACAAGCTGAATGGAATTATACCTGGCAATAAATTTTTGTTCCGTAAATCGCTGAATCTTTACCGCGCAAAACCCGAAAATAAACCATGAACGCACAAGGCGAAACAATAGTAACCGAATTTTGGCAAGACAACCTCCAGAAGATGGAGGAAATATCACATGAACTTGAACTAACATTAAGCAGGTTAGAAGACGAATACCTGCGCTTTTATCCCCTGTTTGAAGATTTTGAAAAAAACGCATCAGCGCTTTCTTCAATACAGTCATGCTTCAACAACATGGAAGGCAGGGGGTACATCCTCAAGCTAAACGCAGTAATAGCGGCCTACCATAAAATCTTTGTGACAGAAGGGATAGACTTTTCAACATTACGTTTTCTGCTCGCTAAAATAAACGAACTGCGGAATAAAAGTTTTGAAATTTTTCCATGGCTTTACCATTACTCCGAAGACGCAGAAGAAGAGAATGAACCTGCAATAAAGGTCGAACCTGAAAAAAGTCCTTTCAAATGGGTCAGTTTTTTTGCCAATAATTCGTGGTTCATCGCGCCTTTCAGGTCGCTTGAAATATTCGACCGTTGCGACAATTTCAAAATGGGTGAATCGGAATATTTTACTGCGTCATTTGACGGCGTAGAATACGAGGGACGTTATATATTCGGCAAGTTTAACGGCGAAGCCAAGATTCCCGAATACTTTTTGATTATAGACAAACGCCGTGTCTTTGGGGCCGACAAAAACGGCCGGAGAATTTACGCCTATAATGACTTTATGAAAAAACAGATACAACCCTTTGAGGGGAAAATCGACAGCACTTTTTTCGCCGGAAGAATAAGGCTCTTCGGCATAAACCATCTGTACATCAACGAAACATAAACATTATTATTTTCATTTCTTTTGAAATTCTTTCAAAAATCTTGTGTCATCTTCTATTCTGCCAGGCTGTTGCAGTCTATTATATAAATCCTCAAGTGTCGGCACAGGGGCATCATCCGGCGCAAGTAAAAACGACAGGTCTTTGCTGATTTGCTCGCCCTGTTTTTCAATAAGTTTCATTGTACAATCATAAAGGAAGTGGTCGCCAAACGGTTCCGTATCGTCAAGGCTCTCTTCATAAATCCTGCTATAAATCTTTTTGCCGGCACGGTTATAGACAATAGTAAGCAGGGCTACCTTTGCTGTTTTTTTATGTGGGCTATATTCCAGCGGCGCCAAAGCTATAAGCAAAAAATAATCAGCCTTGCTGTGTTTTTTAATCCGTGCTAAAACATGGCTTACCATTCTGCCCTTACTCCTTCGGGTATTGTCAGGGTTAACGTAGGTTCCCAAACGCAAGGTTAAACCATCATTTGCATCTTTTTTATATTTATACTTTACGCGTCCTAATTTGACACAACTTAGGCTATCATTTACAGACTTTTGGTGATCTAAAATTTGCTCGTAATGTCCCGACCTCCACGGAGTTAAGCAGCTGTGAAAACCGGAATACCTTGAAAAAGACTGTGTAACGTGAATCTTTTTCCGTAGCGGCGCGTCCAATTTTTTCATAAAAAGCAGCAAGATATTTCTATTCCCGTCAATATTATTGGTCTTCGTGTTTTTGTAACTTCTGCCAGGCCAATAAGGATAAGTCTCATTTTTCTGCATTCCTATAAAATCAACGCGGCCGCTTATTTTACCGTCATACTCAATCGTTTCCAGAGCAATATCAGCCATATCTGGAATAATGTATGCATAAGTAAAAGCAGCAGATAAAGCAGTACAGTAGATAAAAGCCTCTGCTCCATCTGCTATACTTGAAGCATCTACCTTTAGAAATAAGGTCAGAGTAAGAGTTTGTAAAGCAGTTATAATCATTCCTTTATTCTATTTTCATCTTTGACATTGAGGATTTCCCATTCCCGCCTTTATAGCCAATAGCATTCGTATGAATTGTTGTGTTATTATATCTTAATTAATCTTCGTAATGACCTTTACACTTTGCAATATAGACGTTTTCCTCGTCAATGCTGTAAATCAACCTGTGGACATCAGTAATTCTTCTACTCCAAAATCCGGACAATTCATTTCTTAGTGGCTCCGGCTTGCCGACACCTTCATTTCCGTTACGTTCAATGTCACGGATCAACTCGTTAATCTTTTTTAATACTTTTTTGTCTGTGATAATCCAGTATTGGTAGTTTTCCCACGCAATATCCGAAAATACCTTATTCATGGTCTGCAAGCTCTCTTGCCTTGCCTTGCCCCTTTTTTAGCTGCCGGATTGAGTCAAGAAGCTCGTTATAGTCCTTAGGATTGCTTCTGATATATAGATTTTCAAGCATATTATTGTATTCATTTTCAGACATCAATACAACATTTTCTCCCCGCTCACGCGTAATAATGATTGTTTCAAAATCATTTACGGTTTTGTCGCAAAACTCTTTCAGGTTTTGACGGGCTGTAGTATAATTAATTGCTATCATATTATTTCACCTCACGGCATCATTGTACAGCGTTATGTACATGTTGTCAACGCCTTTTCGAGCATAGGATGAACGTCGACGCTATTACAAAAAATATTCTTGACACATACCGGCCGGAGCATACCATAAAAATATGGGAACTACCACATCTGTTAGCATTGGCGGCCTCACATTAAAGAATCCGGTAACGGTTGCTTCCGGGACGGCCGCCTATGGGGAAGAACTCTCGAAATTCATAGATATCGGCAGCCTCGGAGCCGTTTTCACAAAAGGCCTCAATCTTGAGCCGCGGGAAGGCAATGCCGGAAACCGCGTCGTTGAAACGCCATCCGGCCTTTTGAACAGCATAGGGCTTGAAAATGTCGGCCTCAAAGAGTTTCTCGACCATAAACTCCCCTTTTTGCTCGCGAAAAACGCCACGGTTATACCTAATATAGCGGGACGCTCCGAAGACGAAAACGTCGAACTATGCGGCGTACTCTCAAACACTCCCGGCATAGACGCGCTCGAACTCAACGTATCGTGCCCCAATGTTAAAGAAGGCGGAATCGCCTTTGGAACCGACATCGATATATTTACAAAACTTCTTGAAAAAACAAGGAAGGCAACAAAAGGAACTCTGATAGTCAAACTATCGCCCAATGTGACCGATATAGCCTCGTTCGCGCTGAGGGCTCAGGAAACAGGCGTTGACGCGGTATCAGCGGTCAACACCTTTATAGGCATGAAAATCGACGTTAAGACAAAGAAGCCGTACTTTCTTAACAAAACAGCGGGCTTATCAGGACCGGCGATTCGCCCGCTCGCTGTGCGGGCAGTCTATCAAATCTATGAGAAGGTAAAGATTCCAATCATAGGCGAGGGAGGCATATCGTCGTTTGACGATATGCTTGAATTCATGTTCGCGGGCGCGGCGGCAATATCGGTCGGCACTATGAACTTTGTAGAGCCTGCCATATCGCAAGACCTGGCAGCCGAATTTGAACAATACCTGAAACAAAACGGACTCGGCAGCGCGAAAGAAATTACAGGAGCTGCTCATTAATTCCGCGGGGTAACAATGAAATACTGGAACAAAACGCTTGCCGATATGCAGGAATATATTTACGGAGAGCAGCCCGGCGGCACAGCCGGGTTTGTAAAACTGAACACCAACGAAAATCCTTTCCCGCCGTCTAAGGATGTAATCGAGGCTATAAAAAAACACGCCGACGACAGGCTGCGCTTATACCCTGACGCGAAATCCGACGCGCTGCGCAAAATATTCGCGGAAGAAAACGGGCTCTCAACCGACAATGTCTTCGTCGGCAACGGCTCGGACGAAATATTCACCTTAATCTTCAGAGGCTTCATCGAAAAAGACGGCGTGGCAGCCTTCCCGTATCCGTCATATTCGCTTTACTATACGCTGGCGCAGGGAAACGGTATAGCTCACAAAAAAGTTCAATTGGAAGACGACTTCTCTTATAATATGGATAAGTTTCTCAACCAGAACTTTGCCCTTGTCATAATATCAAACCCTAACAACCCCACAGGCACCTATTGCCCCGCGGACGAGATTGCGCGTTTTTGCGAAGCCTTTGAGGGGCTCCTTGTGGTTGACGAGGCCTACATCGATTTCTACGGCGGCTCCTCAATTGAGCTTGTAAACAAATTCGATAACATCATAATAACCCGCTCGATGTCGAAATCGTATTCGCTGGCAGGGCTAAGGGTAGGCTTAGCCGCGGCGAACAAAGACATAATAAGCGGCTTAATGAAAATAAAAGATTCTTACAACGTAGACACCCTCTCGCAGGCAGGAGCTGTTGCCGCGCTTCTTGATAAAAAGACTTTCAACTCGAATATAACATACAATATGCGCAACAACAAGGATTACCTTGAAGAGCGTCTTGCCGCGATGGACTTTACGATTGTGCCGTCAAGGGCTAACTTTCTGTTTGTAAAACACAGCGATATAAGCGCCGAAGAAATATACCTGAAACTCAAGGAAAAAAAGATACTCGTCCGTCATTTAAAGGGTGAACGCCAAAGCGACTATGTGAGAATATCGGTAGGCTCTATGGGCGAAATCAAGTCTCTTTGCAAGGAACTCGAATCCATCTGTAATGTGTCACACGAGGCGGGTACCCCTGATTCGTAAGGGATGCCCGCAATCGGCTTCGCGCTAACATTTTCGGCTACCGGAATAAAACCGGTGCGCCGAGGGCGACGCACCCTACATATTGGGTTGCAATATGTGAATCTTGCACAAAAAAAATTTCATCATCCGCCGCCCTCATTCGTTTATATTGTATGGCAACCAAACTCGCTCAAATCCAAAAAAAGATATACGAGATTCGCGGACAAAAAGTCATGCTTGACCGCGATTTGGCACAATTGTATGGCGTTGAATTAAAAGTTATGAATCAGGCTGTTAAACGCAATGTTGAGCGTTTCCCGGCGGATTTTATGTTTCAATTAACCCAAGATGAGTGGGAAATTTTGCGGTCACAATTTGTGACCGCAAATGAAAATATTTCTAAAGTGCGATTTCGGCCTTACGTTTTCACAGAGCATGGCCTGCTAATGTTGTCAAATGTACTTAATTCTAAAAAAGCAATTAATATGAGCATCCAAATAATAAGGGTTTTTGACAAATTAAGGAAATACGCATTGGAACAGACCTCCAAAGATATACGAATAGAGGAATTGCATAAGCTATTGATGCTTCATATCGAAAATAACGACCATAAATTTTCAGAATATGATGATACAATAAAACAATTAATATATGCCTTGAACAATCTTATTGAACAGCCTCCTAAAAACAAAACGATTGGTTTTAATGCAAAAAATTCTTAGCAAGGCGTTCGTAAGGGACGATGGCCGACGGGCGAATCGTAGGGTACGATGGCAATCGTACCGTTGAACCATTATGGTAACCGAAAATGCTCACGGGCGGATTGCCATCCGCCCCTACGGATGGGTTGCAACCCGCGACGCCGGCATGCGTGTTACATTATGTTGAGGGGGTTCATCAAAACATCTACAAGGAAATCCTTATTTCAAAATAAGCCTCTTACCCTGCCCGTCGATCAATTCGCTTCTCTGTATAAGCTCATCAAGGGTCATCCCCCTGTTGAGAAAACGCTCTACATCCGCGGCGCTTACCCATACGTTTATCTGTTCGCTGCCTTTCCATTTAAAGCTCACCACCATCCCGGCTATGCGCTCCTCTTTAAAAATAACTTTCTGGGTATTGACGTTTTCCATAAGAGGCACGAGATTATTATAAATAACGGTTCTGGCCCTCATGCCGTAGTCGGCTCCGGCAATGTCTTCCATAATAATATCGATACCGACATACAGCTTCCGGTTATTCGCTTTTTTGTCATAGTAAAAACCGACACTCTCCTCGCCTATATTCATGCTGTGTTTTACGCGCTCGATAATGTTCAAAAGATTAGACTGATACTTCTTTTGGTACACGCCGCCGTCGGTCGTATAATTATCGGGATTCACAAGAAATTTGGATGAATCTACCGAACGGCTTTTGGGCTCCGGCGCATTTACCGCGGAAGAAGGCTGCCATCCGAAATATACCGCCTGGTCCGGAGCCGACACGGGAGTTTCAACAAAAGACTGCGGGTCCTGTTTTACAGGGCTTGAGCCGCACATATATGTAAAAACAGCAAGGTATGGAATAATTTTCCTTAATAAACGCAGAGTCATGATAATCCTCCTTTACTTTGGCGCCTTCTAAAAAAGGTTTGAGTTTGATATACCGGAGACCGAACAAATTTATGTACCTTATATTATCGGACGCTTTCCGCGCACAGACAAAAAAAATACTCCGGCTGGAGATTGAGCAGTATGAAAAGACGCTTCTTATATGTAATATCTTTTTTCCTTCTCTCAACATCATGCGTCGGCGGAACCAGCTATGTTCTGCCGGTCAACGAGAGCAGAGTCTACATGGGTTTGGAAAATTTCTTAAAAGATACCGGCAAATACAAAGACAAAAAATGTCTTCTTGTTACCAACCATTCCGGCATAGACAGGGACATGAATTCAAATATAGATTTGCTTATATCAAGCGGCATAGACATCAGCTTCATGATGGCGCCCGAACACGGCCTTCACGGGTATCAAAACAACTACGCGGAAGAGATTTTTACGCGCGACAGCGCTACCGGACTTCTCGTTTACAATATGCACAAACTTGATCAGGCTAAATTCAATGAGCTTATAAAGGGTATTGATATAATAATATTCGATATTCAAGACATGGGAATGCGCTGCTACACATATATATCAAACCTTAAATTCATAATGGACGCGATAAACAACGGCAAGACCGAACTTATAATCCTTGACCGCCCTGACCCGATAGCCTTTCTTGGAATCGACGGGCCTTTTCTTGACCAGCGTTTCTCGGCGCGCTTCATAAGCGCTTTTCCCGCCCCGCTTATATATGATATGACCATTGCCGAAGCCGCGCTCTACTACAAAGGCGAGTACGCAAAAAATGTAAAGCTCACCGTTTTTAAAATGTCGGGCTACAAGCGCAATATGTTCTATCACAATACGTCGATGCCATGGATACCGCCCTCGCCCAATTTACCGACTTATACTTCCGCTATCGTATATTCGTCCGTGGTGCTGATGGAATGCATCAATATGTCGCTCGGCAGGGGAACTCCTATGCCGTTTGAATACATAGGCGCGCCGTGGATTGACCCTGTAAAATTCTCAGCCGATTTGGGAAAAATGGGATTTGAGGCATTCAGATTCCGTCCGGTTTACTTTACGCCCAATTCGCGTAAATATTCGGGACAAACCTGCGGAGGTACGCATATCATCTATACCGGCAAAAAATTCAACCCAACCGAGATGGCTTACAAAATAATCCGCTACCTTTTTGAAAATTACTCCGATACAAAATGGGAATCGTTTGGCGGCAAGTATTCAATAGACACGCTGGTCGGAACCGATAAATTCCGTTTATCCATAACTCAGAGACTATCCTTTGAAGAATACGGCAAACTCATTGAAGATGAAGTAAATGAATTCCGCAAAAAAAGAAAGAACTACATACTGTACCCGTAGTTTTTACTCTATAGGCTTTAAGAGGCTTTAAGCCCTGTCAAGTTCGAGTTCTTCAGGCAGGTCATCTTCGTCTTCTTCTTTGCCCGTAAAACTAATCAGATTCTTTAAAAATGCGGCAAGTCCGCTTCCTTTTTCTAAAGAACTGTCGGCCTTATTGGCAATGACATCGGCAATTACCGACACGCAGCCCGAAGCCTTTGATTTTGGATAGCTCACTATAAAGGGTTTTTGGTTGCGTACGGATTTAGCGACTACGGCATCGTCGAACACAAATCCGAGACTATCAACCTTGATATTGAGAAACTGGCTCGCGACATTTATGATACGCTGGGCTACCCTTTTAGCCTCAGAAACCGACTGCACTCTATTTACTATGAGCCTGACATTCTTGTCATAAGCTTGCGCGGCAATGGATTTTATCATCCCATAAGCGTCGGTTACAGCCGTAGGCTCCGGCGTTGTTACGACAATGACTTCATCGGAAGCGGCGACAAAACTTAAAACATTCTGCGAAACGCCGGCGCCCGTATCTATTATCATATAATCGTCGGCATCAAGGCTTGAGAAACCGTTTATGAATTCATTTCTCTGTCTTGTTTCAAGATTAGCCAATTGATAAAACCCCGAGGCTCCGGCGATTATTTTTACGCCTTCCGGTATTTCGATTACAATATCTCTTAAATTTTTTTTGCCCTTTATGACATGGTAAAGGTTGTATTTGGGAATTATACCGAATATAATATTGACATTTGCTAATCCTAAATCGGCATCAAGCAAAGTAACGGACGCCCCGGTCTGCACCAAAGCGATGGCCAAATTGGCCGAAAGGCTTGTCTTGCCCACCCCGCCTTTGCCGCTTGTTACGGCAATCGTCTTTGTCTTTTTGTTTGTGGTTCTCTGTTCAAGAACCATTTTCCTCAGATTTGACGCTTGATCCACAGAAACCTCCTTGGGACCATGTGTTGATATTGCCTATCATCAATTCCACGATTTTGTCCGAATCAGCCACCACAATATCATTCGGGACATCCTGTCCATTGGTAAAATAAGAAATAGGCTTGTTATATTTATCGGCAACATCAACAACATTCCCAATATTAGAAGTTTCATCCACCTTAGTTATTATTACACTATTGAAATTAATTGCGTCAAAAGCCTGAAAAATATCATTTAAGTCGCTTTTTTTGACATTTCCGCTGACGCAAAGAATTTTTTCAAAGTCATATTCTATCAAATCGGCAAAACTCTCCATCTCGGCTATCTTAAAACGGTCATTCTGACTCCTGCCCGCGGTATCTATCAGTATCACATCGGCGGCCTTCTCGTTGGCAATTGTGCTCTTAAATTCATTTTGGTCTCTCACGACATATACCGGGAAACGCATAATTTCGGCATACTTCTTGAGCTGTTCGGTCGCCCCTATCCTGTAATTATCTAAGGTTATAAAGGCAACCTTCTTGTTTTCTTTAAAATAGATAGCGCCCAATTTTACCATTGTCGTGGTCTTGCCTACGCCGGTAGGGCCCACAAACATTATAATTTTTTTCCCGCCCGCAAGCTCTATGTGACCTGATGTAACAATACGGCTTTTAAGGAGTTCCGCAAAACTCTTTTCTATTTTATATGTATCATTTAAGTCATTGCTGCTCACCGAATTTTTCACATTTTTAATAATTGAGGCGCTTTCTTCGGCGTCAAAATCGTTCCGTTTAAGAATATTCATGTATTTCGCGATAACCGGCGCCTCTTCTTTTTCCTTGCTTTCGCCGCTCTTGTCGTCGGAATTTTGGCCCGCGACAAGTCTGTTGACGGCTATCCTCAGTTCGCGAAGTTCTTTTTCCAAATGCGTATCTTTTCCCGCGCCATGGCCTGATTTATGCGGCTCAACCTGCTCCTTCGCCATGGGTTCGTCAACAGAGTTAATGGTTGTAAGCGACTTGGCGTGAGCGTTCTTTATCTGATTTATTTTTTTCAATATCTCGGAAGAGTTGGGATCCGGATTATCCTGCGGCTGCTGTTTCAAAAGAGGACTCCAGTCATCCTTCAGCATAATGTCAAGATTCTGCTTTGTTTTCGATTTGCCCGTGTTTTTGTGCTCGCGGATACAAGCGGTAAGTTCCACCATATCTTTACCGAAAATACGCGACTTAAAAAAACCGCCCTCCTTTATGTTTTTGTGACTAACTACAAGAGCGTCATCGCCGTAATTAATCTTCAACTGTTTCATAGCTTCTTGGTATGTTTCCGCTTTAATGTTAATGTACTTCATTTGTTATCTCCTTACTTCATTTTATACTAACTCTAAACAGCCGACGGCAGCAGAGCTGAAACTACAACATTTACCTTGAGAGATTTCTCTATCTCGCTGTACGAAAGCACAACCGGCTGCCTGCCCTCTCTTTCCAGGAGGCTGAAAACAACGCTGCGAACAACCGGAGAAACCAGAAATACCGGCTGATGACCGGCATTTCTCGCCTTGTCGTAAGCGTCCGAGAGAGCCTTCAATATAACCGGATGCCAATCAGGGTCGAGTGCGAGCACCCTGCCCGAGAACGGGTCATCGTGAATTGAGCTTCTGATTACGGATTCAATATCAGGATCGACTGTTATTACGTTAAGCGTGTGGGTCTTTTTATCAACATAGTCGGCCGTTATAGACCTTGATAAAGCCACCCGTACATAATCAGTAAGCATATCGGTATCGCCTCTGAGCGGTTCGGCGTACGTCACGATCGTTTCTATGATGGTCAACATGTTTCTTATCGAAATATTTTCGCGAAGCAGGTTTTGTAAAACCCTGTGTATGGTTCCAAGACCCAGTTTCTTTTCCTCAAATTCGGCGACAACAGTCGGGTACTCTCTTTTGAGGTTATCGACAAGCTGCTTGACATCCTCCCTGCTAAGTATTTCGCCTGAGTGTTTCTTTATTATTTCGGTAAGATGCGTCGCTACCATTGTAGAACAATCAAATACCGTGTAGCCCCTGCTCTCCGCCAAAGCCTGTTTTTCGGCTTCAACCCAAATCGCCTTTTGTCCAAAGACGGGCTCGGTAAACTCATCGCCGTCAATCTTTACCTCGACCGCCCCCGGGTCCATAGCCATTAGCTTTCCTACCTGAAGGCTTCCGCTCCCTATTTCGACCCCCTTAATGAGAATCGAGTAAGCCTGCGGTTCAAGCTCCATATTATCCCTTATGCGTATGGGCGGGACAATAAGCCCCATGTCGAGGGCGCTGCGCCTTCGTATATTGGTAATCCTGTCAAGCAGCGTACCGCCCTGTTCAATATCTACCAGGGGTATAAGATTGTAGCCTACTTCAACCGCGAGTATATCCACCAATGGAGGCGTTTCGCTGCCCGGTCTTGGAGCGCTTTCTTTCTCCTGCTTGCGTTCGTAGCTGGCTAATTTATCCTTGCGCTCCTTGCTCAGGACATAACCGAGAGCGGCTATCGCGCCTGATAAAACAAGGAGTACGCCGGTCGGAAAACCGGGAAGAATGGCGGCTCCGCCGAGCGCGGCTGCCGTGATATAGAGCGCCTTCGGCTGAAACGCAAAAAGCTGTTCGCTTATTTGGTCGCCCAGGTGCTTATCTTCAGAGGTTGCCCTTGTGATTATTATACCGGTGGCGGTCGCTATCAGGAGGGATGGTATTTGACTTACCAAACCATCGCCTATGCTCAAAAGAGTGTAAGTATTTAACGCCATATCAAAACTCTCGTTTCTTACAATCATTCCGGTTATAAATCCGCCGATAATATTAACGATGGTTATTACAATGCCGACCTTAACGTCGCCTTGAATAAATTTTGAGGCTCCGTCCATTGCCCCATAAAAATCCGTCTCTTGCTTCAGGTCCTGCTTGCGCTTGTTCGCCTCTTCCTGATTAATAAGACCGCTTGCGAGGTCCGAATCCACGCTCATCTGCTTGCCCGGCATCGCGTCCAAAGCAAACCTTGCCGCGACCTCTGCCACTCTTGTCGCTCCCTTGGTTATTACCATAAATTGAACCGCGATGAGAATTATAAATACGATAAACCCCACGACGTAACTTCCGCCGACTACAAAGTTGCCAAAACCTCTTACTATTTTGCCGTCAAAAGCGGCGCCATTAAGGAGAATAAGGCGCGTCGAGGAAACGTTCAAAGCAAGCCTGAAAACAGTCGTAATAAGCAAAAGCGCCGGGAAGATCGAAAATTCATGCGCCTTGTGTATATACATAACGTTCATCAAAACCAGGAGGCTTATCATCAGGCTCACCGCCATAAAGAAATCCAGCAGGACCGCGGGCAAAGGAATAATAAGCATCGCCACTATAGTAATAATACCGATGGCGACTAATATATCGGTCTGTCTCGCTCTTGCGAAATTTTCATTAGAAAGAAACGGAAACAGCATTGTTCTGTCTGCCATATATCATCCTCCTATATACCGACTTTAAGCACATTGTATTTTCTGTAGAGTTCTTCATAAATAAGTATTACGGCCGCAAAAAGCTCCTCCGGAATCGTCTGCCCCACCTCTATTTCTTCGTACAGCTTTCGCGCAAGAGGCTTATTTTCAATTACAGGAACATAATTATCTTTGGCAATCTTGCGGATGAGGAGCGCGAGAGCGTCATCTCCCTTTGCGGTAACCGTAGGCGCGGGCATCGTATTCCTGTCAAATAAAAGCGCTACCGCGTAGTGCGTAGGGTTTGTAACAATAACATCGGCCTTGGGAACAGTCTGGAGCATATTTCTTTGCTGCCTGTGCATATCGCGGATGCGCGCCCTTATGTGAGGGTCTCCCTCAGAGTCCTTGAGTTCATATTTTAATTCCTGTTTAGTCATCTTGAGTGATTCTAAAAATTCCCTCTTTTGGAAAAAATAATCTGGTATCGACAGCAAAAGAAGAATAACGGAGGTCCATATTACTATCTTCAATGCCCCCAGACAAACCGTCTTTAACGCCATAGCCATTGACACATCGGGGGTAGTCATGAGTTTTTCAAAATCCGATACTATAATCAGGTAAGCCGCAAGACCTATGGCAAGGACCTTAACCACCGACTTAAACAGATTCATCGCGACTTGCTTTGATAAAAATATTTTTTTCATAACCGTCGCCGGGTCAAAACGCAGCTTATTCCAGTCCATTTTCAGCGGATGCGTTGAAACCTGAAAACCGACCTGCGCTATATTGCCGGCAATCGCCGCTATAATTACGGCTAAAAAAACCGGCAGCACAACTTTTGCCGATTCGCCCGCCATCGCGATAAAATCAAGAAACAAGCTGCGTTCGGTAAGTTTCAGCCTTGAAAATGAAGACAAATAGTACTTTGTCATGGCGGCAACCGAATCGTATATCCACGAGGCGAACATAAACACGACAAGGACGCCGAAAATAACGACCAAGCTCTGCGGAAGTTCCTGAGTCTTGGCAACCTGCCCTTTTTCGCGCGCCTCGCGTATCTTTTTTTCGGTTGGGTCTACGGTGCGCCCTTCGTCTTCGGCGGCGAACAATTGCAGTTCAAACGTAAAGCCGTCAATAAACGGGCGTACGAGGTTGTATTCTTCTAAAAATTCTCTCATACTAAACAGGCCAATTCTGTATTACCTTGGATATAAAACCAAACGTCCTTTCAAGCGAAACCCACATAACGCGAATAATAAGCGGCGACCCCAGAAGCAATATACCGAAGGCAACCATAATCTTAAACGGGAAACCCATCATCATAATATTCATTTGCGGAGCCGCTTTCGCAAGCACCCCCAGACTGACCGAGACAAGGAATATGGTTGCCACAACCGGAAGCGCTATCTTCATGGCTACAATGAACATCCCGCTGAACGCATACAGCATATATTCGAGCAATCTGCCGCTTGAGGCGCGCCCTATGTCGAGCAAAGGAACCAATTCGTAAGACCGGTAAACCGCCTCTATCATAAAATGGTGCCCGTTCATTGCCAAAAGCACAAGAAGGGCAATCAGGTTCTTCATCTGCCCTATAAGCGGAATCGAGATTTGCGACAACGGATCAAGAACCTCGTTTATACCAAAACCTATTTGAACGGCAAAGTACTGTCCCGACAACTGAAAGGCCGCAAATACGACCGAGACAAGAAAACCTATGTAAAGGCCTATACCGACTTCCCTGAGTATCATGAGATAATAAACGCCGGTATTGCCCGATATATTGTAGCCTTTGGCCGTAACTACCGGGAAAATAATAAGAGCCGTCATAAAAGATAGAATCGCCTTTAACCTAAACGGAATAATCTCGCTCGAAAAAAAAGGCGCTATCATGAACATTGAATTCATCCTTATAAGAATGAGCAAAAAGACCTGAAAATTATAAACAAAATAGCTCATCCGCCATTCCCGATTTTTCCTATAAGATCGAACACGTTAATTGTGTAATCCTTCACCATACGCGCCATCCACGACCAAAGAAGGATGAGAACGACAAATATGGCCACAATCTTGGGAACAAAGGTCAGGGTCTGTTCCTGAATAGACGTGGTAGTTTGAAAAATGGCCACCATGAGGCCTACAAGCATACCTACAAGCAGGACAGGCGCCGAAACAACCAGCGTTATCATTAACGCGTCGCGCAACAGTTTTATGATCACCATCTCTGTCATTTAAAGAACCTCTGTATTATGTCTCTAAATAAAACATTATCCAAATGAGCGTACAAGTTCATATATCAACAGATTCCATCCATCCACAAGAATAAAAAGAATAAGTTTAAACGGCAGCGAAATCATAACAGGGGGCAGCATGATCATACCCATTGCCATGAGAATGCTCGCGACAATCATATCTATAACAATAAACGGGAAAAATATATAAACCCCTATCTCAAAAGCCCGCCTAAGCTCGCTTATCATAAATCCCGGGATAAGGCAATACGTCGGTACCTCGTCCTGATTTTTCGGCTTATTTATTTTCGCGAGATTTATAAAAAGAGCAATATCTTTTTCGCGGGTTTGCTTAAACATAAAGGCGCGGAGCGGCTTCATGCCATTCTCGGCAAACTGTTCATTATTCAACTTACCGTTAAGGTAGGGCTGCAAAGCGGTTTCGTTTATCTCCTGAAATGTGGGCGCCATAATGAAAACCGTGAGAAACAAGGCGAGGCCTATTATAATCTGATTCGGCGGCATCTGCTGCAGCGAAAGAGCGCGTTTAACAAAATCAAGAACTATGACAACCCTTGTAAAAGAGGTCACCATGAGTATGATAGACGGCGCGAGCGTGAGTATGGTCAGTAAAAAAAGCACCTGCAGGCTTAAGGCGACATCTTTGGCGTTCCTTGCTTCCTCTATATCAAAGGTTATTTTTGGTATGGGCATACGGACATCCTGCGCGGCAAGCGCTACAGGAACCGATATTAAAACCGCGGGTAAAATATATTTCAGAATCCTTTTCACTTAAAGTTTTTTCAACCTTCCGTTCTGGTTCTTGATATATTCAAAGTCAACGCTGTCGTCGGTATATTCGTAAGTTCTGACGCCGGGCGAGCGGCGCTCATGAATCTTCTCTGTAACCTTGCCTATGCCGCGCCCTATGCGTTCTTTCAAAAAATCCTGAAAAGTCGCGGGAGCGGCGCCGGCTGTTTTATCGTCAAACGAACCCATAAGGCGTATCCGGTCTATATCGTCTTTATTTGTAATCTCGGTAATCAGGTTTATGCCGTTGTCGGCAACGCCTATAACCAGCAGCTTGCCCGCCAAATCGATCACCTGAATATATTTGTTCTGTCCGACCGGAACAATCGCGATGGTACGCATGATGTCCCCGCCCCGCGCGTTGATTCCCGTTTTTTTTGAAATATACCTGAAAAAAAAGTAAAAACTGCCGACCATGAGTCCGAGTACCAAGAGCAATTTGAAAATATCCCAAGCGTACGAAGACTCGCTCGTTTGAGGCATGAAATCATCTTCCAAATAATTGGCGGCCGGCAGCACATCCGCTTCTGTTTCGGGTTTCTCCTGATTTTGATTTTCTTTATTTTCTTTGTTCTCGGCGGCAGCGGCGATTAAAAATCCCTCGCCTGCGGTATCCGCAGTTTTCGCGTTTATTTTTTTCTCGGCTGAGGGCGAAGTCTTACGGGCCTCTTTGGGCGCCGCAAAGAGAGGCTGTACCGCGCAAAATACAAGCAAAAGCAAGCAGGCTGCGCCTTTTCTAATTATGTCACATTGGGATATATTCATTTTCCTTTTGTTTTTAAAACCGGTCAACAATTAATGATTATGGTTAATGCGTAAAAGCCTTTCGTCGGGGCTTACAATATCCGTTACGCGGACACCGAAATTCTCATCGATTACGACAACCTCGCCCTTGGCTATGAGTTTACCGTTCACAAGCAAGTCAACAGGCTCGCCGGCAAGTTTATCAAGCTCAATTATCGACCCTTCGCCCAAACCGAGTATCTCCTGCACAAGCCTCGAAGTCCTTCCAAGCTCGACCGTCAAGGTCATCGGAACGTCAAGAAGCAGGGATATATCGCCGAAATTTCCCTGCACTATACCCGTGTCAAGCTGCGGGAATTTCACGGAACTCATTTCGGTCGTCGGCTGCGCTTGTTTCTGCTGCTGGGGCTGCCCGGGAGACGCGGCGGCTCCGCCGGTCTCAGGCACAATCCCGCCGGCTATATTTGCGTCCATTATGTGGTATACTTTAAAAGCGGAAACGCCTTCAATGTTAAAGTCGTACGTTATTTTAACAGGGGCGCCCTGCGGTATGGTCAGGTCGGCGGGCCCTTCAGCCATAGACAGATCAGCCGGCGTCGTGCTGACACCGCCGCCGAGCCTGTTTCCTAACTGCGTCGCCATTGACGAAAGAAACTGGTTGGTAAATTCCTGAATCGTACTCAAATGCGCGCCGGTAAGCTCAACCGGCGTAGTTGTTTCGTCGCTCATCATAAGCGAACTTATCAGGCCGGCGTCCGGCACGGTAAAAAGTACGAGGTTAGCGCCTGTCAATACCCCTTGATAATCCATGGAGACCTGAACGTGACGCCCTGGAAAATCATTAGGGATGGAAGCGCGGGGCTTGGACTCGATTATGACATTTGTAAGCGAAATAGTCCTGCCGCCCAAATAGCCGGACAGAGACGACACGACCACGCTGACAACCGAACGAAGAGTATTCTTAAGCGCGCCCTGCTCAGGCGAAGGCGGCGCGGATGACTGCGCGGCAACATTATTGGGCGCTCCCCCCGTATCGCCGTCTCCCTTTAACAGGGCATCAATTTCGTCCTGTGATAATGAACCGTCGCCCATTCACGCCTCCGTAAATATATAGACAGGCAAGCGCCCGTCAGTTTATAACCAAATCCTTGAAAAAGACTTCCTGTATTTTTCCGCTGGCAAGACGCAGATTAATGTGAGCCTTTATTTCTTCGGCCAGAGTAATGGCCCCCAATCTCGTATTTATTTCCTCGTACTTCTTATCCATAAGCAAAAGATTTATCATATTCAGGATTTCATCCCTTCTGCGTATAAGCTCATTGTTCAACTCAGCGCTCGGCTCATAACCAAGCGAAATCTGCATCTTGAAAAAATGAGGCTCAATATCGGAAGTCGTCTTCGCAAACTCAGGAAGCTCATAAGTATTGAGCGCCGGAGGAGGAGGAGCGGCTATAATCTCCTGACTCTTGGTATAGTTCTTCTCGACATTATGTTTTGAAACGATATATGAAATACCCGTAATTAAAACAATAAGCAAGACGCCCCCTGCCACAAACAGGAGTATTTTTATAATTTTCGAGTGTCCCTTAGGTTCGCCGGAGGTCCCCCCTCCTTCGGACTCTTCTTCGTCGTCTATTATATTATCGTCATCATCAGCCATAATTTACCAACCTCGGCAATACATATAATGAATTAATAAATTTTGAACACAATTCCTAATAAGACATAATACAAACATTAATTATCCATGTCAATTAATTTATTCATTTTCGTTAAAATACTTATATTTTAGCGCCATTCCTCATCGGGCAATGGTCTTTCAATTTTATCGGTACTCTTGGGTATCTGATTATCGCGGAGTATAACTATATCTACCCTCTGATTAAAGGCCTTGCCCTCAGGCGTATCGTTGATGCCAAGGGGCCTTTGCTCGCCGAACGAAACGGCCGACAGCCTCTTGGAAACTACTTTGCTTTCTTCTTCCAGATAACGCAGCACGTTGACGCTCCGAGCCGCTGCCAACTCCCAATTCGTTGCATAGCCCTTCATTTTTGAAAGACCTATGGGCGTGCTGCTGGTATGTCCCTCAATTCGCACTAAATTGGAAACCGAATTAATTACTTTGCCTGCCTTATCGATTATATTTCTCACGTCGCTCTTTAACATAGCGCTGCCGGGGTCAAAAAATACGTCTCCCGAAAGGGTTATAATCAATCCGCGTTCGTCTTCGGTAACCCTTACCTTTTTAGAACTGACTTCGGGCTGCAGAATCGATATGGCCTCCTTGACGCTTTTAGACAAGGAGCGCCCCTGTGTCGAGGAAGGCAGGGTGTTTATATTCATTCCCATTTCTTCAAGGCGTCCCTTTGAAAAAGAAGAACCGCCCGGCAAAATACCCAAAGCCCCCTGAAACGAACTCAAAACAAGATAAAAATCCTGTCCGTCTATCTCTGCGAAACTCATCATTACGATAAAGAATGTGAGCAAAAGCGTGGTCATATCCGACCATGAGACCATCCAGGCCGGCGCTCCTCCGCTTTCTTTCTTTTTTTTCTTTACGGCCATTAATCGCCGACCTCCTGAGTGATTTCTTCCCTTTGACTCGGTTCAAGAAACGATATGAGTTTATCGCGGACTATACGCGGGTTATCGCCGGCCTGAATGGAAAGAGTTCCTTCTATCATGATCAGTTTTATGAGTATCTCCTGGTTATTGCGAACAGCTAACTTGTTCGACAGCGGAATAAAAAGTACGTTGGCCAGAATCGAACCGTACAGAGTCGTAATAAGGGCGGTCGCCATACCAGGACCGATAGCCGCCTTATCCTCCAGGTTCGCCATCATAAGTATAAGACCGATGAGGGTTCCAATCATACCAAAGGCCGGCGCCAGAAAACCCCAGTCGTCGAACAACTTTTTGCCCTTATCGTGCCTTTCCATGATATATTCAAGTTCTGTTTCCATTATGCGCCTTACGAGTTCCGGGTCGGTACCGTCAACGACAAGCTGTATGCCCTTTTTAAGAAAATCATCGTTAAGTTCGCTTAAATCGTCTTCAAGAGCCAAAAGGCCCTCGCGCCGGGCTTTTTCAGAAAAAGACACGAGAGTCACGATCATGTCTTTGGAATTCATTTCAGGCGGGAAAAAGCACAGCTTAGCTATATTAGCTATCTTTAAAATATAATTCAATTCGTTTGACGTTATAAGGGTGCAAAATGAGCCGGCAACAGTAACCAAAATCGAAGCGGGGTCAAAGAAAAGCATGAAATTGCCTTGCGCCATAATGATACCGGCCAAAAGACAAATCCAAGCGCCGGCAATACCTGCTATTGTTGCTATATCCATATACTATCTCCGTCAGCTCATGAAGTTGCTCATTTTATTTTCGGCATATTTCGGAGATGTAAATCAGCAATTTTTTATATAACGTTAATCTTTAACCAGTTCTACCTTTATATCGCGCACGCCGACATGGATTTTGCTATGGTAACGCACTATCATATCGACAATTTCGGCGGCCGTTTCTTTAACAAGGTATTTTCGGTCATTTATAAGAGTTATAACCGTATCGGGACGTTCCTCAACTGTTTCGATGTGCGTAGCGTTTATGATGAACTTCTCGCCGTTCATTTTATGCAATGTTATCATAGAAGCTCCTTTTTATGCGGCTAAAACAACGCCGCCAGTATATTATTGAGGCTGCCCTTTATGACCGAAGTTTCGGAACAGCCCGGCAGACTGCAGTCATAAACAGGACAATTATGCTCTTTAAAAAGTTTTTCGAACCACATTTTGGCGGCGAGAAACTGGGCGCTCGTGTAAAAAACCCTTCCGTTTCTCCTTATTTCATAGTGACGCGAGCGTCTTGCCTTCAAAGATTGTACCGAAACAAAGGGCGCGAGCCTGTCACAGCGCGATAAATCCTTGTAAAGCGGCTCACAGCCTCGCGCGTAATAGCTGTCGGTAAAACCCATATCGTTGCCTATTAGCACGACCGAAGCGGGAGAACAGCCGAGCGCTATGGATACGGCCTGCGTAGAGACAATGCTTGCTGTCGCGACAAAGCCAAGACCGGTACCCGCCTTCTCCCACAGCGAATCGTAGGGCTCACCCCGCATCATCCAGTTATAGAAGCTTAAATTGCCGTTCCACGAGCGTATATTCGCGGGCGAGGCGCAGCTAAAGGCCAAAAGGCGCATATCAAAGGCGTCAACGCCGGCAAAAAATAAAGCGGGGGTAGTCTCGCAGGATATTACAAAGTCCGGGCGTATTCCGTGTTTAAGCAAAACCTTGAGCGCCATATCGGCAGATATTAACGCGGCGGAAGGCATAGCGCTGATTTTCTTTAACAGGGGGATATCTTTTTCAAGGGACGGCCCCGCGCCGGCAATAAAGATATGCCGGCCGGCAAGCAGAGGAACAACGCTCTGGAGACCGCCGTGTTTCTTTATGAGCGGAAGGTTTTTTTCAACATTACGCCTGAAAGCGTCTAAGCGTTCGTCAAGGATTCCCGCGTTTATATTGCCGAAAAGCTCGTTTTCCACAATATAAACTTGCGGGTAAAAGCGGAAAATGCAAGCATTTTATTTTTTGCCTTTGTCTCATGCCGCTTTTTCAGCAGCCTTCCCCTCCCTTATCGGCCTCATTAAGTTATTGACAAAAAAATGTTGAAAAGTACAATCAGTTTGATGAATCGCCTTGTGGAAAATATCAAGGTCTGGTATCTGACCGATAATGAATCGGGCAAAAAGACCGCTTCCGCTATTAGTAATACCGGCCTTGTGGTTGATTTGCCTGGGACCCTCAGTTTGACGGCCGTCGATTATGAGCATATCAATATATTTATTTTCGATATGGCGGAGAGCGAACCGCAAAAGATTATTGATTACTGCGTTTCCGAAAAAGATGTCAGGGGTTTTGTCAAATTTGTCATAGTAAATAAAAAAGATCTGAAAGCGGCGCTTTCGGCCTCTTTTAACGTTGATCATCTTGAATTTTTGTCAAGGCCTGTGAATCCCGATGAGTTTTTGTTTTTGCTTGAGAAGACTATACTTCTTGAGTATTGCCGCAAAAATATCCCGACAGTCGGATTGGGCGCGTTGAATCTTCTTGAAGGGTATCTTTCCATAAGCAGGAAAGATATTTTTGACCGCGATAATGAGGTTGACATCTTCGCTCCATTGCGCGCTCTTCACAAAAGAAAAGCCGGCGTAGAAAAATGATTCGGAAGCGGCGTTTTCTTGTCAGAAATCGTCTTTTGCTGCCGGGTTCACGATGTAAATCTTCATGAAAAAAGACTATTTTAGATAAATGTTATTGACTATTATGCTGATAAATTTGAAGTAAGAAAACAGACACTGGTTGAGCCTTGATCAATGTTTTTAGGAGACTGAGTATATGGTTGAATGGGAAAAGACGCTTGCGGACGCGGCCAAAGACGGGCAAATAAGAGAACTTCACTTGCGGAAACTGCCTCTGCTTAAAACTACCACAAATTGGAGAAGGGTTGAACTTGTAGGGTTAGTTGACTACCAGATGAAATATACCTATTATAAGGGCGGGCTTGTTAAATTAAACGGCAAACTTTATTTTGTTCAGGAGAAAACCATTCAGGCTCTTCAGGAATTCATGGAGTTAAAATTTCCAAGGCGTATAAACGTTATACCCGAATCGAAATAATAGTTCATTCTTCAAAAAGAGAGATTACCGCGTTACGCTTGGCCGCGAGTTTAATTATTTCGTCAAGATGCCTGCGGTTTACTATGGCATAGGTATTGTTGATGACCTCTATTGCGTCGGCCAGATTCTTAGCGTATAGTATTTCTTCAAAAAAATCATTGCGGTTGGATTTCAACAGGACTGATTCGTTTATTGTTATTTTCAACGTCTGCTTTGACCACTCGTTAAGCTGAAATTCCATATTTTGGGGTATGCCGTTCTTTGAATGTTCTTGTAAGGTTTTCATGAAAGATTCAGGCGAAAGTCCGCGTTTTTGCGCGGTTACGATTGAGGACCGGCTGATTTGGGCGTTCAGGATTATATCATCCTTTATTATTTCCGACCAGATCATTATGCGGTAGGCGCATATTGAGGATATTTCCTGCACCGGAAGTATGAGGCTGAAATCAGGATTTATGTATATTTTCTTTTCATCCGCAGCCGTCTCATCCGGAACTTTTAGCTTAAACAGATGGAAGGCCGTGTCGTAGCCGGCATCGGAGAGAGAATAATTCCCGTCTTGTATATTTATCACGCCTAAGATACAAAGGAGATCAAGGCAGGCGTCTATTTCTTTTTTTTTCTCGGATATATTGGAAATGGTTTCCGGCAGTTTTTTTCTTTCGGCGTCTACTATGGCGGTCAAAAGCAATGTTTTGAGGTAACCGTATTGAGTCGTCCCGACGGAGTGAAGGATTCTTATTGCCAAACCTGTCATTTTGTATGGAGACATCGTATCAGGGCAAGCGAAGATGCCGGTGTTTTTTGCCGGATCTATCTCCGAGAGTATACGGCTTATGAGCGTGTGCGGCGTTTCAAGCGATTCCTTTATTTGACTTATGTTTGTCCCCACAGAGTCTTTATTCAGGCTGAGGCATTTGAGCGAGGCAAGAAAGAAAAGCGCCGCCGCGCATATTTTTTCGCTGTTAATTATTTCGCCGTTTCTGTCGTTTATCGGAATCATTGAATTCACGATTCGGTTATAATCAACTTTTCTGAAAACCATCTGTTTTGTTAAAAAAAGGCCGTAAGATGAAATGGAATCATAGGCGTACAGCATATTGATGATGAATCTGTAACCGTTGCCGATATTACGGCCTTTGCCGTATTTTTTTTTACCGCAGACAAGCGGCAGCAATTTTTCGTTTATTATTATATATGGGCTGAAATCGGGAACGAGAGAATAGCGCACCGAGATAAGATTATTTTCGGCTGCTCTCTCGATAGTCAGGTTTAATTCATTGCTGTCCATAATTGATGTTATGCTGTCAAGGAACATGATGCCGCCGTTCCCGGCAAGGGCGGCGATAATTTTTTCGGATGATGAATCTATTTTTTTTACAAGCGATTCGTCGGATTTCTTCTCTTCCATGCAAACGCGCAGTTTTCGCGCCTTGTCTGCTATGTTTTCAGCTTCGGTTTCTATATGCGGGGCTAATTCCTCTATGGCGTATATTTTGTCTAACCTGTTTGTAAGGCGCTGCCTGTCCATCAGAATACAGACTAAAAGGTTTCGGGCAAGAGAGGCTGCCATTTTTTCGATTTCCGAAATATCAATATTATTAAGCTGTTTGGCAAAATGGCCTAAATTTTGTCCGTCTCCGTTCGCATAAACAGCGCGCAGCAATTCCCTCTCCGGCTGTGAGAGCGATTTTAGTATGGAATTTATGCCGCTTGCGCTCAGGACAGCTTTTGTGAGTTCTTTTTCCGAAGCATGCGCGCAGTTTAAAAAACGGGCAAGGGCCCCCCTCTGCGTTTGAGTTAACTTTTTTATGGACTCAGCTATTGGTTTCATTTAAAAAATTGTAGACATCGAACCATATTTACTTTTAATAGGCTTATTTACATTGCTTTAAGAGGCTAGTAATAAGTAATAACAAGAGTTCAATTATTTCCGCCTATTGTCAATAATATTATTAAAAATTGGCGCTTCCCCAAGGAGTAATTATGATACAGTTTTTGAGATTCAACGCTGAAAGAACAACAGGGAATAAATATGATTTTATTTCGGGACGGGAAGCTGTCAGGTTTTTTATCAAAAAAAGCGTTTGCCTTATACTCTTTATTTATGCTACTTTTTTTATTGCGGCGGCTATTCCGTTTGTAGTAACGCCTTTTATTCCTATATACTTTATAGGAGCTTTTGCTTCGGCAATATGCCTTATACGCCTTATAAGCCATATCCGGATGTTCCGTAAGTATAAGGGAGGGCATGTCTCGGTAAATCAGGAGGGCGTTTCGGTAAAGGAACACGAATCCGATTTTCTTATACAGGAATCTTCGATAAAGTATATTGAATATAATGTGCTTGGCAATGTAGTTATACATGAAAAACAAAAATCGATTCCCGTTCCGGTCGGGCTTCTTTCGAAGACCGACCGTGAGGCTTTTTTTAACGAATTTCAGGATATGTCGCCCTGGCGCACCGCGGCGTTTAGAAAAATATGGGAAATAATTGACGCCGTAGCGGTAGCGCTTTTCCTCGCGGTTCATATTATACAGTATATCGTTCAGGCTTACTATATCCCTACAGGCTCAATGGAAGACACGCTTCTTGTAGGCGATCATCTGTTTGTTGAAAAGGTGACGTATGGACCTATTATCCCGCAGATGATGTTTATGGATAAGCCGGTGAGAATTAAATTTTTATCCGCCTGTGATATTAAGCGAAACGACATTGTAATTTTCAGGCCGCCCCACGACCAGGACAAAGACTACATTAAACGCTGCATAGCGGTTCCGGGGGATTTGCTTGAACTTAAAGACGGAGCCGTTTATGTAAACAATGAAAAATTAGACGAACCCTATGTCGGCGGGAAACCTACCAGAGCCGACGGACCGTTCTCAAGCCAGATACAGGGAGTAGTTCCCGAAGGCAGGTTGGTTGTCTTTGGCGATAACCGGACCAATTCACAGGACAGCCGCTATTTCGGTTACCTTGATGTTGAAAGGGTCAAAGGTCGCGCTTTGATTATGTATTGGAATTCGGAATATGTTATCAACAGGCATGATTTCTCGCGTTTTAAACTCATCAGGTAGGTATTCATAACGTCGATGAATCGGAAGGCTTTTAAGCGAAGAATCTGGTTTGCGGCGGCGCTCATTATTGCTATCTCAATCTATATGGTCATAAGGCTTTTCAGCCTTCATTTTTCAGATAAAATTATAGCCGAACCTCCCGAAAAAAGAGAGGGCCGCAGGGGGACGATCAAAGACCGCAATGGCAGTATTCTGGCCATGAGTATTGATTCGTGGTCTGTGTATGCCAATCCCGAAGAAATAAAAAATCCGTCCGACGCGGCCGCGCGCCTTTCGCGCCCCTTGAGGCTCGGACAGGCTTATCTCGTTGAGCGCATGAAGCGCAAGCGCAGGTTTGTGTGGCTTAAACGGAAGATCGACAGGTCTTCCATGGAAGATATAAGAAATCTAAAAATTGCCGGCATTCATTTTAGAAAGGAATATTTGCGCGTTTATCCTCATGACTCGCTTGCGGCTAATATAGTGGGGTTTGTCGGTCTTGATAACGCCGGCCTTGAAGGAATCGAATACCAGTACAATAACATTCTAAAATCGGATTATGATTTTGACGACAAGACCGCGTACAGTAAAAATATAGTACTGACCATAGATAATTATATTCAAAAAAAAGCCGAAGACGAGCTTAGAAAGGCCGCCGTGAACTGCTCCGCGAAGCAGGGCGCGGTGGTTATTATGGATGTCAAAAGCGGGCATATTCTCGCTTTGGCTAAATATCCGGGATACGACCCCAACCGCTACGCTTCTTTCCCTGATGTGAATTTGCGTAATTTTTCGGTAACGGACTCGTATGAGCCAGGTTCCACAATGAAAATTTTTTCGATGGCCTCGGCTTACGAATACAATCCTGACCTTTTTAAAAACGCTCATGACTGCAAGGGTGCTATTCAAATAAGCGATACCGTTGTGAACTGCGAGAGGCCTCATGGGCGCGTTTCGATCAATGGCATCATCAGCCAGTCGTGCAATGTCGGAGTAATTGAGACGATGAGAAGCGTGCCGAGGCAGCACCTGTATGATTTTTTGAAACGCTTGGGTTTTGGCGCTAAAACCCAAGCAGGGTTTCCAGGCGAGGCTGAGGGAATTTTGCGTCCGGTCGATAAATGGTCGGGTTTGTCAAAATATTCGATATCCATAGGCTACGAATTTTCGCTTACATCCATTCAGCTTGCAGCGGCGTATTCCGCTATAGCGAATAAGGGGATCTACAACGCTCCTGTTATTATGAAGCAAATAGAGGATCAGAACGGCATAATTCTTGAAGCGGCTGACTCAAACAAAAATTTCCGCGTTTATTCCGAGAACACGGCCGTAGCCATGCTTAAAGTAATGCGCGGCGTTATAACCGACGGTACCGGCAAAAGGGCGGCGCTGGAATACTATCACGCGGTCGGCAAAACAGGCACTTCGAGAAAATTTTCTCAGAGCAAGGGAGTGTACGCCGATTCGCTCATAGCCTCTTTTGCCGGGATTGTCCCGGTTGAGGCCCCGGAACTTTGCATTCTTGTTATTCTTGACTCGCCCGCGGAAGGCCAGGGCGGCGGGACGGTGGCTGCGCCGGTATTTTCGGCGATTGCGGAGAATGTGCTGCTCTACTTGCGGGTAAAGATTAATCCTGTAAAGGCGAGAGACCCCTTGCCGTCAAAAACGACTGAAACCGCCTTTGACGGTAAATCAGCGCCTGATTTCAGGAAGCTTAATATGACCGAAAGTTTAAGGATACTGAAATTCATGGAAAATTATGAAATTGAATATGAACTTTACGGAAGCGGCAGAGTGCGCCGTCAGAAGCCGGAGCCCGGACAGCCGCTTCAACGTGGAGGCAAGGTCGTTTTATATTTTGAGTAATATCTTTATATTTTTCAGGAAGTTCCCCGCGCAAGATGGTCATGATTTGAGGAATTCAAAATAAGCCTCCATTTCGGGCGGGAAGCGTCCGTTACTATCCTGATATTTTTTGAATTTACGTTCGTAATGTTCGATATTTCTTTTTTGTATGTTTTTATAGCGGTTTGCGTAGTTTGTGAAAGCAGGCATACTGGAAAGCTGTTCGCGTATTTCCTTGTTCATGGGAATATGTTTATAGAACATTTCCCGTACGACGGCATTGAGTTTCATGATGCCGTTTCTTTCGTAATATAGCCAAAGCAAATAGTCGCTGGCGAAACGGTCGCGGTTTGTGCGCAGGCTTTTGAACTGTTCGGCTAATTTTTCTTTAGCCTCCATAGAAAGTTTCGAGTTCTTTTTATATGTATTTACATAGTCGAAGTACTCTCCGGTGACTCCGCCTTCCAAGGGGTCTGCCCACAGCGCCCCTTTCAGCGAACGGTTGAGCTCCCAGCGGTACCAGGCAAGGGTACGGGCTATAGTTCTCTCAAGATCTCCCATAAAGAAGATGGGTACTGTTATACGCGCTCTCGATTTCTTGTTTGTGCCCGATATCTCTTGCCACAGAAGGGTGTTGGTCCCAAAAATCGGCAGTAAAATGACATACGGGGTTACCTCTTCCTGGATTATTTCTCTGACATCCTCTCTTATTTTGAGGATAGTTTCCCTGTAAAATAATGAAAAGTCTATATTCATGACGCTTTTTATGGCCGCTTCTATCTTTGACTTTGTGCAAAGAAGATCGGCCAGACTGGTCTTTATTAATTGGCTTGTTAAAATGGGAAAGAATGTAGATCTTGAGCCGGAGCATACCGCCGACGTTTCTGTCGTTCGGTGTTCGATCTCGTACATGACTATTTTTGTTTTTTCATCAATAGTGTCTTCTTCCACCACATCGCGTTTCTTGCTGCTGCTATTCTTGGCTTCTTCTCTGAGAAAAGCCTCATAAGTTTGTCCCATTTCCGTAATACTTGGTATTTCTTCGTCTTCATGTAATAGTGACAAAAATTCCGTTTCGCGAAGTATGGGCATTTCCGTTTTGGGCTCTTTGACCGATATAAGCTGGTTAAGTTCGACAAGCTGTTCTTGTTCCAAAAGAGTTTCGTCAAAGAAGCCGAAATTGAGCATAAGCTTTACCGGTTTAGGAACGTTTTTTTCAACCCTGCTGCGTATATAGGCCTGCTTGTAGATATCCCAGTAGAGTTTGGTTATTTGCGTACGTATTTTTCGCGCGTCGGAGTCGGTGCCGAAAGGCGTTTTTGACGTTTTAAAATCATTGAGCAGTTTGAGAAAGCGCGTTTGAAAATCTTTGTCAATGAGCGTGAAATTAAAGATTGTGTTCACGGAGTTTTTAAGATCGGCTATATTCGAGTCTTGAATCTGTATTTCTGTTCCTCCGGCGGCAGGCTGTTGTTTCTCTTCTTCCTTGGGCTTGCCGGCTGATGAGTAGTAATCATGAATCAGCTTTACTCCCGGATAACTTGCGGTAATCTTTTCGCCTATAAGTTCCTCGTATATTGAGTTTAGCTTAATAATAATGGAAAGTAAATTTTTTATAAAATCATCATGCAGCTTATTACTGTTTTTCCATTGTTCAAAACCGTCGTTATTTACAAGGTAATCGGACCAGGAATTTTCATGCCCGAACATGGAATTGAGTTCCTTGTCCATAAGGGAGTTGGCCGACTCTACGCGCGAGACGATTTTATCGTATATATCTGTCAGCGTCTCGCATATAGTTACGGCTATGCCTTTATCGGCTTTTATCATTTCAGTAAAAATTTGTTTGTTCATCGACAGCAGACGCTTTATTAGACCGACGATATCTTTTTGCATGGCGGATTCGACCGATTCTCCGTGGAGTCCGTAACGCCTGCTCAGGAATCGTCCGTTGTCTGTTATAACAAACTGCGTAGTAAACTCTTGCGGGAAAGAAGCTTGAGCCGAGAGAAAATTTTGGTGCAGCGATGATGCTTTCGATTCAAGCGCGTCAGGCGCTCCGCTGCCGCTTAATTCGGTGTACATGAGCGAAAGATTATCAGAGATGACGCATATATTTTGGTAGAGTTTTGCGTACTTCTGATCATTTGCCGCTGCGCTGTGTATTCTATTATATATTTGCCTGAGCATTGTTCCGGCGGAATTTGGGTCGGCTGCCGCTATTTCTTCAAATCCGGCGGCGTTTAAAGGGTATGATATAAGCGAGCAATTGGTTACCGCGCGTACGGATTTTGAGCATGTTCCGGTCAAAAGCGGACTATGCCCGACGATAATACCCGGTTCTTTTATGAGCATACTCCTTAAACTGTGCCGCAGGATTATTTGCGGGTCGATACCCTCATATTCTTCGGATACCGATAATAGTTCAACGGTTCCGCTTTGAAGGACAGCTATTTCATTCGGAGGAGTGGTTTGAGTAAAAATAATGTCGCCGGCTCTAATTTGCTTCTCTTCGTTCATCTATTCTCCTATGGGTTTTCCCAAATCTTTCATGTATTCATCCCATTCCACAGGCAGCAGATATTTTTTTTTATTGTTACACTCTTTGCAGCATGGCACGATATTTATCTTTTCGGAAAAACCGCCTTTTGACAGCGGTATTTTATGGTCCATAGTTAATTCGGCAGGGAGAAATTTCCGGCCGCAATAGTAACAAATTCCGGAAGATGTCTTTTTTTTCCACCATGGGGAACGCCTGAGTTCTCTTGCCTTTTGTTTTTCTTTTGCAATATGAACTGCCGGTTCGCCTTCGCCGCTCTCGTACCGGTATATGCCGGTTTGTTTTATTCTTTTCTTCTTATCGGACACTTTACACCGATTTATATCATATCGGTATGTTGTCAATTAATATTTGACTGACTGAGGGGCTTTCTCACATAAAATGGGAAACGTTTTTTAAGCTGTAACCGTTTATGAAAGAGGCCGCGTCCATTTTTTTTTTGGTTTCGGGTTGAAGTTCAATGATTTCAAGAAGGCCGGAGCCGGTTCCGGCCGCGAGGCGTTTTTTTTGATAACGTATGATTTCTCCGGGGGCGGGCGTCTCCTGAATTTCAGCGGCCTTTACCGGAGCTGTCTTAAATATTTTCAGGGTAGTTCCGCGAAAAAGCGTCCATGCCGCGGGTTTCGGCGAGAGTCCCCTTATCAGATTATGTATTTGGTAAGCCGGTTCATTCCAGTTGATTTTTGCCGTATCGCGCGTTATTTTTCCGCAGAAAGTAGCCTCTTCGTCTTTCTGTTTCTCAAAGTCGGAGCGTCCCGAACCTATAAGTTCTATTGCCTGATTCAGAAGTTTTGCTCCTATTGGGAGCGCCTTGTTGTATAGGTCGTCCGAATTCATTGTATCGTCAAGGGCGATTTTTTTTTGCAATACGATATCTCCGGCATCCATTTTTTCGTTAATCATCTGTACCGTCACGCCTGTTTCGGTTTCTCCGTTTATTAGCGCCCATTGAACAGGGGCAGCTCCCCTGTATTTTGGCAGCAGCGACGGATGCAGGTTGATTGTTTTAAAGGGCGGGGCGTTGAATATCTTGGCCGGTATAAGTTTGCCATACGCTACCACAACAAAAATATCGGCGTTAAATTTTGTGATTCTTTCAAGAAACGAGCCTTCTTTCAGGTCATCAGGCTGCAAGACAGGTATGTTTAACTTAAGCGCGGTTTCTTTAGCCTGCGGAGGTTTTAGAATATGGTTTCTGCCGGCCGGCTTGTCCGGCTGTGTTACGACAAAGCATATTTCATGATTTATGCGCAGGGCCTCAATGCAATACGAGGCGATATCGGGGGTTCCCCAGAAACCTATCTTCATATTCAGGTATTCGCTTTATTTAGCTTTTTGATTTTTTTTAATTCGGATCTGAATTCATTACGTATATGCGCGTCTATATAATCAATGAAAAGGATCCCGTTGAGATGGTCTATCTCATGCTGGAAAACCCTTGCCAAAAGGCCGCCCGCCTCAATATCTATTTCTTTGCCGTCCCGGTTCAATCCGCTTACTAAAATGCGTTCAGGCCTTGTGACTTCAAACATAATGCCGGGCAGGGACAAACAGCCCTCCTCGTATTTTACCAAAATATCGCTTTTTTGTTTTATTACAGGGTTGATAAGGGCAATCGGGGAACCGTCGCCTTCTTTTGTGTCGATTACTATAATCCGGCTGTTCAGCCCTATCTGCGGCGCGGCAAGACCTATGCCGTTGGCCTTGTACATTATTTTATACATTGAATCGATGAGGCCGGCAATATTGCCGTCTATATCCGCAATTTCCCGGGCCGGTTCTTGCAAAAGTTTATTTCCGTAATAAATAAGACTGTAGTTCATAACGGGAGGCTAATCTCCATAATATTTTTGTCAACATTTTATTAAAGCGGCTGTTTTTGCTTTAGGCCGAGCAGTTTGTCTCTTGCCTTGGCTGTCATTGGGATAAGTTTTTCCACAGCGGAAGAGACCTCCTTTGAAAGCGCCGAGGCCGCTTTCTCCGCGTCAAAATTTTGCCTGTCTATCAAGAAAAGCGTTTTGCGCAGGAATGGTTCTATGAGGTTTCTTACATCGCTTTTTGAGGCAAATTCCTCAAATTTTGCCATGAGTGAATTTTCATCCTCTATTTTTGACATAACAGCTTTGAATTCGTTTAGCGATGTTGCGGCCTTTTGCAGTTCGTTTGCCAGATTTTCATAAGAGGGGGGCTTATAGTTATTCAATATTCCGGAAAGTATTTCGCCCGGGGTTTTGGCGCGGGCGGGGATTTCTTCCGCAAGCAGAGAGAGTTTTTTTTCTACGGTGTTTTTTATGCGCGCGCCTCCCTCTGTCGCGTTTATGGTTTCAAAGGGCACGCGCTGCGCCGAATCCTGAAACCACCCCCGATACAGGTCGAGTACAAAATCCGTTATCACATTGCCGCCGCCATAGGCCTCAACAAAGTTGATGCTTCGCTTGCGTATTACCGACTGATTTATCGTATCAAGGTTTTTAACCCTGTTACACGCCGGAAGCCAGTCGTCATTATGGTGGGTGCCCGCGCTGTGTATCTCGCGCCCGGTGTAAGCCAAATCCTGCCCTATGAGTATAATGGGTTTACATCCCATGTTCAGCAAAAGATCGAACGCGCTTGTCGCGACAGAGCCGCCGCTTTGAATGTCGCCGAGCGGTTTCGTTCGGCTTTCAATCCAGTCTATTATGGGCGTGGTTTCTTTTGTGGTTCTGCCGCTTGAATCGGTAAAGTATTTTGCCGTGACGCTCACCGCCTTGGCTCCGGCGTAAGAGCGAAGTATTGCAGGGCAGCTTACCATATCGGCCAAGAGCAAGGCTCCGGCTTCAGCGCCAAGAAAATGTTTCACGCTGTGCTTTTGCGCGTCAAGAGTCATTACAATGTGCGGGGTTATTCCGCTTTTCAGGCAGACCTTATAGGCGGTGTCAACGCATACTATGAGCGCCTTTTCTTTCAGTTTTTTGAGATGGCTGATGTTTTTGCGCAATGACGGGCCTGCCGAGACTATTATTCCCGGGTAGCCGTTGAATTTAGCGAAGAGTTTTTCGGCAGGCAGGGAAGAGGCTATATGGTAGAGGTTGGAAAATATATTTGCTATCCAGCGTTCTTCAAATTCAAAGCGCGTGAGTATGTCGCTTATGCGCGATGATATTTGTTCTTTGACGGTTTCGGTAAGCTCGTCGTAGAAGCGCGGTTCTATGCGGTGAGACGGTCTATGTATGTAAGAAGCTATGCCTTTGAATGTGTTTATGTCAAATTCCTCAAAGAAAGTCATCAGGCTATTCTTTGAATTTATGATTTTGGCGTCCTTTATATTTTCAGGGTAATATTTGCCGGCAAGTTCTATAACATCTCTGTCGCGTTCCAATATAATCAGACTGGTGCCGGGGTATTTTTCTTTTATGGCGCCGGCATGGTAGCCGAGTCCCAGCCCTGAAATGAGGATGTGCGACGCCTGTCCTTTTTCAAAGGCTGCCGCTTCGCGCCGCGCCTCTGTCAAGGGGTCAAAAGCCGAGTGAAGGCGTATCTCGCGTCCGTCTGAAAAAACAAGGGTATGCTTTCCGTTTTTTGTTTCTTTTAATTGATACGAACTCATAGGATGTAAGGCTATAACTGCCTTTATTTTGAGTCAATTGGATTTTTGGCTCTTCGCCGAATTAAATGGGTAAAGAAAATAAGACAAACCGAGATGAGGCGGTTACCCGTGATTTTTGCGCGGCATTTCCTCTATTTTCTTTTTTATCTCTTCATAGCTCAAACCTTGCGCCATAAGTTCCAGAATATAGTTTTGGCCTTTTTCCATA
>Ga0082212_10001651_pt1 | contig 32800 bp, 32 predicted proteins | sample TergutNt197P3_FD_71548 | JGI IMG/M metagenome (GOLD analysis project Ga0082212, IMG submission 71548) | Neocapritermes taracua P3 segment gut microbial communities from Petit-Saut dam, French Guiana - Nt197 P3 | ecosystem: Host-associated > Arthropoda: Insects > Digestive system > Gut ... | reverse complement strand
TCCGCCTTGATTTTTACAGCCTCTACCACTAAATGCCTTATTACTTCAGGGTCGCGTGCAAGGGCTTTTCCGGCATTTTGCTCCAGATAGTCGAACAGTGCGGCATTGCGGATGACCGCCGCTTTCACCGTTTCGGCAAATCCCGATACAAATTCACGCTCAGGCAACGTTTGCAGCATTGCAGTATCGCACAGTACGAAACGGGGCTGGTTGAACGTACCGATCATGTTCTTGTATCCGCCGAAATTTACTCCGTTTTTGCCGCCTGCGCTCGCATCAACCTGCGACAACAGGGTAGTGGATACAAACCCGAACGGAATGCCGCGCATATACGTAGAAGCGGCAAACCCCGCCACATCGCAAACAATTCCTCCGCCCGCCGCCACGATGAAACTGCTTCGGTCGGCGCCGTATTCCAGCAAACGGTTGTAAATATACGCCAGCGTGTCCAAAGTCTTGTTTTTCTCGCCCATTCCGGTTTCAATCATGGGAAAGACGCGGAAAAAATCGCCGTAATACCGGAGAATATTAGCGTCGGTAATCACGATGACCTGTCTGCCGGCAGGAAGGTATCTGGCAAGGTTACGATACGATTCGCCGACTATTACCTGTGATTCGCGGATGGACAACCGGAACATTTGCTGATTTTTATGGTTCTGTTCATTCTAATGAATACATTTTATTTGATGCAAAAATAAAAAAAAATCACATTCTTTGCAACCAAATGGATATTTGATTACGTCTAAAGAGAAAATTCAAAAATCATTTAATTCATCAATTAAAATTTTAAAAAGTCATGATGACAGAAGCTTTAGCAATTATTGGGATATTTTTTGTTCCCATAATAATGATTATTTTGATCGCATGGTTCAAGAGTAGCGAGAGGCGTAAACGCAATGAGTTGCAAGCCGATTTGTATGCCAAAGCCCTTGAAAAGGGACAGTCCATACCTGATATACCGGCAGATTTGTTTGCGGAATTAAAAGAGCCGAAAAAGAAAAACAATCCGTTGAATACGGGAGTTATCTGTATTGCCACAGGGATCGGGATTTCAGTGTTTATCTGGTTGGGGTCTATTTCTTTTGCTCAGGTAAGCGAAGAAGCGTCGGCAGTTTTTATTTCATTTGCGTCGGTAGGTATTATTCCTTTTTTGATTGGTCTTGCTTTTGTAATCATCCATTTCATCGAAAAGAAGAAAGACACGGAAGAAGATGCAAAATGATGCGTTACTCGTATCGCGTGCGGCGCTGTTGGGCGACCGAAAAGCCTTCAGCCAGTTGGTGGAGGCTTACCAGTCGCCCATACGGCGTTTCTTTTTCAACCTGACCGGCAACGAGGAACTGAGCAAAGACCTTGCACAGGACACATTCGTAAAAGCATGGTTGAGTATCGGCTCGTTTCGTGCGGCGGCAAAATTCTCAACGTGGCTTTACCGCATCGCCTACAATACGTTTTATGATGATTCGCGTGCAAGGAAGGCTTTCGTTGATGTGGAAACGGTAAAGGATCATTTCATCGCCGATACGCCCGACAACGATTTTGGTATGGATTTTGCGCAGGCATTAAAAATTCTCAGGGAAGACGAACGAACCGCCATGCTGTTGTTCTACATGGAAGATCAAACCATTGACAAGATTTCAAAAATCATGAATTGTCCGGCAGGTACCATCAAATCGCATCTGCATCGCGGAAAGGAAAAATTGGCGAAATTCTTTACAAATTCAAAAAATCAATGATTTCAAAAATTCAAAAATGAACGATAAAGATTTTTCAGAAATATTTACGGCTCACAAAGTTGAGTTTCCCGACGAAGGTTTTTCGGAACGTGTTATCAGGCGCCTGCCCGAACGCAAAAACATGTTGCCGCAAATGATCATGACAGTGTTTGTAATGACCGGCTTGGTATTAACATTTGCCATACAGGGTATTACCCCCATGCTGGAACAAATCAACAGTCTGGTTGTTTCCATCAGCAAGTTGCAAATACCGTCGGCAAGTTCGGTCATTGTTTATATTGGCGTACTGGGTATGATTGGCGTCATCGGTTATTCTGTGGCTCAGGCAGATGCAGGATAACGCGGAATAATCAAATTTGAGCGCATTTCAAATAATCACTACGTGTATTGTAGGCAAGCGGACACGTGTGCGTCGACAAAGACGAGAAGACCTGAACGTGAAGCGCAACGAAAAGGCAAGACCTGCAAAGCCATTAGAGAATGAGCCAATTTAAAATTCAACGGACAAAAGTTCTTTACCTAAACTATGTAAAGCATATTCAATCTTTTTACGTTGCGCAGGTCTTGGTCTTTTCAATCCGCTTGCGTAATGATGGATTTGTTTTTGATTAATTCCGGTTAACCTTTCCAGTGCCGGTTTGCTGAATATGCCTTCAAAATATTTTAGAAAACTTTGTGCGTCATATTTATAGAATATATCATACTCACTTTTCAATATTTCAGGCAATTCTTCTTTTTTTCGACTTTCAACAAACAGCCTCAAACCATCAAGAACGTTTTCTTTTGCTTCTTCGATAGTGTTCCCTGCACCATACACACCGGGACAATTTACAGCATAAGCCCCGTAATGGTCTTCACTTTTTCCTATTTCTATAATCAACTTTTCCATATTGTTATTTTTTGGGGACACAGGCTTATTTTAGTTCCATATCCCTGATAATACTTTTTCTTAATCCTTCCGGCATTTCTTTTGCTCCGTGATATGGTATCGGTGGCGAAAGAACGTTATCTTTCTCATAGAAATAATGGCTTCCGGTTGCCCTGATAAATGTCCATCCATTTCTTACGATTAATCGGTGAAAACTCGAATATTTCATATTACTGATGTTCCAATTGACGGCACAAAGGTAACTATTTAGTTACTATTTTGCAAATATTTTTCTTTCTAAATTTTTCGTTTTGTAATACTTGACGATTTTGTAATACTTGACGATATTGGGTATCCGCAGTTACCGCAATACTCCTTCGACCTGTAAAAAATAATTGAAAGAGTTTGTAAATATTAATTTATTTCTGCATTTTTGCACTTCAATATAATCTTCAATGGAAACGTATAAAAAAATAATCATATCAAATAATTCATTTAAAATCATTTGAACCATGAAAAGTCCATTCATTTTTAGCATTTTATGCGTATTCATGCTGGCTTGCGGCGGCAAACGCGAAACAACCTGCCAAAACCCTTTGCCGGTTGCCTTTGGCGATCCGTTTATCCTGAAAGCGCCCGACGGCAGGTTTTACATGTATGGCACCGGCGGCGTAAAGGATGGATTCCGCGCCTGCGTATCGGACGATCTTGCCAATTGGACGGAATTGGGACAAATTTATTGGGGTAATGCCGAAGGACAATGGTGTGCGGCAAATTTCTGGGCGCCGGAAGTATACGAAATCAACGGAAAATATTATATGCTGTTCAGCGCCGACTGGCGGGAAAATCCTGACAACGAAACGGAAAATTTCCGTATCGGCGTCGCTGTTGCCGACCATCCGTCAGGGCCTTTCAAAGACCTGATGAACCGTCCGGTTTTCGATCCGGGTTACCCCATCATCGACGCCAACCTGTTGTTCGACAATGGACGGGCGTACCTGTATTATTCCCGCTGTTGTTACAAAAATCCTGTGGAAAGCGAAATAGCCAACCGGGCAAGAGAACAGGGCTGGTTTGACGAGATTGAGGAAAGTTGGATTTATGGCGTTGAGATACGTCCTGATTTTTCAGACATAATAGGCGAACCGCAACTTTTACTTCGTCCGCCGGTTAAGATGGACGACCGGCAGGCTGAATGGGAGAGCCGTTCGGTAACCTCGCGTGAAGTAAATCGCCGATGGACGGAAGGATCGTTCATTATCAAGGAAAAGGATACCTATTATATGATGTATTCGGCCAACTATTTTGGCGGGAAAAATTATGCAGTGGGTTATGCAACCTCCGGAAATCCATTGGGGCCTTTTGTGAAAGCGGATAACAACCCCGTATTGCAGAAAAATACTGATAACGGTGGTACAGTAACGGGAACCGGACATTGTATGGCGTTTACCACTGCCGGAAAAATGTATTGCGTATATCACGGCCGTACTGAAAAAACAGGTAATGAGCGGATGGTATTTATCGATCCGATGGAAATACTGTCTGATGGCAGATTAGTCGTACATGGACCGACCACCGGTCAGCAAACCATTGAATATTAATTTCGTAAAAAAAGTAATCCATTATAAATCTTAAACCAAATTAATTTAATCTATCATGAAGAAAATAGTGTTTTTTGTGGGAATTATATCCCTGACAATGAATGTTTCCGGTCAATGGAAGCCGGCGGGTGACAAAATTAAAACCGAATGGGCTGAAAAAATAGACCCGAATAAGGCGTGGCCTGAATACCCGCGTCCGTTGTTGGAGCGGACTGACTGGCTGAATCTGAACGGATTGTGGGATTATGCCATATTGCCAACGGGTAATAAAGAACCATCGCAGTTCGATGGGAAGATACTTGTGCCGTTCGCCGTTGAATCGAGTCTTTCGGGAGTTCAGAAAACCGTAGGCAAAGATAACGAACTGTGGTACAAACGTTCATTCGTCATTCCTGCCGCGTGGAAAGGTAAAAATGTCCTGTTGCATTTCGGCGCTGTCGACTGGAAAGCCGAAGTTTTTATCAACGATATAAAAATAGGCGCGCATACCGGCGGTTATACGCCCTTTTGTTTCGACATTACCCCGTTTTTAGGCGCCGGAGAACAAAAATTAGTGATCAAAGTATGGGATGGAACCGACACGGGATTTCAACCGCGCGGAAAACAGGTTGGTAATCCTCACGGAATATGGTATACGGCGGTTACCGGCATCTGGCAAACCGTGTGGTTAGAGCCTGTCAATGAAAAGTATATCGCCAACATCAAATCGGTTCCCCGTATAGACAATAACAGGCTGTCGGTGGACGTTTGCACCAAAAACACGCAGGATGCGGATATTATCGAGGTGAAGGTGAAAGACGGCGCAACGGTAGTGGCGACATCAAAAGCAACTGCCGGCCAAACCATTGATCTGAACATCCCCGGCGCCAAACTCTGGTCGCCCGAATCGCCGTTCCTGTACGATATGGAAGTCACCCTCTACAGCAAAGGAAAGGCGGTTGATCAGGTGAAAAGTTATTGCGCCATGCGTAAAATTTCTGCCAAACGCGACGCATTTGGTATTGTTCGTATGCAACTCAACAACAAAGATTATTTTCATTTCGGCCCTCTGGACCAGGGCTGGTGGCCCGACGGACTGTACACTGCTCCCACCGATGAAGCGCTGGCGTATGATATTAAAAAAACAAAGGATTTCGGATTTAACATGATCCGTAAGCATGTGAAGGTAGAACCGGCACGCTGGTACACGCACTGCGACCGGCTGGGAATCCTTGTCTGGCAGGACATGCCCAGCGGAGACCGTTCGCCGCAATGGCAAATGCACAGTTATTTTAACGGCGCCGAACTGAAACGTTCATCCGAATCGGAAGCCAATTTTCGCAGGGAATGGAAAGAAATTGTAGATTTGACATATTCAAACCCCTCTGTTGTCGTTTGGGTGCCTTTCAACGAAGCCTGGGGACAATTCAAAACGGAAGAAATTGTTGAATGGACAAAAACATACGATCCATCGCGATTAGTTAATCCTGCAAGCGGCGGAAATCACTACCGCACGGGCGACATTCTCGATTTGCACAATTATCCCGGACCGCAAATGTATTTATTTGACGCCGAAAGAGTAACCGTCTTGGGAGAATACGGCGGAATAGGACTTCCGATGGAAGGTCACCTCTGGCAGGCAGATCGTAATTGGGGATACGTACAGTTCAAAAATTCAAAGGAAGTAACCGATGAATATGTTAAGTTTGCCGAACAGTTGAAGAAGTTGATTAAAGCAGGTTTTTCGGCGGCTGTTTACACGCAGACAACCGATGTGGAAATCGAAGTCAACGGATTGATGACCTACGATCGTAAAGTGATTAAACTGGAAGAGGACAGAATAAGAAAAATCAATACGGAAATTTGCCGGATGTTACCTAACGAATAAAATAAAATAACATGGAAGAACATAGAAGACAATTTATTAAAAAAATGATGGCCGGTGGAGTTGCGGCGTCAACTTTTCCTTATACGCTTTTTGGAAAAGAATCGGTTACCCTCCATTCAAACCTCAAAACTCAGGTACAGGATGTATCTCCCGTTCGTATAGCGCTTATCGGAAAAGGCAGTCAGGGAACGAGCGATACACGCACGGCATTGCACGTGCCGGGCGTAAAACTTGTCGCCGTGTGCGATCTTTATGATGTGCGTTTGCAGGCGGCGAAGAAAGAATGGGGCGATGATATTTTTACGACGCGCGAATACAAGGACATTCTGTCGCGTAACGATGTGGACGCCGTAATTATCGGAACGTCAGATCATTGGCATCAGAAGATCAGTATCGACGCTATGAAATCCGGAAAACATGTATATTGCGAGAAGCCGGTAATACACAAAATTTCCGAAGCCAAAGACCTGATTCGGGCGCAGGAACAAAGCGGATGCGTGTTTCAATCCGGAAGTCAGGGCATGGCCTCTTTGGGAAACCGAAAAGCGAAACAGTTGGTGCAAAACGGAGCGATAGGCAGGGTGAATCTCATCGAAGCAGCCTTCACCTCCGCGCCGCGCCGTGCTTGCAGAACGCCCGAAGGTATTTCGCCGGCGGATATTTGGTGGGATCGTTATATCATGAATGCACCCAAAGTTCCCTTTGAACCGTCGCGCTTTTTCTGCTGGCGTAACTGGAAGGACTACGGAACCGGCATTGCCGGCGATTTATTTGTTCACGTATTGTCGAGTTTGCAGTACATCATGGATTCACCCGGCCCCGAAAAGGTATATACCACGGGCGACATCGACGGCATTGGCGATACGCCATATATCATGCTGGGGTATTTCGACTATCCCGCAAGGAACGGAGCGGGCGCTTTCAAAGCAGCATTAACGGCCAACAATGCCGACGGAGTGTCGAGAAAATGGGGAAGCCTTGATTTCACCATCATAGGGAGCGAAGGAACGCTTCGGGTAGAATGGGACAAAGTAACCCTGAAAAAGAGCGCAAAAATTTCGGCCACCGATTTCGGCGGATTAACCCCGATAGGCAATACGATCGATCATCCCGAACAAGTAAGCGAAACCGAACTGCTATTTGTGGAGAAAGGTTACAATAACTGTCATTTAGACCATATCACCCGCTTTTTTGACGGAATACGCAACCGGACGAAAGTCGAGGCAGACGTTGTCTTTGCAGTGCGAACGGCTGTTCCCGCTGTGTTGTGTTTTGAAAGTTATCATTCGGGAAAACCGGTTTACTGGGATTCTGAAAAATTGAAAATAAAGAAATAAAAAATGACGATTAGTCATTTACCCGATATGGTTTCAGATCGGCGTCCTTGTTGAAGCACAGTATCGGAATTTTTTCGGCGTTGATGATCAATTTTTCCTCTCTCCACCCGAACAGGTATTTTTTGGTGAATGATGGAGCCTCTTCCATTTGAATGGCGATCATATCGGCGTCTTTGGATAATCTGAGGATCACTTCGGCTGTATTTTTTAATTCGTCGTGCGTGATAAAATTGACTTTAATATTTTGCTCTTTCATCACTTTGCCCATCACTGTTAAACTGCCGGCGATACTTTTTTCTTTGGTCGTTCCCTTTCCCGAAGGCGTAATAATGTGCATCACAGCATCTGGATAATATTCGCTGAGAAGCATGACCCGTTTCAGTTTCTCATCATGCCGCGTCAAAAAGTTGATGGGAAAAACAATGTTTTCCAGAATAATGCTTGCAGGCGGCCCCTGTATCACAAGAAAAGGAGTTGACGTTCCCGAAAGAATCGTGATCGTTTGTACGCCGCCATCGGTCTTCAGGATCACCAACGACGGATCCATCTCTTTGGCAACGGTTTTAATCACTGAATACGGCTGTCCTCCCTGACGAACCATCAGTTCGGGACGAACGCCGTATTTTTCAAAACATTCTTCACCAACAAAACATAATTTTTTCTCCATCGCCCGAATATCCTTTTCTCGGGTTGCCACATGCAGTATCAGAAGGCGGTTGTTCATCGCCTTCGACATACAAATACCATGTTCCAGCGCCTGATACGCCAAAGGCGAAAAATCACAGGGAACCAGAATCAGATTCTTATCAATCGCATCCATATATGAATAAAAATATTGAATAAATTATTCCATTTAATTAATGAAACCCAAAGTTACTGTTTTTTTTTCATTTTTGATACAAAAATCTTCACATAATGTGAAATATTAGTACCTCTGCGGCAGGGCAAACGCATCTAAATTTTTTTCAGGGCAGCCACATCAAAATATCGTATATTTTCGTATTTGCAGCGCTATACATCGATTGTATTCCCGAAGGGAAGAAATGATTATAGGATATGGAAATGATGCGTATTGCACAATCCCGAAGGGATGATATCATCAAACATTTGGTATCGTTCCGATGGGAAAATGTCATCCCTTCGGGATTGTGCCTGTAATTCCCGTACATACATTTCTATAATCATTTCTTCCCTTCGGGAATTTGTGCTTTTGACACGACAGTCGTTTTGTCCAATTTTGATAATACTGTTTTGATGCGTTTGTCATGGTGATCAACTCCATGTTTTTTTTAAATAAAAATTTTTCCATTACCTTTGCTCCTCGGAATTTTACGCACGTGTTATTGATAACCACGTATTAAAAACAATGTAATGAATCGTTCTGTTTCTCTCTCTTTCATGCTGCTGGGTATCCTGTTCAGCGTATGTCTCATTCTGTCCAATCTGCTGGCTACCAAAGCGATTGTCATTTTTGGACTTTCAGCTACTGCTGCCTTGATCATTTTTCCCATCTCGTACATCATTAATGACGCCATCGCCGAGGTATGGGGCTACCGCAAGGTACGACTAATCATCTGGATAGGCTTTTCAATGAATTTCATGGCGATTGTATTCATGCAGTTGTCCGTACATATAACCCCGGCGCCTTACTGGGGCGGACAGGACGCTTATGCGCTTGCATTCAGTCAGGCGCCGCGCGTTGCATGTGCCAGCCTCATTGCTTTTCTTTTCGGTTCGTTTATCAATGCTTACGTGATGAGCCGTATGAAGATTCGCTCGCATGGGAAAGGATTTGGCGTCAGGGCTATTGTCTCCACATTGTTCGGCGAGTCGGCCGATTCACTCCTGTTCTTTAGCATCGCTTTTGCAGGAGTTTTTGCGTGGAAGGAAATTCTCATCATGACTGTGGTAGAAACTGTTCTGAAATCGATATACGAAATAGCCGTTCTTCCCGTGACAACGGTGGTGGTGCGATACATCAAACGCACAGAACAAACCGATGTGTACGACGAAGGCATATCATATAATATTCTGAAAATAAAAGATGTATAAAGAGTGTTACTGAGAATACTATTTTTTTTGACTCTTCATTCGCCACCATACGAATACCGCCCAGGCTGCAATCGTGCAGACCATTCCGGCAGGATATCCGATGCGGGTTGACAGGCCGAGCATTTCAGGAGCGACTGCGATATATGTGGAAATCACCATGGTCATGAACAATGCCGGGAATAACGTTATCCGGAAAAATTTCTTTTCCCTGGCAAGATATACCGTGATAGTCCATAAGGTTAGCGTGGCCAATGTCTGGTTCGACCATGCAAAATACCGCCATATCACATCAAAATTGACTTGCAGCAAAATAAAGGCAATCACAAACAATGGTACGGAAATGATGATACGGTGGTTCAATTTTTTCTGACTGTAATGGAGGAAGTCGGCCACAATCAGCCGCGCTGAACGGAAAGCGGTGTCGCCCGAAGTAATGGGCGCGGCAATCACTCCGATAATGGCTAACAATCCGCCCAAACTGCCCAGCCATGTATGCGCGATCCTGTCGACTACAACGGCGGCATTGTTGCCGTTGTCTTTCAGAAATTCCTGCAAACCGCCCACCGAACCGAAAAAACTCATGGCCGCCGCCGCCCATATCATGGCTACAATGGCTTCGGCAATCATGGCTCCGTAGAAGACGCGCCGTCCTTCGCGTTCGTTTTTCAGACAGCGTGCCATCAAAGGCGATTGTGTGGCATGAAACCCTGAAATTGCGCCACAGGCAATAGAGATGAAAAGCATCGGGAAAATCGGGAATTGCACCGGATCGGGATGCATATTATGCAGATTTGCGGGAATAATTTCGGGTATCGGCGACCAGTTCCATATCATAGCCGTCCCGATGCCCACCGCCATGAACAGCATGGCAAAACCGAAAAAAGGATATATCCTGCCAATAATTTTGTCGACAGGCAGAAGCGTGGCAAGAATATAATAAACGAAAACAATGATGCACCATACGGTAAAATTCAGGTAACCGGGCGTCATGTTGGCAAGAAGTTTGGCCGGCCCGGCAACGAATACCGTTCCTACCAGAATCATCAGCAAAATGGTGAAAACGCGCATAAACTGTTTGAAACCGACGCCCATGTATTGTCCTGTAAGTTCGGGAAGACTCATACCTTTGTTTCGCACAGACAACATACCTGAAAGATAATCGTGTACCGCACCGCCCAGTATGCTGCCCGTCACAATCCACAAAAAAGCCGCAGGCCCGTACACGGCGCCCATAACAGCGCCAAAGACAGGCCCCAATCCGGCAATATTCAGAAACTGAATCAGGAAAATCTTTCCCCAACTCATGGGTACATAATCAATGCCATCGGTGAGCGTATAGGCTGGGGTTGTGCGATTGTCCTGCACGCCGAAGATACGTTCAACCAATCTGCCATAGAGAAAATAGCCTCCAACCAGCAATATGATTGAAATAAAGAAAGTAATCATGATTTCATGAATTTGGAAACGTTTCCTATTTCAGCAGTTCCGCAAGTTTCTTCTCTAATTCGTCGGGTTGAAGCCCCTTTTCAAGAATTGTCCCGTCCTTATCCAGCAACACGGTATAAGGAATCGAATTTACGGAATACAGCCGTGCGCCTTTGCTTTGCCAGAATTTCAAATCCGACATTTGCGGCCATGTCAGTTCGTCGGCTTCAATGGCATTGGTCCATTCGGTTTTGTCCTTGTCCAACGATACGCCTACAATTTCAAAACCTTTGTCTTTATATTTGCTGTACAGCTTGACTACATGTGGATTGGCCATGCGACACGGACGGCACCACGACGCCCAGAAATCCACCAGCACATATTTATCTTTTCCGGCATAATCCGAAAGAGCGATTTCCTGACCATCAGGAGCCGGAAGTTGAATATCGACGAACGGTTGCCCTATGGCTAAACGTTCGGCAGCGTCGGCTTTTTCCCTGATACTTTGCACCCAGGGCGACCGGCTGTTCACTGCATCGAATCCGCTGGCATATAAAAACAGTTCGTCGGGCGATACATAATATGAAAGGTTGTTGTCCACAATCAGTGCGGTGAGTATGCTGTTGGGATGTTCTTCCGCAAATTGCTTCATGTAATCTATACGTTGTTGCCGGATGCTGTCCATCAGGGCGACGTATTCCTTTTCCTTTTCGGCGTCTGTTTCGTCGGAGAGTTTCAAGGCCATGTAATCGTCGTTCACCTGCCGGGTGCTTTTTTCAAAAACAGCCATTTGATGGTTGAACTCCGTAAACCAATCGGTTTCCTGCGATCCCGTAACCGTTGATTCCTGCATGTTTTTCAGATCAACAGTTATGTCGATAACCGTGTTTTCGACGAATAGCCGCAGCGGGCCGTTGTCGCCCACATACAATTCGCAATACTCGGGAAATTCCACTGTGCCTTTCATCACGAATTTTCCTTTCGTAACGATACAACTGTCGATACTGACCGGCCCGGAATCGGTACTCCACTTTTTTAACATTACTTTCAGTCCGTCGGCGTCGGCCAGTTCGCCGCCAACGGTGTATCCTGCGTGTTCCCTGCAGGCGTGCAGCATACATGCCGCCATGATTATCCAAATTAAACGTTTCATTTGATGATTGATTTTAAAAACACACAAAAGTACAATAAAAAATGGATTTAGCGAAAAAATCGGTAATATTATACATGGCAACCGCATCAAAATATCGCATATTTTCGTATTGGCAGCGCTCTACTTCGCCGGAACTGCGTAGCAGTTCAACTCCTGTCGGAGTTGCCGGCTACCGCTTCACTTTTACCCGTGAGTTGCGCTTTGCTTACACGAGGTTATCCATATTTGCCTCCGAAGGAGGCATTTTCCGAAATTTAAACAACCTCTAAAAAATTTAGATGCGTTTGCCCTGTAACTTGGTACCTTTGGAGTCCTCGCGGAGAAGATTTTGACCCTGACAGGTCTCCGACCCTGTCAGGTCACCGCGCGTAATGACCTGTCAGGGTTGGAGACCTGACAGAATCGGCGGCGGCTTATCGGAGTGGATTCATATTTTCAGTTATTAGAAGGGAAAGGGTTGTTCGGGAAGTCGGGCTGCCTTTTTTACATTTTTTTAATTGATGATAGATGAAATATTTTTACCTTTGCCCCAAAAAATAATATGAGTACTGTATTCTATCATCCATCATGAAGGGAAAAGTTAGTATTGTTTATGCGGGATTGTTCCTGTTTTTCACCATGTATACCATGGGTTTGAAGGCAGAGAAGGTTCGTCTTTTTACGCCTGATGACGGACTTTCCAACAGCCACATCAATCAAATCTATCAGGATTCAAAAGGATATATATGGATAGCGACCGAAAACGGATTGAATAAATTTAACGGGTATGATTTTGAAACATATCTAACAGTTCCGAATGATGACACATCCATTCAGGGCAATTATGTGACGTGTGTTTACGAAGACAGCCGGGGGTTGTTCTGGGTAGCTACTACCGATGGATTACTCCGGTACGACCGGACAAGGAATGCGTTTTTCCGGTGGAGTATGGGCGAGTTGGACGATATATTCATGGAACGTCGCATCCATTGTATTTTAGAAGACCGCAACCGTAATTTATGGATTTCCTATCCGGGTACAGGGATCGTTCGTCTCGACGCCAACACCTTATCGCCCACCGTTTTTGACAGGCAAAACAGCGAAATTGATTATAATACCATCAGTTGCATGTTTGAAGACCGGCACGGCAATCTCTGGATAGGAACGGAAGGAAGCGGAGTCTATGTATTTAATCCTTATGATTACAGCACAAAACACTATGAGCATATTCCCTCCAATCCTTCCGGTTTAAACAATAACTGGGTATTTGCCGTTTCCGAAAATGCCGCCGGCTCCATTTGGGTAGGTACGGCAGGCGGGGGCGTCAATGTTTTTGACGAACAGTCCCAATCCTTCCATACCCTGAAAACAGACAAAAACCCGATGGAAAACCTGATCTATTCCCTGTTGCTCGATAACCGCCAAACGGTTTGGGTGGGAACCGATGGCGCCGGAATTTTCAGGTACGACGTACATGGAAACAAGTCGTCTTATTGGGAAGAGGCCTCTTTAATCTGCGATTTGAAAAGCGCTAAAGTACACGACCTCTTTCAGGATACGCAGGGGAATATCTGGGTTGCTTTGTATCAAAAGGGCGTGCTGCTTATTTCTGCATCAGGCAGTGATTTCCAAAATATAGGATTCAATCCGTTCGACGCTTCCAAAAGTATAGGAACGCACTGTGTGATATCCATCATTGAAGACCATCAGGGAAATGTATGGGCGGGTACCGACGGCAACGGACTGTACCGGATTCAGCCATCAGGGAATACCAGTCATTTCACAACGGAAAATACATCCGGTTTTCAGGAAAATGTGATTACCGCCCTGTATGAGGACAATGATCATTCCATCTGGATCGGAACCTACCTGAATGGTTTTTTCCGCTACAACCCGCAAACCGATGAATTTGATTCCCATTACCAGAAAACGGATTCAGGCAACAGTTTGAGTCACAATCACGTTACTGCTTTTACCCGCGATGATGAAGGAAATCTTTGGGTTGGAACCAATGGCGGTGGTATTTCCGTATTCAATCCGGGAACGGATCAATTCATACAATATTCGCTTCATACGGATAATGCTGATTATCAAATATCCAGCGATTGGGTATTCGACGTCATCATTGACCGTGACAAAGGCGTATGGGCTGCCACATCCAACGGACTCAACCATTTGATCAACGATAAGGACAGGTTTAGGGAATTTACGCTGGTAGATGAAAGCATGAAAATTTCCAACTTAATGTACAGTTTACTTGAAGATAAACAAGGAAATATATGGGCGGGCAGTTATCATGGCCTGCACCGCATCGACAAAAGAACGGGAAAACCCTCATTAATCACCACGTTTGACGGGCTTCCCGACAATATGATTGCAGGTATTGAAGAAGACAGAGATCATGTTCTGTGGCTCAGTACGGGGAAAGGCCTGTGCCGGTATGATCCCGGAACCGGCGATTTTATGAATTTCTATTCCGAAGATGGCATTCAAAGCAATGAGTTCCGCAGGGGAAGCCGCTTTAAGGGAAAGAATGATAAAATGTATTTTGGAGGAATCAATGGGATTACTACTTTCTATCCTTCCCGTATTTCGCACGAAAAACCGCTGTTAAAACTTGTATTTACCGATTTCTTGGTGAATAATGAACCCGTGCGGATAGACCATACGAATATTTTAAAAAAATCGCTGGATGAAACCACGGGCGTCCGTCTAAAATACAATCAGCGTAATTTTACCTTCAAATTTGCCGCGCTGGAATTTGGAATGCCTCAACGGGTAACCTACCATGCCCGGATGGAAAATTTTGATACGCAATGGCACCGTATCAACACCTATAACCGTAGCGTCACTTATACCAACCTGAATCCGGGCAGTTACATTTTCAAAGTGCAAGCCACTATTGACGGAAAACATATTTTGGATAAAAACATGAAGGTGTATATTCTGCATCCGTGGTGGTGGAGTATCCCTGCCAAAATAGTCTATTTAGCGCTTATTATCCTGTTCCTGTACGGAATATATACATATTTATCGTACCGAGAATTAGAACGATACCAAATGCAACTCGAACTGACGGTCGAGCAAAGAACTAAGGAATTGATTTACGCGAAGGAAAAAGCCGAAGAATCCGATAAACTCAAATCTGCATTTTTGGCCAACATGTCGCATGAAATACGCACGCCGCTGAACGGTATTGTCGGATTTCTCCGGTTCATCAACTCCGACGTCCTGTCGCCCGTGCGCCGGCAGGAATACATTAATATTGTCAACAATAGCAGCACGCAATTAACAAGGATCATCGACGATATTATCGACGTTTCCAAGATAGAAGCCAAACAGATGACTATCATTCCCGGTCCCATGAATCTCAACGAACTGATGAACGAGTTGTGGATGTTTTTTAAACATTATCTTCAAGCCAACCACAAAGACCATGTTTCACTGGTTCTCAGCGATAGCGGATTTGTTGATCAGTGCATGATTTACGCTGACGCATCACGCTTGCGTCAGGTGCTTAACAACCTGATAAGCAATGCCGTCAAGTTTACCGAGAAAGGATTCATCCGTTTCGGATACCGGAGATCGGCGCCCGATGTACTCGAATTTGTTGTAGAAGATTCCGGTATCGGATTGCGTAATGATCAGTTGGATATTATTTTTGAGCGTTTTCGTCAGGCCGAAATAGGTAACGCCCGCCGCCTGTATGGCGGAACCGGCCTTGGATTGACTATTTCGCGCAGCCTCGCTCAAATGATGGGAGGCAAGATGTGGGTCGAATCGATAGAAGGCTTCGGTTCATCTTTTTACTTCACTATTTCGTATCTGCCCGTAGTTCCCGGATACGCACATATTTTTGAAACAACGGATTATTTATCCATTCACGATAAACCGTTTACAGGAAAATCGGTAATATTGGTCGAACCGGCTTACATGAAATCCGACTATTACGGAAAAATGATTTCGGCAACAGGCGCTACTGTTTTCAAGGCTGAAAATCTGAAACAATGTTACGAATTGATGATGCAATCCAACCAGATAGACATGGTCATTGTCGACGCCATCCTGTTCGATACCGAAGAATTTGACAATATACGCCAAATCAAAAAGGAACACGACAACTTGCCCATAGCGCTTATTGTTTCTGACAAAAAGGACAAATACATGCAGTTGCTTCGTCATAATTTTTGTAACACGATTCTCCATGTGCCGGTTGAGTATGCGGATATTTTGAGAATGATGGAAGAATATACGGGATATTGAATTTGTAGTATAATTTAAAATAAACATTATGAAGAGGTTCGCAATAGTATTATCAGGATGTGGCGTGTATGACGGAGCCGAAATTCATGAATCCGTGACAGCCATGCTGGCTGTTAGCCGGAAGGGGCACAGTTACCAGATATTCGCTCCAGATATTCCGCAGCATCATGTGGTCAATCATCTGACGGGAGAGGAAATGCCCGAAAAGCGCAATGTTCTGATTGAAGCGGCGCGTATTGCCCGCGGTAATATCAAAGATATGGCAACCTTTGACGCATCACAGTACGATATACTGCTTTTTGCCGGCGGTTTTGGCGTTGCCAAGAACCTGAGCGACTTTGCCTTCAAGGGCGAAGATTACGCAGTGAATGCCGAAGCGCTTAAAGCCATCAAAGCCATGCACCGCGCAGGCAAACCCGTTGGCGCTATGTGCGTATCGCCGGTACTCTTAGCCGACGCCATCGAAGGTGTAGAGCTTACTTTGGGCGCGCCATGCGGGGCCTCGCAAGCAGCCGAAAAACACGGCGCCAGACACCATGTTACCACTCACGGAGAAGTAACGGTCGACGGGAAAAACAAAGTAGCCACTACCCCCTGCTACATGCTCGACGCCAACATTTCACAGATAGCCGATGGCGCCGAACATATTGTGAATGAATTGTTAAAACTGATATGATGTTTGGAATAATCAAAGAAAAAAATGTAATTTTGGGAGTTAAAACACATTGATAAAAAATTGGAAATATTTGATTATAAAGAACATAGAATAATTCAAGGTGATTCTTTGGAAGTACTATCCAATGAAGTTTCCGACAATTCTATTGACTTGATTTTCGTTGACCCTCCTTACAATATCGGCAAAAATTTTAACGGACATAAAGACAAATGGGCAACTGACGAAGATTATCTGAATTGGTGCTACAAATGGATCGACTTGTGTATTAAAAAATTAAAGTCCAATGGTAGTCTTTATATAATGACTTCCACGCAATTTATGCCATTTTTTGATATTTTTATTCGCAAAAAAATGACAATACTTTCACGCTTGGTTTGGTATTATGACAGTTCGGGCGTTCAAGCAAAAAATTATTATGGTTCTATGTATGAGCCGATTTTATTCTGTGTAAAAAATCCTGAAAATTATACTTTTAACGCAGATAAAATTTTAGTTGAGGCAAAAACAGGCGCTAAAAGAAAATTGATAGATTACCGCAAAAATCCACCACAAGTGTACAGTTCGGAAAAAATACCGGGAAATGTTTGGGAGTTTGCCCGTGTTCGTTACCGAATGGACGAATATGAAAATCACCCGACACAAAAACCCATTGCGCTGTTGGAAAGAATAATTAAAGCAAGTACTAATGTAGGCGACACTGTATTAGACCCTTTTTCAGGTACATTCACTACAAGTTTTGTTGCAAAACAATTAAATAGAAAATCAATCGGAATAGAATTACAGGAAGATTATGTGAAAATCGGCTTAAGAAGATTAAGATTAACAGATGAATACAAAGGAGAAAAATTACAAAAGGAAGGCTATTTAAGCAAAATTCTTGATGAAATAATCTTACAGAGTAGTGTTGAGTTTAATTATGAGGAAGAGAAACAATGAAATTAACAGCATTAAGCCCCAAAACCCTCCACATTGTCCGTCACGGGAAAGCGTTACAGGATGGTCAGTATATCCGCGATTACGATCGTCCTTTGATTGAGAAGGGTATTGTGAACAGCGTGGCAATGGCCCGACAGTTGTCTGCAAAATATCCGGTTCCCGATCTGATCATTTCAAGCCATGCAGCCCGGGCGTTGCATACGGCGCATATTTTTGCTCAGGCGACGGGTTATCCGCACGATCGGGTTCAGGTGAATACGAAACTATATTTGGATGGGGAAAGGGAAGCGGGCAACATTCTTGAAGGTTTACCGGATGAGATTGAAACCGTGATGATTGTAGGGCATAACCCGGATGTAACCTGCATAGCCGGTATATATGCCGGACGGGGTATTGAACCGATTCCTACGTCGGGCGTAGTAACCATCCGCTTCAGAACAAACCGGTGGAGCGAAATCAGCAAAGCGAAAACAGATTTGTCAGGTTTTATTAAACCTGATAAGTCTTGAATCTTGCATCATCAATATCATGGGTAACGACTTTTTCCGGTTTAAGCAATTTACTGTCAGGCAAGGAAGCGCTGCCATGAAAGTAGGAGTGGATGGCGTGTTGCTTGGCGCGTGGGCTGACGCCGGCAATGCGGTTCGCATACTGGATGTGGGCGCCGGAACAGGGCTTTTGCCTCTGATGATGGCGCAGCGTTATCCTGATGTGCTTGTCGATGCTGTTGAAATTGACAACGAAGCATACCGGCAGGCGTGTGAAAATGTTGCCAATAGCCCGTGGCACAATCGTATTCGGGTAATTTGCGATAATTTTTTTCATTATGCCGGACATTGCTCTTTCCGTTACGATATGATCATCAGCAATCCCCCGTACTTCACCGCTTCGCTTAAGCCTTTGGACGGAAAACGCGACGTGGCGCGTCACAACGACAGTTTGCCACACAGCCGGTTGTTGAACGAATCGCTGAAATTACTCCAGCCATCCGGCGTATTGGCGCTTGTGCTCCCGCCTGCCGAAGCAGGCGCGTTGATGGCCGAAGCAACGGCGTGCGGCTGGTTACTCAAACGGACGCTTCGCGTGCAGTCGCTTCCTTCAAAGCCGGTTTACCGGATACTTGCGGAATTATCGCGCCCGTCTACTCTTTCCTTTGGAGAGAGAGCGGAGGTGAGGTCTCAAACGTTGTGTATCGAAAAAGACGACCGTTCGGATTTTACCGACGAATACAAACATCTGACCCGTGAATTTTACCTGAAGTTTTAATCCGTAATTTGTATTTTCCCATGTCTGTAAAAAAATATTTTTCGATGATTAAATTTGCCCATACCATCTTTGCGATGCCATTTGCCATGATCGGTTACTTTCTTGGAGCGCTGTATGCCGGGGCAGGCTTCAGTTGGTTGCCGTTTCTGCTGGTGATTCTGTGTATGGTGTTTGCCCGCAATGCAGCGATGGGTTTCAACCGTTATGCCGACAGAGCCATCGACGCCCGAAACCCTCGTACCGACAATCGTGAGATACCGTCGGGAACGATTCGTCCGCGGGCGGCGCTGGCGTTTGTCATTGTCAATGCGGTGGCTTTTATATTTACATGTTGGTTTCTTAATCCATTGGTTTTCTGTTTGTCACCGGTTGCATTATTAGTAGTATTGGGCTACAGTTTCGCCAAAAGATATACCTCGTTATGTCATTTTGTGATGGGAATCGGGTTATCGCTGGCGCCTGCGGGGGCTTACTTAGCCGTTACCGGTATTTTCGACTGGTTGCCGTTGATGTTTTCTTGCGTCGTACTGCTTTGGGCAGGCGGGTTCGATATTATTTACGCCTTGCAGGATGAAGATTTTGACATTCGGGAACGGTTATATTCTATTCCGGCATGGCTGGGAATACGTCGTGCGCTGGTTGTTTCAGCGGCCGTGCATACGGTTGTCGGCGCGTTGGTAGTGTTCATCGGTATTTTCTGGAACTTTGGTACCTGCTACATAACAGGCGCCGTCATTTTTCTTGCCTTGCTGTTGTATCAGCACCTTATCGTCCGTCCGCATGACCTGAGCCGCGTGAATGCAGCGTTTTTCACGTCAAACGGCATTGCCAGCGTCGTATTTGCCATATTTACGATTCTCGATTTGTTTTCACAATATTGAATATATTGTGGGATAATGGTTTACCTCAACACACGATATGTCCCGTCGATATTTACTTTGATAATGGAAGACGCTGTCGCCGGTTGCCGGTCGTCCTGTCGCCATCGAACGACGTAATCTGCTGCCTCCCTGATTTCACCGGAGATTTCGTCGAAGATACCGGGCGCCGGTTGTCCGCTTATGTTCGCTGAAGTAGAAACAAGCGGTTTGCCAAATTCTCTGATGAGTCGCCGGCAAAATATATCCCTGACCACACGGATACCGGCAGAACCGTCATCGGCTACAAGATTTGCCGCCAGATTCTTCGCGCGGGGATATATGATGCTCAACGGCCGCACAGCCTCGTCGTTCAACTGCACGGCAATAGCGGGAATATCCTCTGCATATCCGGCAAGCATATCGAAACTGTCCACCAATGTAAGCATACTTTGCGCTTCGTTACGCCGCTTGATAGCAAAAACATGCGCTACAGCCGCGCTGTTGGTTGCGTCGCAACCAATACCCCACACAGTATCGGTAGGGTAAAGAATCACGCCGCCCCGATTCAGGACTTCCAACGATTTATCGATGTCTTCCAGAAACATTTACACGCCAAATTCCTTCCTGATGACGTCCACATAGTCGAGTTTTTCCCATGCGAAAAATTCGACGTTCTTCGTGGTTTCGTCGTTGTAGCATACCGTTACTTCCCGTGTATAAGGCTCATTTCCAAAGTGTCCGTATTTTACGGTGTCCCTGAAAATCGGATTTTTCAGTCCGAGACGTTTGACAATACTGTATGGCCTCATGTCGAATATTTTGGAAATTTTTTGCGCGATTTCACTGTCGGACATGTCTATCTTTGAAGTGCCGTAAGTATTGACATAGAACCCCACCGGTTGCGCCACTCCGATGGCATAAGCCACCTGTACCAGCGCTTCGTCGGCTATTCCTGCGGCAACCATATTTTTGGCAATATGACGGGTAGCATACGCCGCCGAACGGTCAACTTTCGACGAGTCTTTTCCTGAAAATGCGCCTCCTCCGTGCGCTCCTTTGCCTCCATACGTATCCACGATAATCTTTCGTCCCGTAAGACCCGTATCGCCATGAGGCCCGCCAATGACGAATTTACCGGTCGGATTAACATGCAGAATATATTCTTTATCAAATAGTTTCTGTATCCTTTCCGGCAATCCGTTGATTACTCTCGGAATCAATATTTCCTGTACGTCCTTGCGGATGAGGGCCAACATTTTCGGTTCTTCGTCGAAATCGTCGTGCTGGGTCGATACCACGATGGTATGTACTCTTTTCGGCTGGCCATTGTCTTCGTACTCGACAGTTACCTGTGATTTGGCGTCGGGACGGAGGTAGTGCATTTGTTGACCTTCCCTGCGGATGGCGGTTAATGTGGTGAGCAACCGACGCGACAGCGCCAGCGCCAACGGCATGTATTCGTCCGTGTCGCGGCAGGCGTAGCCGAACATCATTCCCTGGTCGCCTGCGCCCTGATCTTCTTCATTGGCGCGTTCCACTCCCTGATTAATATCGGGCGACTGCTCATGAATGGCCGACAGTACGCCGCACGAATGGCTTTCGAACATGTATTCGCCTTTGGTGTAGCCAATATCGCCAATTACATTACGGGCAATCTGCTGCACGTCAACATAACCGTTCGTTTTCACTTCGCCGCTCAATACTACCAGACCGGTGGTTACCAATGTTTCGCAAGCGACTTTCGATTCGGGATCGCGTCGCAGGAACTCGTCTACCAGCGCATCGGAAATCTGGTCGGCAACTTTGTCGGGATGTCCTTCGGATACAAATTCCGACGTGAATAAATAAGGCATAAAACTAATGTTTACAATGATTTTCAATACTGCTACCCTGCAAAATGCTCCATCAGATCGGGCATTTTGGTCATATCTTTTTTCAAAGAACTGTAAAACAAGCGGGTAGATGACCTGTTTCTGTTCTGTTCGGGAATTTCCCTGTTGATTCGAGAGATCAATTCGTTTCGTGTATGCGCTAAAGCCCACATCGTTTCGGAAACCTTTCTGGAGTTGGCGCCGGGATGAAAATAACTGAAAGCGAAACACTCATTTAACAACTCGCCCGTGAGCACGTTGATGTTCTTTTTTAGTGATTTTTTACTTGCCATGGCTTGATTATTTACAGGTTAAATGTTTTAATGAATTTCACAAATATAACGTTTTTTTTTGAAAAAAAATATATTTTTTTGAAAAAAATAAAAAGATCAAATTTTTATCCCTCTTTTTCCCGACTTTGAGAGAAAAAAATATTTACTCGCCAAATTGCTGAAATCTGATTTTTGTTTTTTATATTTGGCGCGTGTTAAATGAATTTGTGATACCATGAGAACATCCTTTTTTTTATTATTCATAACGATATGAATATTTTAACGTCGATTATTGCCGATGACCGGTTTGTGCATGAAATTTTGTAGGCGCAAATGATATTTTTTGATTAAACCTATTTCATGATAGCGTGTCAAAACATTCATGAAAAACCGATTTTAGAACGTAGGAATGTAAATGAAAAAAATAGAACTATCGGTATATCCTGATGTGCAAACATTACTGGAACGGGTGAAACAAATCAAACACGTTGCGCTCGACATGGACGGCACCATTTACAAAGGGAGTACGCTTTTTCCGTATACCGCTCCTTTTTTGGCGCGTTTGAAGACATTAGACGTCGGATATTCGTTTTTGACCAATAATCCTTCCAAAAGCGTTGCCGATTATCTGAAACATCTCGAAAAGATGGGATTAACGGCAACTGCCGGCGAGTTGTACACTTCCGCGCAAGCAACCATCGACTGGCTGAAAATACACCTTCCCGAGGCGAAACGTTTGTTCATACTCGGAACGCCAAGCATGACAAGGGAGTTTGAAAAATCCGGATTTATTTCCGTAGCCGACAGCGCCGACGATGTTATCGACGCGGTGGTTGTCGCGTTCGATATGACCTTGACTTACCCGCGTTTGTGCCGCGCTGCATGGTGGATCAAGTGCGGAAAACCTTACGTGGCAACCAATCCCGACTGGGTATGTCCCACCGATCAACCCACCGTATTGGTCGATTGCGGTTCGATATGCGCCGCATTAGAAAAGGCAACAGGTCGCAAGCCGGACGTCACGCTGGGAAAACCGCAACCCGAAATGCTGGCAGGCATTCTTCATACGCACGGGTTACTACCTTGCGAAGTAGCCATGGCAGGCGATCGCATTTATACCGATATGTTGATGGCGCACAAAGCCGGCGCTTTCGGTGCGCTCGTCCTGAGCGGCGAAGCAACATTAGCCGACGCACGCAACGCCAGTCCGCAACCGGATGTTACTGTGCAAAGTATTGAACAATTGGGCGAATTGATTGCCGAAGCAAAGAGATGACGTCATCAGACAAATGAGCCGGGAAGAGCAAGCGGTTTTACAGCGCTTTCTGTGGTAAGTCGTTGGCTTTCAAAATCTACATGCGTAATCAGGTTGATGCCCGGCACTTTACCTTTTTCAAAACTTCCCAGCAAATGGTCAAATTTCAAAGATTTTGCCCCGTTGAGGGTAGCCCACCGCAATAGCATCTCGAGCGGAATTTCAGGCGCATGGCGCTGGATGATTTTCATTTCTTCAAGAATGGAAAGCCCTGTATTTGACGCAGAACTGTCGGTGCCAAGGCAAACATTCTGATACAGTTTTTGTTTAGAAAACAGGAGAAAGTCGGGCAAACGGTTTTGTATGAACAGATTAGACTGCGGACAAAGTACAAAATAAAACCGTTCACGTTGTGATATATATTTAGTTAAATCGTCTTCGGAAGAAAATGTATTGTGTACCAGCAAACAACGGGACGCTTCCTGCAAACAATCTGTCATTTGCGACAATTCCCCTTTCCCCTCCCGATAAATGTCTGTTTCCTCGCCGCTTTCCTGATGGTGAACAGAAATAACCTGCGGCGGCGATGATTGGTACGATTGATACAAGGCCTCCCACAATGCGCCGGATACCGAATAAATGGCGTGGGGTGCAATGCAGGCGGGCATTCCGGCGCGACGGTATTCCTGTTCCACCTGTTTCGCAGCGGTAAATATTTCTTCCGAACGGCTGTTGTCCAAACCAAATACTTCAACAAAAGTCCGGTACAGGATCGGACTGTCCCGCTTGACGGAAAGGGTGCAGGCATTGTTGGATATGTCGCCCACCGCTACGGTTCCGTTTTGCCGCATCTCGCCGTCTGCCGCTTTTGCCGCCGCAATGATGGTTTCTTCGCTTGCGCGGCGATGTTTCCCAATGGATGATATAAACTCCGGCAATCCGCTATTTGGCTCTATAACGCCATGTAAATGTGATAGTTCCAGATGACAATGCGCATTTACAAAACCGGGAACCAAGATACCGTTATAAAATTCGGGGTTTTCACATTCTTCCGGTTTATCGTCCGCGTCAATTATTTGATTAATAGTGCCGTCATCGTTCACACCAATAATACCGTTTTTGAGTGGCGGCGAAGATATAGGGAAAACGTAATGTGCTGACAAATAACGCATTTTCATAAAACAAAAAAAGGGATTGTCTCAAAAATAAATTAGCACGCAAATAACGCTGATTAAACAGATAAACGCAGATTATTATATTGCTTATTAAAATTATCTGCGGAAATCCGTCTCATCTGCGTTATCAGCGTGCTTATAAGACAGCCCTTAAAATTTCAGAAATTACTTAATCTAAAATTTTGATTTTGATATTGCGGAACCACACATCGTCGCCGTGATCCTGCAATCCGATGTAACCTTCGCGATTCTCGCCGCCGCAATTGTTCAGCAATTCAAATGCAAGCGGCCATTTTTCCTGACTGAATTTACTGGCTTGCAGCATTTCAGTCCACTGCGGAGTCCACAAGTGATATTCCAGCACGTTTTCACCGTTTTGCTGATGCAACACAGTACCTCTGTACACGATAATAGTAGTGTTGTTCCATTCTCCAAAAGGTTTGGCATTTTGCGGTTTGGCAGGAATCATATCATACAGGGACGTAGATTGACGGTTACCGTCTTTACCCATTCTTGCATCCGGATGATTTTCATTGTCCAATACCTGACTTTCGGGCGACGAGATATAAATCGGTTGCCTTTTGATTTCCTGCGCCAGATAGAAAATTCCTGAATTTGCGCCTTTGGAACATTTCCAATCAACAGACAGTTCAAAATTTTTGAATTTACGTCCGAAAATCAGGTCACCGCCGTCTTTAGTCTGGGCTTCTCCGCCGCCGCTGCCGGAAAATTTCATTGTGCCGTCTTCATCAATTCCCCATTTTCCGGGAATGTTGTCGCGTCCGTAACCTCTCCAGCCATTAAGCGTTTTTCCGTCAAAGAGAATGTAAAATCCATCCTTATCCATGGCAAATTTGGAAAGGTCGTATTGTGTTTTATCCACAATAGTATATTCGGGACATACATCTGTTTCAGGTACAAGTGTTTCCTGAGTAACGATGATGATGTCTTCCCATGGTTCCGCCGCTTTTGACAAGCCTTTATTTCCGCCGCCGCATGATACAAGCGCAAATACCAAAAATAACGCGCTTATCGCGACCATTGCATTTTTTGCTTTCATACAATTATTTTTATGATTCATGATTAAATTCTGGTTAAAGAAAATGAATCCGCACGTTATAACACATGCGGATTCCGGAATTTTTAAATCATTAAGGCATTGCAGGCAATGACCAACCATCCCTGTAGTTATGCTTGATCAATTCCTCGGCAAACGCTTTGGCATTGAATTTATCACTGGGCTTATTGAACGAAGGATGCCCGTCTACGATTTGGAAATCGTCTGACTTGACAATCGATATTTCTTCGCTATCGCCAATGTTGGTAAATTTCATGTTTGCGCCGTCCCATTCTAATTCTTTGTTCAGTCCCTGTAGACGAACAGCCAGAACGCCCATCACAACCATTTCGTTGAACGGACCTGCTTCGCTGAAATCGGAAGCCGGTTTTCTGCGATTTTCCGGACTTTCCTTGCAGGCTTCTACCCAGTCCATTTCGTGGCTCAGGGTTACTTCGCGCTGCGTTTTGGGAGATTCCGGTTTACGACCCGAAAGTAACCACGGCCTGACGCCATAACATCCGCAAACTAAGGTATCCTTAGTTCCGTAAAAGATAGCGGCGCCGCCCGAATCGTTCATATTCTTTCCGGCAGGCCATCCTTTGGGCATCACGGGTTTGATACCGCCGTCGTACCAGTGAATTTCCACTTCGGGGAATTTTACTTTCGATTTTTTATCTACAGGACGTTCAGGGAAAGTATAACGTACATATTGCGCAGCAGGAGCGCAATCGGCGAGCAACAGCGTTGAACTGCCCTGTACTTTGGTGGGATAGCCCAACTGCAAGCCTTTGAAAATCGGGTGCATGATGTGGCAGGCCATATCGCCAAGAGCGCCTGTACCGTAGTTCCACCATCCGCGCCAGTTCCACGGGTGATAAATTTCGTGGAAAGGAACTAATTTGGCGGGACCGGTGAACAGTTCCCAGTTCAGCGTGTCGGGAACCCACATTCCCTGTTTGGGCGTATTTAAGCCCTGCGGCCAGATAGGACGGTCGGTAAACGTATCTACACGTTTCACATCGCCTATTTCACCATTTAATATCCAGTCGCAAACCTGACGTACTCCGGCCTGCGAACTGCCCTGGTTACCCATTTGAGTAGCCACTTTGTGCTTGACAGCCAGTTTGGTGAGCAGACGCGATTCGTACACCGAGTGGGTCAGGGGTTTTTGCACGTACACGTGTTTGCCCATCGTCATGGCCGTTGCGGCGATGATGGCGTGCGTGTGGTCGGCGGTTGCAACGATGACGGCGTCGATGGATTTACCCATTTCGTCGTACATTTTGCGCCAGTCCCAATACTTTTTTGCACCCGGGTTTTCGTCGAATACTTTTGCAGTGTACTTCCAGTCCACATCGCATAGAGCAACGATGTTTTCCGTGTTTCTCACCGCTTTAAGATTGCTGTTACCCATACCGCCGGCGCCAACGACGGCGACGTTCAATTTATCACTGGGCGCCTGATGCCCCAAAACGCTTCCCATCGCATGGTTGGGAATAACGGTAAATGCTGCTGCAGCAGTTGCCGTTGTACCTAAAAAGGATCTTCTTGATACTTTGTTATTCATATTAATCTGTTGTTTTAAACGAAATTTATTACATTGATTTGGTTGTAGCCTAAGCCGTCGCAAAGATTAAAAAAAAAAATGATTAAAAAAAATTTTTAACAAAATTTTATGAAATATAGTGAAAACAAAACTGCGTTAATTCGACAAATTCCTGTACGCCGAGTTGTTCGGGTCGTCTGGAGAGCATGGGATGAGCGGTATGACCCGCAGGCAACAGGCTTTTCAATGAATTGCCGAGCATTTTGCGCCGCTGGTTGAAAGCCGTTTTCACTACGCGGAAAAACAAGACCTCGTCGCAGGGTAATGTTTCCACATCGTTGCGGGTGAGGCGTATCACGCCCGACTTGACTTTGGGCGGCGGCGTAAATACATGTTCGTGTACCGTAAAGAGGTATTCGATGTTGTAAAACGCCTGCAACAGTACGCTTGTGATGCCATACGTCCGGCTCCCCGGCGGCGCTGCAATCCGTTCGGCTACTTCTTTCTGCAACATTCCCACCACTTCCTTCACCTGCGAACGGTGGTCAAGTATTTTGAAAAAAATCTGCGAAGAAATGTTGTACGGAAAATTACCGATGATGGCCAACGGCTCATGGCCAAAATACGCTTCCAACGGATGACGCAGGAAATCGGCCACCACTAGCTTGTCTTTAACGTCGGGAAACCGCTTTTTCAGATATTCGGCAACATCGGCGTCTACTTCCACAAAACGGGTATCGAACCGCTGTTCGCGCAACAGCATCGGGGTAAGCGCGCCCATGCCCGGCCCCACTTCAATCACGTGGCGGATACCGTCGGCCCTGAGCGACGATACAATTTTTGCCGCAATGTCGCGGTCGTTCAGAAAATGCTGTCCGAACGCTTTTTTAGGAATAACCATGAATCAAAAAGTAAAGAAAATGATTGTAAATACATAATTTCAAACTATTCTTTTAGGAGGATTTGAACTGTTACAAAAACTTTTTCACGCAAAATTTTGATAATAGAAAACCTGTAAGGAAAATAACCGTAGTTCCTGTCACAATGGTTAACTGTGTATGCAAATGACTTCTCAGGCATATCAACCCTTCCGTATTAAAATACACAGGCGACAGGCTCATCCATAGAATAACCAGAATACCCACCGACACGGCAATCGCAGCGTTCATACTTGTCGCTCTTTTACTGAAATAACCCAAAAGGAACAGCCCAAGCATCCCGCCGCTGAAAATAGAAGCCAAATCCCACCATGCGTCTAAAACGCTTTTTACCTGTATCATCAGAACAGCGATGATAACCCCTGAAACAGTGATAATTACTGTTGAAAGATATAAAATGAGCATAGACTTCCTGCTTGAAAGATTTCTTTTTTCCGATTGGAAAAAATCAGTCAGAATGATGGTCGCGCCACTGTTTAAACTTGTGGATATGGTACTCATTCCTGCTGCAAATATCGAAGCAATGAGGATTCCCGTCAATCCGACAGGTAATTTGTTCACGATAAAGAAAGGAAAAATCCGGTCTTCCATACCCGCTACCGCAATGTCGGCAGGTAATTCGGTTATATTGACCTGATAATATGCGTATAATGCCGCACCTATCAGGAAAAACAGGAAGGAAACAGGAAGGTACAACAACCCGCCAAACATGGCTGAAGATTTTGCTTCACGTTCACTCCGCGCGCTCATGTATCGCTGAACATAATTCTGATCAATACCATAATTCTGCAAATTGATAAATATACCATAAGCAAATACCACCCAGAAAGTTGAAGAAGTCCAGTCGGCAAGATTAAATGAACCTAAACTCATTTTTCCATCTTCCAGTGCGATGTTCCACGCCTGAACAGGGCCTTCGGGCATGGAAAATAACAGTAAAATCAAACAAACTAATGCGCCTGCAATAAGAATAATTCCCTGCACGGCGTCGGTCCAAACCACTGCCTGTATACCGCCCAGCATGGAATAAATCGTCACGGCAACACCTGTACAGAGAATAATGGTAATAATGTCCCATCCTAAAAGTAAATGCAACGGTAAAGCCAGCAAAAAGAGAATGGTTCCCATTCGCATCACCTGTGTCAGCAGATAACAAACTGAAGCATACAGCCTCGCCCACCGCCCGAAACGTTTTTCCAAATACGAATATGCAGAGACACTGTTCACATTCCGGTACAGCGGGATAAAAAATTTCCATGAAAAAAACAAAGCGACAGGAATCGTCAGGCTAAACACGAATGCGTTCCAGTTCGTAGCGTATGCCTTTGCCGGAAGAGCCAAAAAACTGATACTGCTTATGAAAGTGGCAAATATGGACATCGCGATCACCCACGAAGGAATGTTCCGGTTTCCTACCATAAATGCTTCTTTCGTTTTGTTTTTCCGGTAGAAGGATGCGCCAAACAGCACAATTCCAATCATATAGAGAAAAAAGACGAGTAAATCTGTCCCGTTTAATGAATAGTTCATGTTTATATGGTTATGTCTGTATTTGCGTTGATAACTATATGTTCGCCGACTGCTTCCTTTATTCTGCTGATGTCTTCATTCAATTTTTGACTGAACAATGACATATCGGAACTGTGCATCACAATATTTACGCCTTCTTTGATCCATTTGATCTGACGTTCGGGATTCGCGGGAAAATGAATCCCGACGGCAATCCCTTTTTCCCTGACCTGATGAATGATTTTTTTCACAACATTTTCATATTCAGGGTGATCATACTGTTCCGGAAGTCCCATATTGACGGACAGATCGTGCGGCCCTATGATAACCGCATCCAAACCAGGTACATCCAATAAAGAAGATAAATTATCTACTGCCGGCATACTTTCAATATTGATCATGCACATACTGCCTTCATTGTATTTTTCCAAATAGTTTTTCAACTCAGGTTCAAGAGTTTCTGTTCCATTCAAAACCCGATCCAATCGTCTACCTTTCAAAGGGCGGTATTTGGTTGCGCCCACCATTTGTCTGATTTGCCCGACATCCTCAATATATGGGGCAAGAACGCCTGTTGCTCCTGCATCTTTCGCCATACAAGCCAGATACGGATCAGGAGATGGAATACGGACAACAGTGGGAAGCCCCATCGCCTGATATACCTGACATAACATGGTCAACTCATTCCGGTCGACCGGAATATGTTCTGTGTCCAGAAAGACGTAATCCAAAAGCGATTGCGCGAGCGACTTCGACCATACAGGGGCAGTAGATACAATGCAGGTACCGTAAATAATTTTCCCGTCTTTTAGTTTTTGAAGAAGATTCTTTGCCATGCTTGTTCACAATAATATTTACGGACAAAGTTTAAACGTTATTTTATTGAATGTATGTTTTTGTATGCTGCAAAAACTGGTCGGGGTGACAAGACTCGAACTTGCGGCCTCTACGTCCCGAACGTAGCGCGCTACCAACTGCGCCACACCCCGAATAAAAGCCCGCAAAGATACACTTTTTTTCGGTTTACAATGTTTTTTCGTCTTTTTTTTTAAGATTGGGCTCTTTGTTTCATTTTCCTGATGTTGATCATAGAGTTTTGAAAAATGCAAATGAATCTTTTGCCGCCTGATTTGCAATATCGATATCGCCGGGTTTCTTTACGTTCATTGTAAAATTTTCGGTGTATTCAATTTCCACTGAATAGGGTCCTTTGTATCCTTTGCTTTCAAGATAATCCATAAACTCCGCAAGTTTGAGTTCGCCTTTGCCGACAGCGGGGAAATTCCATTCCTTAGAGCCTCCGATCTTGTCTTTAAGGTGAACATACCTGACGATATCCACACAAGTCTTGATTTCCTCGTCGCATTTTTTTCCGCCGTAGAACATTGCATTTCCCGTATCATAAGCGACGCCGACAAGGTCTGAGGCTACTTTTTCCACCACCGGACGCAACGACGAGCCTGTACCGTATTCACCGTGTACTTCTATACCCAAGATAAGTCCGGCTTTCTTTAAATCAGGGAGCAGACTCTTGATGTTGTCAGCAAGCACATCGTCGGCAATTTTTTCATCTTTACCGAAATGCGCTTCACCGGTAGACGAAATGATGTATTTGCAACCAAATTTGGCCGCAAGGAGGATGTTTTTCTTAAAGTCGTCGAGACGCTGCTCGTCTAACAGGTTGCAGTGCCCGCTGAGGGCTATCGGCGTAAGGTTGAGGTCTGCCATTTTCTTTTTGACATGGTCAAGTTCTACCTGTTCCATCTCCGGCATGACATTTTCAGTCCAGCCTTTTACCGCACAAAGTTCCACGAAGCGAAAACCCGCTGCAGTCGCGCCTTCCAATGCCTGATCCGTGCTGAAACCGTGATAACTGTTGAGACTTATTGCTACTTTGTTTTCCATTTTTTACTTTTTAAAAGAATAACCACGTGACTATTATATTTTTTCTGCTATAAGCTTTTGCTTTTCAGTTAGTTCAACAGCCTCCGCACCTGCTGAAAGCGGCGCTTTTACCGGTTGAACTCCTTTGTTGATACAATCAATAAAATAATACAATTCATTGTAATATCCACCCAAGTCTGATATATTGCCACCCGAGTCGGCTTGTACCGAGCATTCTTTTTTTAGTTCGGGGCAAAAGGCTGCACCATCCGCCGGACAAACTTGAAGCCCGTGCAACGAACTGAATATAACTGTTGCTTTTTCAAATGCCGCTATATAGCTCATTTCAAAAGGGAAGGACGACGGGTAATCCCATGAACCTTCGGTCATTACCGAAAAATCCCCATATTTCAGCACGGATACAATACTTGAATATTTTTCACCGGAATGATTTACAAAAGACTTGATTATTTCCGGTTTTCCGAATAAATACAATGCAAAATCCACATCGTGTATTTGTAAATCAAGCACGGCGCCTCCGGATAAATTATCATCAAGCAGCCAGTTGTTTCCGCCCCAACTCGGGCACGGACTGAGTCTTCGGAGTTTGAGATGTTTCATTTTTCCATAAATGCCGTCCTCTGTCACCGATTTAAGATACTCGTATTCCGTCCAAAATCTGAGACATTGTCCTACCTGCGCAAAAACGTTCTTTTCTTCTGCGAGTTTTGTCAATGAATAAGCGTCTTTTGAATTTAAACATAAAGGTTTCTCAACAAAAATGTTGAAGCCTTTTGAAAGCGCTTTGGACGCATATTCATAATGCAGATATGTGGGAAGACAAATGTCGGCAGTGTTTATATCCGCTTGATCTATCAACTCTTGCGGCGAATAATACGCTTTCGCACCCAAAAGTTTTGCCGTTTGATCGGCTTTTTCTCTGTCGGTATCCGCTACCGCAGTAATTTTAAAATCCAGTGCGGATTTAAGTTGCTGGTATGCGGCAGCGTGCGTTCTGCCCATAAAACCTAAGCCTATGATACCTATTTTTGTCATTTTTTTATGAATATTTTGATGATTATTTCAATTCAAAAACATAACTCCCCGCTTGCAAACGATAACCGTCACCTGCATTCTTTTGCAGGTTAACGGTTGTTTTCCCGTCCGCTAATGTTACTTTTTTCAACTGTACGCCTTCAGGCAGATAGAGGTCAGCTGTGGAGTTAGCAGGGATAGTTACCGAATAGATCACATCCTTTTTCTTCCGTTCC
>Ga0082212_10001650_pt1 | contig 32837 bp, 30 predicted proteins | sample TergutNt197P3_FD_71548 | JGI IMG/M metagenome (GOLD analysis project Ga0082212, IMG submission 71548) | Neocapritermes taracua P3 segment gut microbial communities from Petit-Saut dam, French Guiana - Nt197 P3 | ecosystem: Host-associated > Arthropoda: Insects > Digestive system > Gut ... | reverse complement strand
TTGTGGATACCGCAAGAAAAAATAATCAAGACCCCTTCATTGCTCTAATTGCCGTCGCAGAAAATATCATAACCCCTGACACTTCGTAATTCGCGCTTGTCTATGACATGTGACATAACGATAGGGGGAGGCTGAGTAGTTACCGGGTATTTCAAGATTATAGCCTCTCGCTATTTCTTTATGGCCAGGTAATCTAATCAAAAATCTTAAACGCAATGGACGATTATTCAAATAAAATTCGGTTTATGTAATAAAAAGGTTACCTTTGCACAAAAAAATTGACAGGCTATGGCAAATTATTTAAATGATGTATCAAGAACTTTCGGGGAATATTTGCTGATCCCCGGACTAACAACATTACAGTGTGTCCCTGCAAATGTCTCGTTAAAAACCCCACTCGTAAAATTTAATAAAGACCAGTCGCCGCGAATCAGCCTCAACATCCCATTCGTATCCGCAATTATGCAATCGGTATCAGGTCCTGAACTGGCAATTGAACTCGCCCGTAACGGCGGTCTTTCTTTTATCTTCGGCTCTCAACCTGCAATATCACAAGCCGAAATGGTACGAAAAGTGAAAAAATTTAAGGCGGGTTTTGTCGTAAGTGACTCCAACCTTACGCCGGAAAATACGCTTGGCGATGTGATTCGGATTGGTAAGAAAACCGTTCATTCAACGGTTGGCATCACCGACGACGGGACTTCAAACGGCAAACTGTTAGGCATCGTCACAAGTCGTGATTACCGGATCGAAAAGGATGATGAAAGCATGAAAATTAAGGATTTCATGACACCTTTCGAGAAACTGATTGTAGGAAAATCGGGTATGAGCCTGAGCGAAGCAAATCAGATTATTTGGGAAAACAAACTGAATACCCTACCCATTATTGATGACAATCAAAACCTTGTATATTTTGTTTTCCGCAAAGACTACGACAGCCATCGCGACAACCCTTCAGAGTTGTCCGATCCCGACAGCAAAAAACTGCTTGTCGGCGCCGGTATTAACTCACGCGACTATAAAGAACGCGTCCCTGCGCTAATTGACGCAGGCGTTGACGTTTTATGTTTAGACTCTTCCGATGGATATTCGGAATGGCAATATGATACCATCCGGTGGATTAAAACCAATTACGGCGAAAAAGTTCCCATCGGCGCCGGCAATGTCGTTGATGGCGAAGGATTCCGCTATTTAGCCGATGCAGGAGCCGATTTTGTCAAGGTAGGTATCGGTGGCGGCTCTATCTGTATTACACGTGAACAGAAAGGGATCGGACGCGGTCAGGCCACCGCGCTGATCGACGTCGCTAAAACACGCGACGAATACCTGAGCGAGAAGGGCATCTACATTCCCGTCTGCAGTGACGGCGGACTTGTTCACGATTACCACATGGTACTCGCTTTGGCAATGGGCGCCGACTTTCTGATGATGGGACGGTATTTCGCACGCTTTGACGAATCGCCTACCAAAACATTGCGCATAGGGAATAAATACGTGAAAGAATACTGGGGGGAAGGCTCCAACCGCGCACAGAACTGGCAACGCTACGACTTGGGAGGTAACACAACACTCAAGTTTGAAGAAGGCATTGACAGTTACGTACCTTATGCAGGCAAAATGAAAGATAATCTCGACGTGACACTTGGAAAGATCAAAGCAACCATGTGCAGTTGTGGCGCTATTTCCATAGCAGATTTGCAACAACATGCGAAAATAACGCTCGTATCATCAACAAGCATCGTCGAAGGAGGCGCTCACGACGTAATCCTGAAAGAGAGTTGAATATTTTTTTGCAAATAGACAACCTGTCGAAACGGTTCGGTAACCTTGTTCTTTATGAGAACATCACCTTCGGCGTGGCACAAGGTCAAAAAATAGGACTGATTGCCCGAAACGGCGCCGGTAAAACAACGTTGCTGAATATCATTAGCGGTAAAGAAAACGCGGACGAAGGAAATGTAGTTTTTCGCAACAGCATACGCATGGGCTACCTCGATCAATCCCCCGCTTTTCCCAAAGGATTAACCGTCCTGCAGGCATGTTTTCATTCCCAAAACGAAACGGTACGCCTCATCGCCGATTACGAAGCAGCGCTATTGGCTAACGATACCAAAGCGCTTGAAAATCTGCTTCTTCTTATGGAACATAAAAAAGCGTGGGACTACGAACGTAAAGCCAAACAAATTCTCTCACAACTGAAAATCAATAATTTAGAACAAAAAACAGAAACACTTTCCGGCGGACAGGTAAAACGTATCGCCCTCGCCAATACCCTGATTCTCGAACCTGAACTCATCCTGCTAGACGAACCGACTAATCACCTTGATTTACAAATGATTGAGTGGCTTGAAGGATATCTGAAACGCTCGACAATCAGCCTGCTGATGGTGACGCACGACCGTTATTTTCTTGACGAAGTCTGTAATGAGATCATCGAAATCGACAACAAACAAATTTATTCATACAAAGGCAATTACACTTATTATCTAAGCAAGCGTGCCGAACGCATGGAGGCTACCCAGGCAGCAATTGACCATGCTAACAACCGCTATCGTAAAGAATTGGACTGGATGCGCCGCCAGCCTCAGGCACGCGCAACAAAAGCAAAATTCAGGATTGATGCTTTCTATGAACTCGAAAAGAAAGCCAAACAAAAACCTGACGATAAAAATGTATCCATTCAGATAAAAGCTTCCTATATCGGCTCAAAAATTTTCGAAGCGTCGCACGTCAATAAGCGCTTCGGGGATATCAGGATTACAGATGATTTTAATTATGTTTTTTCAAGATACGAAAAATTAGGTATCGCTGGCGATAACGGAACAGGCAAAACCACCTTCATCAAAATGCTGATAGGCGAGGTACAGCCGGATAGCGGACATTTTACGATTGGCGAAACTGTTCGCTTCGGTTACTACAGTCAGGACGGAGAACAAGGCAATCCAATTGAAAACATGAAAGTGATCGATATCGTTCAAAACATTGCCGAATATATTACGATCGGAAACGGCAAATCGCTGAGTGTCTCTCAATTCCTTAATCATTTTCTGTTTACGCCCGAAAAGCAACACAATTATTTCCACAAACTAAGCGGTGGCGAACAGCGGCGACTTTATTTGTGTACCGTATTAATGCGCAATCCGAATTTCCTTATTCTTGACGAGCCAACTAACGATTTGGATATTGCTACATTAAATATACTCGAAGAATACCTGACAGATTTTAAAGGCTGTCTGATAGTCATTTCACACGACCGCTATTTCATGGATAAAGTAGTAGACCACCTTTTTGTCTTCCATGGTAACGCTGCAATTCAGGATTTTCCGGGAAACTATACCCAATATCGATTATGGCAAACCCAGCAGTCTAAGGAAATAAGCAGCAAGTCGGGATCAGGATCATCAAACGGTTCTAATCAATCGCCTGCAGCTGCAGGCAAAAACAATTACAGACAGCATGAATATAAAAAGAAACTCACCTATAAAGAACAAAAAGAACTCGAAATGTTGGATAACGAAATTCCTGCCCTTGAAAATGAAAAGAAAATGATTGAAGAATCGCTCAACAGCGACGCGTTATCAATATTTGAAATCAACGAAAAAGCCGCCCGTATCGGCGACCTTATCTGTGAAATAGAAGAAAAAACCATGCGGTGGATTGAACTTAATGATTAATATAAATTTCATATGAAAAAAATACGTTTTGGTGTTGTAGGAACCAATTTTATCACCGACTGGGTGATTGCAGGCGGTCGCGAAGACGAACGTTTTGAATTGACTGCCGTATGTTCGCGGTTGGAACAGACAGCACGCTCGTATGCCGACAAACAATATATCCCGCATATATTCACTTCTTTAGAAGAAATGGCAGCAAGTCCGTTGATTGATGCTGTGTACATCGCTTCTCCAAATGCTTTCCATGCCCGGCAAAGTATTCTATGCATGCAATACGGAAAGCATGTGCTTTGTGAAAAAGCATTTGCCTCGAACGCCCGCGAAGTTCGCCTGATGATTGAAACGGCAAAACGACAGGGAGTGGTCCTGATGGAGGCGATGAAACCGACATTAACGCCGTCTTTCGATGCCGTCCGGAACCAGCTGCATCAAATAGGCGTTATTCGCCGTTATTTTTCCTGTTATTGCCAGTACTCATCGCGCTACGACAAATTGAAAGAAGGAATCGTACTCAATGCTTTCCTGCCTGAAATGAGTAATTGCTCCACCATGGATATCGGCGTATACACCATCTACCCGATGGTTGTCCTTTTCGGAAAACCGGCAACTGTTCATGCAACCGGCACAAAACTATCGAGCGGTGTCGACGGACAGGCTGCCGTCAACTTTTCTTACAACAATGGAATGGTAGCTACTGTCTTGTACAGTAAAATTGCCGATTCTACACTGCCGACTGAAATACAGGGTGAATCAGGTACGCTGAAATTGGACCGTATCAATATCATCGGCGAAGTAACATTCATGAATCGAAAAGGCGCTGCAGTCAATATCCGCCCCGAAACGCAATATCATGAATACTATTATGAAATTGCTGAGTTTATAAACACAATACAATCAGGCAGGAAGGAATCTATTGTCAACAGCCATATTAATTCATTGATTACAATGGAGATCATGGACGAAATAAGAAATCAACTCGGTACGCGTTTCCCAGCTGATAAAGAATGATTTATTACCCTTCATCCCATTTTTCATCAAAATCAAAAATATATGACGGATTCGTTTCCATACCGGAAAAATCATCGAGTTCGCGACGTTCCCTTTTCGTTGGTCGCCCCATCCCTTTGGCCCTGTCTACAAATCCTGAAATCTTATTTAATTCAAGTAATTCATATTCTTCCGGAGGCGTTATATTTTCATAGTACTGAGGTACAAATTTTGCGCCAATCCTCTTTTCAGTCACATCAAGTACCCGAAATGAATAAGTTACAGGCGGTTTGCGGACAGCAATCATATCACCTATCTTAATCATTCGCGAAGGCCTAACAGTAATGCCTCCAACTGCTATACGGTTTTTCTTACATGCCTCCGTCGCAATAGTCCGCGTCTTAAAAATACGTGTTGCCCACATCCATTTGTCTACTCGCACCTCATTCATTGATTGAGAACTACTTATCTAATTATTTATCATTTTATCGACGCAAGCCTTTACTTATGATTAAACAGATTCATCGTGACATCAACACCCGCAAGACAGAAACTTTTAATTATCTCGACTGCCTGTTTGATGCGTTCCGGTAATATTTCGGTTTCTGCATCTGAAAATTTACTTAAAACAAAATCAATCTGCCGCTCACGTGAAAAGTCATCTCCAATCCCAAACCGTAATCTGGCATATTCATTTGTTTTCAGCGCTTCTTCAATATGTCGCAATCCGTTATGACCTGCATGGCTTCCTCTTGGTTTTATTCGCAGGCTTCCAAGCGGAAGTGAAAAATCGTCGACTACAATAAGTAATTGAGAAACCGTCACATTTTCTTTCTGCAACCAGTAACGCACCGCATTCCCGCTTAAATTCATATACGTATTAGGCTTTAATACAACAAGTTCTGCGTTCTTTACGCGTAAACGTGCAACTGCGCCATATCGCTGTTCATTGAATATAACGCCATACGAATTTACTAATTCATTCACAATCCTGAATCCGATATTATGGCGCGTACCCCAAAATTCATTACCGATATTACCTAATCCGACAATCAGGTATTTCATACCTTCTATTTATTGGATGCTGCAGCGGCGCTCTGTGAAGCACGTGTCATCTTAACAATACAAACGACCATATTCCTGGGACTGACAATCTCAATATTATCATAACCAAGTTCGCCGACCTTAATTGACTTACCTAATTCGAGATGATCGACATTGACTTTAAGTATTTCGGGTACGTTAGCAGCTAAACCTTTTACTTTTAATTTTCGTACAGCCTGGTTAAGCTTTCCACCGGCTTTCACGCCGAGTGCATGTCCTTCCAATAAAACCGGAACCTCCATAATGACAGGCTTATCATCAAAAACCTCAAGAAAATCAATGTGCAGAATAGCATCGGTAACCGGGTGAAACTGCGAATCTTTCAATATCGCTTTAACGCGTTTACTCCCTTGAATATCGATATCTACTACATAGATTTCAGGTGTATAGATAAGTTTACGAACCTCATCAAACGAAACCGTAAAATCAGTCACGATCACACCTTTCTGATTACCAATCTCAACGATTTTCTCACCAACGGCAAGCGTACCCTGATAAGGGAGTTCAATCGGCGCATGACCATACAAAATTGCAGGGATCAACCCTTTCTTGCGTAAATTCTTTGAAGCTTTTCGACCGACTGTTTCTCTAGGTGTTGCTTCTAAATTGTAAGTTTTCATTTTAAAAAAATTTGTGTTACTAAAAATTAGTTTTTTTGCTTCCCTAATTCCCCATCACACTCCGACAGGCTGAAAAAGCGCTGCAAAGATAGTACAAATTGACAGGAATACAAAAATTTTTTTTTATTCTGCCTGAATTTGAATTGTTGAATAATTAGATATGCGTTTGAATACCTATATTTTAGTACCAAGTTATATACATTCGGAATTTTTACATACCTTTGCGCCCATATTATCACTAATAATTACAGAACTATGGATATTTCGCATATTGAGCATCTTGGCATTGCAGTTAAAAGCATTGAGGAGCAACTGACTTATTATGAAGAGGTTTTAGGCGTTAAATGTTATCAAATTGAAGAAGTGGCCGACCAGAAAGTGAAAACGGCTTTTTTCAAAATTGGACAAACAAAAATTGAATTGCTTGAACCGACAGGCGAAGACAGTACAATTGCCAGGTTCATTGAAAAACGGGGCGAAGGCATTCATCATATTGCCTTTGCCGTGTCCGATGTGCAAGACGCGCTCAATGAGATGAAAGAAAAAGGCGTTCAACTGATTGACAAAAAGCCACGTATAGGAGCGGAAGGCATGTCGATTGCATTCTTACATCCTAAATCCACACTTGGAATTTTGACGGAACTATGCATGGAATCATTTCAATAAACAATCCAATAAATATATGGCAAACCAATTAGAAAAAGTAAGGGAATTAATCGCTTTACGCGAAAAAGCGCGCCTCGGCGGCGGAATAGCAGCGATAGAAAAGCAACACCAGCGAGGTAAATACACTGCCCGTGAACGGGTCACTATGCTTTTAGATGAAAACAGTTTCGAGGAGATGGATATGTTCGTCGAACACCGGTGCGTCAATTTCGGACAGGAAAAGAAAAAAATATTAGGCGACGGCGTTATTACAGGCAGCGGTACGATAGACGGACGTTTAGTTTATGTTTTTGCACAGGACTTTACGGTTTTTGGCGGATCGCTGTCGGAAACAATGTCGCAGAAAATATGCAAGGTAATGGATATGGCCATGAAGATGGGAGCGCCCTGCATCGGTATTAACGATTCGGGCGGTGCACGTATTCAGGAAGGCATCAACGCTTTGGCCGGTTATGCCGAAATATTCCAGCGAAACATCATGGCTTCGGGCGTTATCCCACAGATTTCCGGCATTTTCGGCCCTTGCGCCGGTGGCGCCGTCTACTCGCCTGCACTAACTGACTTCACCCTGATGACCGAAGGCTCGTCGTATATGTTCCTGACTGGCCCAAAAGTAGTGAAAGCCGTTCTGGGAGAGGATGTTACACAAGAAGAACTGGGAGGTGCAAGCGTCCATTCGACCCGATCGGGCGTTACACATCTGACCGCACCAACCGAAGAGGAAGGGCTGACGATGATACGTAAACTATTGAGTTTCATGCCTCAAAACAATCTTGAAGAACCACCTGTCTTAGAATGTAATGACCACATCGACCGTCTCGACGACAACCTGAACGAGATCATTCCCGACAGCGCTATGCAGGCTTATGATATGAACGAAGTGATTACGACGATTATCGACAACAATGACTTTTTTGAAATACAGCCCTATTATGCAAAAAGTATTATTATCGGTTTTGCAAGGTTCAACGGCCAAACGGTTGGCATTGTCGCCAACCAGCCAAAATACCTTGCCGGCGTCCTCGACAGTAATTCTTCGCGTAAAGGCGCAAGGTTTGTACGTTTTTGCGATGCTTTTAACATTCCTTTGGTAACGCTTGTCGATGTGCCGGGGTTCTTGCCCGGCACCGGACAGGAATATAACGGCGTGATCCTGCATGGCGCCAAACTGCTTTACGCCTACGGCGAAGCTACTGTACCAAAGGTAACCGTTACCTTGCGTAAATCGTATGGCGGGTCGCATATTGTGATGAGTTGCAAACAACTTCGCGGCGACATCAACTACGCCTGGCCTACGGCTGAGATCGCCGTCATGGGCGGTTCGGGAGCAGCCGAAGTGCTGTATGCAAAAGAATTAAAAGAAGCCGAAGACCCTTCCGCACTCATGAAAGAAAAAATCGAACAGTATGATAAATTATTTGCAAATCCTTACAACGCAGCTAAATACGGTTATATTGACGACGTGATCGAACCGCGTAATACAAGGTTTCGCGTCATTCGCGCTTTACAGCAACTGCAAACAAAAAAACTTGTCAATCCGGCAAAAAAACATGGAAATATTCCGCTTTAAATAAATATAAACTATGAATCGATTGTCTTTTTACCGTGTTTTCATTATACTGCTCGCATTGCTTTTTTCATCAGGCATAAAAGCACAGCGGGTGAAATCCATGCGTATCAATGAAGTTTTAGTTATTAACGATGAAAATTTTTTAGACGACTACGGAAAACGAAGCGGTTGGATCGAATTGTTTAATACTTCCGCCGGTACGGTAAATATTGCCGGATGCTTTCTGACGAACGACCCGAATAATCCCAAAAAATATCCGATTCCCAAAGGCGATGTATTGACGAAGATACCGCCTGGTCAACATGTGCTGTTCTGGGCTGACGGATTAGCCAATCGTGGTACGTTTCACGTTAATTTTCAATTATATCCAAGTAAAGCAAACTACATTGCGTTATTCGATACAGACGGAAAAACATTAGTAGACGAAGTGACCGTACCTGCCGGACAGCAACCCGATATCAGCTATGGACGCAAGATAGACGGACACGAGGAATGGACGCTGCTTACCAAAGTAACACCCAACACAAACAACCTTACATTAGACACGAATGAGAAAATTGAGAATTTTCAAAGAAATGACAAATTGGGCATTGGTATGACTCTTGTTGCCATGTCGATTGTCTTTATGGGTCTTCTTGTGCTTTTCTTTTTATTCAAATCAGTCGGCAAAACTGCCATCAAAATAAGCAAACGCAGAGCAATGCAAGCCGGCGTGGATCATATGCACGATAAAGACCATATTGATGAAGGCGCTGTCATTGCGGCAATTGCCACTGCGATTTTTGAAGTGACAGAAGATATACACGACATTGAATCGACTGTCCTGACCATTCATAAAGTCGCGCGCAGGTATTCGCCATGGAGTTCAAAAATTTATGGTTTACGCGAATTTTCAAGAAAATAAAAAAAATATACAAAACATCATATGAAACAATTTAAATATACAATTAACGGTAATATCTACAATGTAACCGTCAATAAAATTGAAGATACAACCGCAGAGGTCGAAGTAAACGGTATTCCTTACAAAGTACTAATGGATAAGCCCGCAAAAAAACAGGTGATAACTGTGATACGTCCTGTACAGGCGCTCACATCTACAACCGGCTCCAGCGTTCCGTCTCCGGTTATTACACGTCCGGCAATTGTAACAACATCAGGCGGAATTGTAAAATCTCCACTGCCGGGCGTTATATTAAGTATTGAATGCAAAGTAGGCGACGCCGTTAAAAAGGGGCAAAAACTGCTCATCCTTGAAGCCATGAAGATGGAAAATACGATATCTGCCGATAAAGACGGCGTCGTTTCCGAAATTAAAGTCAGTAAAGGCGATTCCGTACTGGAAGGCGCTGATTTGGTCATTATTAAATAATCCATGTCATGCAGGAAAGTTTTTTAACGTTTTTAAGCGACAATCTGCAGACATTCCTTTCATACACGGGATTCGCAAATGCAACATGGCAACATGGCTTTATGATTCTTGTCGGGCTTTTCTTTATCTTCCTGGCCATCAAATATGATTTTGAACCCATGCTGTTAGTTCCTATCGGTTTCGGCATATTACTGGGAAACATCCCATTCAAAGACGCCGGATTACAGATAGGGCTGTATGAAGAAGGATCAGTTTTAAATATTCTCTATCAGGGTGTTATCAAAGGCTGGTATCCTCCACTCATTTTTTTGGGGATAGGCGCCATGACCGACTTTTCCGCCTTAATATCAAACCCCAAGTTGATGCTTATCGGCGCTGCTGCCCAATTTGGCATCTTCGGCGCTTATATCATTGCGTTACAATTGGGGTTCGACCCGTCGCAATCAGCTGCTATCGGTATTATTGGAGGCGCTGACGGCCCGACGGCCATCTTCCTGTCATCAAAACTCGCTCCAAACCTAATGGGGGCTATTGCCGTCTCAGCCTATTCATATATGGCTTTAGTGCCGGTGATTCAGCCGCCGTTTATGCGACTGCTGACTACTAAAAAAGAACGTTTGATACGCATGAAGCCGCCGCGTGTGGTAACTTCGACCGAAAAAATCATCTTCCCAATTGTCGGATTGCTGCTTACCTGTTTCCTCGTACCTTCCGGGCTTCCGTTGCTCGGCATGTTGTTTTTCGGTAACCTGTTGAAAGAAAGCGGTGTAACTCGCCGTTTAGCGGAAACAGCCCGCGGCCCGATGATCGACATTGTAACGATCCTGCTCGGTATAACTGTAGGCGCTTCAACTCAGGCGACCCAGTTCCTGACACCTGCCTCCATCATGATTTTTGGAATAGGCGCTTTATCATTCATCATAGCCACCTGCGCAGGGGTTTTATTTGTAAAGTTTTTCAATTTTTTCCTGAAGCAAGGTAATAAAATCAATCCCTTAATCGGAAATGCCGGCGTATCAGCTGTTCCCGATTCTGCTCGCATATCACAAATTGAAGGTCTAAAGTACAACCCTACTAACTATTTATTAATGCACGCCATGGGACCTAATGTAGCCGGAGTAATTGGTTCTGCTGTTTCTGCCGGTATCCTGTTAGGATTCCTCGGTTAATTCGTAAGTTGTAATTTGTAATTAAAAAAATGCAATACATATTAATCATCATCGGATTTGTATTACTGATTTTTGGCGCAAACTATTTAGTAGACGGTGCCGTCGGCATAGCGAAACGTTTTAAAATGTCATATCTGGTAATCGGGCTTACAGTTGTCGCTTTTGGCACATCCGCCCCTGAGTTGGTAATCAATTTGTTTGCAGCATACGACCCTACGACTACCGATATTGCATTGACAAATATTATTGGTAGCAACCAAATCAATACCTTCATTATCCTCGGCGCTACTACGTTGGTTTTGCCTGTAAAATCACAGGCAAGTTCGCGAAAGTTTGATATACCATTAAGCCTCGCTGCTCCGCTTCTCCTGCTTTTACCAACTTTCTTCCGCCACGAAGTATCAAGGATAGACGGGATTATTTTGCTCGTAATATTCTGTTTTTTTATGTTTATCGTATCGCAGAAAGCAATGAAAACCAGGATATTAAATTACGCCGAAGAAACAGGCAACAACGAAAAACTCTTTAAAACAGGAATATACGCCCTCATGGTAATAGGAGGGCTTGTGTTACTGGTAGCAGGAGGAAAGATAATCGTTAACAGCGCTACCGCTATTGCCGAATCGCTTGGAATAAGTCAGTCTATCATCGGACTAACAATAGTTGCGTTAGGTACTTCTTTACCTGAATTAGCGACCTCCATTGTAGCCGCTTTCAAAAAAAATTCTGACATCGCATTAGGCAATGTAATTGGCTCAAACATATTTAATGTGTTTTTAGTTCTGGGAATTAGCGCTACAATCCGCCCGTTACCTGGCTATAAAAACATGCCGCTTGATCTGGGTATTGCGGCATTGGGTAGCCTGTTAGTACTTATTTTTGTATTGACAAATAAAAAGCATAAGATAAAACGATGGGAAGGTCTTCTGTTACTTTGTATTTATTTCGCTTACATAACCTGGACGATTACATAATTCATAACACATTTTTATTCCTCCATAATCAAAGTAATGATGCAATTTTGAAAATTATTTCTAAAAAATATTGTCAATGTTTATCAAAGCGCTATCTTTGCAAAAATCTTTTAAGGATTGAAAGAGGCTGAGTAGTTACCTAATTTTGCTTCAATCCCGCAAAAATTATTAATTTTGTTAAACTTATTAAAATATACACAGATGAAAAGAAGATTATTTTTTATGCTCCTTACAGGAGCAATTTTGATGTGCTTTGTTAGGAAATCGGAGGCACAGGTAAATGACGGTCAGATACAGGAATGGCGTGTATACAGTTTCCAACAAGGAGGCAGCGCTACTCGGTTCGATAAACTGATGACCGAAATCCTTCTCCCGCTTTATAAAAATATGAACGTAGAGGTCGGATGTTTCAAAGAATTAAGTCCGAACTTACCTGCTGTTTATTATTTTTTATTCGTTTACCCATCTTTTGACGCATTTCTGAAAGCAAACGATATTCTGTTGCAGAACAATGCCTTTATTGAAGCAATGAAAGAGGACGCTACCGTTAACCGACCGACGTTCTTCCGTTACGACAGCTTCCTCTGCCGCCCATTCGAAAGATGGAAAAAGGTAACGCCGATGGCAGGCAAGACCATTTTCGAATGGCGTAAGTATGAAAGCGCAAATATTGAAGCCGGTACGCGAAAAGTTCAGATGTTCAACAAGGAAGAAATTGATGTGTTTCTGGAGTGCGGCATCAACCCATTATGCTTCGGCCAGATCACAGCCGGCAAGGATATGCCCGGCCTGATCTACGTCACACATTACGACGATATGGCCGATCGTGACGCCAGTTGGGCTAAGTTTAGCGCCCATCCCGAATGGTTGCGTATGCGATCCGCTCCCGAATGGGCCAATGCAACAATACCGAATAACAGCGTTGTATTTCTTACACCGTTACCGTACAGCCCAATAAAATAACGCAGCGCTATGGAACACTTACATTCACTTCCGAAAGGGATTCAATCATTTCAAGAATATTATAAGAACAAATTAAACCAAGAAAAGAAAAAAAAATTCTTCTTCTTATTATTATTATGCTGTCTCGTCATAGCGCCTGTGATATACAGCCAAAACCGGACAGTATGTAAAGCGGACAATCTTCGTTGCGACTATCTTACCAATCCAATTGGGATTGATAATCCGATCCCTCGATTATCCTGGCTATTAAATGATTCGCGTGATGGCGCAAAACAAACGGCCTACCAGATTATTGTCGACACTGATTCGACAGCAGTATCCGAAGGAAAAGGTAGTATTTGGAATTCTAATAAACAATCGTCTGATGTAATGAGAGTTACATACAACGGACAAGCATTAAAACCTTTTACGCGCTATTTCTGGCGTGTTCATGTATGGGACAAGGATCAGGTGGAACAAATGTCGGCCACAGCATCGTTTGAAACAGGGATGATGGACATTCGTAACTGGACAGGGGCATGGATTTCAGACAGGAATGACATGCATTATCGACCGGCGCCTTATTTTCGCAAGAAATTCACCTTAGACAAAACTGTGAAATCCGCCAGAGTATATATTGCTGTTGCCGGACTATACGAACTGTATATGAATGGCGAGAAAATTGGCAACCAGAGGCTTGACCCGATGTATACCCGTTATGACCGCCGTAACCTGTATGTAACGTATGATGTTACGACACAAATCCAAAACGGTGATAATGCTATAGGCGTAATTTTAGGGAACGGATGGTATAATCATCAGGCATTAGCCACTTGGAATTTTCATAACGCCCCGTGGCGTAACCGTCCGGCATTTTGCCTCGACCTTAGAATTACGTATAGTGATGGAAGCGAAGCAATAATCGGTACAGGATTGGACTGGAGATCATCTTCCGGTCCTTTAATTTCAAATAACATTTACACCGGTGATCATTACGACGCCCGCCTCGAAATGACAGACTGGAATAAAGCGTCGTTTAATGATACAAGATGGGGACGTGTGACTTTCAGACCGACTCCTTCGAAAATCATTTCGGCGCAGCAAATTCAACCCATCCGGAATGTTGACGCTATTCCCGCAAAAACGGTTAAAAAAATGGACGACAGTACTTACCTGTACGACTTCGGACGGAATATTTCTGGCGTTACAAAAATTAATGTAAAGGGAGAAGAAGGCGTAAAAGTGAGGATAAAACATGGAGAACGTTTGTACGAAAACGGATACCTTGATTTGTCAAATATCGACGTATATTATCATGGTAACAAGGATGAAGACCCGTTTCAGACCGATATACTGTTTTTAAGTGGAAAAAAAGAAGACGAATTTATGGCGAAGTTCAGTTATAAAGGTTTCCGTTATGTAGAAATTGTCAGTAGCAAACCGATACAAATGGATATTAACAGCCTCACCGCTTATTTTATGCACAGCGATGTGCCGATTGCCGGCGAAATAAAGTCGTCAAATCCGATTATTGAAAAGTTACAGTGGGCTACCAACAATGCTTATCTGTCAAATCTAATGGGATACCCAACTGACTGCCCTCAACGCGAAAAGAACGGTTGGACGGGCGACGGGCATTTTGCCATTGAATCGGCTTTGTACAATTTTGATGGGATTACAGTATATGAAAAGTGGCTGACAGATCACCGTGACGAACAGCAGCCAAATGGCGTACTTCCAGACATTATTCCAACCGGCGGATGGGGATATGGCACCGAAAACGGATTAGACTGGACAAGTACAATAGCCATTATCCCGTGGGAAGTTTATATGTTTTACGGCGACAGCAAGTTATTAGCCGATTGTTACGATAATATCAAAAGTTATGTGAATTATGTCGACCGGATCAGTCGTGATCACCTGACCGTTTGGGGTCGAGGTGACTGGGTACCAGTCAAATCGCGTTCAAATAAGGAACTTACCTCGTCAGTTTATTATTATGTAGATGCAATCATTCTTTCGGAAGCCGCCAAACTGTTTAACCGTCAAGAAGATTATATCCATTATTCACAATTGGCGGAGAAAATAAAGACTGCGATTAATATCAAATTTCTTGATCGGGAAACCGGAATTTATGCAAGCGGCACACAGACCGAACTTAGTGTTCCGCTTCATTGGGGTGTTGTGCCAGAAGATTTGAAGCAAAAAGTAGCGGATAACCTCGCTAATAAAGTGAAAGAGGCAAATTTTCATTTGGATGTCGGAGTATTAGGCGCTAAGGCTTTGCTGAATGCATTGAGCAGGAATGGACATGTTGAAACAGCCTACAAGGTAGCAGTACAGGATACATACCCATCGTGGGGATGGTGGATTGTGAACGGCGCTACGACCTTGCTTGAAAACTGGGATTTGAATGCCAAGCGGGATATTTCCGATAATCACATGATGTTCGGCGAAATAGGCAGCTGGTTTTACAAAGGATTGGGCGGTATTTACCCTGATCCCCAACAGCCCGGATTCAAAAATATTATCTTGCGGCCTAACTTTATTAAAGGGCTTAGTCGGTTTGAAGCAAAGCATCATTCACCGTGGGGAATGATTGTTTCAAAGTGGGAAATCAGTAGAAATTCAGTTATATATAATGTTGAAATCCCTGCCAACTGCACTGCTGCAGTTTATATGCCTGATAATGTAAAAGGCGAACCAATCATCCAATTAGAATCAGGAAAACACTCGTTCAAACTACCGATGGCAAGCCTTCCCTAACCCCAAGATTGATTGTTTTTATTTTGTATTTCTCTCATATTTTACTATCTTTGCAGTGTAATTATTAAATTCAGGAACATATGTCAGTAACAACACGCAGTATGATTTCATTCGATTGGGCTATGAAACGCCTACTACGTAATAAAGCCAACTTTGAGGTATTGGAAGGCTTTTTAAGTGAGTTATTACGCCGCAAGATAGTTATCAAAAACATTGGTGAGAGTAGCAGTAACCCTGCGAACAAGAAAGATAAAACCAATCGGGTAGATATTTTTGTGGAAGCCGATAGTAGAGAATTAGTCATCATAGAACTCCAATATGACAGTGAGGATGATTACTTCCAGCGAATGCTTTATGGCGCGAGTAAATCCATTACAGAACATATCCACGCAGGTAACCCCTATTCCGCAGTACGTAAGGTTTATTCGGTGAACATAGTATATTTTAACCTTGGCGAAGGCGTTGATTATATCTATCATGGTACGACTGTTTTCAGGGGGCTTCATAAACAAGATGAGTTATTCCTGACAGGCAAACAGCAGGAATTATACGGGAAAAAGTATATTAGCGAATTACACCCCGAGTACTATATTATCAAAGTAAGCAATTTCGACGATATAGCAAAAGACACGCTTGACGAATGGGTCTATTATCTAAAAAATAATCAGATTTGCGATGATTTTAAAGCGCAGGGTTTTAAAAGGGCGCGTGAGGTACTTGCCTACGACAACCTCACAGATGAAGAAAAAAGAGACTATGAACGCGAAACTGAAAGCAAACGAATCAGGAATTCAGAGGTTGTTACGGCGTTCGGTGATGGAAAAATCGAAGGACGGGCCGAAGGACGGGCCGAAGGACGGGCCGAGGGACGGGCCGAGGGACGGGCCGAAGGCGAAGCAATAGGATTGGAAAAAGGCGAAGCAATAGGCCGTATTGCCGAGCGAATCAAAGTACAGGAAAACATGGTAATAAACAGTTACAGGATAGGATTGCAGATAGAAGTCATTGTAAACAGCACCGGATTATCCGTCGATCAGATTATAGATATCCTAAAGCGAAATGGTTTAGTATAACATGTAAAAAGAATGAACAAGAAAATTATTGAAATAATTAAAGCCTGATCTATTGACAACAATTCAGGATATGGATTTACCCGCTTACGAAAATTAGTTTCCCGCCTGAAAGAAATTATTCTGAGAGTTGTGACATATTATTTCGAATCACATCTGTCAATGTTTTTGTGCCTTTCTGGCCGGGAAAATTCAATAACTGTCTGTAGCGCACATTTTTCAAAACCTCTTTAAATGGTTGACCAACAGGATTATGATAATTGTCGATAATGAGTAAAACATCGGTTTTCGATACCGCAATAATTTCCTGTGCTTCCGGAGAGGCCGGACCAAAAATTATGGCCGGGATAAAACCGAGTTCACGAATTAACGATACATGAAACCGATGAACGGCAACAGGCAATCCGGACATACCCTTGTATTCAAAGAATTTCTTTCCTTCGTCGAATAAGCAACGTATCTCTGAAAGATTTTCGCGGGCAACATTTTCCGTGTCTAATTTGGCGGCAATTGCCATTATTGATTTTTCCATTGATTTAAAACTGTAATCCGTATCAATTTGCAACAATTGTTCAGTAGGTAATTCCAGTCCTTTCTTCATTCGCTCTGTCATCACTTCATAACCGGCATAAATAATAACCGAAGCATCCATTAACTTTAGGATATCACCCGGGCGAAGTTCGTACTCCGAAGGGTGTGGCATATCAAACGGAGCAAGAACTACTATTTTTTCTGCACCCGCAGCCTGCGCATAAGCTGCTGTCCAACTACTTGTTGCGACAACCACATTACTGTTGTCAACCGTTTCGGATATTGTTTTTTTACCTCGACACGAAAAGAGACAGGATACAATGCAGAGAAAAAAACAGAAAAGATGCCTCTTCTGCTCCTCCAACAAAGGGGTATGTTTATGAGTACTCATTTTTTTCTCTTTATAAAATAAATCACGATAAACACAACAGCTGCAAAGGTGGCAATAGCCGAACTGGCAGGGAGATCAAACAACAAGGCTAAAAAAAAACCACCCAGCGCAAAAAGACTGCCCCATATTGTCGACCAGACGATTACGCCACGCAGACTTTTAGCATGAAGCGTCGCAATCAATGCAGGCATCAATATCAATGCATCCAACAGCAAGGCACCGATTATTTTCATAGCCATGGCAACGGTGATAGCAGTCAGCAAAATGATTGAATAATATAGAAATTGTTCATTGATGCCGGAAGTGAACGCTATTTCCCTGTCAAAGAAAAATGCCTGCAAACGGCGGAAGTTAACGACTTGAAATGACATCAACAGCAGTGAAAACAACCCGACAATCACCACCTCTATCCACGACGAAACAAAAAGACTTCCCCACAAGAGCGAAAGCGTGTCTTTCGTCTGTACATTAAACTTATATACAAGAATGAATGCAATCGAGATGGACAACACCATAAAAAAAATACTGATATAACCGGTATCGGCTTTTAATGACCTGGATGTTTTAGTCATCAACAATACAAGCGCCAAATTGATAAAAATCGTAGTGACAAAGGGATTCCAGTGAAAAGCGAGCGCCACAGCTCCTCCAAGGATCGCCCCGTGCATCAACATAAAACGCAATAATAATAGATTTAAACGTAACAGGTAAACACCCGTTACCGGAAAGGCTACACCTGCAACAACAAGTAAAATAAAACCTTTCAGGATTGGCGATAATGAAAACATTTCAAACATTTGAATTCATAATCCATAATTAAATAAGTCTCCCTCCAATTAATTCCTTCCTATACCACAAAAGACGTTTTATCCATAGCGGATCATGCGAAACCATGATGATAGTGGGCGCTTCATTCTGACACAGTTCTTGTAACAAACCCAGTAATTCCTCTTTTCCTTCACGGTCAAGAAAAGAGGATGGTTCGTCAAGTAAAAGTACCCGTGCATGTTGACACAGGCACCGCGCCAACGAAACGCGCTGTTTTTCTCCGCCCGACAATGAGTGATAAGAACGATTAAGCAGATTAAAACATCCTGTTCGCCGCATGGCAATCTCCACATTATAAGCGATTTCTGAAGAAGAGAATTTACTTCCGGCCAGCCCGATAGCCGCCACTTCGCCTGCCGAAATAGGAAAGGTGTTTTTTATATTTTCCTGATGTACATAGGCCGTATTCATCCGACATTGATTCCATTCGCGGCTTCCTACGACTAAATCGCCTATTCTTACAATTCCTTTTTCCGGCTTTTCCAACCCAAGAATGGTTTTTAACAAGGTCGTTTTGCCTGCTCCATTCGATCCGGAAATCAGCATCTGATCGCCGGCAGGAAGGTACAGATTCAAGTCATCTAAAACGGTTGAAGATTCGTTCGTAACAACTACATGCTCCATCTTGACGGGCAAACCTGCGACCCTTCCTGCCCGTTTGCGTAAAAAAAGCCAAACCTCATCTACCGACATATCATCGCTAATCAGGTACTCGGTACGGCAGTCAATTTGTTCTACAATCGAATCATAAGCATAGTCGACGCCTGCTCTTTCAAAAACAGGTATCGCTCGTGCACTGATAAGTTCAATATGGCATTTTTTGATACCAAGACGAACGATCATACATGCAGCCGCTTTACCGGCAATTTTATCTTGCAGGAATAATTCAGAAATCGCAAACTTATTTTTGGATAAAAAATCGTCGAACTCGAATAAAGGATGTAGCCAATGCGAGTCGCTTGTAAAAATTGTGCTTTCGTTATGCCAGATAATAAGTGATCGATCCATAAGGCAGGTTATCAATATCAGCCTCTACGACTTACTATATGCAACCGCTCTTCGTCAAGAATCTTGACTTTTCGCCCATCAATTGCAATAATCTGTTCGGCAACAAACATAGATAGGGTACGTATCGCGTTGGCTGTAGTCATATTTGAAAGGTTAGCTAAGTCTTCGCGAGATAGATAAATACTAATGGTTGCTCCGTCTTCCTCCAAACCATAACTGTCGCGAAGAAATAACAATGATTCGGCCAAGCGTCCGCGAGTATGTTTTTGCGTCAGGCTGACTGTCCGTTCATCGGCTTTACCAAGGTCTCTCGAAAGTTGACGGATAAAATAAAATGCCAGGTTCGGGTTTCGATATATCAGTTCTTCAACAATTGTCATCGGAATGACGCAGACAGTAGAAGCCTCAAAAGCAGAAGCATTTGTGAGATAGGGCTCCAGCGCAAAGCCCGCACGATAGGCAAAATACTGAATCGGCTTTATCATGCGGATAATCTGGCTTCGCCCTCCTACTCCATCTTTGAAAATTTTCACTTTTCCTTTGAGCAAGCACATCATATCCGACGATTTATCGCCTTCACAATAAATCATTTCATTTTTTTTAAAGTTATGAATCTTGGCATGATTGCGAAGGGTCTCCCGTTCATCTTCTGTCAGTACGCGCCAAACCTCTGATAAACTGGCTGATAAATCTACATCTTTTTTCGTTTGTTGTCCCATAGTTGTTAAAAAACATACGTATGAAGCACAAATGTACAACATATTTAGTAAAAAAAATAAAAATTGAAAAAAATAATTTACAATATTCAACTTTCAATTTTCATTTGACACAGCCTATCCTGTAGTTTTAGCATTTCGTCTCTGTATTGAGCTGCTTCAAGGAAGTCAAGTTTTTTGGCGGCATCAGCCATCTGCTTTCTTGCACGTTCGATGGCTTTTTCCAACTGTCCGCGGTTCATATATTGCACAATCGGGTCGGATGCTAGCGACGGTTCGTTTTCAATATAAGCATACTTTTCAGCCAATACAGGTCGCGTTTCGCCCAACAATGAGACCGTATTACGGATGATCTGTCGCGGTGTGATGCCATGTTTCTCATTGTATGCCAATTGCTTCTCGCGCCGACGGGTAGTTTCCTCCATAGTCTTGCGCATACTTTCTGTAACCGTATCGGCATAAAAAATCACTTTCCCATTGATATTACGCGCTGCCCGACCGGCCGTTTGTGTCAATGAGCGGTGCGAACGTAAAAAACCTTCCTTATCGGCATCCAATATGGCAACTAACGAAACCGTCGGCAAGTCAAGCCCTTCACGTAGCAGGTTTACGCCGACAAGTACATCAAATACGCCCTTTCGCAAATCGTCCATAATGCGTACACGCTCCAGCGTTTCCACATCCGAATGGATATACTCGCATCGAATACCCATGCGCAACAGATAATCCGTCAGTTCTTCTGCCATCCGCTTGGTTAGTGTCGTCACAAGAATCCGTTCTCCAACACTCGTTCGTTGTTCGATTTCCTCCATCAGATCATCAATCTGGTTTAATGTAGGACGTATTTCGATGACAGGGTCCAATAATCCTGTAGGGCGGATCACCTGATCCACAATCACGCCTTCACTCTTAGTGAGTTCAAATTCAGCAGGCGTAGCACTGACATAAATAACCGACGGCGTAAGCGATTCAAACTCGTCAAATGTCAGCGGTCGGTTATCGCGTGCAGCAGGCAGGCGAAAGCCATATTCCACCAATGTATTCTTACGGGAACGATCGCCGCCGTACATACCCCTTATCTGGGGTACGGAGACATGACTTTCATCAATCACCAACAAAAAATCGTTCGGGAAATAATCTATCAAACAATACGGGCGATCCCCCTCTTTCCGGCCATCAAAATAGCGTGAATAATTTTCGATTCCCGAACAATACCCCAGCTCCTGTATCATTTCCAGATCGTAGGTGACGCGTTCGCGTAAACGCTTGGCTTCAAAAGGCTTCCCAATCGTTTCCAGATAATCGACCCGCGCACCGAGGTCTACTGCAATCTGGCCCAGCGCATGATTGATCCGTTCCGGCGTCGTAACAAACAAATTAGTTGGATAAATGTTCAACTGATCCTGTTCGTCGTATTCGCGCCCTGACAATGGATTAAACGAAGCAATCCGTTCAATTTCGTCGCCCCAAAACTCAATGCGGTAGGCTACGCCATTATATCCTTCAATAGCAGGAAAGATGTCAACCGTATCGCCGTTCACGCGAAAACATCCGCTTCGAAAATCTATCTTGTTATTCACATACAAGGCATCCACAAAACGCCGTAACATGATATCGCGTGGTATTGACATTCCTTTCTCCAAAAAAACGATCTGCTCGGCAAAAGCACTCGGATCAGCAATACCATAAATACACGACACCGATGCTACCACAATCACATCTCTCCTCCCCGAAAGCAGCGATGCTGTTGCCCGCAGTCGCAGTTTGTCAATCTCCTGATTGATGGAAAGGTCTTTCTCGATATAAGTGTCGGTAGTAGGAAGATAGGCTTCGGGCTGATAATAGTCGTAATACGAAACAAAGTATTCAACAGCATTATGCGGAAAAAAATCCTTAAATTCGCCATACAACTGCGCTGCAAGCGTTTTATTATGACTTAACACCAGTGTCGGACGTTGTGCCTGCGCTATCACATTAGCAACCGTATACGTTTTACCAGAACCGGTAACCCCCAGTAATGTTTGGTGGGGCGTCCCGTCGCGAAGTCCGTTTACAAGCGCTTTGATCGCTTCAGGCTGGTCGCCTGTCGGAGTAAATGGCGATGATAGTATAAAATCCATGATTCTTACTGTTTTCTCAATAAAAGTACAAAGGTAACATATGTCTTACTCAAATAAAAGTTAATTATCATTAAATATATACGGCTGCACGATATTTTATTTTAACTTTGCAACTTATATGAGGCTGGTTTACTTTTCACTTGAAAAGAACACCAACTATTTAATAAATAATATATTAATAAAAATATGAAGAATTACTGTTTATCTGTGTTGGCGCTCTGCTTATTTATAAATCAGCAGAATATAGCACAAAATGTTTATCATGTAAACATTAATAACGGAGACGATACCAACGACGGTCTCCTATGGAGTAGCTCCTTTAAAAATATCCAGCCTGCAATTGATATCGCCCAAGAAGGAGATACCATACTCATTGCAGCGGGCGTCTATCATCCTACAAAAAAAATCGCGGCGGAGCATAAAGATAAAACGCCAACCAGCGAGCGTCACAGGAGTTTTTTAATTACAAAAGACATAGCGCTTATTGGTGGATTTCCTGCCGACGCTATCAATGAAACAACCAGGAATGATCGCGACTGGCTGGCAAACAAGACAGTCCTAAGCGGGGATATGAACGGCGATGATTACGAAAAAGATTGGCCAAACAAGGATGAAAACGCACTTCATGTCGTTGTGATGTTGCATGTTAGTTCGGCAATGTATCTTGATGGTTTTTATATAAGAGGAGGTCATGCCGAAGACGATTATGCACCTGTTTATGTTGACAATACATTGGTTCAACATGACTGCGGCGGCGGCATCTATGCCTTTTCAAAATACGAATCATCCCCTACATTGGCTAATTTAGTGATCTGCGACAATCAAGCCGGACAACATGGAGGCGGTTTTTATGCTTATTCCGAATCAGGCGAAGCTTCGCCATTCATGACAAATGTGACGTTCACGGGAAATTACGCGGATTGGCGTGGAGGCGGTCTTTTTATTGACGGCATGATAGCCAATCCGGCGCTTTTGAATGTGAATATCACCGGCAACCTTACGAATTACGACGGAGGAGGCCTGTTTTGCATAGCAGAAAAATCAACAGAGCCTGTATTGGCGAATGTATTAATCAGCGGGAATAAAGCAAAATCAGGTTCAGGCGCCTTTATCATAGCGCTTGAAGAATTTGCAGCTCCAGAAATAATCAATGCGACAATCTGCGGGAACAAATCAACCAGCAATAGCAGGGGAAGCGGTGTGTTCATATCAGCAGAAACACAAATTGCAGTGCCTTATATTCGAAATTCCGTCATTTGGGGAAACAGAAGCGATCAGACTGATAACATAACGATAACGGGCAGAAACGGTGTTTTTACAGAATATGAAAATAACCTGATTGAAGGAAACTCGCCCGGTGGATCCAATCTCAGTGGCGACGACAACCCGATGTTCGTAAACCCAAAGGATGCTGATTTAGCGCCGACTTTGAACGGTTTCGGCGACTACCGGTTGCTCCCAGAAAGTCCCCTTATTAATAAAGGGCAAAATTCATTCATGTTTTTATCTGTTGATTTAGATGGAAATACGCGAATCTACGGGGGCATGATCGATATTGGCGCCTATGAATTTCAGGATGATACTTCCGGAAACGAAATGGTATCTGTTGATCAGGATATATGGAGCCATGAAGGTGTTCTGTATGTGAAAATCAGCAAAAATACAACCACAATACGTATATTTTCAATCAACGGAACGCTCATCAGTCAGTTCAACAACGTACTTGAAGGCCTATTTTCAGTTTCAACACTTACTGCCGGTTTCTATATCGTAACATTGAGTACAGGTGAAACAGCAAAAATAATAATCAGATAATTATGTAACTTTTAAACTTATGAAACGAACGATCCTGTACCTAACAATTTGTGCAATACTTGTACATGTATATACAAATCCGGCCTTTGCTGTCCGTTACCACGTAAACATCCATAATGGAGACGATGCAAACAACGGATTAAAATGGAGTACTGCATTTGAGAATCTCCAGACAGCAATTGATGCAGCTGATGACGGCGATGAAATATGGATCGCAGCAGGCATTTATCATCCAACTAAAAAAATTGCTGATGTATACGGGACTGCCGGTCACCTTACAACTCCGACCAGTGATCGCCATCGAAGTTTTTTAATCAACAGAAATATTCAACTATATGGCGGTTTTCAGCAAAACCCTTCCGATGCAACCACTATGAATAGCCGTAACTGGCGCATTAACCAAACCGTATTAAGCGGTGATTTCAATGAAAACGATGGAGATAACTTTGAAAACATGGATGAAAATGCTTACCATGTAGTTATCTTGTTTGATGCATCACCATCCTTAGTCCTGGACGGGTTTTATATCACTGGCGGATGCGCAAACGACGTTGCTAATACATATTATGATGGAAATCGATTGTATTATGTTGCCGGCGCTGATGGAGGAGGCATTTACGCTTACGCGCCGGTAAAAGCCTCTTCCCCTACCCTTACCAATATTTCCTTTTATGGAAATTATGCGCAAAATGCGGGCGGCGCAATGTTTAATTATGCCTATGCAAACGATGCTTCTCCTGTCATGACCAACGTATCTATCGTGCATAACAAGGCAGATTACAGGCATGGCGGCGGACTTTACAATAATGGCGGCGGCGAGGTTCATGCCCGGTTAGTTAATATGAATGTAGTAGGCAACGAATCATGGCTGAGTGGTGGCGGTTTGTATTTTTTCTCCATCGATGAATGTTCTCCAACCATTGTAAATACGGTAGTTAATGGTAATTTTTCCGGTGGAGGCAATGGAGGCGGAGTCTATATGGCAACCTATAATGGCGATGCACAGCCTGCCATCATCAATTCGACTATATGCGGAAACAGGGTGGCTATTAACCCCATGAAAGATGGTGGGGGCTTGGTTGTTTTTCCTGTTGGCATTTCTAAAGCCAATATTTTTAATACTGTAATCTGGGGTAATAAGGGAGATGATATCGACAACTTATTTGCAGACGGCGATTGGGGAAAGGATAACACCATTTCCAGTTCGTTCATTGAAGGATTAAATGACTTGGACGCGAGCAACCTGCCTGGAAACACCGACCCCAAGTTTTTAGAACCCGTCCGTGGTGAATACGCACCTACCATGGACGGCGATTATCAACTGACGCTCGAAAGCCCGCTCATTAACAAAGGCGCCAATACCTATATTTCAATTTCATACGATCTACTTGGTAACTCCCGGATATTTAACAATATAGTAGATATAGGCGCTTACGAATCGCAAGGTACAACGCCTGTATTTTGTGAAACGGTCTCCAATGAAAAATTAATCTGGAGCTACAACGGATATTGTTATGTACGCGTAAATCAATCAGCCTCTTTGTATGTATATACTCTCGACGGAACCTTGGTTAAACATGTAAACCGTCTTAGTGAAGGATTGCATCAGTTTGTAATCCCTCGCGGCTTTTTTATTGTCTCCCTAAACAACGGTGTAACCGAAAAAATCGTTGTCAGGTGATCAAAAGTTAAAAGTTAAGAGTTAAAAGTTGATTTTGAACTGATTCATAATTCATAATTCATAATTCATAATTATAATTATAAATAAGTTGCCACCTTCCGGCGGTCGGTTTGGACAGTTTCAAATTCGGAAACGACAACGTTGCTTCCCATGGAGATGGTTTCGTTTCTGTATACCATTTGACTATTAACAATACTTCTGGAAGAGGTATGAAACTCTCTGGCGCCGGTTTCGGCCTCAATCCGAGCAATATTATCAACGCGAACACCGCATCCCGGCATGATAATGATACGTTCATCCGCATGTTTCACCAATGCTTTTATGAAAGGTATTCCCTTTACGGCATCAGGTTGTTGTCCGGATGTAAGGATACGGTCAAAACCCAATGATATTAACTGTTCTAAAGCCACAAACGGCTCACGGCAAACGTCAAAAGCGCGATGGCACGTCACCGATAATGGTTTCGATGCTTCGAACAGGCGACGCATTAACGGAACATCCATGTCGCCCTGTTTTGTCAGACACCCGAAAACCACACCATGCACTTTTAACTGTTTGGCCATTTCAATATCGTAAAACATCGTTTCAATTTCTGCTTCCGTATACAGGAAATCGCCTCCACGCGGGCGTACAATAATATTAATATCTATTTTTGAAGTCAGCCGCTGTGCCATCCTAATCATGCCATAACTTGGAGTTGTGCCTCCTTCAGGAATTGCAGCACACAATTCAACCCTTTGTGCACCTCCCGCTTCCGCCTCTAAGCAACTTTGCGCCGAATTTGCGCATATTTCTATAATTCTTCCCATAACCATACATTTTTGCGTGCGAAGATAAAAAAAACTTTTAAATAAATCGTTTTTTCCCCGTCTGACTTTACAGGACATAAAAATAAACAGGTTTATTTTGAATGTCTTTCAACTTGCACTATCTTTGTCCCAAAAAACAAAATATGATTACTATGGCAAATGTGGATTTACATGGAATAGGCGTTGCGTTGATAACGCCATTCAAGGAGGATGAAAGCGTTGATTATAACGCCTTATACAGGATGGTTGATTACCTTCTGGAAAACAAAACAGACTATATTGTAGCACTCGGAACAACTGCCGAGACGCCGTGCTTATTCGAGGATGAAAAAAAAGAGATAACGCGAGCAATCGTCGAGCATGTAGATGGTAAGATTCCAATTGTACTCGGTATTGGAGGCAATTGCACCCGAAAAATCCTTACACAAATCGACCAAACTGATTTAACGGGCGTCAGTGCGGTATTATCTGTCGTACCCTACTACAACAAACCGTCGCAAGAGGGTATTTATCAACATTATAAAACGATTGCAAAAGAAGCGCCGCTTCCGATCGTTATCTATAATGTACCTGGTCGTACCGGCACCAATATGACTGCCAAGACGACGCTTCGCATTGCAAACGATTTTAATAATATCATTGCTGTCAAAGAGGCCTCCGGCAATATCATGCAAATAGGTGAAATCATCCAAAACAAACCTGCCGGATTTGAGGTGATTTCAGGCGACGACAGCCTCACCTTTCCGATCATTGAATTAGGGGGCATCGGCGTAATTTCCGTTACTGGCAATGTTTTTCCGAATTTATTTGGCCGGATGGTGCATTTAGCGCTGGAAGGCGACTTTCAAAACGCTCGACTCATCAACGAGCAATTAACAGAAATATACGAACTGCTGTTTGTTGACGGAAGCCCTGCCGGCGTAAAAAGCATGTTGAGCTTAATAAACATGGTCAACAACAAACTGCGCCTACCACTGGTGCCTGTTCGAAGCGTCACTTTGGATAAAATACGCGACGCCATTAAAAAAATATTTCCATGTGAGTTTGTATAAGAATAAGATGATGGATATATCTGTTGTAATACCTCTTTTTAATGAGGCAGAATCGCTTCCCGAATTATATGATTGGATAAGACGTGTGATGGATGAAAATAATTTCACATATGAGATTATTATGATCAGCGACGGAAGTACGGATGAATCATGGGAGATTATCGAAGTATTGAGCGGAAAAGCGCCTGAAGTGAAAGGCATCAAATTTCGCCGAAACTATGGAAAATCACCTGCGCTTCATTGCGGATTTCAGCGTGCGCAAGGCGATGTAATCATAACCATGGACGCCGATCTGCAGGATTGCCCGGATGAAATACCCGAACTGTACCGTATGATCAAAGAAGACGGATATGACCTTGTTTCGGGCTGGAAAAAAAAACGGTATGATAATAAACTAACGAAAAATCTACCATCGAAGCTTTTCAATGCCACGGCACGATTATTTTCGGGCGTCGAACTACATGATTTCAACTGCGGACTGAAGTCGTATAACAAAGAAGTAATAAAGAATATTGAGATATATAATGATATGCACCGGTATATCCCTTACCTTGCCAAAATTGCAGGGTTTAGCCGTATCGGAGAAAAAGTGGTGCAGCATCAGGCTCGCAAGTATGGAAAAACCAAATTCGGATTAAGCCGATTCTTTAACGGGTATTTAGACCTGATTACGCTTTGGTTTACCTCGCGGTTCGGTAAAAAACCGATGCATATTTTCGGCTTGTGGGGAAGCGTAATGTTCTTTATCGGACTGATCGCCCTGATTGTCGTACTGACAACCAAACTGATCTCTATCATTGAAGGCAATTTGCGTCCGTTAGTTACCAACTCGCCTTATTTTTATATTTCCCTAACAGCCATGATCATAGGTACGCAGTTATTCCTTGCCGGCTTTATCGGCGAACTTATTTCGCGTAATTCGCCAAACCGGAATCGCTACAAAATAGAGAAGGAAATATAATATATAACGTCATGCCCATTCCAGCATAAACCCAAGCATTTCTATGTTATGCTCTTCCAGACTTTGCAATAATTTGAATTGAGCTTTTGTACGCTGCAGGTTGTGTTCGATGTGGTGTATCTTGTAATAGGTATCTCCATTAATATAATCTGTAAGGAAACGCATGGTCTGCATATAAGTCAGCAATCTGCCGCCAAATGGAAGTATGAGGATTTCAATATCCGAAAGGAATGATTTCGCCGTTTCCATATACCCTCGCGTATAAGCCTTGAAAATTTCCAGATTGACATGCACATTGTCCAAATTCGTGTCGTCTTCCGCCCCGGTATTCGCCCCTGTACGAATGAAGTCGCCGATGTCCGAAAGTACATAACCGGGCATAACGGTATCTAAGTCAATCACGCACAACACCTTTCCCGAGTTATTATCAAATAGAATATTATTTACTTTCGTATCGCAGTGGTTGATACGTTTTTTTATCTTACCTTCGCGGTTTAGCTGTTCCAGCATGCACATACCTTTTGCGCGCTTTTCAATTTCCTCTACAAGGTCTTTTACACCTTCCAGCCGGTTTGCTACATTCGCTTTGATCGCGTCATGAAATTGTTGCAGTCTAAATTCCATATTATGAAAGTTCGGGATTGTCTCACCGATTACACCCTCCGGTATATCTGCAAGCATTGATTGGAAATCGCCGAAAGCCTTTCCCGCTTCATACGCTAATTCTGGATTTACTTCTTCCAGGCTTATGGCATCGGGAATCATCAGGCATACGCGCCAGTAACTTTCACCATCATGGTAATAGTCTTTGCCGTCTTTTGTTTGAATGAATGTGAGCGCTTTTCTTTCTAAATCCGTTTCGCCGCGAGCAATTAGCTTTTCACGTATGTGTGTGGTGACGATTCGAATGTTCCGTTGCAACATTTCCACATCTGTAAAAATAAGATGGTTAATACGTTGCAATACATACATCACTGTTCCGGATGCTGTTACAACTTTGTAAGTGTCATTGATATGCCCGTTGCCAAACGAAGATACATCAACCGCATCCTCCTGTAGATCAAAATGCGATAAAACCTGTAAAAAATCATTGTTTGTCATCATTGTATAATAGTTTATCGTTAATAAATTGGTTCAAATATAACAAAAATCACGAGTAATTCATTTTTTTGGGACGCTTTTCAAATTGTCGTTTTTCTGTTCGTCATTCCGTAAGAATTCAATGAATATTTTCGATTTATGATTTATCCGGCAGGACGGATTAGTCTGCTTAAGACTGTGTAATCTGCGGACTCAACAGATTGGTGGAAGTATCCGGAAACACAATTCTCGGCTTAAACCGCTTTGCCTCTTCAAACTCCATTTGCGCATATGAAACGATAAGAATAATATCTCCGCACATCACCTTTCGTGCCGCTGCTCCGTTCAGACAAATAACGCCCGAGCCCCGCTCTCCCTTGATAATATAAGTCGTGAAGCGTTCACCATTGTTGATATTCAATATATGAACCTTCTCAAATTCAATCAGGTTGGCGGCATCAATGAGGTCTTCGTCAATCGTAATGCTGCCGATATAATTCAGGTTTGCCTCCGTCACCGTCACACGGTGAATCTTCGATTTTAAAACTTCAACAGTCATTTTTGAAACTCATATTTAATATTATCAATTAGTCTTACTTCTCCGCATAAAACAGCTACACAGCCCACCAGAAAGTCGGAATCATGCCATGCGCAGACCGGCTGTAATGTAAATCCATCAACTATTTCATAATAATCAACGCAAATGCAGGGAGTATCATTCAATGTTTTGGTAACCCATGCTTTTACTTCATTTATGCTTTTTGACGATGCAAAGGTAAGACTTTCTTTTAATGTTCGCGCAATTGCAGGTGCAAAAAGACGTTGTTCGTGAGTTAATCGCATATTACGGCTACTCATGGCAAGGCCGTCGGCTTCGCGAACAATTGGACATGCTATCAAGTTTATCTGCATTCCCGACTGCCGAACCATTTCCCGGATAACGGCTATCTGTTGAAAATCCTTTTCCCCGAAATAGGCGCTATCGGGCGTAACGATATCAAATAATTTGCTTACAATTTGCGCTACGCCGTTAAAATGTCCGGGACGGCGCACTCCTTCCATCACTTTGGCAATGTATCCAAAATTGAAAACACGCAAATCAGGTTCTGGATACATTTCATCTACCGAGGGAACAAAAACAAAATCGCATCCTGCCGTTTCGAGCCGAGAACAGTCATTTTCCAGCATTCGCGGATACGATTGAAGGTCGTTCATATCGTTGAACTGGGTTGGATTGACAAAAATACTGGTGACACAAACATTGTTTTCCACATTACATCGCTGAATCAAACTCAAATGACCATCATGTAAAGCACCCATGGTCGGGACGAACCCAACCGTTTTTCCCGCTTCACGTTCATTTTCCAGCAATACTTTTAACTCTTTAATTGTATGAATAATAACCATATTTTTTCCCATTTTGAAAGAATATCCACTTAGATTTCGACTGCAAAGCAACAAAATAAAATGGTAAAAAAATAAATATAAATGATAAAATATGCAAAAAATAAATTAGCTGAAAATTTGTTGCCGATTTATTTGTTTATTATCTCATTATTTTTTACTATCTTTGTGGCGATTTTCACTAAAAAATAAAGAATGGTTGCAAAGCGAATTTTGTATATTGCACAGGAAATAACGCCGTACTTACCGGAATCCGAAATTTCAAAAATATGCAGATACTTACCTGAAGGTGTTCAGGAGCGCGGTCGAGAGATACGTACCTTTATGCCTCGTTACGGGATTGTTAATGAGCGAAGAAATCAATTGCATGAGGTCATACGTCTTTCGGGCATGAATTTAATCATTGACGACACCGATCATCCGTTAATTATTAAGGTCGCCTCGATACAATCTGCCCGAATGCAGGTTTATTTTATTGATAATGAGGATTTTTTTCATCGTAAGGCGACTGTTTCCGATGATGAGGGGCTGGAATTTGAAGATAATGACGAGCGTGCCATATTCTATGTCAGGGGAGTGCTTGAAACGGTCAAAAAACTTAGATGGATTCCCGATCTTGTACATTGTCACGGATGGTTGTCGGCGCTTGCGCCTATCTATTTAAAAAAAATGTATGGCGACGATCCAGGCTTTTCGGGTGCAAAAATTGTGTATTCCGTTTATGATGACCAATTTATGTCACCTTTAAGTAAAACGCTCCCCGATAAGATGAAACAGGATAGTATGTCCGACAGAGATTTAATGCTATTGAAAAATTCAACCGATTATGTTGGATTATCATGCCTTGCAATCCGTTATTCCGATGGAGTCATTCAGGGAAGTCTGGACATTCATCCGGAAGTTTCCGAATATATTGAAAAAGAAAACAAGCTATTCCTGCCGTATCAATCGGATGACGGTTCGTATATTGATATTTACAATGAGTTTTATGATCAAGTACTTACAACAAAAACAAAAAGATGAAAAAGTATTTTCTATTCCCGTCACTCATCTATCTGTTCACAGGGTTGTTTTTTAACGCCTGTGATGATTCGATGCCAAAAGTTGGCATGACCATTCAACCGCCAGGAGATAATATTACGGTTTATTCGGATACTTTTCAAATGAAAGCGTCTACCGTTTTGCTGGATTCGATTTTTGCAAAAACATCCGATTGCCTATTAGGCGAAATGTACGACCCTGTATTTGGAATTATTAAGGCGGATTTATTATGCCAGTTTTATTGTGAAGAAGGTTTCCGATTTCATGAAACGCCTGTAAATAACAAAATCGATTCTGCTGAGTTATTGATATTTTACCCGTTGAGCGCCAGCGGTTCAATAACTGCCTATGGTGACACATTATCACCCATGCAAGTCACAGTTTACCCAATCGTTAAACCGTTAAAACGGATTTTTTACTCAAACGAAGACCCTGAAATTTATTGCGATATGCACAATCCGTTGGGGAGCGCTACATATACTTTGT
>Ga0082212_10001649_pt1 | contig 32846 bp, 26 predicted proteins | sample TergutNt197P3_FD_71548 | JGI IMG/M metagenome (GOLD analysis project Ga0082212, IMG submission 71548) | Neocapritermes taracua P3 segment gut microbial communities from Petit-Saut dam, French Guiana - Nt197 P3 | ecosystem: Host-associated > Arthropoda: Insects > Digestive system > Gut ... | reverse complement strand
CTCATCTTCCATGATTCACTCTCCTTCCATTCCTTCTTACCCATACTTCTTCAACTACCCCTGAACATTACTCCTAAATTCCCATAAAGTCTACACACCTTTTGCATTTCGGTTGTGCTACGCTGTTTGTGTGTCACTCAGCATCCATAAAGTCTCTGCGGGGAACGGTTACACGTACCTCACCAAGCAGGTTGCTGCGAATGATGAGCACCGGGGACGGCAGTCTTTAGCGGACTATTACTCTGAAAGAGGTGAGCAGCCAGGAGTGTGGTGGGGTTCTGGTTTGGAATCGTTGCCAACGTTTGGGGGGATGCATCTCGACACTAGGGCTGGATCTCAGGTGTCTGAGGATCAGATGCGTGCGCTGTTTGGTGAAGGGTTGCACCCTGATTCTGATGTGATCCAGCGGGCGATGATCGCTCGTGGGGATACGGGTGCCCAAGCAATGAAAGCTGTGAAATTGGGAAGGAAATACGCCACTTACAGTAATGAAATCATTCCGCAACCAGGGCTTCCAGGAACTGGGAAAGATCAACAGATGCCACGATCTGCCAGATCGGACTTCCTCAATAAGGTCGGGGCTGCTTACGATCGGTGGCGTATCGAGAATGATTGTGGGGAAGTGCCTGATGAGGTGCAGTCCCGGATTCGCACGCAGGTCGCTACTGACAGTTTCCAAGAACAGCATGGTCGCCTACCCACTGAACGTGAACTGGGTGGGTTTATTGCTGAACAGATGAGACTGCCCAAGCAGTCGTGTGCTGGGTATGATCTGACCTTCACTCCAGTGAAGTCTGTCTCTTTGATGTGGGCGCTGAGTGATCTTGACACCTCCCGTCACATCCAAAGCATTCATGATCGTGCGGTGGCTTCCACCTTGGAATGGATCGAAGACGAGCACCTCTACACTCGTGAAGGAACCAATGGTGTACTGCACACGAAAACCACTGGGCTGATTGCTGCGCTGTTCACTCATCGCACGTCAAGAGCTGGTGACCCGAATTTGCATACTCACTGTGCGATTGCTAACCGTGTCTATTCTAAAGACACGGGTAAATGGTTGACCATTGATGGGGAGGGAATTTATCAAGCCATTGTTGCAGCGTCAGAACGGTATACCCTAACTATGGAGTCCATGTTGCACGATGAACTTGGTTTAGAGTTCACTGCCCGAACTCCACGCCATGTGGGTCGTCGGCCGGTACGGGAGGTCGCTGGAATCAGTGACGAAATGATCCGTCATTTCTCTAAACGGCGTTCCGCGATTACCACAAAAGAAGCTGAACTGGTTGAGGATTTTCGTGCCACTCATGGGCGCTTCCCTACACCGATCGAAGCATCCAAACTTGCTCAGACAGCAACTCTTGCGACACGGCCGGCGAAAACATTGGCTGCGTCTTTTAAGGAGCAGCGACAGTATTGGGCTGATGAAACTAGTCATGTGTTCGGTCATGAAGGACTGTCCCAGTTCACCCACAACAATCAGGTTTCCCCCATCCACGCTCTGAATAGGGATCGATTCGAGCAGCTGGGCAAGGACGGATTCGTTGACTACCATGCCACCTATGGGTTGTTGAAGGTCACAGAATCAACAGCCCAATTTCGGTCCAACCATCTCTATGCTGAGGCAGCTCGAAGGGTTGTGGATTTGGATCTCACAGAAACTGAGCGACTGGGTCTTGTTGAGGACATGGTTCAGGCAATGCTCGATCGCTCGGTCTCCTTGTGCAGGAGCGACATTGCCACCACCCCAATCGAGCTACTTCAAGACGGACACTCACCTTCCACCCGCCCTCGTGCAAATCTGTGGACCACCCAAGCCGTACTCGATGCCGAACAGTCCATTATTCACGCTGGCCTGCGTCTCGATGGTCGCACTGTTCGTGATGTTGATCTTCTTATCGCGCGAACCCAAGCAAGTACCGATGGGGTCACTCTGAATGGATCCCAGTCGATGATGGTGGACACTCTGGCTCAGTCAGGACGTCGCCTACAGTTAGCACTTGCACCAGCAGGAACCGGGAAAACCACGGCTATGAGAGTCTTCGCAGACGCATGGAAATCAGCGGGTGGCAACGTGGTGGGTTTCTCCCATCAGGCGATTGCAGCACAGGAACTTCGCGGAGCGTTAGGTGATTCCCCAACGGGCACTCTTGCTTCCCTCACCTACAAACTGCGGGGAATAGACCCTGAACTTGGTCAACAAAACAATGAAGTACCAGGTGAGGGGAGTGAGTCTCTGGAGTGGTGGAAGAATCAGATCAACGAGTCAACGATGATCGTTGTTGACGAAGCAGGGATGGCAGGAACACTGGACCTTGCGGCGCTTGTAGAGTTCGGTCTCGATCGTGGCGCTTCAATCACCCTTGTCGGGGATGATCGCCAACTTGCAGCTGTGGGGTCGGGCGGCATTTTGCGGGACCTTCGCGCAGAATATGGTGCTGTCACTCTCAATGAATTGATGCGGTTCACCAACCCAACAGAGGGCGAAGCTACCATTGCCTTGCGCAATGGTAACCATGATGCACTGGGTTGGTACACAGACCATGATCGGATCCGCGCAGTAACAGAACCAGTCGCGGTAGACGCAGTATTTCGTGACTGGGTTTTCGATCAGGAAACAGGCGCTGACTCGATCATGCTAGCAGCCACTCTCGACCAAATCCACGACCTCAATAGTGTCGCTCAACAGTGGAGACGCAACCATGGTTTTGTTGAGTCGCAGGTGACCACTGCCCTGAGTGATGAGCACTACGCAGGGGTGGGAGATGTAGTGGTGACCAGAGTCAACAACTACACCATGCGAGTGTCACGCACTGATTGTGTCAAGAATCGTGACAGGTGGATCGTTAGGAATGTACTACCAGATGGGTCTCTCGATGTAACGCGAGCCGATGATCCCAGGCTTCGTACCATTCTTTCAACGGAGTATGTGAGAAGCAGTGTGGAGCTGGGGTATGCGCAAACCATTCACGCAGCGCAAGGCACCACTGTTGATGTTGCTCGTGTACTCATCGGTGGCAATGAAGACCTCGCTGGCCTGTATGTAGGAATGTCACGCGGCCGTTCTATGAATCAAGCCTATGTGGTCACGGGTGGAGAAACCGACCCGGAAACATCAGTTTTCGAGGAAGATGCCCGGCAACAAACAGCAGTGGAAATCCTGCGCGACATCATGAACCGCAGCGCAACATCATTGTCTGCTACCACAGTGAAACGGGAGAACGTCAACCCATTTACGCAACTCTTCCAAGACGCGAGTGTATATACGTCAACCATTGCGCGAGCGTGTCACATGATCTTCACGGAAGATAGGGTTGAAGAGTTCACCAGGTTTGCTGACCAGGTGATGCAGGAGAGAGGGTATCGTCCGCTCTCAGATGAACCAGCTTGGGACACCCTTCTCAACGAATTAGTCTACCGCCACGTCATGTCCGGCGAGGATCCCTACGAGTTGTTGATCAGTTGCATCGATGAGCGTCCCCTCGATGAGAGAGATAGAATCGAAAAAGCGCGAGACTATGCTGCAGTGTTGTCATGGAGGTTGCCCAGTTTGCGTCTTTACCAGGATATTGCTGGTCCCTTATCTTGGCTTCTCCCACCACCAACTATTACCAAATCACAGAACAATGTGTTTGAGGATCCTCAGCAATGGAACACCCTCATTGAGACGTATCGTGATCTGATTGTTTCTGAGGCGCATCAAATCAGTGTAGATACTTCTGGGTGGACCAGGTCTACCTGCCCACAGTGGGCATCAGTCTTGATTGGTCACCGTGAACTGGTGGCTTCTGTGGCTATCTGGCGTGCAGCAAACCAAATCCCCGATAGTGACCTCAACCCACTGGGTACCCAACTTCCCGCTATGACAGTACGACTCAAGCAAGCCCACCGGCAGCTCGCTGGTCAAATCGAGCAGGTTCTTCACACTCACCAGTGGTCAGAACTGGTTCCTGACAACGTGGCCAGAGATCCGCTGTGGCCCAGTATCATTACCAGACTGCAGGACACTATTCACACTGGACGAGCAACTCGGGAGCAACTCGAACAGTGGATCAACCAAGAGTTGAATACCGCCAGGGCTTTACCTGTCGATCAACCTGCATCAGCCTTGTGGTATCGGGTCGTTGACCATTTGGATCCCATTCCGCAAGACCTACCAGAAGCCCCCCATTCCGTTCTCCGACCTGGGTGGACCCCGAAACTACTTCAGGGGATTCCAGCTGACCAACACTCCGTCATTCTCACAGACATGTCATGGCCAGCCCTGGTCAGTTTGATGAGAAGCATCCCCAGTAACCAGCAGGAAGCCTACCTTGAACTGTGTCAGGGTCTTGTCCTCAGCCAAGATATTCCTGTCACGGGGCTTGTCCCGATACTGACTTCTACACTTAAAACAATTCTTGACCAAGAGCTTGCCAGCATTGCCTCATATGAAGAACTCCCACCTGATGACATCGACATAGCCCACAGTGTTGAAGATGAAGAATTCCTCAACAGGTATGTCGTCGAACATGGAAATTCCACCAGCCGTAATGACATCTACTCAACTATTAACGAGGAACCAGCAGAGGATCATGTAGCATTGCCACCGCCTGATCCGATCACTGCTGACGAATTCGACGATCGCTTCTTCAGCATCACAGAGGACTATGGTCCGACGAGTGAAAAGAGAATTATTGAGCTGAACACTATCGCAGCAGAGTTCTATCGTGATCTATTTGCAGACTCATGGGCATCGCAGTACATCAAGTCAAGGTTCGACACTGATCTCAGCAATGACACCAGGTGGGGGATCGGTAGAGCACCACAGCAGTGGACCTCACTCATTGACCACATGCGTACTCTCCACGTCACGGATCAGGAACTCCTGGATTCGGGATTGGCGAAATGGCGGACCAATCGCAGAGGTGAATCGTTCTTTAGTGACTTCTTCCGCGACCAGGTCACCATCGAAGTGCGCAATCAGAATAATGACGTCGTTGGTTTCATTGCCAGAGCTAACCCTGCCACCCAAAACGAGCACACACCGAAGTACATCAACACACCTAGCACCCGTGCGTACAGGAAAGGTGAGATCCTCTTTGGGGCTGAGCTGGTCACATCATCTACCACCCCAGTCATTGTTGAAGGCCCCATGGATGCGATCGCTGTTACTCTCGCAGGAGATGGGCACGCTGTTGGTGTTGCACCATCTGGGACAGCTCTCACAGCTACCCAAGTGAGTATTCTCCAACCCCATTTCGCGGAGGATCCAGTAGCGCTGGTGGCCCTGGATAATGATGAAGCCGGATGGAAAGCAGCAGAAAAGGCACACGACATGCTCACCAGCCGTGGTGCTGATCCGCATCGGCTGAGGATACTGGGGGAGTGCAAAGACCCCGGTGACATGTACACCAATGAGCGGGAATGGTTCACACAATTCCTGCAATACCCAGATCTCAATCCAGGGCTAGCAGTCAGCCTCACTGAGAGAGAAATCGCCAGACTTGTTGACAGGACCAACGGCAACTACTACCAGGCAGTCGGCCACATCGATCTACTGTTCAATCATCTAGTGCATCCAACCATGGAACGTATCGCCAGTCTCCCCTCCGCTGCCATTGATGAACAGGTTCACTACTTCGCAAATACACTCAGTGACTTAGACCAGCGTGTAACCGAGTCATCGCCATATCACAACTATGTTCGGAGCAGTGATGAATGGGCCAAGCACCTCGCAAGTATTGCGTCGGAGATACGCCTCGATTATGTACCGTCTCGCTCCTATGACTCAGCCAATGATCCGTGGGCGGCCCCAGAAGAACAAATCCAGGCGACACCTTCGTTTGATCTTGCAGCTATTCAAGCAATTCAAGGTGCGAATCTCGACCTTGGTAACCCTGGCGATGAGCCATCGCTGCTTCGGAATGATGAGCCAGAGCTGGGTTTCTAGGTGACAGAGGCCTTTACGACACTGCCTGTGCATTTGTGTAAACCGTGGCACTAATGCACACATATCTTCTTTCTAGAGTATACTAGTGATCATGGCCATTTCAGTCCGTGAAGCAGCCCTGCGGCTTGATTCGAGTTCACGCAGGGTACTCCAGTTGATCCAGGCGGGAACAATACCTGCTGAAAAAATCTCGGGAGTCTATGTTATTGACGAGTCACTTTTACCTCGGCGCAGGTTTCGTGGCAGAGCAATGAGCAAGCGGATGGCATGGGGGTTCATTAGCCTATTGTCAGGAACCGATAATCCTGTGTTGGGTGCCACCGAACGATACCGATTGCGTCAGCATCTTCATCAGTTACTGAATGATAATGATCCTTCAGGTCTGTTAATGACCTGGGTACGCAATCGAGCAGAGCGTCTTTGTTTCAATGTTCAAAATGTGGCGCTTGAAAACCTTAGAAATGATCCTCGTTTGGTTTTGTCGGGGGTTTCGGATCAGCGATCAGGGCTTTCGGCCGCCCATCAAGTCGAGGGTTATGTATCTCAGGACCATCTCAGTTCCATCATTGCTGACTACTTGCTTGTGCCAGCATCCCCATCTAATGTTGTGCTCCATGTTGTAGATGAGCCGCATCTATTTCCTGCTCCCGCTCCTGTGCGTGTTGGTCTCGTCATGGCAGACCTCGCCGACTATTGTATGGCTCGTGAAGATGCCAGAGTAAAAGAGATGATGATGGAGGTTCACTTATGATCTTCCTTCCCGCCATGAGTGTGAAACAGGAAGCGTCCTGGAAGGGACTCATTGAAACATCTCAGCTAGTTCCTGGTGGCTGGTGTCTTGTTGGAGGGCAGATGGTTCACCTTCACAGAGACTACATCACGCACAACCACAACCATCAACCACACGGTGATTCCGATGCGGGTCACGATCGCAAAGACATAGACCCAGGGAACATCACCGAGGCCTAAGGTGAGGTCGTTTTTGCGCAGATACCACCAGATCGTACAGAAGTAGAAGAGCTCACCGAGGGTGAAGATCACCAGATCGCGCAAGCGGGGGCGTACCACCAGAAGAAGGGGAAGCATCCACAGGACATATTGGGGTGAATAGACAAGGTTGGGTACGACAAAGACCGCCACCGCGAGGTACGCGATTTGTGGGGCTGATGGGGCACGTCGAGCAAAATAGATGAGCAAAGCCAGTCCACCGTACCCGATCATCATCACTACGCGAGCCCACAGCCCAGGATCCCCCACCGGCAGACCCACCAGTTTCAAACCCAACCAGATCGAACCCAGGTCGGCCCCACGATGCCCCAGGTTGAAGGTATAAAAGTACGACCACCCCTCCAGGTGGGTGACCATCATGGGCAGGTTGACCAGCAACCACACCGCGACTCCTACCGACGCCATCACCAACCAGGAGCGGGTCACCCGAGTAGTCCACGCTCCACGGCGGAAACACAACACCATTAGCGCACCAATGATGACCAGTGGATAGAGCTTGGCTGCCACACCCAAACCCCAGAACACTCCAGCCCAGAGGGGTTTTCCCTCCAACCAGCTCGCCAGTCCTGCTGCGGTGAGAGCCACGACGAGCAGATCCCAGTTGATGAGTGAGGTGGTCATCACCAGCGGCGACAATGCCACCCCGTAGATCACCAGAGGATTGTCCCCAGCTATTCGAATCATCGACGACATCAGCCACAGGAAACAAATGAACAACCCCACCGCAGTCACAGAGAAATAGATACTGGCATTGATCAACCCCTGGTCACCACTGATTCCCAGGCGAAGATCAGCACCCAGCAGGGAGGAAAGAAAGTTAGCGAGTGTTGCAAAATAGCCGGTGAGAACCGGGTATTCCCACAACACATCAATATAGGGTATTCCCCCATTGGCTTGGGGGAGATGGCCAGCGAGCGCGTCGCCACGGAAATACAAACTGGTGACATCGGTGTAGCACATCCATCCGAGTCGGTCAGGCGAAGAATTGGTGGGTGTTTGGTGGCAGGGTGTTTGGCGTACCATCGCGATCAGCCACGTGAGTGTGGCCAGGAGATAAACCCAGGCCACAGATATCCATCCCGCGTGTTGTCCTCGCCCACCACCGAGTCGGCGGGTGAGCATGGGCAATGGTGGAACAGCGAGATCGTTCAGTACGCGGGCGAAAGGATTGTTTATTTCCACAGAGTCATCAAAATGAAGGACATAGCGATCAGGACCATGCCGATGAGGATGTTCCACTGGCCGAGACTGATCATGAAAGGAATACTGGCGGCTGCAACATTGGCGACCACCAGCCAGGCAACACCCACCAGGAGGCAGGCGATGAACAGCGGTGGCACCCAGGCTCGTTCACCGGGTAGACCTTTGCGTTCTTTCTCGCGCTGTACCTCAGTGACCTGTTCGAGACGGCGAAGCTTCCTCTTTTGAGCTGCTCCAGGGCGTACTTTAGACTCGGGCACTCGGTGTACCGCCTTTCTTTGTCAGTAGTGGACAGGTGGTTTGTCCACGTGTCACAAGAATACTACCCTCCACCAGGATCAGTTGATTCTGTGGTTGGTGTGGGTGGAGGCTGGGTGGTCGCCGGTTTGGTGGCCACATACAAGGTGATCTTGGTGTCCTTGGCGACTTCAGATCCCGGCGGTGGTTCCATGCGGATGACCGTCCCCTCGGGTTTATCCGACACTGTCAGCACAGAGTTAACATTGCCGGGACTAAACCCTGTGTTTCCTAGTACGACCAGGGCTGACTCAGCGCTACGGCCAATCAGGTCGGGAACCTTGACCTTGCCGGTGGCGTAATACAAGGTGATCTGCTGGTCTTTGGCGGCTTTGCCACCAGGCGCCGGGTCGGTGGTGAGAATCGTGTTGATTTTGGCGTTGGGGCCTTCTTCTTTGGCGACATCAACCACCACATTAGTGAAGGTTGCCTCCATAATGGCCCGGGCCTCTTCAACATCTTTGCCCCGAACATCGGGAACCTCGAACATCTCTGGGCCGCGGTTGATGCTGATCGCCACCGTGGAACCGGCAGCAACCAGGGCACCTTCGGGTGGATTCTGTTCGATCACTGTTCCAACAGTGTTGTCGTCGGGACCATAAACATTGACCACCTGGGCTTCGAGGTCCCGGGTTTCGAGTGTGTCGATCGCACCGGCTTCCTGCATGGTGATCACCCGGGGTACGCTGACCAATCCGGTGGAGGGGTCAACAGTTTTCTTGCCCCCGGGTGGACCATTGAAGATGAGAATGAGGGCAAGAACAATCAGAGCAACAACCCCGAGTCCACCCAGAGCGATAGCGATGATCTTGCCCATGTTGTTGGGTGGTTCGCCCGGGTCCTCCTCCCCTGGACCCGAACCGGCGGCCATGACCATCGTGGGGTCTTCATAGTTGACCATCTGGGTGGGAGTATCTTCCACGGAGGGCGGAATGACAGCTTGCACCTTTTGACCAGCGAGCAGACGAGCAATATCCTCGTACATTTCGTGGGCGGTCTGATAGCGGTCGGTCACATTCTTGGCGAGTGCTTTGAGAGTGACCTTGTCCATCTGTGGGGTGACCATCGGGTCAACCTCCGATGGTGAGACGGGGGTGGCGCGAACATGCTGGTAAGCCAACGAGACCGGGGAGTCACCTTCGAAGGGCGGTTTTCCGGTGAGGAGCTCATAGAGTAGGACACCAGTGGAGTAGAGGTCGGATCGCCGATCGACTGTTTCACCACGTACCTGCTCGGGGGAGAGATACTGTGGTGTGCCGATGACGGATGCTGTTTGGGTCATCGAAGCGGCTGTATCGGACACAGCCCGGGCGATACCAAAGTCCATGACTTTCACCTGGCCGGTGGAGGTCAACATAACGTTCGCTGGTTTGATGTCGCGGTGGACGATTCCATGGCGGTGAGAGTAGTCAAGAGCATCGAGAACATATTGGGTGAGTTCGAGTGCTTTGTTGGGTTGAATCTTGCGACCGTCATGGAGAACCTCGCGCAGGGTATGGCCCACCACGAGCTCCATCACGATATAGGGGATCATCACTTGGTGGGTTTCATCCCAGGATTCACCGGTGTCATAGATAGACACGATATTGGGATGGTTGAGCCCAGCAGCTGAGTGGGCTTCGCGGCGGAAGCGTTCCTGGAAGATGGGGTCGCCCGCCAGATCGGGTTTCAGCCGTTTAATAGCGACATCTCTCTCCAACCGAGTGTCGCGGGCACGGCGTACCTCTGCCATACCGCCACGGCCAATCGCAGGTCCGAGCACATATCGATCCTGGATGATGTTGTCGGTCATATCCATCCTTCCCTCGGCCATGAGCTCACACGCCTTGTGTGTCTATTCTGGCGTGTTTTGCTGAGAGGAACCTGAAAACTCATCGTGTTGCCTGAAGTACTTTCTTAGCTACCGGGGCAGCATCCCCGCCACCCCACAGGTTCGCTGGTGTGGAATCACTGCGTTGGAGGAAGACAGCGACCACCACATCTGGGTCTTCAGCAAAGGCAACAAACCACGCATAATTGGGGGAATCAGGGTCAGATTCGGAGGTTCCAGTCTTTCCACCAATGGTGACACCAGGAATCTTGGCTCCTTTGGCTGTGCCATTGTTGACCACACCAACCATCATTTCTCTCATGGCTTGGGCGGTGGACACCGAGACTGCCTGGGAGGATTTCACTCGATGCTCATACAGTGTGGTCAGGTCGGGGGCGCGTACCTCTTGAACAAGGTACGGCTCCGCCAGACGTCCACCGTTAACAAAAGTGGAGGTGACCATCGCCATTTGGAGGGGGCTGGCGGCCACCTCGTACTGACCAATAGAACTCATCATCAACTGTGGCTCGTCGAGGACCGCGGGGAACCGGGAGGTGGCAGCGCCCAATTCGGGGAGGTACTCTTGGCCGAATCCGAAACTCTCAGCTTGGGCTCGCAGAGTCTGGGCACCCACAGCCTGACCGAGGTTAGCGAAAGCAGTGTTGCAGGACAATTGCAGGGCCCGTGACAAGGTAACCTCGGTGTTTCCACAATTCGAGGAGTTAGGCAACCACACTTCGGTTCCGGGAAGTTTCACGCGCGATGGTGTAGCGATCATGGTGGAGGGGGTGTAACCGTTCTCCAAGGCGGCAGCAGCCACGACCAATTTGAAGGTCGAACCGGGGGGATAGATTTCACGAGTGCCACGATCGAGCATGGGACCACTGCTGGCATTGACTAGTTCACTCCAGGCATCTTGGACCGCTCCCTGATTGTGGGAGGCCAGTCGATTCGGGTCATAACTGGGGGTGGATACCAAAGCGAGGATAGCTCCCGAATGGGGGTCCATGACAACAATGGCACCCGAATACCCTTGCAGAGCATCCCAGGATGCCTGTTGGAGGCCCGGATCAATGGTGGTCACAACCGATGCTCCTTGCGGGCTTTTCCCCGAGAGGGTGTCCACGATTCTTTGCATCCACTGGGAGGCTGAGGTGCCCACGAGGTAGCGATTATAGGAGTGCTCGACTCGTGAAGAACTATAAACATAGGAATAGAAACCAGTGATGTGGGCGTACATCGGTCCGTCGGCGTACACCCGCTGATAGCGGAAATCATCATTCGGGTCGGAGGCGATCGAGTCGGCGATGACAACGTTTCCGGCGAGGATTTGCCCGCGATGAATATCGAATTCGGCTTCTCGGGCTCGAAGATTCGACGGGTGGGCTTCGAGGGCTTCCTCGCGAGCAATATTGAGGTACGTCAGGTTCGCTAAGAGAGCAAAAACCATCACAGCAGACACGAGGCTCACGATACGGATTTGGCGATTCATTCTGTTCCCCTACCAAAGAAGTCGTCATCCTCATCCTCGATGGTGGCCGGTGGTTTCGGTGGTGCCGGCAGGGAGTCCTCAACGAAGATGTCGGAGACCCGCCCTGTGGTGGGGGCAGAGCCGGAGGTGAAGAAAGAATCAGGGAGTTTCTCTGGTGTTATCCCTTGGGTGAGTTCCTCATCACCAGAGAAATCTTGGGCGTCCTCACCGATGGGTTGACCAGCCAAGGTCAGACGAACCTGTTGAGCATCGATCGCCAAGATGGGATGGATTTCGCCCACACCAACCTGGGCGAGTTCGCGAGTGGACAGGGCTTGGGTGCTGTCTTCACTGAGTGTGGTTATACCGGAGGCGTTCACCTCCAAGGTTTGTGGTTGCGGACGGCGTGCATGGTGGGAGGCGACCAGCAGGAAGGCGATCAGAATCCAGTTGGCCACCATGGAGGATCCCCCCTGGGACAGGAAGGGGGTGGTGAGCCCGGTGAGAGGGAGCAGGCGTGTGACCCCACCAATGATGGCGAAGGTTTGCAGCATGAAACCGAAGCTCAAACCAGCCACAAAAAGTTTCGTGAAAGGATCCACAGTGATGAGTGATGTTTTGAGTCCACGGAACACCAGGATTCCGTAGATGACGATGATCCCCATGAGCCCAACGATACCGATTTCTTCACCGATGGCAGCGGGGATCATGTCGGAATAAGCGAAAATAATAAGGTGTGGTTTCCCCAGCCCCCACCCGGAACCGAAGAGTCCCCCATGGGAGAGGCCGAATTGTGCCTGAATGATCTGGGTGGCGTCGTCGAGATGGTTGAAGGGTTCCAACCAGAAGTCGATTCGGCGTTGAACGTGGGAAGCGAACTTGACCACTGCTGCCGCCCCAGCAAGGAACAGAAGGAAACCAATGACCACCCAGGAGGTTTTCCCGGTGGCGCAGTAGATCATCATGATGAATAGACCGAAGAAGAGCAGGGAGGTCCCTAAATCATTTTCGAAAACCATGATCGCCATGGACAGCCCCCACATGATCATGACTGGCCCCAGGTCACGCATCCTGGGCAGGTCGAGACCCAGGAATCGCGTACCAGCACTCGACAGAACCTCTCTCTTATCCGCGAGGTACGCCGCGAAGGAAGCGGCCAGCACAATTTTGGCGATCTCAGCGGGTTGGAAAGAGAAACCTGCCACATTAATCCAAATCTGCGACCCGTACTTCGACGAACCGATTCCTGGCACCAAAGGCATCAGGAGCAGCAGGAAACCAAGGGCCGACAACAGGAAAGGATAACCGTTGAGTTTTTTAGGATTCTTGATGAGGAAAACAATGATGAGCATGGCCGCCACCCCAACGATCACAGCAACAAATTGCGTGAACAGCATGGGGTCTTGGCCACTACTGAGGTCATAGCGATTGATGGTCGCTAGTCCGATTCCGGTCAAGGTGAGTACGAGAGGTATCAGGACGGGGTCTGCGTACGGGATGGCGATCCTGGCACCCAGATAGATGACCAACCCCAACCCAAACCACACCGCAGCATAGATGGACAGATCCACTGGGAAAGTGTTGTATTTGAACAAGGTGGTGAGAACGAAACCGGCGAAACCGATGGCTTGGCCGAGAAGGATGAGAATGAGTTGCACCACACCGCGGTTGCGGTATCCGCGAATCTCAGCATCCATGTCAACACCCATCCAATGGTGGAGGTGTTTCTGGTGGTCTTTGTAATCGTGCTTCGACACAGTCGCGTGAGGTCTGTTTCAATTGCGCAACAGCGATGTGGGCCTGGTCGAGTCCACCAGAGGTGGTGATGTGATCGGTGACACGGTCACGATAAGACAAGGGAAGGTCGGCTAGGCGGATCGTGGTGGCCTCATAGAGCCACGAGGTGGAGACTCCAGCGATGTCACCAGGAAGTCCCTGATAGATCGCAACAACACCCTGATATTCGCCGATGTAATACTGATTGTAGATATAGCTTCGTACCGCCCAAGCACCACCAGCCAAACCCAGGATGATCAGCAAGGTGATCAACACCTGAAGCCACCATTTCTTTTTCGACAGCAGAGAGTAGCGGTGTTTCTCTGTTTCGGTGATGGTTGTCGGGGGTGTTCCCCCAGATGCCTTAGCTTGGGGAAGTTGAAGTTTCCCAGCGGCTTTGCGACCTGCTTTGATCCGAGAAATAATCTTAGGATCGGCGGCCGCTCCCAGAAGACCAGAGGTACGAAACTCCACAACAGGCAGGGCGTCTTGGTCGAGAAGGGCCAGGTCTGCATCAAAAGCGATCGTGTTTTCCCCGATTTTCGGTGGGGGTGTTCCACCAGCAGCCAGGGATTTCACCTCAACAACGTCAGCGAGAATGATTGTGATGTTGTCTGTCCCACCAGCCGCGTGAGCGAAAGCAGTCAAGGTGAGCAGGGTTTCCGACAGGTCAGGTAAAGCCATCGCTTGGGCGATATCTTCATCTGGTACGAGCCCGCACAACCCATCGGAGCAAAACATGACCCGATCCCCAGCGATGAGTTCATGGGAGAAGAAATCTGGTGCAATCTCTGGTTGCCCATTGAGAACCTTGAGCAGCAGGGAACGATGGGGGTGGACCATGGCCTCTTCGGGTTTGATTTTGCCATCATCGACCAGGGACTGCACATAGGAGTGGTCGTGGGTGAGTTGGGTTAGTTCCCCATGGGAGAAAAGATAGCCACGGGAGTCACCGATGTGGGCAATGTGGAGTTCTTCGCCATCAAAGATTCCCCCACACACGGTCGTACCCATGCCGTCGAGTCGGGGATTGGCGAGAATCATCTCGGCAACAGAGGTGTTCACCTCGGTGAGTGCTTCGCGCCAACTGTCGAGAACCTCTGGGCCGGTTCCCGGATTGTTGCCGAGTTTTCTCAAATCCCGTGCGGTCACCGCGGAGGCAATATCCCCAGCAGCAGCACCTCCCATGCCATCAGCGACCAGGAGCATCGCGCTCGATACGAAACCTGAGTCTTGGTTGGACTTGCGTACCAAGCCAATCTCGCAGTGGGCCATGGGCCGAAGAGTGAGGGTCATCAGATCTCCAACCTCATCTGTATCTCGCCGATGCGGATCACATCTTTCACCGTGACTGCGGTTGCGTGCGAGATCCTTTCAGCATTAACGAAGGTGCCGTTGGTGCTTCCCAAGTCTTTGAGGAACCAGCCACCTTCCTCCCGGTGAGAGAGTTTGGCATGGGTGGAGGAAACAAAGTCGTCGTCGAGAACCAGTTCACAGGTCTCTGATCGTCCAATGCGAACCTCGGGTACGAGCTGGAGTCGATCCCCAGCATGGATCCCAGAGTCGATCGCCAAAATCCAGGGTTCTTTTTTTCCTTTGCGAATGGATTTGCGTGCATCGGGTGATGGTGGAAGATCAACGTCACGGGTTTTGCGTTGGCGGCGACCAATCATGTCCGAGTTCACCACTGCGGCAACCAGGAGAATGAAGAGCCACAAGACCGCCAAGAAGGCGATCTTCAACACCAGAACAGTAAACTCTGCCACATCAGCTCCCGGTGGGGGCATAGACAAGCATCTGGGTCTTGCCGATGTCGATCCTTGAGCCGTCGGACAGTTCTGCTTCTTTCACTTTGCGACCATCAACAAGGATTCCGTTGGTGGAGTTGAGGTCTTGGATGTGGACAGACAAAGTGGGCCCTGTCCCGGTGACAACGAATTGTGCGTGAACTCGGGAGATACCTGGATCGTTGATGCGTAGGTCAGCATCTCCTCCCCTACCCACAGTGAAACCTGGCGGGGTCAGTGGATGGCGTACGCCATTGACTTCGACAACAAGGTTGGCTGATTTCATAGCGCCAGGGGAGCTTCGTGGAGCATCCACGACGGCAACGGTGTGGCTGTTGATTTTGAATCTGCCGACGGGAAGATCGGGGCGCTCGTCGAGATTGATGGTGATGGGCCCATTAAAGATGTAGTCGTTTTCGGCGGCGTACTCCCGCAGATCAGCGATCATCTCCGCAGTCATTGTTTTTGAGTACGGGAAGAGGCGGGAATAGTCATGCTTGGACAGCGACACCAGGAAGTCATTGGGGACAAGATAGCGGTCATCACCCATGACTTGGGCGAGGGAATCGAGTTCCTTGCAAATGCGGTGAGTGATTTCCACAGGTTGCACATCACCTTTGAATGCACGAGCGAAAATGCCACCCACAGCACCCTCAAGTTTTTTCTCAGCTTGGGAGAAGATACCCATTGCCTGGCCTCCTTATCTGGAAGTATGCACAGATCACGCGTGAACTATCTTATCGAATCCCAGGATTCAATAAACCAAACCCCTGTGTGGAGTGTCAGGCTGTGGTTTGCTGGGCTGGAGTGTTGGACGCTGCGGCACGCCGGTTTTCCGCTGCGATGCCTTGGGAGTAGAGCCTGGAGATTCCTGCTGCAGCTGATTGTACGGCGACAGCAATCAGGTCGAGGCGAATCGTGGAGGTGGGGCCTGAGACGGATACAGCACCGAGAACTCGTCGCTTGTCGCCAAAAATGGGAGCCCCACAACAACTCGTGCCCACGGCGTGCTCTTGGCGAGAGAAAGCTATACCGGTTTGCCGTGCACGGGCGAGTTCGTGGCGTAGGCGCTCCTCGTCGGTGATGGTGTGTGGGGTGAGAACAGGCAATCCTTTGGCGAAAATCGCTTCCACTAGCTCTGGTGGGGAGAAAGCCAGGATCGCTTTACCTGCACCGGTCACACTGGCGGGTAGGCGTCCACCGGGGCGGGTCCATCGTTGGGGGACAGTGGTTGGCCTGATGCGGTCAAGAAAGACCACATCATGGTGGTCGAGGACAGCCAGGTGGGTGGTCTGTCGAGTGGTCATCGCAAGATCGGCAAGGAAAGGAGAAGCAAGCTCACGAAGTCCACGTTGGTATTGGGCCTGGTGACCGAGCTCCAACACCTTCGTACCCAAGCGGTAATGGCCATCTGGGGTTTGTTCTAGTGCGCCCAATTCGGAGAGTTCCCCCACCAGGCGGTAGACCGTTGAGCGTGGAAACCCCACGCGGCGAGCAAGCTCAGCAGCGGACAATTCTCGATCACGGGAGTGAAAAGCAGACAGAACCGCCAGGGCGCGCGCAATACCGCTAATACCCCCAACTCCTTCGGTCATGAAAGTGAAGATACCATCTGGGTGTTTCTTCAGCCAGTCAAGGCCAAGGAAAAGCGGAATATTGAGGAATTATCCCACACTGTGAGACAAACCACTCTGTTCAGCATCAAGATCGGTTCTTTGTCGGATATGCGACTAACCCTTCTATAGCGGTGAGCGTCGAAGGTTCGTACCATCGGTGATATGGCCACCCTCATCACCTAAAACAACGTCGCCCATGACCTGAATGTTGTGACCAAAAGACCAATCCCCCTGGACTGTCAGTGAGGTGGCATGCTTCAAACCCAGCGCGTGGGGGAGGCGTTGAGTGAAGTCAGCGACCCTGGCGTACGCGCTGGAGAAGCTCACCACGGGAAGCTGGGAGGTTGAGGCACGGGGGACGAAATCCTCGCCCATTTCAAAGATGTCGCTCCGCAACAGTGCAAGTTCATTGGTGGTTTTCACAGGAAGGAAACGCCCCCGCGGTACGACGATGGCTTTGGCTTGTTCGAAAGATTCGATTGCTGCACCCATTGCTGTTTCAATCTGGTAAACCTGGGGGGTGGTGGGGTCGGCGGGGTCAACAGTCTTGGAATTGCGAATCAGGGGGAGCCCGAGAATCCCCTGGGTGTCGCGTAGTTTCTGGCGCAAGGCGATGAGATCAAACCACAGATTATTGCATTGGGCGTAGGGGTGAATGTCAGGGTTGGTGAAGAACACCATCTCATCGGGCGGGGTTTGGGCTGATTCACGCAAGATGAGGCGGTTGTTGGACTTGCGGATGGCGATGTGGCCTCCTTTGAGGTCCATGGGTGTGCGCGCAGTGATCTCGGTGGCAAACTGGGCTCCCGATCGGGCAAACCATCCGGCGAGTGCTGCGGATGGGGCAGCTCCCAAGTTGTCGGAGTTTGAGATGGAGGCATATCGGAAACCCTGGTCGATGAGCTGGTCGAGGATTCCTGAGTCAAGCATCGTCGGATAGATGTCACCATGTCCGGGGGGACACCATTCCAGGTGGGGGTTTGTTGGCCAAGTGACTGGGGTGAGATCGGATTGCAGGAGTTTGGGTTCCTCCGATTGGCGCATATCGAGGGGAAGATCGCCGACTGGGAGTTCTGGGTAGGCGGTGAGTGCTTCGAGGACATCGCTTTGGGTGTTGAAAGAGTGCAAGAAAATCAGCGGAAGGCGGATGTCGTACTGCCTGCGGGCCCACAGCACCTGGCGTACCATCACGTCCAGGAAGGTCATGTCGCCGGTGACCGGGAGAAGACTCTTGGCCTTGTTGAGCCCCATGGAGGTGCCGAGACCGCCGTTGAGTTTGATGATCGCTGTCGCGGCGAGGGCTTCGCGATCCTCGGGTTGCTCGGTGAAATCATCGAGAATGTCAGGGTCGGTCAGTGGGCTAATCGTGTCCTCAGGGATCATCCCCGTGGCGCCCGAGGCAAGCTGATCCCAATAATGAGCGAAAATCGAGATCGCTGTTGGTGAAACTCCCCGGGCAGTCATTTTCGCCACCGCCAACTCCCTCCCTAGCGGTGTTGGGGCTTGTTGCTCGATCACGCCCCCATTCTAGCTTTCCTGTCACCCTGCTCTGCTCCACTTCCCGTCACCCTGCTCTACTCCACTTCCCGTCACCCTGCGCGAAGTCGCAGGGTCCAGACTGCCCAGTGGTTCGACTGTGGAGTCTGGATTCTGCGACTACGCGCAGAATGACGGATTGTGACAGTTGTGGTCGGCATTAACTGTCACGACCAACTCTCGTCACCCTGCGCGAAGTCGCAGGGTCCAGACTGCCCAGTTGTTCGACTGTGGAGTCTGGATTCTGCGACTACGCGCAGAATGACGGATTGTGACAGTTGTGGTCGGTATTAACTGTCACGACCAACTCTCGTCACCCTGCTCTACTCCACTTCCTGTCACCCTGCTCTGCTCCACTTCCCGTCACCCTGTGCGAAGTCGCAGGGTCCAGACTGCCCAGTTGTTCGACTGTGGAGTCTGGATTCTGCGACTTCGCGCAGAATGACGGGGTTAGGGGTGCGCAGAATGACGGGGTTAGGGGTGCGCGGAATGACGGGGTTAGGGGTGTGCAGAATGACAGGGGTGGGTCACGCAGAATATCGGGGTTGGTGGCTCATAGTCCGGGGCGTTTACCGATGGTGGGAATGACGGCCATGATGGAGGCGAAGAAGTCCTCACCTTTGTCGTCGACGACGATGAAGGCGGGGAAATCTTGGACCTCGATCTTCCAGATGGCTTCCATCCCCAATTCGGGGTATTCCAGGACCTCCACTTTGGTGATGCAGTCCTGGGCGAGTCGCGCCGCTGGTCCGCCGATCGACCCCAGATAGAACCCACCGTGGGCCTGGCATGATTCGGTGACCTGCTTGGTACGGTTCCCCTTGGCGACCATCACCATGGATCCACCCGCTGCCTGGAATTGGGTCACGTACGCATCCATTCGACCAGCAGTGGTCGGGCCGAAGGAACCCGAAGCCATACCTTCAGGGGTCTTGGCCGGACCCGCGTAGTAAACCGGATGGTCCTTCAGATATTGGGGCATCGGCTCACCAGCATCCAGGCGTTCCTTGATCTTGGCGTGTGCGATATCGCGTCCCACGATCATGGGACCAGTCAGGGACAGGCGTGTACGCACAGGGTATTTCGACAGGGTCGCCAGGATCTCACTCATGGGTTGGTTGAGATCGATCTCCACAACCTCACCACCAAGTTCCTCAGCGGTCACCTCGGGAAGGTATTCACCGGGATCCATGTCGAGTTTCTCAATGAAAACCCCCTCGGTTGTGATCTTGCCCACGCACTGGCGGTCAGCGGAACACGACACAGCAATCGCCACAGGGACCGAGGCGCCATGGCGCGGGAGGCGCACCACGCGTACGTCATGGCAGAAATACTTCCCACCGAACTGGGCGCCGATACCGATCTCGCGGGTTAGCTCCAGGACCTTGGATTCCATCTCCAGGTCACGGAAACCATGCCCGCTCTTCGACCCGGAGGTGGGCAGGGTCTCTAAGTATTTCGCAGAGGCATACTTGGCGGTTTTGAGAGCGTACTCCGCTGAGGTCCCGCCGATGACAATGGCGAGATGGTACGGCGGGCAGGCGGACGTACCCAACTCCGCGATCTTGTCACGAAGAAAAGTCATCAGGGATTGCTCGTTGAGCAGGGCTTTGGTCTGCTGAAACAGGAAGGTTTTGTTGGCCGAACCCCCACCCTTAGCCATGAACAGGAACTTGTAGGTGTTCTCATGTCCGGGTTCAGTGTCGGCATAGAGTTCAAGCTGAGCGGGAAGGTTTGTTCCGGTGTTCACTTCCTCAAACATGGTGAGAGGAGCGTTTTGGGAGTAGCGCAGGTTCAGATTCGTGTACGCGCGGTAGACCCCGCGAGACAAGGACTCCTCATCGCGCTCAGTGTCACTGGTGAGAACCCGTGAACCTTTCTTGCCCATGATGATCGCCGTCCCAGTGTCCTGACACATCGGCAGAACACCAGCTGCGGAGATCACCGAGTTTTTGAGCAAATCCAGGGCAACAAACTTGTCGTTGTTGGAGGCCTCATCGTCGTCAAGGATGGCTCGCAGCTGGGCGAGATGATAGGAACGCAGGTAGAAAGCAATGTCATGGAAAGCAGTCTCAGCGAGCAGTGTCAACGCCGATGGATCAACCTCCAGGAAACTGCGACCGCCCGCTTCAACTAGGCGTACCCCCTGGTCAGTCAGCTTGCGATAGACCGTTTGGTCGCCCGTCATGGGAAGAATGTCAGTGAACGAGAACTCAGGCATGGTGGTCCTTTCGGATTCGAGGGGCTCATGATTATCGTAGCCCCCTTTGTCCCAGTGGGGACAGGAACCGAGGCCCAACTCCCGTCACCCTGCGCGCAGTCGCAGGGTCCAGACTACGCAGTCGTTCAACTGTGGATTCTGGATTCTGCGAGTCGCTCCGCTCCGCAGAATGACAGGGGGGAGTGTATTCCGCAGAATGACAGGGGAGAGTGTGCTCTGCAGAATGACAGGGGAGAGTGTGCTCTGCAGAATGACAGGGGAGAGTGTGCTCTGCAGAATGACAGGGGGGAGTGTGCTCTGCAGAATGACAGGGGGGGAGTGTGCTCTGCAGAATGACGGCGGGGTGCAGGTGTGGCACACTAGAGGATATGGCGTTTGCTCAATCTGAAGACCTTCCTTTAGAAGAATCCCTGCCTGCGGCACCGCAGTCGATGATTCCGCGTGCTTTGGCGATACTGCTCGGGCTGATGGCTGTTGTTCTGGCAGCCCAGGGGATTCAACCCATGAAGTCGACTTTTGCAGCAACATTCATGGCGCTCAATGTTGTCATCGTGGTTTTCCCGATCCAGCGCGCCTTGGCCAAACATATTCCGCGCTTCTTGGCTTCCCTGGTGGCGGGCCTGGTGGCGATCGGCATCCTGGTGACCTTGATCTGGTCGGTGGGGTGGACTATTGCTCGCCTTATTCGTGAGTTGCCCAAGTATTCCATTCAGTTCAATGCGATGATCAACGAGATCGTGATGTTCGCTGAGAAATACAACATTGATCGCGATGCCATCACTGAGGAGGCTATTAAAAGACTCCAGGGTTTGGAGTTGTCGACGATCACCTCCACTTTGGGGGGGATCACCTCCGGACTGACGAGTTTCTTGGGTGTTTTGTTCATGATCGCTTTGGTGTTGATTTTCATGGTGATTGATTCGGTGGGTTTCTCGGAGAGAATGCACCGCTTGGGGGAGCGTCACAATCCGACGTTGGCGTGGGCTCTGTCTTCTTTTGCAGCTGGTACGCGCAAGTACTGGGTGGTGTCGACGATCTTCGGCATCATCGTGGGTATCTGTAATTGGATTCTGCTCATGGCGCTGGGCGTACCCATGGCTGGAGTATGGGCGGTGTTTAGTTTTGTCACCAATTACATCCCGAATGTTGGGTTCGTGCTTGGTGTCGTACCACCGTTCCTCATGGCCCTGCTCGCCACAGACCCGTGGACGGCCCTGTGGGTGGTGGTTGGCTACTGTGTGTTCACAGCAATACAGAATTTGGTTCAGCCGAAGTTCGCTGGGGATGCGGTGGGGATTACACCAACAATCGCCGTACTCTCGCTGTTCTTATGGGCGTACGTCCTGGGGCCCTTGGGTGCGGTTCTTGCGATCCCAGCGACCCTATTGGTGAAAACCCTTTTCATTGATATTGATCCGCGTAATCGATGGTTGAATGCGTTTATTGCTTCGAATCCGGGGACCTCTGACCAGGACCCAATCAAGTTGTCCAATATTCTGGCGCGCTCGAAGAGGATCAGGAAGCTCACTGCTCGGGTGAAAGATCCAGCGGTTGCCCCGGAGGTCGCTGAAGCAGCGCAGAAAGAATTGGACACCCTGGAGGTGGACCATGCTGCTGATACGGAAGAGTTTGGTGATCTTCCGGTGAGCACTCAAGAGCAGTGACACCAGGGGTTTGATGAAACACAACGACACCAGGGGGCTTGTGGCGGCTGTTTCCGCGTACGCGCTGTGGGGTGGGTTTCCCCTGTATTTCTTCCTTTTGGCTCGTAGCGGGCCGGTGGAGGTGGTGGGCCATCGCATCGTCTGGTCGCTGGTGTTTTGTGTGGTGGGGATTTCTCTGCTGGGCGGCTGGCACAAGGTTCGCGCCACGTTTCGTGATCGCCAGCTGGTGGGGATTCTGCTTGCTGCGGGCGTACTGGTGTCGCTCAATTGGCTCATCTATATATATGCAGTGCAAAGCGACCACGTGGTTGATGGGGCTCTTGGCTATTTTATTAACCCCCTGGTGACTGTTGGTTTGGCGGTGTTGTTCCTTCACGAGCGGGTACGCCCGGCGCAGATGGTGGCACTGGCGATCGGGGTGGTGGCTGTGGTGGTGTTGGTGATTGGTGTGGGGCGGGTTCCTTGGATTGGCTTGGGGTTGGCGTTTAGTTTCGGCTTCTATTCTTTGGTGAAATCTAAGGTCGGCCATCGGGTGACCCCTTTTGTGGGGCTTGGTGTGGAGACTTTGGCGTTGGCGCCTTTGAGTCTTGGGTTTTTGGTTTTCTTGGAGGCCAGTGGGCGCGGTAGTTTCACCACGATATCTTTGCCTTATTCTCTGTTGCTGATTGGTACGGGTGTGGTGACCGCTGTTCCTCTGCTCTTGTTCGCGGTGGGTGCTTCCCGTCTGCCTTTGGTGTCACTGGCGTTCATCCAATACTTGGCCCCTGTCGGCCAGTTCCTGGTGGGCGTACTGTTCTTCCGCGAAGCAATGCCCCTGGAGCGCTGGATCGGTTTCGCCCTGATCTGGGTTGCCCTAGTGGTCCTCAGCTGGGACCTGGTCCGCCAAGCCCGCGCGCGATAAAAGGGGACGGGGCGTTTGTCACACGCTGTGACAAACGCCCCGTCCCCTTTGCGTCCGTGACAAACGCCCCGTCCCCTTTGCGTCCTTTCCGTCTCCCTGCGCGAAGTCGCAGGGTCCAGACTCCTCAACTAACAGCAAACAACAAGAGCAGTGTAGGGTTGGTCAGGGTTATTTGAGAGTTCCGATGAGGAGGTCGTCATGCTGAATGTTTTTAAATCTAATGAGACTGGGCAACTTGTTGAATTGGATGAGATTGCTGATGACACATGGATCTCGTTGACGAACCCCACGATGGAAGAGTTGAGACTTGTTTCTTCCACGTGTGATGTGGATGTTGAGGAACTCGCGGCCGCCTTGGATGTTGAGGAGCATTCCCGTGTGAGCCCTGAACGTGGTTGTGTGTTGATCCTGGTGGATGCGCCCACCACGGAGGATGAGGACGACCTCGGGCCGAGCCACATTACTATTCCTATTGGGATACTAATCACCGCAAAGAATGTGGTGACGGTCACCCTCCAACGTGTTCCTGCTCTCGCTGAGCTGGAGGCAGGCAGGGTACGTTATCTGGACACCTCGTTGAAGACTCGGTTCACTCTCCAGATGCTGATGAGGACTGCGCGTTCTTATATTGTCGCGCTGAAGGACATCGAGAAGATGATTGACCGCCAGGAAGCTGCTTTGCGTAAGTCGACGACGAATGAGTCGTTGGTGCAGATGTTGAATCTGGAGAAATCACTGGTTTATATCAGTACGTCGTTGGTGTCGAATCAGAAGGTGTTGGAGTCGGTGGCGCGTACCTCAGCGATCAAGAAATACCCCCAGGATGAGGATCTTCTCCAGGACACGATCATCGAAAACGAGCAAGCGGTCGAAATGGCGAATATCTACTCGGGGATTCTGTCGGGAACCATGGATGCCTACGCGTCGGTTATCGCCAACAACCAGAATGTGATCATCAAAACCCTGGCCTTGATCACTATTGTTCTGTCGATCCCGACGATGATCTTTTCGGCGTACGGCATGAACCTCAACCTGGATGGGATGCCCCTGTCGGCAACGATCTGGGGTTTCGCTATTGTGGTGAGTTTGTCGTTCCTCATCGCCCTCGGCGTGACCATGGTGTTCTTCCGCAAGAAATGGTTTTAGGTTCCCGTCTTTCTGCAACTCCTTTCCCTGAATTTCTGCGCATCCCTTTCCCGTCTTTCTGCGCGTCAGTCGCAGAATCCATTGACCAGCTACTAGTGTGGACCCTGCGACTTCGCGCAGGGAGACGGCATGGGGTTGCGCAAGGAGACGGATTGAGACCACAGGGCGACACAACAGGAACCCAGGACCACTCAGCAGGAACCCAGGGCGACACAACAGGAACCCAGGACCACTCAGCAGGAACCCAGGGCGACACAATGGGAACCCAGTCAAGATTCTAAGGAGTAACGATGACCGAGCAGCACACCGTACCTGATTGGGATGAGTACTTCCTGGGGATTGCTCATGCTGTGGCGACTCGTGCGAAATGCCGCCGTCGCAAGGTGGGGGCTGTGTTGACTTTGGACCGCCGGATTATTTCGACTGGTTATAACGGCGCACCGTCGGGGGAGCCGGATTGTTTGGAGGGTGCTTGTCCACGCGGCCTGCTCGACTATTCGGTTGTCCCTGGTTTGGGTGACTATGATCGCCCGGGTACGCCGGGTTTTTGCATTGCGATCCATGGTGAGGTGAATGCTGTCCTCTATGCCACCCGTGACACGAAGGGCGCGACCGCATACATCACTGATCCTCCCTGCCCCGGATGCCGCAAAACCCTCGCTGCAGCAGGTATTACCCGAGCAGTGTGGCCCGATGGCGAACTTGACCGCGAGGGACTCACCAACTGGGACATCCCCACTGTCACTCAATAACTGCTATCCCCCGTCACCCAGTGACTCCTATCCTCCGACACCCAGTGACTCCTATCCACCGTCACCCAGTAACCGCTATCCACCGTCACCCAGTAACCGCTATCCTCCATCACCCAGTAACTCTTATCCTCTGTCACCCTGCGCGAAGTCGCAGGGTCCAGACTACCCAGTTGTTCGACTGTGGAGTCTGGATTCTGCGACTTCGCGCAGAATGACGGTGGGGAGTGTGCTCCGCGGACTGCGGACAATTGTCACGGGAGTATGGCCCGGGAGGTGGTTCTTACCCACACCTCGTCGGCGGAGGCGGTGAATAGGCGCGACCGGGGGGTGGTGGTTCGTGCCTGGTGGAGCTGCTCGGTGAGTTGCACTACTTCTTCTTGGAGGGCATCCACTTGCGATTGCAGGTCCAGGATTTGGCGAACACCCACGAGGTTCACGCCCTCATCTTGGGTTAAATAGTGAATCAATCGGAGCCGTTCGACGTCAGCAATAGAATAGCGTCGCCCTCGACCAGCGGTTCGCTGGGGGGTCACCAGCCCCATGCGATCATAGGTGCGCAGGGTTTGGGGGTGCATCCCCGCTAGGCGTGCAGCGGTGGAGATGAGAAACAAGGGCGCATGGGTATCAAATTTGAGTGGGAGCCGGTTTTTTGATGCTGCCATCACTCACCTGCTCTCAGGTCCGCCCTCGGATTGGGTTCCCCGGCGACGGCTTCGTAGGCCCGCAGAGCTTCCTGGGCGGCCACCGACAGGTGTTCAGGGACTTGAACTTGTACGGTCACGAGCAGATCGGTTGAACCATTCTTGAGTTGGATTCCTTTGCCTTTGGCCCTAAATGTTCGCCCGGTTTTGGTTCCCGCGGGGATTTTGAGTCGTACTTGGCCTCCATCGAGGGTGGGTACGCCGATTTCCGCGCCGAGTGCTGCTTCCACATAGGTGACGGGTACGGTGATGGCGAGGTGGTCGCCTTGGCGGGTGAAGAGGGGATCGGGGTTGACGTGCACCACGACATAGAGGTCACCGGCCACACCTCCCCCAGGCGAGGGCGCGCCTTTTCCTTTGATTCGAATACGCTGATGGTCGTTCACTCCGGCGGGGATGCGTACTTGAATAGTTCGGTTGGATCGTCCTTGCCCGGTCCCGGAGCACTGGGGGCAGGGGTCATCAATGGTGAGTCCGCGACCGTGGCACAGTCCACAGGGTTCGGAAACAGCGAAGCCCCCGGATTGGCGGGCGGTCATTCCTGAGCCGTGGCATGATGGGCAGGCTTTCGGTGTGGTCCCTGCGCGCGCGCCGGTTCCTCGGCAGGAGTCGCAGGCGGTTTCTGAGCTGAGCCGCAGTGACACCATGGTTCCTTGGGCGGCGTCTTTGAAACCGATTTTTACTTCGGTCTCGACGTCGCTTCCTCGACGCGGTGCCCGCGGGTTTTGCCCTCCTCCACCGCCAAAGAATCCTCCCAGGATGTCCCCGAGCCCTGACCCTCCCGAAGCGAAGATGTCTTCGAACCCCATGGTGGACCCTTGCCCGCGACCTGATCCGGGGAAGCGGAATCCTGAGCCGAACAGGGATCGAGCCTGGTCGTATTCTGCCCTCTGTTTGGGATCGGAGAGAATATCGTTGGCTTCAGTGACTTCTTTGAATTTTTTTTCGGCGCTGGAGTCTTTGTTTTGATCGGGGTGGTATTTCCGCGCTAGTTTGCGAAAAGCCTTTTTAATCTGGTCGTCGGTGGCGTCTTTGTTCACGCCCAGGACAGCGTAATAGTCTTTCTCTAGCCAGTCTTTTTGGCTCATCTCATCACCTCCTTGCGGGGCTCACCTCGCATGCGTCTCTATGAGCCGCATTCTCCGCAGCAGTCTTTCTTGCGACAGCGCTCACAGTCGGCACATTCGCAGGTACATTCGACACATTTGTCGGGGCTCTCACAGCATTCGGAGTCTTTGTAACAGCAGTCGCAGTTCTCGCAGCAGCAACATTTCTTGGTCATCTCTGGTTTCCTTTCTGTCGAATCCTCACCTGTTGGGGTGTCGGTCTTGTCTGGGGCGGCAAGGCTGTCGTCAGCGCTCGCAACACCGACTCGCGCAGGGCGTACGATCCTGTCGCCGATGCGGTACCCGCGCTGAAAGATTTCAGCAACCGAGTCGACCGCGTACCCTGGCTTGTCCATGTGCATGAGCGCTTCATGGATGTGTGGATCGAATTCGTCGCCTTCAGCTCCGAACCCTTCGAGGCCATATTTAGTGGCCACTTTGGCTACTTCTTCGGCCAGCATCAACGCCCCACCGGTGAGTTCGTCGTGGGCACGCGCCGCATCGATCCCGTCGAGCATGGGCAACAGGTCGACGAGTACGGCTTCGATTCCTCGCCTTCGCGCCAAATCACGGTCACGGTCGACGCGTCGTTTGTAGTTGACGTACTCGGCTTGGAGGCGTTGAAGGTCGGCGGTGCGTTCTTCCAGGAGTTGCTCGGGCGTCTTGGGCTCGGCAACCTCTTCCACGGGTACGTCACTAGTTTCACCGGTGTTGGAGGGAGCATCATCTGATGCTCCCATCCCGCTGATGAGGTTGTTGAGTTCCTCATCCCAATCGTGATCGGTCTCGCTCATTTCTGGTCGTCTTCATCCACGATCTCAGCATCAACAACATCATCATCACCGGAAGCGGTTTCCTCGCCACCTTCACCGGCCCCAGCAGCGGCTTCACGCTCCTGAGCAGCGGCATAGACTGCTTGACCCATAGCGGCTGCCTTGGTGTTGAGGTCTTCCATGGCAGCTTTCACCTCGTCGTCGTTGTCTGTCCCTTCGAGGGCTGTCTTCAACGCAGCGACAGCTTCTTTGACAGGATTCTTCACATCATCGGTGAGGATTTCATCATGCTCGTCGAGTAGTTTCTCGGTGGAGAAGGCGAGCCCATCAGCGGTGTTGCGCATTTCCACTGATTCGCGGCGCTTCTTGTCTTCTTCGGCGTGTGATTCAGCTTCGGCCATCATCTTGTCGATCTCGTCTTTGTTGAGCGCTGATCCACCGGTGACGGTCATGGATTGTTCTTTACCTGTGGCGAGGTCTTTGGCTGATACGTGCACGATTCCGTTGGCATCAATGTCGAAACCAACCTCAATCTGGGGCACCCCACGTGGAGCGGGCATGATGCCAGTCAATTCGAAGTTCCCCAACGACTTGTTGTCTCGGGCGAATTCGCGCTCACCTTGATAAACCTGGATCATCACCGAGGGCTGGTTGTCATCAGCGGTGGTGAAGATCTCGGATCGCTTGGTGGGGATGGTGGTGTTGCGTTCGATGATGCGCGACATCACTCCACCTTTGGTTTCGATGCCGAGGCTGAGTGGGGTCACATCCAGCAGGAGAACATCCTTGACTTCCCCTTTGAGTACGCCAGCTTGGAGGGCTGCACCCAGGGCAACAACCTCATCGGGGTTAACACCCTTGTGGGCGTCTTTCCCAGCGAGTTCTTTCACCAAGTCCACCACGGCGGGCATGCGTGTGGATCCACCAACGAGGATGACTTCATCGATGGAGCCCACCGAGGTTTTAGCATCAGAGATCACCGCGTTGAAGGGTGCACGGCATCGATCCAACAGATCCTGGGTCATGCGCTGGAATTCTGCCCTGGTGAGTTTGGCTTCCAGGTGGAGGGCACCGTTTTCTCCAGCAGTGATGTACGGCAGGTTGATGTCTGTTTCTTGTGCGGAGCTGAGTTCGATCTTGGCGCGCTCGGCGGCTTCTTGGAGGCGCTGGCGAGCCATCTTGTCTTTGGAGAGGTCGATGCCGTTGGAGTTCTTGAATTCTTTGACCATCCAATCGACGACGCACTGATCCCAGTCGTCACCACCCAGGCGGTTGTCACCTTTGGTTGCTTTCACCTCGAAGACACCATCAGAGATTTCGAGCAGGGAGACGTCGAAGGTTCCACCACCCAGGTCGAAAACGAGAACGGTTTGTTCTTTGTCACCTTTGTCGAGTCCATAGGCCAGCGCTGCAGCGGTGGGTTCGTTGATGATGCGGTCCACGGTCAGCCCAGCGATTTCGCCGGCTTCTTTGGTTGCTTGGCGTTCAGCATCAGAGAAGTACGCTGGCACGGTGATCACTGCATTGGTGACGGGTTCACCGAGGTGTGCTTCAGCGTCTCTTTTGAGTTTCTGGAGGACGAAAGCGGAAATCTGTTGTGGCTTGTAGTTCTTGTCGTCGATGTCGACTGACCAGTTAGTTCCCATATGGCGCTTGACGGAGCGAATCGTACGGTCAACGTTGGTGACAGCCTGCCTTTTGGCGACCTCACCGACGAGCACTTCGCCGCCTTTAGCGAATGCGACAACCGACGGTGTCGTACGTGCACCTTCAGCGTTGGCGATAACGGTGGGTTCTCCACCTTCGAGTACGGCGACCACAGAATTTGTGGTGCCAAGGTCGATTCCTACTGCACGAGCCATTGTTTTCCTCCATTGATCTGGTTGCGCACCCTCGGTACGCTCGGGAAACATGAGTCTAGTGGACTCAGGTCTACAAGTCAAGTAAACCTGAGCGAAGCGGACTCATGTTTGTCAATTCTAGGGTGATTTCTAAGTAGATAAATCGTGTTTGAACCCTTTGCTCCTCGGCTTAATTCCGATAGTTGGTTCATTTCCTTGTCAGATAACAATGTGAAATAATGCAAGAATGGACGATGATGACATTTTTCGGGAGTCTCTTGGATTGGCGGGAGATATCTTTCTTGTTTTACTTTTCCTGGTGTTGATCATTGTTGGCGTCCCCCTATTTTTTTTAGTTTTTTATCTGTCTGATTTACTGCCAGGCTTGCCACGAACGGCAAAAGACCTGGTCCTGTATGCCGTGCCTTATGCTCTTGGATTCTTTGGTGTCTTGCTGGCTGTTGTTTATAGTATTAAAGCTACGATTGCCTGGATTCGTGGTAAGCGAGAGGGGGAGGAATAGGATGATTCGTTTGTGCTCGGGAAGGTTGAGTAAGTGGCTAAGTGTGTAGTTGACGATTCAGAGATTCTGATAGCTGAACAGATTCTTGGGGTGTATGCCGAGAATTTGAATGAGGCTGGGTTAGAGTTTCAGAAATTGTGTCAGTTCGTGTTGGATCGCGCGTTAATGCAGAGCGTCATTCGTGGTTCTATACTGAATCTCGATACGCAAATGGGTGGTGTGTGTCGGGCATTAACTGATGTGAGTGAGAAGATGCTGGGTAAGAGTGATGATTTCATTCAGGGAATTATCGAGATCGATCAGTTCGAGTTTTAGGGGTTGGCATGGGTTATGCTATTGAGATTGATGAGGAGGAGTTGGAGGTTGTCCGGGCTTCGGTTGCTAATTTGGATAGGGTTGTGGGTGAGATTGCTGCTGGTGCTTATATTATTGATACAATGTTTGTTGAGTCGGATGCGGTTTCTGCTGAGGCGATGGATGGGACGCTTCAGGGGTTTGTGGGGGCTACCTTGGCGATGCAGCAGTGTACGAGCAGATTTTATGAATATTTGTCTTTGATTCTTGATAGGTTTGATTACACGGATCAGGAGTTGGCTGGGCGTGTGGGAGTGACTCATGTGAATCGTTCAGCACAGGGTGGGCAGTAGTGATGGGTTCGCAGCAGGGTTTTCGGCATCGTTCTGTTGTGGTGTTTGTGGTGGTGTTGTTGGTGGTGGGGGGTTTGTGGAGGTGTTCGGTGGATTTTTCTCGTCGTAGTGTGCCGCCTGTTACGTGGGATGATGTGGAGAAGCCTATGTTGGCGCATTTGGAGGAGAAGTATGGGGAGCCTTTTGCATACGCCCGGACGAGGATGGGTGCTTTTCAGGGGGTTTACGCATTGTCGAGTGTCCCAGAAGACTATGTCTACGCGCGGGCGATGATATTGAAGGGCGAGTGGCATTTTTCTGATGGGTATGTGGGGAATTTGATGCGCCCGGTCTATGAGAAGAAAGCAGCGAATGTTGTGTGGCCGTATCTTCCCGGGTGTCTCATTGAGGTAAAATCGCCAGGGCAGCACCATGATTTCGCCACATGGATGGATGCGTCCACCACGTTTGAAGAATTCAAGCAGCATATTGAAACACCAGGATACGAGAAAGAGATTCATTTTACTGTTCATCTACCGGTGTCTGAGGTGGTGACACAGGCCTCGGTTGAGGAGTTGATGCCAACATTGACAGAGGAGCTGTCAGAGATAGCTTCAGACGGGCATATATTCATCGTGGGTTATACTCCTGAAATGTTTGAGGAGCGTGTTGTGCCGGTGTATGGTGATCCTTCACTACGGTATGGTAGAGGGTTTCCTTTATCGAGTGTAGCAGAGTTTTTGGTGTCTGATCAATGGTGGAAGGAGTGAATAATGGGTGATCCGTTGACTCCAACCGAGGAGGAGTGCCTAATTCTCAGCAATATCGTGTATACGACCAAGGTGGGCACGGATCCTCATACGGGGAAGCCTAGAACTGTGTATGGTGGTCCAGAGGGCGAGACGGTCTACAAGTGGGCTGTTGATTTGAAGGCGAATCCTGAGAAGTTGAGGGCTGCTTCGGAGTCGGGTCCGAAGGGTGGTGGTCCTGGGCATGTGCCACCGGAGGAGTTCGTGATGATGGTCAATCAGATTGTTGATAATCCGGGGGTGTATGGGCAGATGAAGGTGACGAGTGTGGACCAGGGTCCCACTAGTTATTTGTCGGGTCAATGGGGTGGTGCTCCGAAGCCGGGTGAGGAAACAGAGAAGCATTTGAGTGCTAGGGTGATGATTGATTATGGGGGGACACCGGTGTTTGTGTTGAAGGGCACTAGTGGTGATTTTGATTGGCGTGATAATGGGATGGGGGGCTATGTGTCGGTTGCGGACACGATCGGGCAGCAGCAGGCTTTGGATAGTTTTCTTGAGCAGATGAAGGATTTTCCTGGTGATGCTAGGGCTGTGGTGACGGGTCATTCTAAGGGTGGGAATTCTGCGCAGTATATTGGGATTGTTGCTGGGGATCGGGTGGAGCAGGTGGTGTCGTTTGATGGGCAGGGGTTTAACCGGATTTTCATGTTGAAGTATGGTCCCCAAATCGCAGCGCATGGTTCGAAGATCACTAATATTTCTCATCAGCATGATTATGTGAATATTTTGTTGCAGCAGGTGTTTGGGAGTAACCAGTATTTTGTTGATGCTCCTTTAAACTATGATGACGCTGTAACATTCGAACGACCTCATATTCCTAATTCAATTTTCCACAATGATGGCACAACTTTGTCTCTTGATTTGGAGCGTGATGCTACGACACAAACCCCTGCTATGACACAGATGCAGGAGTTGATTTGGTTTCTTAGTGGGCACATGACTGCGAAAGACTTCACCTTTTTATGTTATAGAGCGGTGTCTAAGCTTATGGATACGAGTGAACCTTATGGTGACCCGGTATCCATGCCACTGGGGTTCTTTCTGCATTTGCTTCCTCTGCTGAAAAACTATTTAGAGGTACAGGGGCTTGATGCGCATGACACGGTGATGTTCATCGAGGAATTCGTGGAAGCTCTTTTCCCATACGATGAGAATCCTGCCCTGAATGCTCTTATTTCTGGTGTGGGTGGGGGAACCTTTGCAGGGTTGATGGCTGTCACTACGTCTGCTGGTTATGCTGGGGCTCCGAGGGATTTTACTGATGAGGTGAGGCAGAGGTTTTTGGGGTTGGTGACGGAGACCCAAACCGTGACTGAGTGGGATTACACGTATTGGGATGAGTGG